>Ga0182017_10001230_pt1 | contig 19940 bp, 19 predicted proteins | sample 712E3DmetaG_FD_120492 | JGI IMG/M metagenome (GOLD analysis project Ga0182017, IMG submission 120492) | Permafrost microbial communities from Stordalen Mire, Sweden - 712E3D metaG | ecosystem: Environmental > Terrestrial > Soil > Wetlands > Permafrost | place: Sweden: Stordalen | collected... | reverse complement strand
GTCGGCCTCGATCCGCAGACGCGGGCGCATATCTGGGAGTACATCCACGAGCTCCGGGATCGGGAGGCGATCACCATCTTTCTGACCACGCACTACATGGACGAGGCCGAGCACTGCAGCCGGATCGCGATCGTGGACAACGGGGCGTTGGTCGTCGTCAACACGCCCGACGCGCTTAAGGCGATGATCGGCAAGGACCGGATCGAGCTCCAGGTGCCCGACAGCGAGGCGACGATCGCCGCGCTGGGCAAGCAGTTCTCGCTCGAAGCGACGGTCAGCGAGGGCGCGGTCACCTTCCACGTTGCTAACGGCGAGGAGTTCGTACCAAAGCTTTTCGCCGGGCTTGGACAGCCGATCAGCTCGATCCGGGTCTCGCGGCCGACGCTCGACGACGTCTTCATGACCTACACGGGCCGCACGATTCGTGACGCTGAGGCCTCGGCGGGCGAGCGGATGCGAAGCCACCCTCGAATGCGCAGGCGGGGAGGACGCTAGCCGTGGCCACGAGTGCCCCAGTTGTCGCTCCGGCTCATCTCGCCGGCGGCGATCTCGGCTCCGACCTGAGGGCGGTGAAGGTCGTCTGGCGCCGGGAGCTGCTCCGCTTCTTCCGCAACCGCCTGCGGCTACTCACCTCGTTCGTTCAGCCGATTCTCTTCCTGCTCGTCATCGGTACCGGCTTCGGCGCTCTTGCGCCCTCGAGTGGCAGCGTCAACTTCAAGACCTTCATGTTCCCGGGCATCCTCGCCATGACCGTTCTTTTCACGGCGCTTTTCTCCGCGATCTCGATTGTCTGGGACCGCGAGTTCGGCTTTCTGCGCGAGATGCTCGTCGCGCCGGTGCGGCGTGGCGCGATCGTTGTCGGAAAGTGCGCGGGCGGTGCCACCACAGCAGTCATCCAGGGCGCGCTGATGCTGCTCTTGGCCGGCCTCGTCGGCGTTCCCTACTCGCCCGGCCTGCTCCTGACGCTGCTCGGTGAGATGGTCATCGTCGCGATCGCGCTGACCGCGCTGGGCGTGCTCCTCGCCAGCCGGATGAGCGAGATCCAGTCGTTCCAGGCAGTCATGCAATTCGTCGTTATGCCCATGTTCTTCCTCTCCGGCGCCATCTTTCCGCCAAGCAACCTGCCGCAGTGGCTCTCGGTGCTGACGCGCCTCGATCCGCTCGCCTACGGGGTTGATCCGATGCGCCGCGCCGTCTTCACTCACGTCAGCGCGACTCCGGCTCTACAAGCGCGCCTGAACGCAGGCATCACCTGGGGCGGCTGGCGACTGCCGATCGGGCTCGAGCTAGGCATCGTCGCGGCGGTAGCGGTCGTCTCTCTGGCTCTAGCTGTCTGGCAATTCAGCAAGGCGGAGTGAGCCGATCGGTTTCGCGATTTTTTCTCCTCTCTCGCTGGGTTGATACCGCGTTCCGCCCCGTGGGAGGATGGGAGAGAACCAACGAGGTGTCCGAAACCTGGGCCGCGCGCCGCGCCGAAACTCTCAGCGCCTGCGTTTCCGCTTCGCCGGGACCTCGGCCACCAGCGGCTCCAGGTGAGTCGTGACCGAAGCATGCGGAAGCGCGGTCTGGATATCCCGCTCGATTCGCTCCAGTAACCCGTGGCCCCGCTCGACCGTCCAGCGCCCGGGAACCTGAACGTCGACCGAGATGAAAGAGCGCCGTCCCGAGCTCCGTGTCCGTAGCGTCTTGAAGCCAACTCCTTCCTTGCGGTAAGGGGCAAGCGCCGTCTCGATCGCGGCCTGTTCCTCCAGCGGCAGCGCGTGATCCATCAAACCTCCGCCGGAACGGCGGATCAGACGCACGCCCGTGACGACGATGTTGAGCGCCACCGCGAGCGCGACGATCGGATCGAGCGGATGCCAGCCGCTGACAGCGACAGCGATCACCCCCGCGACGACTCCCGCCGAGGTGACGACGTCGGTCATCAGGTGGCGCCCGTCCGCCTCGACGGTGATCGAGCGATGCCGGCGCCCGGCACGAATCAGCATCGTCGCTACGCCAAGGTTGATCAGCGACGCTGCGACCGAGACCGCCAGCCCCGGCCCCACCGACTCCAGCGCCTGGGGATGAAGCAGCCGCCCCACGGCAACCCAGCCGATCGACGCCGCGGCGGCGATGATGAAGACTCCTTCCGCCCCGGCGGCGAAGTACTCGGCCTTCTCGTGCCCGAACACGTGCTCTTCGTCGGGCGGCAGCGTCGCCCAGCGCACCATTACCAGCGCCAGGGTCGCCGCCATCAGATTCACCAGCGATTCGATAGCGTCCGAGAGCAGCCCCACCGAGCCCGTCATCCGCCAGGCCAGCGTCTTGAGCGTGATCGTCGCCAGTGCGGCCGCGATCGACATCCACATCAGCCGGGTTAGCAGCTTGCGTTGGGAGAGAGCGGGCATGCGGGGGAGGGTAGCCGGTGTGTCTCCGGCGCGGCGAGCTCTTCGGCCCAACTCGGCCGGGGCCGTATTTCGGGGTCGATGCTCGACGGAGAGACGGAGGGCGACGTGACATAGCGACGCGAACTCGCGCTTCCCGCGCAGTGCCCCAACCCCGTTCGCTTTACTTCACGGTGGATGGATAACCGCTCGACATCCGCTCCCATGCTCCCCGCCACGCGCCCGGAGGCGCAGAAGTTCGCCGCCAAACGCTCTTCGATCGTGCTTCTGATCGGTTTCGGGGGGCTCGCGCTGATCGCCTTGACCCGGTTCGGGGGGGCGGGCGGGACGATCAGCGCCAAGGGGATCGGGCCGCTCGCGATCGGGAAGGCGACCATCCCGGAGATGCAACGCTGGGCGCGCGGACCGGTCAACTTCTGGTTCCGGAACAAGGGCGGTACGCCCGTCCACTTCGAGGGCAAGCTCTGGGAGTACGACTGCATCGGCGAAGGTACGACCTTCGGCGCGCCCTGCCGCACGCTCTTCGGCTTCAGGAACGGGCTCCTGACCTCTGTCGAGACCAACGACCCGCGCTACTTCAGCGACCGCGGCACGCACATCGGTACGCCGTTCGAACAGACGCTAGAGCGCGAGCTCGGTACCTGGTCGGGCTGGAGCACTGCCTGTCCGCACATCTCCCTACCTGCCGCGAAGGGTGTCACCTACCTCGCCACCGTCTCCAGGAACGCCGGCAATCCGAAGGGCTTCATCACCGGTTTCTACTTGAGCGAGGCGCCGAGCTCGTTTCGCTTCTGCGCCTCCTGACGCCCGGTAGTCGGTCGGCGGTTACTTCATCAGCGTCGGGAAGAAGACCTGCCAGGCGAGCAGGCTCTTGGCGACCAGGCTCAGCACCAGATAGCCGCGCTCGCCGAAGAGATAACTCCGCCAGGGGCCGTTGCGCCGGTATTGGAGAAACATGTTCAGGGCGAAACTGTTGAAGAGGACGAACAGCGAGGCGAAGATGCCGAAGACGAAGCCCGGAACGTTGCCGGTCTGATTCTGTGAGTAGCCGATCTGGACGGCGATTGCGATCCAGGGCACGGCTCCCGCGATGCAGCCGTAGACGAACGGGCGCCAGATCACCGGTCGGCCGAGCCTGTTCGCGCGTTCCATCGCTAGCCCGAACAGGATCATGGCCGCGTTGACGCCGAAGATCGCGATCAACGCCGAGAGCTCGCTGATGCCGGTCAGCATGGCGATCAGCACGACCATCAGCGAGGCACTCAGCGAGTACTCCCACCAGCGCGCAGGGTTGCGCTCGATTGCCAGGTTGCGCTCGTACCAGCGGTGAATGCGCGGAGCTGCCATCATCCCGTGATCCAGCGCGGCCAGAAGCAAGAAGGCCGCCACGGCCAGTCCGATGCGAAGGTTGTAGACGTTGTTCGTGCTCGCCGCGGTGCCGGGCGGGCCCTTGAGGAAGCTGATCGTGATCGGCAGCGTGAAGGAGTTGGAAAGGGCGAGGATGACGGCAGCCTGGCCGGCGTGCAGGAAGGCGAGCGAGGCGTTCCAGATCCGCAGGCGCCGGTAGGTGGCGAGCTCCGCAGTGGCTGCCTTCCCCGTCTCGGCTGCTTTCGGCATCGTTCCCCTCCCCCTTCTGTCCGGGCGAGGCGCCCCGCCCTGGGGAGCGCTCTTGCAGTTTCCCACGCGGCCGGGGGAAGGTAAACACGCGCCGCGCCTGCGCCTTCTCCTAGTCGGGCTGGAGCTTTCGTACCTGTTTGGCACCCGCGAGTGACCCGGGAGCCGTTGTCCGCAATCAGCGGAGCTCGAAATCGGGCGATTGCCGTGGCGCTCGACCGCGATGAGGCGCTCCACGGGGCCGCGGCCGCGCGCGGCGCTTGAACGGCTCGGCCTGATGGAGCTAGGCGGATTAGAACCTGGGCGCCTCTCGCGCTCTCGGGGCGCCGCTGGACGTGCAGCGCCGGAGGGGACAGTGTTATTACGCGGCCCCGTAGAGCGATGCGCGGCCAGCGGTGTCAGGCGGCCCCGTAGGCCGGTCACGCCCGTCCGGAAGGAGCATCCGGCCGAGGAAGCGAGATGGAGGAGGCAGGCTGCCGCGTCTCGTACTACCTTGTGCGAACCGCTCTTATTCGAGCTCGAGATCTTCGTGACTGCTCAGATGCCCATTTCCGTTTCTAGCGGCGGCTCTTCCCGGTGTCGTCGCTGACGCCCGAAGAACGCCGGCAGCGGCGCGAGGTCAGGCGCAGGCGCATTCGGCGCCGGCGTATCGGTGCGCTCGTCTTCCTCGCCCTGGCGGCGGCGGGCCTCTTTGCTGGACTGACCATCAACGGCGCCCGTGCGGACCGGGGAGTGCTCGGGACCGACTCGTCCTCCACCGGCACGACCGGCACGACTACGACCACGACGACCACGACCACCACGACCACGACCAAGCCCACCGAAGAGCCGCGCGGACGGCTCGGGAGCGGCCGCGCCGTCACGCTCGCCTTCGGCGGCGACGTCCACTTCGAAGGCATCGTCAGGTCGAGACTCGACGCGAGTCCGTCCTTACCCTTCGCCCCAATCGCCCCGGTGCTCCGCCGCGCCGATCTCGCCATGGTCAACCTCGAGACCACGGTCAGCTATCGAGGCTCGCCGACCCGCGGCAAGGATTACACCTTCCGCGCTCCACCAACTGCTTTCGCTGCGCTCAAGTCGGGTGGTGTCGACTTGGCCACGGTCGCCAACAACCACGGCGTCGACTACGGCATCGTTTCTCTCCTCGACACCCTCCGCTACGCCAGGCGCTACCACTTCCCGCTCGTCGGCGGCGGTCTCAATGCTACCCAGGCCTACGCGCCCTACAAGGTCATGATCAAGGGACAGCGGATCTCGATCCTTGCCGCCTCGCAGGTGATCGACTCCAACCTCATCTCGCTCTGGACGGCCGGTCCGGGCAAGCCCGGGATCGCCTCGGCCTTCGAGGTCGGACGTCTCACCGCCGCGGTCAGGGCCGCGCGCAAGAAGTCAGACACCGTCGTCGTCTACCTCCACTACGGCGAGGAGCGCCACGGCTGCCCCGACAGCATGCAGGAGAGCATCGCCCGCAGCCTGATCGCGGCCGGCGCCGACATCGTCGTCGGCTCGCACGCCCACCAGCAGCAGGGCGCCGGCAGGCTCGGTCAGGCATTCGTCGACTATGGCCTCGGCAACTTCGTCTGGTACTCGCAGGGCAGCGTCGCCAGCACCACCACCGGCGTGCTCGAGGTGACCGTCACCGGTCGCCGCATCGACGGCTACTCCTGGATTCCGGCGACGCTCATCAACGGCTCGCCCACCCCGCGCACCGGCAGCGCCCGCACGGCCGCGATCTCGAGCTGGCGCAGCCTGCGCAGCTGCACGAACCTGGGGCCTTGAGGTTCGGCGCTCGGTAGCGCCGAGGGCACTTCTTTCCGCCGCCCGCCACCGAGCCACCCACCCGCGGGGTTGTGACAAAGTACTGTCTCGAAGAGGCGAGAAACGCTCCTCGATGTGCCGATTCTGAGCGGAAATAGGAACGTGGCCTCTTATAGCGCACCACGTTACGCCGCCCGCCGCCTTTTACCACGCACCCGCGGGGTCGGAGCACGGTATCAACGATCGAGAGCATCAAACGCCAGCAAATGCGCCAAAACCGTGCCAATCGTTCGAACCCGGTTTTCGGTTCATTGGAGCTAGCCCGGTCGCCATCGCGCGCCACTCCGGGCTCTCCGGTATACAACGGAGCACAGATGCGTGTCTACAGCACTCTGCAACGAACGCTCGTCGAGTTGCCGGCGCCGCCGGGGCCGGTTGGGATCTACCTCTGCGGGCCGACTGTCTACCAGCGGATCCACGTCGGTAACGCGCGTCCCTATGTCATCTTCATGTGGCTCGCGCGCTGGTTGCGCCTGCGCGGCTACGAGGTGACGTTCGTCTCCAACATCACCGACGTGAACGACAAGATCTACGCGGCGGCGCCTGGACACAGTGTCGAGCTGGCCGATCGGGCGGCGGACTGGTACATCGAGGACACCGACCGCCTGGGGTTAGGTCGTCCCGACGCCGAGCCCAAGGCGACCGAGACGATGGAGGACATCATCGCCATGATCGCCGAGCTGGTCGCGGGCGGCCACGCCTACGAAGCGCAGGGGGACGTCTATTTCCGGGTCGGGCGTTACGGCGACTACGGCCAGCTCTCGCGTCAGAAGCCCGACCAGATGGAAGACCAGGAGCCAAGTTCGCTCAAGAAAGATCCGCGCGACTTCGCGCTCTGGAAGGCGACCAAGGAGGGCGAGGACACCTCCTGGGAGTCGCCCTGGGGAAAGGGACGGCCGGGCTGGCACATCGAGTGCTCGGCGATGGCGGCCAAGCTGCTCGGGCCGTCTTTCGAGATCCACGGCGGCGGGCTCGACCTCGTCTTCCCGCACCACGAGAACGAGCTGGCGCAGTCGCGCGCGGCCGGCCAGGAGTTCGCGCACATCTGGATGCACAACGGCCTTCTGCGCCTGACCGGCGAGAAGATGTCGAAGTCGCTCGGCAACGTCGCCACGCTGGAGGCGGTCTTAGACAAAGACCAGTACGGGTGGGACAGGGAGACTCTCCTTCTCTTCTTCATGACCGCGCACTGGCGCAAGCCAATCGACTTCTCGCCCGAGACGATGATGCAAGCGCACACCCAGGTCGATGCGTTCCGCGAACTGTTCCGGATGAAGATCGATAGAGCTGCCTGGAAGCCACCGCAAGGCTGGAATCCCGATGTTGAGGCGCAAAAGTTCGAAGGAGTGCTCGACAACGATTTCAACACACCTGACGCTCTGGCGATCCTTCACAAAGCAAGGTCGGCGTGGGACGACGAGTTCGTTCGGGAGCGGCTCGGCATCTTCGGTCTCGAGTCGTTGACCGTGGATGAGGAAGCTCCGCCGGAAATCGTGGAGCTCGCTGAGATGCGGCTTTCAGCCCGTGCGGAGCGTAACTTCCCCGAGTCCGACCGCCTCCGCGACGAGATCGCGGCCGCCGGCTGGGAGGTCAGGGACGTCTCGGCCGAGCCCGGCTACCAGCTCGTGAAGAGAGACTGAGGCGATGGTTCGCGAGTTCGTCTACGGTCGCAACGCGGTGCGCGAGGCTGTTCGCGGCCCGCGCCAGGTGCTCGAGCTGTGGGTGAGCGAGCATGCCGGCGAGCGCGAGCCCTGGCTCTCGGAGCCGGGTGCGCCGCGCATCCAGGTCAAGCCCGAGCGCGAGCTCTCGCAGGCGGCGCAAACGCGCGAGCACCAGGGCCTCATTGCCTGGGTCGAGCCCTACCGCTACGCCGACGCCTACGAGCTGGCGCGGGTGGACGAGCCGCTGCTCGCCTGTCTCGACCAGGTCACCAACCCGCGCAACCTCGGCGCCGTCGCGCGCGCGGCCGCCGGAGCGGGCGCGACCGGCCTGGTCGTCCCCGCGCACGGCTCGGCACGGGTCACCGCCGAGGTCTGCCGCGCCTCGGCCGGGGCGGTCGAGCAGATCCCGATCGCCGTCGTGACCAACCTCGCTCGCTACCTCGAGGAGATCAAGCGCGCCGACCTCTGGATCTACGCCGCCGACGGGCATGCCAAGAGGTCTTACTGGCAAGCCGATCTCTCCGGTGGCGTTGCGCTCGTCTTCGGCGCAGAGAAGACGGGGCTGCGCCCGCTCGTGCGCCGGCGCTGCGACGACGCGCTCGCGATCCCGCTCGTGGGCGAGGTCGAGTCGCTCAACGTAGGCGTGGCGGCGGCCCTGCTCCTCTACGAAGCCCGGCGCCAGAGAGATGGCTAGGAAGAAGAAGAATCCGGGCGCCGTTCCACGTGACCCGACCGAGGGTTGGGGCGAGAGTTCCGGCTCGAGCGCGCCCGAGCCGACCTTCTACCTTTTCGACGGTCACAATCTCCTCTACGCCGGCAAGTTCACCGATCCGCCCGAGCTCGAGGACAAGCTGGCCAGCTTCGTCGCCTTGAAAGGCGTTCGCGGAGTCGTCGTCTTCGACGGTTTCGGCAAGACGCACACGCTGGGCCCGCTCGAGGTGCGCTTCGCCGAGGAGGCCGATTTCGTGCTCGAGCGCCTGGCCGCCGAGCTCCGCGACCACGAGCGCGTCTGCCTCGTCTCCTCCGACTTGACGGTGCGCGAGACCAGCGGCCTCCAGGTCGACAAGCGCTCCTCACAGCTCTTCATGCAGGAGCTTCAGGAGATCGAGCTGCCGCCTCCGCCGCGCATGGCGATCGAAGATCGTCTCGACTCGAAGACTCGCGCCAAGCTCGAACGCATGCGCCGCGGCGAGGAATAGTCGCGGTGCGCGAGCTGTCAGTTTTTCGGCGCAATTAAACGCTTACCGGCTAGGCGTAACAAAGGCGAAATCGGGCAGAGGGTATTTCCGAAGCGAACACACGTTCGCTAACCGTTGGGTCCGGTGCAAAACGGTCCGGTTATCGGGTCCATCGCAAAAGACTTGTATTTCTCTGGGTCCGCTGCTAACGTCGGGCGCATCATATTCCGTAAGTCCTACGGAAACCGGCACGAGAACAGGGATCGAGGAAAGATGGCAGCACAACCGGCACGGCGCGAAGGGCATGGTTATCAGCCTCAGAGGGCGGCGCGGGAGCTCGAAGACCTGCAGCTCGTTCTCAAAGCACGCAATGGCAGCTCTCAGGCGTTGGACACGATCCTGCGCCGCTACGACGGTTTCGTGCGCCTGAAGGCGAGCTCCTACTTCCTTGCCGGCGGCGAGTCGGAGGACCTCGTTCAGGAGGGCCGTATCGGCCTCTATAAGGCCGTACGCGACTTCCGACCCGACAAGGAGACCTCTTTCCGTTCCTTCGCCGAGCTGTGCGTTACGCGCCAGATCATCACGGCGATCAAGACCGCGACCCGCTTCAAGCACGCGCCGCTCAACACCTACGTTTCCTTCAGCCAAACCCCGGCCGGTCAGGACTCCGACAGCGAGTGCACGCTCGGAGACGCTCTCCCGGGCCCGGGTGTCGACGATCCGGCCATTTGCGTCGTCTCGACCGAGGAGCTACAGAGCCTCGTCTTCTGTCTCGGCTCCGGGCTCTCACAGCTCGAGGCGGATGCTCTCAGGCTCTACCTCGAGGGCTCGTCCTACGAGCAGATGGCCGAGGAGCTGGGCTGCGACACCAAGACGATCGACAACGCCCTGCAGCGGGTCAAGCGCAAGATCATCGCGCACCAAAAGACACGGGAAGTTCTCCTCTAGCTCCCGTCCAGGCGGGCAAGCACAACCTGACCGCCGCGGACATCAGGGCCGCGCCGGCGGTCGTTCGCAACCGGCCGGCCGGGGAAGCTACGCTCCAGCTTGCAATCTCGCCGGAGTAGCTCAGCTGGTAGAGCAAGCGCCTTGTAAGCGCTAGGTCGTCGGTTCGAGTCCGACCTCCGGCTATTTACCCGGTGGCTTTTCTTTAGGCGTTTGTGAAGACGTCGCTTGAACCCGTTCGCTGTAGTTACCCTGAAGAGACATGTCCAGCTGGGTGAACCTGATCGCGGGCTTGACGCAGATCGTGATCGCAATCGCGGTAGCCGTCGAGCTTGTCAGGCTTCGAAGAGGATTTCCGCGGGTCGCCTTACTCTTGATTGCCTTTTTCTTCCTCGACGGCCTGGTGGCGCTCAACCGCCCCGATCCTCTGCTCGGGTACAGCCCGACTCTGGACGCGGTCCTGATCGTGATCGACCTGGTCGTCCTGGTCGGATTGCTCGTGTTTGTGCGGCGGCTCGTGTGGGGTGCGCTGCAGACGGTGGACGAGGCGGAGTTCCGGGCGCGGGAGTACGAGCGTGCCCGCCGCGACTACGCGAGCCTGCTTCGCCATCGCATCGCCAATCCGCTGATGACGATCGAGGGTGCGGCGCGGACGCTGAAGGCGCGGCGAGGCGACGACGAGAAGCGCGAGCAGCTCTTGGAGACGATCATCGAGGCCTCCCAGAACTTGGAGAAGATCTCGCTCGAGCCGCGACTGCGAGGCGCCGAGGAGCTCGAGCTAGAGCCGACTCCACGGATTCGGGACGGATCCACCCCCAAGTCGTGAGACGCGGCGGCTAGAGCCGAGCCAGCGCCTGCTCGAGATCGCGCCAGAGATCGGCGGGGTCTTCGAGACCGGCGCTCAGCCTGAGTAGTCCGGCCGGGACGCGCTCTCCCTCCCAGCGTGAGCGGGCCTCGATCGTGGTGCGCGCGCCGCCGAAGCTGGTCGCGTTCTCGATCAACTCGCAGGAGCGTTCCAGCTTCTCGGCAGCCGCCGCGCCACCGCGGGCGATGAAGGAGAGAAGCGGACCGAAGGCGCTCACGTACTTAGCCGCGACCGCATCGCCGAGGCCCGGATAGTTGACCCGCTCGACCGCCGGATGCTCCTGCAGCCGCCGCGCCAGCTCGAGCGCCGTCGCAGAGGTGCGCTCCACTCGTAGCGGCAGCGTCTTCAGGCTGCGCAGGAGCAGCCAGGCCGGGTCGGGAGAGCCGATCAACCCGGCCAACCTCCGCACCTGGTGTAGGCGCGCGGCGTCTTCGGAGCGGGCGCAGCTGGCGACCCCGAGCACGAGATCGTGGTGACCGCCGAGCAGCTTGGTGGCGCTGTGCACCGAGAAGTCGGCGCCGTGCTCGAGCGGGCGCAGGAGCACCGGCGTCAGTGTCGTTGCATCGACGGCGACCCGCGCTCCGTGGGCGTGCGCGGCGGCGATCGAGGCATCGAGGTCGGGGAAGCTCAGCATCGGGTTCGAGCAGGGCTCGAGCCAGACGAGGGCGGCCTTCTCCGGTGGCGGCCCGGTCTGGTCGAACTCCTCCAACTGCAGGCCGAAACGTGAGAGCTCGTCGCCGATCAGATGACTGGTGCTGACGTAGGCGCCCTCGGGAACGGCGATCAGGTCACCCGGCTTGCAGAAGCAAAGCAGGATGCCTGTGATCGCGGCCATGCCGCAGGAGAAGAGGAGCGCCCGGCCGCCTTCCAGATCGCCGAGCACACGCTCGCTCTCGACCGCGAGCGGGTGGTCATAACGCTGGTAAGCGAAGTCGCCGATCTCGCCTTTGTCGTAGGGCCAGATCGTCGAGCGATCGAGCGCCGGCTGCCTGAGCCCGGCCAGTCGCGTCTCCACGCTCAGCTGCGCCCGCTCCTGCTCATCCTTCTCAGCCATTCCCCGATGATAGGAGAGTCAGCGACCCTCGGCGATCTCCACGGCTTGGTCGGGCTCCGAGACGAGGCCGAGCACAACCGTCAGCGCCTCTACGATTTCGGGGTCGAACTGGCTACCCGCCCGGCTCTGGGTCTCCACCAGCGCTTGCTCCACGCTCAGGCCCTTGCGGTAGGTGCGCTCGCTCGTCATCGAGTCCCAGGCGTCGGCGGCGAAGATGATTCGTGCCCCGAGTGGGATCTGATCGCCCACCAGTCCCTTCGGGTAACCGAGCCCGTCCCAGCGCTCGTGGTGGTAGAGCACCCAATCGGCGACCGGCCCCAGGCCGAGGCTCTCGAGCATGTGGAAGCCGATCTCCGGGTGCCGCTGCAGCACGACCAGCTCGGCGTCGGAGAGCGGATCTTCCTTGCGCAGCAGTTCCTCCGGGATTGCCAGCTTGCCCACGTCGTGTAGGTGGCCGGCCAGGCGCAGCATCTCGATCCGGTCGCCGTCGGCGCCCAAGCGCTCGGCGATCGAAGCGGCGAGGTCGCCCACGCGGCGGGAGTGGGCTCCCGCATGTGCGTCACGCGCGTCGACCGCGTCGGCGAGGCTGGCGGCGGCTCGCAGGCGGTAGTCCAGGTCGGGGTTGGCGCCGAGCCGTTCGAGGGCGTAGGCGCTCAGCGCCTCGGGGTGATAGACGCGGACGCGGTTCTTGCCGTGGTCCTTGGCCCAGTAGAGCGCACTGTCGGCAAGGCGCAGGAGCTCATTGCGCGAGACGCCCTCGGATGGGAAGACGGCAACGCCGCAGCTCATCGTCAACTGCGGGAGGTCGTCGACCTTGAGCGAAGCGACGCGCGAAAGGATGGCACTCGAGACGGAGACCGCTTCCTCGCTCCCGCGCCCGTTCAGGAGCACCGCGAACTCGTCTCCGCCGAGGCGGAAGGCCTCGCCGCCGTGGCGCAGGCGACTGGCCACGGTCACGAGCACCCGATCGCCGGCCAGGTGACCGTGCCCGTCGTTGACTAGCTTGAGGTTGTCGAGGTCGAACAAGCAGAGCGCGACCGGATACCCTGACCCCTCTGCGTCGTCGAGTAGTTGTTGCAGGCGCTCGTGGAAGCGGCGCGTGTTACCGAGTCCCGTCAGTGGATCGGTCGAGGCCAGCTGCATCGCCGAGCGCGCTTTGTGGCGCTGCCGCTCGTAGAGGTCGATCGCAAGCAGCGGGCCCGAGAGCGCGAAGATCAGGAACGGAGAGCGCTGCCACAGCATGACGAGCACGAGCGCCGCCGAGACTCCGAGCCCAAACGGGAGCACTCCCCAGCGCAGCGTATTCGCGAGCGTCGTCGAGTATGGCTTTCCGTCCGAGAACGCGATCGCCGCCGAGATCAGGAATAGGTTCAGAGCGGCGTAGCCGAGCGCCGCAAGGCCGACCGCACCGACGATCTCGGGCAAGGTGTTCGTGTGCGGGAGGAGAGCCACCAGCAGTCCGCCCGCGAGTGCCGAGATAGTCAGCACCGCGGCATTGAAGGCGATCCTCATGCGCGGTCGCCGCAGCCAGGTTTCGACGGCGACGAGGCTGAGTACGCAGACGAATACCATCGGCTCCCAGCCGAAGAGCACGATGCCGGCGGCGTTGAAGACGGCGGCGAGCGAGTAGCCACGGAGATTGGTGTTCTCGACCGAGACCGGGTAGCGCTCGGCGGCCATGGCCAGGGCAAGAAAGACCGCAAGCGATACGTACTCCCGCCCCTGTGGCGGGTGTTTCGCGAGTCGTAGCGCAGCGGTAGTCGTCGCGGCAACGCTGGCGCTACACACGAATCCGACGAGGACGAGCAGGCGCGACGTGTGCCGGTCGCGTCGCATCACCCCGCTGAAACGCCGCCAGCTCGCGAGCAGGCGCGGGCTCACTCGGTCCGCGGCTGTCACTTACCGACCTCCTCGGTCAGTGCACGGCGATAAGCCGGGAAAACGGAGGCATGCGGCAATGCGGCGCAGAAGGAAACCTCCTGAGACAGCGGGGGATACCTAAATTGTCCGCCGCCATCAGGGTCCGCAGACCCCCTATTGGAGTGACGGAACGCCTTCCATTTGGGTATTTAGGGCCGTGAGTTGAGCGGAAACCGGTTTAGCGAGCGTGGGCGGACGGCGCTCTACTTCGTCTTGTCGATAAAGGCTTTCGTGGCTTGGAAAGGCACAGCTGAAAGCATTAAGCGCTCGTTTCGATTGACGATTCGCCGAGCGCGGCCAGGCGGTGGAGCGCTTCAGCTCGAAACGAACTCTAAGAAGAAGCCGGCTCTCGGCCGCGCAGAATCTGAGGAGCAACACGGGCGTAGTCGAGTCCGGAAAGCCAGGTCAAAGCGAGCGCGACGATGCCGGCCCAGAAGGCCACGTCGACCGACCAGGCGCCCCCGGCCTGCAAACCGCCAAGTCCGATCGCACTTGCCTGGGCCCAGGTCTTGAGCTTGCCGAGGTCGCGTGCCTCCATGACCACTCCCCTTTCCAGAGCGGCCAGGCGCAGGCCCGAGACGAGGAACTCGCGCGCGACGATCAGCGCTACGAGCCAGCCTGGGAAGATGCCGTACTGGACGAGCACGATCAGAGTCGAGAGCACGAGCACCTTGTCGGCGACCGGATCGAGCAGCGAGCCGAGCGCCGAAGAGTGGCCGGCCCGGCGGGCCACCCGGCCGTCGAACCAATCGGTCGTCATCGCCAGGGCAAAGACGACGGTGGCGATGTAGTCGTGGTGCGGGAAGTGCCAGACGAACAGCACGAGCACAAAAGGTGTCGCCGCGATCCGGGCGACGGTGAGCTGATCGGCGAAGCTCATGGCGGGAGAATACGTGTCGGGGCGGCTTGCTCAACGGTAGAGCCGCTGCCCACGACCACTAGACTCAGGCGCGAGCGTGGACCTCTACGAGTATCAGGGCAAGGAACTCTTCCGCCGTTACGGCCTTCCGACCGGTGAAGGAAGGCTCGCGCAGACGCCCGCCGAGGCGCGCACGGCCACCGAGGAGCTGGGCGGTACGGTCGTGGTCAAGGCCCAGGTTCTTGCCGGAGGCCGCGGCAAGGCGGGCGGGATCAAGGTCGCTTCGAGCCCGGCCGAAGCCGAGGCGAATGCCGCCGCCATTCTCGGCATGGAGATCAAGGGGCACGTCGTGCGCCGGCTCTGGATCGAGCGCGCCTCGGAGATCGCTCGCGAGTACTACCTCTCGATCACGCTCGACCGCGGCGCCAAGAAGCCCCTGTTCATGTTCACGACGGAGGGCGGCGTCGAGATCGAGGAGGTGGCCGCGCGCAAGCCCGAGGCGCTGGTGCGCCTGCACCTGGATCCGCTCGAGGGCTTCCATCCCTGGCACGGGCGCACGCTCAGCTTCGGCGCCGGGATCGCCGACGCGAACGAGCGCCGCCAGATCGAGCACGTCTGCGAGCGGCTCTATGCCGTCTTCACCGCTTGCGACGCCACGCTGTGCGAGATCAATCCGTTGGTCGTGACGGAAGCCGGTGAACTGCTGGCGCTGGATGCCAAGGTCTCGGTCGACGACAACGCACTCTTCCGCCACGAGGACATAGCCGCCATGCACGACCCCGAGTCGGTGCCCGTAGAGGAGCGAGCGGCGCGCGAGAAGGGCGTCACCTACGTCAAGCTCGACGGCGAGATCGGCATTCTCGGCAACGGCGCCGGGCTGGTCATGTCGACACTCGATCTGGTCGCGCTAGCAGGCGGCAAGCCAGCCAACTTCTGCGACCTCGGCGGCGGCGGTGGCGCGCAAGGAGTGGTCGACGCGCTCGAGGTGATCTCGGCCGACCCGCAGGTGAAGGCGATCTTCTTCAACGTCTTCGGCGGGATCACACGCTGCGACGAGGTTGCGCGCGGGATCCTGCAGGCGCTCGAGCAGATTCAGATCGCCCGTCCGATCGTCGTCCGCTTCGACGGCACCAACGCCGAGGAGGGCAGGCGCCTGCTGGCCGAGGCCGCGCTGCCCTATCTGCACGCGGCGCCGACGATGCTCGAGGCGGCGCGGAAGGCCGTGGAGCTGGCCGGGTAGGAGGGAAGAAAGTGGAGCGAAACGGCGGACAAGAGAACCCCTGGGACGAGCGGGCGCAGGCCTACCGCGACAGCGCTCCGCATGCGTCCGGTCCTGATCTCGATCTGCTCGTCGCCTGGGCCGGGCCGGGCGAGGGGCGGACCGCACTGGACGTCGGCTCGGGCGGCGGGCACCTGGCGCGGCGCCTGCGCGAGGCCGGCTTTGCCGTCACCACCGTCGACCCCTCCGCCGGCATGTGGCCGGACGTGATCTGCCGGGCCGAAGAGCTCCCATTCTCCGCTGCCTCCTTCGATGTCGTCGCAAGCCGACTCGCCTCTCACCATTTCGCCGACGCCGAGCTCGCCTTGAGCGAGATGGCGCGCGTGACCAGGGAGCTCGTCCTGCTCGAGGATCTGCTCTTCGTCGACGAGCGCGTCGAGGAGGCCGAGACGCTGCGCGACGCCTCACACGTGCGCGCCTACTCGCTCGATCGGTGGCATGAGCTTTTCGCCGCGGCCGGGCTCGAGGTCGAGGCGGCCGAGGTGATCGATCGCGAGGTCTCCTTCTCCGCCTGGCTCGCGCGCTGCGACTGCGAGGGCGAGCGCGCTGAGAAGGCTCGCAAGCTCGTCAGCCACCGCCTCGACGGCGACAGCTACACGAGCACGGTTTTCCTGCTCGAAGGAAAGAAGGCTCGCTAGTGGCGATCATCGTCGACAAGTCCACTCGCCTCGTCGTTCAGAACCTGACCGGGCGCGAGGGCTCCTTCCACGCCCTGCGCAACCGAGCTTACGGCACCGCCGTGGTCGCGGGCGCCGCTCCCGGGCACGGCGGCGAGGAGGTCGAGGGGATCCCGGTCTTCAACACCGTACGCGAGGCCGTGACCGAGACGGGCGCCAACACAGCCGCCACGTTTGTGCCCGCCCGCTTCGCCGCCGACGCGCTCTACGAGGCTATCGACGCCGGCCTGGAGACGATCGTCTGCATCACCGAAGGCATCCCGGTGCACGAGATGCTGCGGCTCTACCGCTATGCGCGCACTCATGAGGTGACGCTGATCGGGCCCAACTGCCCGGGCGTGATCTCGCCGGGGAAGGCGAACGTCGGCATCATCCCGGCCGAGATCTTCGCGGAGGGAGCGGTCGGTCTGGTCAGCCGCTCGGGCACGCTCACCTATCAGATCGGCTACGAGCTGGCCCAGCTCGGGCTCGGCAACACGACCGTGATCGGGATCGGCGGCGACGCCATCGTCGGCTCGTCGTTCGTCGACATCCTCGAGCGCTTCGAGGCTGATCCCGAGACCGAGATCGTGGTCATGGTCGGGGAGATAGGCGGCGACGAGGAGGAGCGGGCCGCCCGCTTCGTGGTCGAGAAGATGACGAAGCCCGTGCTCGCCTACATCGCCGGCTTCACCGCTCCGCCCGGCAAGACGATGGGCCATGCGGGCGCGATCATCTCCGGCTCGTCGGGCACCGCCCAGGCGAAAAAGGAAGCTCTGGAAGCCTGTGGCATCGAGGTTGGCACCACGCCGACCGAGGTCGCGCAGCTGGTTGCGGCCAGAGCGGCCCGCTGAGAGCCCGCGGTTACGCCATCGCCGGATGGCGCCTCCGAACTTCGGTTTGAGCGCGGCCTCAGCGCTCGGCCGAGAGGGCCACGATCTCGTAGGTGGCGCTCACCCCGGCGTCGTCGTCGAAGCGTTCGTCATAGCGGCGCATCGCCTCGGAGAGCGTTCCCGGTGCCAGAACGCGAGGCGCATATCCCGCTCCGGAGGACTTGACAGATCTGAGAAAGGCTGCACAGTCCGGGTAAGAGAAACGCTCCTCGTACGAATGGGCGCGGATCCGACTGAGACCGGCCCCGGCGAGGAGCGTTTCCCATTTCTCCGCTGGAAGCAGGCTCAGCCCACGCTCGCAACCGAGCTCTCCGAGCACCTCGTCCAGCTCCCAGAAGGTACGCGGGCCGAAGCTGGTGAAGTGCAGCTCGCCGCGCCTGTCGAGCGAGCCGGCGAGGCGCGCTATGGTCTGCTCCGGCTCGGCCAGCCACTGAAAAGTCGCGCTCGAGACGATCAGGTCGTACCACTCGGGCTCGAGCTCGAGCTCCTCGATATCGGCGACGACGAAGCGGACGTTCGGGACGCGCTCGCTGGCGCGGGCGATCATCGCCGGTGCGAAGTCCACCGCGTCGATCGCCGCGTCCGTAAAGCGCTCGCGTAGGAGCGCGGTTAGGTAGCCCGTTCCACAGCCAAGCTCGAGGATCGAAAGCGGATCGCGCTCGACGCTCTCGACCAGGCGGTCGGCCATCGCGCGCTGGACGACGCTGAAGGTGTCGTATGCGTCGGCCGCGCGATCGAAGCGGCGCTGGATCGCCTGCTTGTCGAGCCGTAGAGCTCGTTTCAATTGACGACCCGCCGACTGGGTGTGATCGGTGGATGTGAGGCTAGGACGCAGTGTCGCGTTCGTAGCCGGCGGCTACGGGCGCGACCGAGGACAACGCATCGCGCCGCCGAGCGCGGCCAGGCGGTGGAGTGCTTCATTTGAAGCGAGCTCTTAAAGCAGGAGCCACGAACGAAAGCGGTCGGGTTGAGCGAGGAAGGGCGCGTGTCCGGCCTCGGGCCAGACGGTCAACTCGGCGTGGGGAAGGGCCGCGGCGAGAAGCTTGGCGGCGGCGGGCGGGCAGACGCGATCGCGACCGCCGTGGAGGAGGCGGACCTGGCAGTGGATGTCGGATGCGCGAGCGAGCATGGTGAAATCGCCGAGATAGGCTAGCCCGCGCTCGAGAACGGTCGGGTCTTGTTCGAGCGGTAGGGGCGCCGCCAGCTCTTCGCCGGGCGCCAGGGCGAGCGCCAGGAACTCGTCCCAAACGGCGCCGGCATCCACTGCCAGGCGCTCGCGCATGCGCACCAACGTGCGCTCGGGCCAGCCGCAGCGATAGCCGCCCCGGCGCACGAACTGTCCCGTAGCCCCGACGAGGGTGAGCGACCCCAGCTCGGTCTCGGTCGCGGTCTCGAGCGCCCGCATCGCGCCGAGCGACCAGGCGACGACATCGGCGCCGGCTTCGATCTCGCCGCCGAGCCGGTCGTCGGGCGCCGCGAACGGCGCCCAGACCTCTGCCGTGGCGCCCCAACCGGGCAGAAAGATCCTCATCCGGCGCCCGGAAACGCACAGCGGCGATCAGAGAACACTCTCAATAGCCTCCAGCGCCAGCTCCAGATCGTCGTCCAAGTGGCTCGCCATCAGCGAGAAGCGGATCCGCGCTTGGCCGGCCGGGACGGTCGGCGGGCGGATCGCTACGGCCAGGACGCCACGCTCCTCGAGCGTCTGCGCCAGCTCGAGCGCTCGTTCGCTCACTCCCACGATCGCCGGAACGATCTGAGTCATCGAGGCGCCCGTGTCGAAGCCGAGCCCGGTCAGGCGCGTTCGGAAGTGCTCGAACTTCTTCCGTAGCGCGTCGCGCCGGTCGCCCGCTACGCGCACGAGCTCGATCGAAACATCGACGGAAGAGACGACCGAGGGCGGTAGAGCTGTCGAGTAGATGAGCGTACGGCAGCTCGAGACGAGCTGGTCGATCATGGCTCGACTGGCCGCGACGTAGGCGCCGTAGGCCCCGAACGCCTTGCTGAAAGTGCCGATGGTGAGCTCGATCTCGCCGGCCAGGCCGAGCTCGTGCGCGTAACCCTCGCCGTTCGGGCCGAAAACGCCGCCGCCGTGGGCGTCGTCGATCACGAGCAAAGCGCCGTAGCTGTTCTTGAGCTCGACCAACTCGGCCAGCGGCGCCACGTCGCCGTCCATCGAGAAGATCGTGTCTGTGACGATCAGCTTGCGCCCGGCGCCCGAGTTCCGGAGCAACTCCTCCAGATGATCGAGGTCGAGATGGCGGTAGCGATGCGCCTGCGCGCCCGAGAGGCGAACTCCATCGACGATGCTGGCGTGGTTGAGACGATCGGAGAAGACAGCCGTCTCGCGGTCGGCGAGCGCCGCGAGCACGCCGACGTTGGCCAGATAACCGCTACCGATGAGGAGCGCCGCTTCCGAGCCCTTGAAGGCCGCAATTTTCTCCTCCAGCGCCGCGGTCTCGGGGTCGTTGCCCGCCACCAGGCGCGAAGAGCCCGAGCCGGCGCCGCGGGCGGCTCCTTTCGCGGCGGCCTCGATCAGAAGTGGATGACCCGCCAGCCCCAGGTAGTTGTTGGACGAGAGGTTGACCAGGCGCGCTCCACCCCGGTAGGCGATCGGCTCGGCCGGCTGCTCGGTCACCTGCAGCCTGCGCTCGAGCGCGCTCTGCACACGCCGCTCGCGCTCGGCCTCGAGCCAGTTATCCCAGGAGCTCATCGAGATAGCCTGCCGCATCGGCGGGATCGGCGAGGCGGGGAATCCGCGCCAGCACGCGTGCGCCCGATCGTGCTTCGATCAGCGCCGGGTTGTCGTCG
>Ga0182017_10001229_pt1 | contig 19942 bp, 18 predicted proteins | sample 712E3DmetaG_FD_120492 | JGI IMG/M metagenome (GOLD analysis project Ga0182017, IMG submission 120492) | Permafrost microbial communities from Stordalen Mire, Sweden - 712E3D metaG | ecosystem: Environmental > Terrestrial > Soil > Wetlands > Permafrost | place: Sweden: Stordalen | collected... | reverse complement strand
GACTACATCCGCGGCCGACTCGGCCTCGCCGACACCGCCAGCGAGTCGAGCTTCCCTTCGCCGTTCCGCTACAGCGAGCAAGCCTTGCTCTACCTGGCGGCTGATCTTCCTGATCCGACCCACGAGGGGTTTGCCGCCGCGGCTGCCGAGCGCGCTTTGCAGCTATGTCGGCTCTCGCGTGGCCGGGCGCTCTTGCTCTTCACCAGCTTTCGCAACCTGCGCATCGCCGAAGAGCGCCTGCGCGCCGACGGCGGTTTCCCCCTGTTGGTGCAAGGGGAACGACCGCGCCACGTGCTGCTCGCCACCCTCCGCCAGCAGCTCGGCTCGGTCTTGCTGGCTACGCAGAGCTTCTGGCAGGGCGTGGATGTTCCCGGCGAGGCGCTGTCCCTGGTGGTGATCGATCGCCTTCCCTTTGCCGTGCCCGACGATCCGCTCACCGCTGCACGCATCGAGCGCATTCGCGAGGAGGGCGGCGATCCCTTCAACGGTTTCCAGCTCCCACGCGCCGCGCTGGCGCTCAAGCAGGGCTTCGGCCGTCTGGTGCGCACGCGCAGCGATCGCGGCGTGGTGGCCATTCTCGACGGCCGCATCGCCCGCCGTCGCTATGGGTCCATGCTGCTCGCCAGTCTGCCCGCCGAATGCCCGCGCACCGAGGAGTTGGAGGAAGTAGGGCAGTTCTTTGGCTAGTTAGAGTTTCGGGAAATTCGGGGGGCCTTGCTTAGCTAATCTAGATCAGCTAAGCCGCTCCGGGGCTACAATTGCAGGGCCATGCAGATCCTGTTTCTGGTCGGCGCCTTCTTGCTGGGCTCGTTCCCCACCGGCGTGGTGGTGGCGCGTGCCAAGGGCGTGGATCTGCGCAAGGTGGGCAGCGGCAACATCGGCACAACCAATGTCGGGCGCGCACTCGGCCGGGGTTGGGCGGCTCTGGTGCTCTTGGTCGACGCGGGCAAGGGAGCCCTTCCGGTTGTGCTCGCAGCCCAGATCTTCGATCCGATATGGGAACCCTGGAAGGGTTCCCATGCCCTCCCTCGATGGTTCTCCGCCGGCGAAGCCGGCGGGCTTCCCACGCGACTGGCTTGGCTGCCGGCGGCGGCAGGGCTGGTCGCAGTGCTGGGGCAGGTCTTTTCCATATTCTTGAAGGGCCGCGGCGGCAAGGGGGTGGCCACCTCACTCGGCGCCGGCCTGGCCCTGGCGCCGGTGCCCGCACTCCTCTGCCTGGTTGTCTGGGTCGTGCTGTTTGTCGCGTTTCGAATTTCGTCCCTCGGCTCTCTGGTGGCCATCGCCAGCTTCCCCACCTTCCTCTGGCTGTTCCACGCGGGCAGCGGTCCCAACCTGGCCTTCGCTACGGCGACCACGCTCCTGGTCTTCTTACGCCACAAGCACAACATTCGTCGCCTGCTGCGCGGCGAGGAACTACGAGGCTAGTTACCTCTTCCACACAGAGGCACAGAGAACACGGAGATCGGATGAGAAGAAGGAATTTGGAATGAGCCGGATCCGACCTTTCCGTGTCTCTTCCGGCTCTGTGGCCTCAGTGCTCTCTGTGTGAAATAGCTGACTTCCATCCACGGTCCATACGATGCTGGCTAATGCGTCGGCGGTGCGGAGCGCAGGCCCGCATCACGCAGTAGTTGTTGGTCGGCCTGTACGTCGGGGTTGCCCGTGGTAAGCAGTTTGTCGCCGTAGAAGATCGAGTTGGCCCCGGCCACGAAGCACAGTACCTGTGCCTCGCGGGTCAGCGCCGCGCGACCGGCCGAGAGTCGCACCTGCGAGCGTGGCATGATGATGCGAGCTGTGGCGATCACGCGCACGAACTGCAACGGGTCCACCGGCGGCCGATCAGCCAGCGGCGTGCCCGCGATGGGCACCAGGGCATTGATGGGCACGCTTTCCGGGTGCGGGTCTAGCCGGGCTAGCGTGGCCAGCATGGCGCAGCGATCGTCGACGGATTCGCCCATGCCGATGATCCCGCCCGAGCAGATGCGCAGGCCCGCGCGTCGAACCCGCGCCAGGGTCGCCAGCCGGTCTTCCTGGGTGTGGGTCGTGATGATCGACCCATAAAACGCGGGCGAGGTGTCGATGTTGTGGTTGTAGATGGTCAGCCCGGCTTCAGCCAAGCGGCGGCAGTGCTCGTCGGTCAGCATGCCCATGGTCAGGCACGCCTCCAGGTCCAGAGCACGCACGGCGCGCACCATGTCCAGCACGGATTCGAAGGCAGGCCCGTCCTTGGCATCGCGCCAGGCCGTGCCCATGCAGAAGCGCGTGGCGCCCGCAGCCCGCGCCCGCTCGGCCGCCTGCACCACGTCCTCGCGGCTCAGCATGCGAGCGGGTTGCACCGCCGTCGCGTAGCGCGTCGATTGGGCACAGTAGGCGCAGTCTTCCTGACACGCGCCGGTTTTCACCGAAAGCAGAGCGCAGAGTTGCACCTCGTCGGGTCGATGATACTGGCGGTGCACCTCCTGTGCGCGGAAGAGCAATTCAGGCAAGGGTAGATCGTGGATAGCCCGGACTTCCTCGACCCGATAGTCGTGGCGAAGCTCAGCGTTCATGCGACTAGTTGATCCGGCGAAGGACCACCAAAACCCGCAAGGTCAGCCAAATGGCGTCCGCCACGTCCTTGTCCTTGCCGGCTGGCTTGCCCCCCGCCTTGCCCGCCGAGCGCGGGCTTTCGCCCTTGACCGGCGTGCCCGGGTACCACAAGCCATCAGACGACTGGCGCGAGCGCAAATAGGCCTCGGCGGTGCGCACGCCCGAGTTCTCTTTGCCGAGCCCGACGCTGGTGATGGTATCGAGAGCATCCAGCACGTCAGTGTAGAAACGCGGTTCGGTCAGGATCTCCCAATAGGAGGGTGCCTTCCGGTCCTCATAGCGATCCGGCTGTAAGAAACGCGTGGCCAGAAGTTCCGCCGCCCGGCGCGCCTCGCGCGAGGTGCAGCGCTGGCTGGACGAAGCAAAGGCGCGCAAGACCATGCCGGTCACCAAGTGGCTCGACGGTCGCGCCGCCGAGTCCGTACGCACACCCCGCCAGGCCCAGCCCCCGTCGTCCTGACGCTGGGACAAGATGAGCTGGAAGCCCTTCTCGACCCGTGGGTCGGCTTCGAACCCAGTACGACAGAGCGCCGAGACGGCCCAGCCGTGAAAGTGCAAGGCGACCGTCTTGGCACGGGCCTTGGGCGTCTCGGCAAGCGCGAGATCCGTAATCCCGCCATCGCTCGCCTGGGAAGCCAGGATCACCTCCGCCATCTTGCGCAACTGAGGCGTGGCTCCGGCCTCGTCCTCCACTCGCAGGCCCAGGTCGGCCAAGCGGTCGAGCGCGCGCACGGTGGCCAGACAGACCGCGAACTTGTCGCTGCCCATCCCTTTTTCTGGCGTGCGCGGCAGGTAGCTGCCATCGCTCTCCATCTTGCGCAGCACCGCTTGAACCTCGCGGTAGCCGGCGATCTCACGCGCCGTGGGCGCCTCGCTGTCGTCGATGAGATCGCGACGCACGCGCGCTAGTACACTGGGAGTACCCTCTCGCAGCAAGCGCGGAATAGGGTCACTGGCTAGGCGAGCCCGCCACCCGGAAAGCGCCCGGGGTGGGGAGGAGAGGGGAAGTGAAGTGGGGAAAAGTCGCGGCCGATTCATAACCAATGCCAAGGTTGATGCATTATAGCGAATCGCGCAGCCGGCGGCGGAAAGACGAAAGCGTCACAAGCCTACCGACACTGTAAGTAGAACAGAGTAGCGCAGAAGGTCGTTCGGGTCCAAAGCTTTGCTCCCGATTTTGATCTGGTCCTGGCACAGCCCGGTTTGGGGAGGTAAGAGATCGGTGTTTCCGCGAGTCTTTGGCCCGTGGGGGCAGCCATGGACGGAAGCGAGAGACTATCAAAACAGGACGCGTTCCTGACTCTGCTGAGCGACGGCTGGGTTTCCTTGCACCTGGACGCACGCCGGCCCGGCGTGGTGGTGCCGGCCCCGTTCTCTTCCCAGGCCCATCTGGTCCTGCAGTACGGCCGCAGTATGCCGGTTCCCATTCCCGACCTGGAAGCCACGGCCGCTGGGGTGAGCGCCACCTTGTCATTTTCCCGAGTTCCGCATCGGACCTACGTGCCCTGGTCGGCGGTCTACGTCGTCGCTTGTACCAACGGCTGCGGCGCGCTCTATCGCGAGGACGTCCCGCGCGAGTTGTGTTTCTTCAGCCAGGGGGATGACGGTTGCCTGCCTGTGCCCGTGCGCCGAGTGAATGATGGCGCAGAGGCGCTGGCGATCGACGAGCCCTGGTTGCGTTCCGTCCCGCCATCGGCCGAAGCGGAAGAAGCGGAGATCGAGAGCGACGGCATGCTCCTGCGCGCCCCGCCCCGGCGGCGGAGGCGGCCCCAGCTCCGTGTGGTGAAGTAGCTAGTACCGATTCTCGGAAATCCGTAGCTGGTTCAGGTTGCCGGTTCCGGGCCGGGACCGGCCGCCGGATCCGCCGCCTGCAAGCGGCCGCTCAACTACGAGAGTCATTGCCGGGTCCCCAGGGGGCGAACCCGCGCGGTCAGTTCCTGCCGCCCGCTCACCAGGCGATCGCACGGGTGCAAGGTTCGATTCGCTACCCGGTACGCGTCAGCGCGGCGGGTCTGACTGGCAGAGCGAAGCGTGTCGAGGGCCGAGTCGGGCAGGCTGGGAATCAGACGACCGCGCAAGGACACGCCGCTATCGGGTGTGCTCACGCTGACCACGATGGACTTGCCCGGGTAAGAGACGCGCAAGTTCTCCATCAGGCCGCGCAGGGTCTCGGGCTTGGGCACATCGGGCCGCACCAACGCGCCCGCAGCCACGTCGAGCTTGATGTTCTTGCCGGCCAGCGCGCGCGGAACCAACACCGGCACGACCTCGACGAATTCCTTGCCTGCATAGGGGCGCAGAACTACGCGCAAGGGCAGGGTTTCACCCGGCCGCACCCGCTCGTCGGGCAAGGAGGCGCCGACGATCTCGGCCACGTCGCTGCGGTACTCCACCCGAATGTCCGCCTCGATTCGCTCGATCACCGCGGGTTCGAAGGGATTGCTGAGCAGGTCCGCCAGCGCCTTGGTGCCCCGGGCCTGCGCCAGCAAGCGGCTCGACAGCCCCTCGGCCGAGAAAAGCTGGTCGCGAATCTCCACGCTGCCGGCGCCGCGCACATCCAGACGGGTGTTCATGGCGATCACCATGTCGGTCACATCCGGCTCAGCCTCGCCGAGCGCGCTGCTAATCACCGTGCTCGCCAGCAACGGGAGGAGCCGGCGATGCAGCGCCACCTGGGAGTGGAAGCGGGTTTGCTTCTCGCCGCGCGCGGTTACCAGAACTTCGACGGGCACCGAAGGGGCGTGGCGGCCCAACTCGGCTACAATGCCGGTGGGAAGGTCCTGCACCACCGCGCCGATTTCGGTCAACGGCGAGGCCAGTTTCAGGGAGCTGGCCAGGCTGGCCACGATGGCGTGGACCTCGCCGGAGACCAGGGGCAGATTCACCTCACCCAGACCCAGCAGTGGGTGCCCGAACGCCATCACGATCCCGCCCTCGGTTTGGGTGAGGGTGCCCATGGCCACCGCGCTGATGTCCCCACGAATGAGGCCCACACCCACGGTTGCGCCAGGTTGCACGGCCTCGGCCAGCGTGCCCCTCAGTTTCTTCCCGCCGCTGCCGGCCGCGCGCACCGGAACCAGTCCGAAGGGACGCAAGCTCTCGCCCAGATCGCGCATAGCCGCATCGGAGATGCCCGAAACCGCCAGCGGCAGTGACGCGGGCTGCAGGCGCGGCTCGCCATCAGGGGGTCTTGGCGCGGCGGCGAGCTGGGCCGCCGGCCCGGGCGTCAGGGCAGGTCCGTCGTCGACCAGGAATGGATCGCCGGGCGGACGGCGTGGGCGCTGTCTTCCCGCCAGCATGCTCTCGATGGGGGTCACCCCAGCCAGGGCTTCCTTGGCAAAGCTCCAGCCATAGGCGATCGCGCCCATGAGCTTGCCGTCGACGTAGACGGGGCTGCCGCTCATGCCCGCCGCGATGCCGCAGTTCGCGACGCGCGGATCCTCAGCGCGCACCAGGATGATGTCTTGCTTGGGCAGAAAGTTCGGCATCACCGCGAGCACGCGCACCTTGAAGGGCTCGGGCTTCACGCCCTCGAAGACCGTGACCGCCTCGCCCACCAGGCCTGGGCGCACCTCGGACAGGGGAAAGATGGCGGGCGCGGGCAGGGTCCGGGATGACGGTGATTGCGGCCACGCGGAGTGTGGAAGCATGGTCGAGCCAGCCACCACACCCAGCCACCACGCGGCCAGAAGAAAGCCTTGTCGGGTCACTGCGCAAGCAGGGTAGGAACCGCGCGCCAGGCTGTCAAACCCAATTCTTGATCACACGTGGCGGCCCCTGGCCGCGTAGTATGCTTAACCCCAAGGGATCCTCATGAATCGCGTGACTGCACACTTCCGTTCGAAGTTCCTGGCGGGCATCTTGGCCGCCATTCCCCTCGGCATCACCATCTTCGTCGTGGTCTATGTCGACGCTTTCACCCAGCGGATTCTTCCCTTGCGCTACCCGTTTGCGGGGATCGCGGTCGGGCTGGTGCTCATCTATTTTCTCGGTGTCTTCGTCACCAGCTTGGTGGGTCGGCAAGTCCTGCGGCTCTTCGACCGCGTGCTCGGCCGACTTCCCGGGCTGCGCGACTTCTATCGCACCTGGAAGCAAGTCGTGGTCACCCCGGACGTGAACCTGGGCGTTTTTGCGCGCGTGGTGCTCATCCCCGACGAATCAGGCCGTGTGCGCTTGCTGGGCTTCACCTCGGGACGACCTGTTCCGGGCAGCAGCGATACCCTTTGCGTGTTCGTGCCCAACTCGCCCAATCCCATCGTTGGCCGCCTCTACTTTGTGCCCCAGGCCGAGTGTCGCTTCCTGAATGTGCCCACTCGCGAAGCTTTGAAGTGCGTCGTCTCAGGAGGCAACTTTGTCCCGGAGGGAATCGGGGCGTCGCTGCCCCGCACCGGCCCATGATGCGGCAACTGTGGCTGGTTCTGGGTCTATGCGTGCTTCTGACATGGGAACCCTGGGAGGGTTCCCATGCCCTCCCGCGATGGTGCGCTGCCGGCGGAGCCGGCGGGCTTCCCACGCGACTGGCGGTCGCACCGGCGGGCGCCACGCCGGCCGTCGCTCCCTCAGCGCGCCTCATCACCCCGGCGCAGCTCAAAGCGACGCTTGCGAGCCACAAGGGGCATGTGGTGGTGCTGCATTTTTGGGCCACTTGGTGCCTGCCCTGCCTCAAGGAATTGCCTCTGCTCGCCAAGTTGGCGCGCGAAGCGAGCAGCCGGGGCATCGATTTTCTGCCGGTGTCGCTCGACGACCCCACGGAACGGGGCGCGGCCCTGGTGGGCCGTGTTCTTGCCGCCAAGACCGGCAACCCGCAATGGAGCCCCATCTTGAATGCGGAGTATGTCGAAGATCTCGTCGCCGATCTGGCTCCGAGTTGGGATGGTGAGATCCCAGTGTTCTTTGCCTACGACCGCGAGGGCCACCTGCGCCGTACCCTCGTTGGCAACATGAGCCGCGGCGACTTCGAGCGCTTGGTCAGCGATCTCTTGCCGCCCGAGTAACGGCTGGTTTGATTCCTTGTGCCTTGACGAGGCGGCCCTGCGGGGAGGAAGATCCGCGCGGCTTCCCATGGTGACCGCTGACGTCTACGTTTCCGAACTGGAATTCAAGAATCAGGAGTCCTTCCGCGGACTCGTCTCCTCTCGCTATCTGCCGGCGCTAAGCGGCGAGGGCGTCACCGTGGCAGAGGCCTTGCGGTGGGAAAGCAAGATGGTGGTGGAAACCATTGAGATCGCGGCCTTGTGGCTGGCCGACACCGACTCGCTGGCTCTCAAACTCGCGTGCGCTTCGTACTGCGGGGACAGGGCACGCCACTTTGGCCTGCTCTCCAACCGCCTGGCAGCCCTCGGCTTGGCCCCTGGTTCATACGACCCGCGCCAAGGCGGCTACTCGCGGCTTTTCGGGTTCCTGCGCTCGCTGCAGACCAGCGAGGAACGTGCCGCGGCGGGGTTCCTGACCTTGGCAGGCATGAGCGCGACCCGGCTGGGCGCGCTCGCGTCTTTTTGTGAAGACAAGGGCGACGGGGAAACCGTACGCTTGCTGCGTGATGCGATTCTCCCCGACGAGGAACGCCGGCTGGAACTGGGTCGCGAGACGCTGGTTGCCCTGGTCACCACTGACGAAACCCAGGCCCGGGCGCGCAGGGCGTCCTACAAGACCGTGGAGTTGCTCACTGACCTGTACGATCCCGCCATGTTTCGCAAGATGGGTGGGCGCGGCCCAACGCGGAAGTAGGAAGACCACTACTCCACGTCGCACACGACAACCGTGACATTGTCGCGGCCACCGCGGTCGTTGGCCATATCAATGAGCTGCCTCACCACAGCGTCCCGATCACCCTGCAAATAGTCGTGGACCTCGCCGTCCTCCAGGTAGCCGTGCAGCCCATCGGAGCAGAGCATGAAGCGATCGCCAGGATGCACATCTAGACTGATGGTGTCCACCTCGACGTAGTCCTGGTGGCCGACTGCCCGCGTAATGACGTTCTTGCCAGGCGAGCTTGCTGCCTCTTCCGGCGTGATCAGCCCCAGCTTGAGGCGAAAGTTCACCAGGGTGTGGTCCTCGGTGAGCTGCACCGTCTTGCCATCGCGGGAAAGGTAGACTCGGCTGTCGCCCACCTGGGCGATGAAGGCAGTGCTGGATGTCACCAGGAGCGAGGACAGGGTGCTCGACATGCCCTTCTGGCGTGGATCGAGTTGGCCCATGCCGAAGACCATGTAGCAGGCCGACTGCACCGCACTTTCCAAGAGGCGACGAACCAGCCCCAAGCTCTCTTCGGTCGGGGCCGCGGCAAAGGCACTCAGCGTCTTGCGTCCGCGCTTCACCCAGGAGAGCACGAGATCCACGGATTCGGCGCTGGCCACCTCGCCCTTGGCATTTCCTCCCACGCCATCACAGACGATATACAGGCCCAGCTCATCATCGCAAAGGAAGGCGTCCTCGTTGTGAGGGCGCCGGCGGCCGACGTCCGACTGACCTGACGAGTGGATACGCATGGGGTCCGATTCATGGTACTACGAAACTCCTGCACAGCCCAGGTTCTCCGTGCGATCTTCACGTGTTAAAATGAGCGACTGATGCCAGAAGAGGGAAAGGACGTCACATTTCCCTCGCAGTTCGGGCGCTATACCCTGGTCCAGCGCCTGGCTACCGGAGGTATGGCCGAGGTCTTTAAGGCCAAGATCCTCTCGGGCCATGGCTTCGAGAAGCTGCTGGTTATCAAGCGCATCCTGCCCAACCTGGCGGCAGACAAGACCTTCGTCTCCATGTTTATCGACGAGGCCAAGCTGACCGCGCAACTCGTCCATCCAAAGATCGTCCAGGTTACCGATTTCGGCGAGGTCAACGGCCAGTACTTCATCGCCTTGGAATTCGTGGACGGCTTCGACGGCCTGGCCTTGCTGCGTTCGGCCTCGCAGAAGCAGGTTCGCCTGCCCGCTCCCCTATGCATGTTCATCGCCATGGAGGTTCTCGACGCGCTCGACTATGCGCACAACGCCAAGGACGTGGACGGCAAGCCGATGCACCTGGTTCACCGCGATATTTCGCCCTCCAACGTGTTCATTGCCCAGCGCGGCGACGTGAAGCTGGGGGACTTCGGTATCGCTCACGCGCAGGAACGAGAATCCAAGACCCAAGCCGGGACATTGAAGGGCAAGTACGGCTACATGTCGCCTGAACAGGTTACCGGAGCGGAACTGGACGGTCGCAGCGACCTCTTCGCTGTGGGCATCGTGCTGGCCGAGATGCTCATGTGCAAGCGCCTGTTTACTGCGCAAAACGATCTCGACGTCTTGCTCATGGTGCGCGACGGTCGACTGGAGCGCTTCGACAAGTACGCCAAGGACATTCCCCAAGCGCTCGAAACCATCGTGCGCAAGGGTCTGGCGAAGAACGCAGACGACCGCTTCCAGACCGCCGCCGAGTTTCGAGACGCGCTGCATGACCTGGAATTCCAATTCGGCCTGCGCGTGGGCCCGTCGGACGTTGGTCTGCTGGCCTCGGACCTGTTCGACAAGAGCCCCGAAGCGATGCAGCGGCTGAAGGAGCACTCACGCAGATGGGAGATCAAGTCGGACGACGCCTCGGCACGGCGGCGCGCCAAGCCCGACCAGTCCTTGGCGCACAAGGGGCAGGGCGCCGAGTCCGAGGAGACCTCCATCCCGATCGACATTGACGGCCCTGATGCGGGTTCTCCCGACGGGTCCGAGCCATCGCCCGCCGCCACCGTGGTAGTCGCCGCGCTCGACGACGCCTTGGCCAAGTCGATGTCGCTGGTCGAGTTGGACCAATATGCGACCCCGGTGTCTGTTCCTGCACCTGGCTGGACTCCGGCCTCGGTCGATCATCTGACTGGCGGGCTAGGCACTCCTTCCCCTTTGGAAAACGCTACACCCATTCCCGACACCTCCGCCTTTCGCGCGACCGGCGCGAGCGGCTTGCGCCCAAGCCTGGTCCGTTCCACCTCGGGCGAGCATCAGCCCAGCCCAGCGGCGGGTCCGGTTCCGGCGAGCACGCCCGGCGGCGAGCGTTTGCTGCCGCCGGACAGCACTGGGGATCTGTCGCTCACCTCTACCATGCGCGCAATTGCCGACCTGGCGGTCATGGCCGAGACCGGCCTCGTCCGCTTCGCCCGCGGCAGCCAGGCGAAAGACGTGTACCTCGTGCGCGGGGCGCCCGAGTCGGTCAATTCCAACATGTCCGGCGATCGCTTTGGCGAGTACCTGGTCACGCGCGGTTTTTTGCGCCTGTCCGATCTCGAACGTGCGCTGGCCGAGATGCCTCGCTTCTCGGGCAAGCTGGGCGAGGCCCTGGTTGGGCTCGGCTTCATGCGGCCGCTCGACGTGTTCCGGCTCTTGTCGCAACAGGTACGCGAGCGCGTGATGGAGCTGTTCACCTGGACCGAGGGCGAGTTCAGCTTCTTCCGTGGCCTGCAGAACCCAGTGGCCGCGTTCCCACTCGGCCTCAACAGTTTCGAGATCCTCGGCGCTGGCGTGCTGGCCTTGAGCTACGATTTCTTGGCCGGCCGGTTCGCGCCCTTGGCGGGCTTCCGACCGCGCGCGATGCCTAACCCCCGTATCAACCCCGAAGCCTTTCGCCTGGGGCCCACCCCACGTGAGGTGTGGGGTCTGCTCGACGGAAGCCGCACTCTTGCAGAATGGACCGAGAGATTCGGCTCACCGGATGAGTTGCTCACCTTCTATCGAACCCTACACCTGCTGGTGGAGACGAGCCTCGCTCAGTTCGAGTAGCGGCATTGTGCCGGTTGGGGAGCCGGTGGTCCGCCAGGAAGTTAGCTTTTCCACCACAGAGGGCACAGAGAACACAGAGACGGATCGGAAAGAAGACAGGGTTGTGTGCTGTCCGAACCCCTTCTCCTTCTCCGATCTCTGTGCCCTCTGTGGTGAGAAAGCTAGCCAGATCCCAAAGACGGCCGGGCCCAGTCGGGGAGCGGCGCCTCGACGCGCAGAAGTTGGCCTGTCGTCGGGTGTCTGAACACGATCGCGGTGGCGTGCAGATGCAAGGCGGTTGGAGGACCGGGGTCCGCGCCGGCCTCGCCGTAGGTGGTGTCGCCCTTCACCGGCACGCCGAGGTAGGACAGGTGCGCGCGCACCTGGTGAGTTCGTCCCTTGCAGAGACGCGCCTCGATGAGACACGTCGTGGACCGTTGTTCCACGAGAGCAAGTTCGGTGACCGCGGGCAAGGGCTGGCGGCCACCGCCCAGTTTCACCCGCGATCCGCGCCGGCCCACCCGGCCGATAGGCATCGCCACGACCAGGGTGCCAGGCTGGGCGCCCGGGCTCACGAAGTCCTTCTCACCGGCGCCCAGATGGGGAAAGCGCCCCACCACCTCGGCGCGGTAAGTCTTCTCGCATTCGGGCGCCGCAAGGGCGTTGCGCAGGCCTGGCCAGACCGCGCGCCGGCGCGCCGCCACGAGCACGCCGGTCGTGCCGCGATCCAAGCGCTGCACGAGTCCCCCTTCCCTGGGATCGGGCGAAGCGGCTGCGCACTCGGGAAAGCGAGCCACCAGGGCGCCTGCCGCGCTTGGGCCTTCGCCGGCCCGCAGCGGGTGGGAGGGCAATCCCGCCGGCTTGTCCACGACCACGAGGTCATCGTCGGCGTACAGCACGGCAAGGGGGACCTCGGCCGCGGGCGTGGGCACGACCCGGTCTGGGATGGGGGCAGTGATCTCGATCACCTCACCCTCACGCAGGTGCAGCCCCTTTTTGCCAGGCCGCCCCGCGACCAACACGATTCTCTCGGCTATCGCCCGCCGGGCAGCGGTCGCACTACACACTAGCTTCTGCCGCAACAGGAAGGCATCCAAGCGCAACCCTGCCTCCCCCGTGCCCACAACGAAGCGCATGGCTGCCAAACCTACCGCTTGCTCGTCGCCGTCTTCGTGGCTGTGGATGCCGGGCGCGGGGCTGGGCTGGGCTTGACCGCGGGCTTGGTCACGGGCTTCCCATCGCTCTTGCCGGCTGGTTTTGCCGCCAGTGCGGCCGGGGCTGGGCGTGCACCGCTGGCGGTTGCCACGGTCTTGACCGGACCGCGGACCGCCGCTGTCTTGGGCGCCGCGTGCGTCGAGGTGTTCTTTGCCAAGATCGTCTTGCCGCTCAGCGCTGGGCGCTTAGGGGCCGCGCTGCGGGCTGCGGTGATCTCGCGCGGCAGTTCCGGGGTCGGAGAATACACAACGATCTTTTGCCCCTCGCCGAGCTCGCTGGTGGCCGAGAGCCGGTTGATGCGTGCCAGATCGCCGGGTGCAAGCCCATAGCGCTTTGCGATCTTGGCCAGCGTGTCGCCCGCGCGCGCCGTGTATTGCAGTCGTGTCTTGCCCCGGCGGGCCGCCTCCAAGTCCAGGAATTCCTGCGAGCCCAACGTGACCACGCGAATTTTGTCCGGGTCAAGCAAGGCCACATTCGCCCGGTCGAAGCCATCCCGTGCGAAGACCTGCAACACCAACTTGGGCTGCAGCTTTGCCTCGGGGTCGAGGTTGTTCCACTCGACCAGGTTGTCAACGCTTACGTTAAAGACATCGGCGATCTGATCCAGGGTGTCGCCGTCTCGGGTGCGATAGAAGACACGTTCGCAGCCCGGGCAGCCAGACGTGCGCTCCGGCACCGCGACCAGGATGGTGTCATCGCTTTCGTCGCCCCCGCTCGACGTGGGTGCCGGGGCCCCGGCCCGGACCGGAACTAGGATGGTGGTTCCCCCGCGCAGCTCGGTGGTGTCACTCACGCCATTGAGGCGCTTGAGTTCGCGCGCCGAAACCCCGCGCGCCTTGGCCACGCTTTCCAGTGTGTCGCCGAAACGCAGGACCAGGGTTTCGAGCCGTTCGCCTGATCTGCGAAGTTGCGCGACCGCCTGGGCATAGAGCCCGGCCGAGCCCAACGGAATGCGAACCGTGCAGGGACCGCGATCGGGCGGAACGCGATCGCGCAGAAGCTCAGGGTTGAACGACTCGATCACTTCAGGGCTGGTGCCCGCGGCCCGCGCCAAGGTGGCAAACGACGTCCCCGGCGGCACTTGGATGGTGTCGTACGCCCAGGGCGGATCAGGCGCCACGTTGGCAAAGCCAAACGCAGCCCGATTGTGACCCACGATGGCCGCGGCCAGAATCTTGGGCACGTAGAGCGTCGTCTCCCAGGGCAATCCCGATTCGTGACGACAGAGCTCCCAGTAGTCGTTGGTGTTGTAGCGGGCGATGGAGCGCAGGATGGCACCGTACCCCGCGTTGTAGGCGGCGAAGGCCAGGTGCCACGAACCGAAACGAACGTACAGGTCTTTGAGATAGCGCGCGGCCGATTCGGCGGCTCGCTCGGGATCACGGCGGCCGTCGACCCAGTGGCTAACCTCCAGCCCGTAGGCGCGCGCCACCTGGGGCATGAACTGCCACACCCCGCCCGCGCTCTTGTTCGAGGTAGCGCCCGGCTCGAAACCACTTTCGACCATGGCGAGGTAGATGAGATCCTTGGGCAGCTCGTTGCGCGCAAGCACAGTCTCGAAGGCCGCGCGAAAGCGCTCCATCTTGCGCAGCCACGACGCCATGATGGCGTGGCCCTTGGGATCGCTCTTGAAGAAGTCCAGGTAGCGGATCACCTGGGGCGCCCAACGCACGGGAAGCTCCGGCAGGGTCAGTGACTGGGCCCACGCGGGTCTTGCCGAAGCAGCCGCCCGGTCGCCCCGGGCTGGCACCTCGGGGCTGCGCAACTGCCGGGGGATGTCGCCGGTCCCGCCCCAGCGGCCGACAAGGCCCGGCGGAAGTGGCAGGGCAGCGTCGTCAGGCTCGCTGTCTCGCAGCTCGGACGTGCCCAAGCGCGGAAAGGCTCGCTCCTCGAAGCGGTGCACCTCGCGTAGCTCTGGGCTTTCGTTGGCGTCCGGCTCCTCCAGCGGAGCGCCGCGCACAGCCTTACGCTCGGCCGGGTCTTCTTGGCCAGGATCCGCGCCAGATCCTACAGCCTTGCCTGCGGTTGCCGCCGGGCCGGAGCCGCGCGCCGGGGGTTGGCCAGCCAGCGCAGGAGTCGCGAATGCGGCCATGCCGATGGGAATCAGGAATCGGGCAGCGCGCGCGGTCAGCCGCATATGGCCGGATCGTACAGGATCACCCACAGGGGACCAAGAAATGCCCCATTCGCTCAATTGCCTCCCCGGTTCCGCGGTGGTATAGAGGACACGGGTGCACATATGGGAACTACCGAATGGCTCGTTGTTCTCGCCGTCGTCCTGCTGGTGTTTGGCGCAAGCAAGCTCCCCCAGCTCGGTGATGGTCTGGGCCGCGCCATCAAGAATTTCAAGCGGGCTGTTACGAGTGCGAACGAGATCGAAGTCTCCCCCAAGAAGGCTGAGATTCCGGGCGAGCAGCCCAAGCCAGCTTCAGCCCAGTCCAGCGAGCAAGCACCCAAGCCGTAGTCTGCTAGCAAGAAGGCGCTCGGCAACCGCAGGTGCTGGCCACCGTCGCGTGCGGGCTCCCAGTCAGGGCAGATGCCAACGTTCCATTGGTAAGGAAATTCCGCTTTGATAACGCGGAATTGCAACTTAGCACTTGACGCGCCATAGAGACAGGGCAGATTAGGAGCATGACTGCACGCACGATCAAACGGTATTCAAACAGGAAGCTGTATGACACCCATGACAGCCACTATGTCACTTTGCAACAGATTGCCGCTCTGATTCGCAACGGTGACGAGATCCGGGTCATCGACAAGACGACCCAGCAGGATCTGACGGCTGCCACAATGGCGCAGATCATCTTCGAGGAAGAGAAGCGGGGCCCCCGCCTTCCGGTCGAAGGGCTGCGTCGTATTATTCGCAGTGGCCTAACGGCTCACTAACATGGGAACCCTGGGAGGGTTCCCATGCCCTCCCGCGCTCTGGCTACGGCGGGCAAAGCCCGCCTTCGCCGACGCGATCATGAGAACCCTGGGAGGGTTCCCATGCCCTCCCGCGCTCTGGCTACGGCGGGCAAAGCCCGCCTTCGCCGACGCGATCATGAGAACCCTGGGAGGGTTCCCGCGGATAGCGACAGCCTAGGTGACGAGGGGGCTATCCCCGCGACCGTCAGAAGCCCAAGCCCGCGCTGAGCGATAGGGCGCTCTGGGTGGCGCTCCGATCCTTGGCGCCGCTGGATTGGCTTGAGCCGGCGAAAAAGGCCTCATACTGGGCCGCGAAGACTACGACTGAGAACTTGAGCTTGAATCCGGCCAAGAGTCGAAAGCGAGTGATAGCGTCTTGGTCCGGGAAACTGAAGCTCGCGCAGTACGCGCTTCCGCTCCCCACGGGTGCAGCCCCAGATGGGGTGGCTCTGCATGAAGGTATTGCGTCAATACGTCCGCTACTGGCGAAGATCGAAATCCAGCTCAAGCCGGCAAAGGGTTCGATCCGCGCTGTCTTGAGCAGGGCAAATCCCTTCGATACCAGCAGGTCGAGGCTGGTAGTGGTCATCGTGACCTGATCCGTGCCGGTCAGGAATGAGACCGCCAAGCGCAGCGCGAAGGAGGGTAGGGGTCGGTCGTCGAACCCCTCATGGATTGCCACCTTCGCGTAGCCCTGCCAGGACGTGAGGTGCGAGTCGAGCAGGTGCATCGCCCCGAAGCCCAGCTCCACGGTTGGCACCGGCGGCAACGAGATCCCCTTGCTCACGAAGGCCCCTACCGTGGTCAGATTGGGATCCGGCCGTGGTCCCCCGTATGGATTGGTCGCTGACGCGCCTTCCACGCCGTTCCAGAGTGATCGGTGGTTGCTGATTTCCGTCAGGCCAAGTTCGAAGGAAAGTTGGAACCCCTTCATCCCTCCTGTTCCAGCCACCGAGGGGATGCGGGGCGCGAGCACGACACCCAACTCGGACATCAGGCTGCGGAAATCCTGCCTGCCATTGAGGTCGGGCACAACCGAGGTGATCGAGCCGTCGGGCTGGCGCTGGACCCACGAGCACTCCGGGACCTTGAGAATGGACGGCGTCGAAGGACACAGGTTGAGAAGCTGAAGGTCGTTCTTTCCAGCCCACGCGCGAGAGGCAAACGTGGGAATCACGAATATCAGGGATAACGCGACAAGGCGAAGGCGAACCAAGCCCATAGGAGTGCAACGGTAAGTTTTGCTGGTCGGCCCTGTCAAGGAAGGTCTCAAAGGTGCCCTACCAGCCGCGGGGTATGGTGTGTACGCGCTGCGTGCTCGGGTTTGACCGCGCGGTCTTCGTCCCGTAGCTTGCGGAACACATGTTTCCGTTCTTGACCAGGCTCTTCGGCGAATCGGCTTCCGTGCTCGGCCCCATCGGGGTCGGGCTCGCCGTACTGGCCACGATCGTCCTCTTCTTCTTCGCTTATCGTTTCGAACGTTTTGTGGCTGTGCGCTATCTGCAGCGCACAGCTCCCTCGCGAGCCATCCGAGTTGGTTTGTACCTGGCGGTGGCGGGAGTTGCGGCGGGCCTCGGCATGCTGGCCGCATCCCACGGCCGCGTGCGCGGCCTGGAAACCGCGGCTGTGGTCTTCACCCTGGTGGCGGCCCTGGCCATGCTCTTGTTCATACTCCTGCGGGTATTCTCGGTCTTCACCACGGTTTCGACGATGGGAGTTGTCCTGGGAGTTGCATCGCTGGTGGTGGTGCTGGCCGTGACCAGCGGTTTCGAGCGCGAGTTTCAAGACAAGGTCCTGGCGGTCAACGCACACCTCATCGTGACTTCCTACGGCCTGGAACGAGATATGGCCGAAGCCGAGCGGGACGCGCAGGTCATCAAGAAGAGCCTGGCAGGCCTGCCCGGGCTGGAGCGCATGTCCACCTTCAGCTTCACCGCGGGGGAAGTCATGATCGGCAAGGTCGGCGCCAATTTGAAAGGGGTCGACCTGTCCGACGGTGCCCCCGAGCTGAAACGGATCATGGTGGCGGGCTCTCTCGCTGACCTGGGAAGGCCAGCCCATTGCGCCGAGGAGCAGCCTTTGCCCGACCCGGCCGCTGCCGATCCAGTGGGGCGGATCATTCTGGGCAGCGAGCTGGCCCGCCGCCTGCACAGCCGCGTGGGCGAATGTCTGCAGGTGCTGGTGCCTTTCTCCGGGGGTATCGACTCGGCGCCCAGCGCCTATACCTTCCGCGTGGTCGGCATTTCATCGCTGGGCTTTCACGAATACGACGCGCGCCTGGCCTACATCAACTTGGAGGACGCGCGCCGCATGGGCAACGCACGCCAGTCGATTTTCGGCGTGGAGTTGCGTTTTGCCGATCCCATGGAGGCGGTTCGCATCGAGCCCGAGGTGGAACGCCGGCTGGGTCCCGAGGCGCGCGTGATCGACTGGAAGACGCTCAATCGCAATCTCTTCGCAGCCCTGTCCATGCAGAAGCTGGTAATTGCCATCCTGCTCTTCTTCATCATCGTGGTGGCAGCGTTCAATATCATCGCTTCGCTCATGCTCATCGTGCTCTCCAAGGTGCGCGAGATCGCGATTCTCAGCTCCATGGGCGCACGCGCCGCCACGCTGCTGCGGGTCTTTTTGGCCGCGGGCACCTTCGTGGGCTTTGCGGGAACCGGCCTCGGCATCATTTACGGCCTGGCCATCTGCGGCCTGGCCGCGCTCTATGGCTATCCCCTCGACCCCAAGGTGTATCTGATCGCGCGCCTGCCCGTGCAGATCTCGGTGCGCGAGATCCTGCTGGTGGCGGCCAGTACGCAGCTCATCTGTTTCGGGGCCACCCTCTACCCCGCCATGCGCGCCGCCCGCCTGCGCGTGGTCGATGGTCTGCGCTACTTGTAGCCGGGTGAACTGCTAGACTGCGCGGTCATGGCCGGCTCGCGCACCCGGCGCCCAGAGGCGCCCTTCCAGATCGCCCAAATCGACGGGGCAGACGCCAGCGATCTCTTCATCCACGCAACTCCTACGCTTGCCTCCCGGGACGATCGAGCCCAGTTCCGATCCATGGCCGCAAGCGCTTTGCGCAGCCTGCGCACCCTGGGAGTCGTTCCCGCAGACGTAGCGGCTGGCTGGGTCTACCTGCGGGCGCAGCCCTCCTGGTGCGTACGCCACGAGCTGGCGGCGGCCTGGAACCAACCCGATGCCGAACGGTTGCCGCTGTCTTTTCTGATCCAGCCGCCGGCCGCGGGCCGCCGCTTCTGCGAGATGCAGCTTCAGGTTTCGCGGCCGCGCTCCGAGCGTTGCAGTGTGGTGTGGAAGGGATCCCTGCCTGGGCCACTGTGCACCACGGTGTTGCGCGCCGGGGCTCGCCACCTGCGCATGCTGTCGCTCGTGCCGCGCTTGAGCGCCAGTGCCAGCTTGACCGATCTTGCCTACGACCTCTACGCCCTCGCGTCGCATGCGCTTGCCGATCGGGGTCTGTCTTTCCACGATGTGGTGCGGACCTGGATCTACCTGCGGGACATCGAGCGTGACTATGTGGCATTCAACCAGGGCCGCCGACGATTCTTCCAAGACGCGGGTCTGGTCCGCTTTCCCGCCAGCACCGGAATCGAGGGCGCCCTGGTCGATTCCGACAGCCCATTGGCCATGGACTTCTACGCCGTGGGCAGCGGCGGCCAAGCCACCATCGAAGCGATGAACGCCGCACCCATGGGTGAGGCAAGCGCTTATGGCTCGTTCTTCGCCCGCGGATCGCTCTTGCGCGAGGCCGGGCAGCAACGCGTTTTTGTGTCAGGAACGGCCAGCATCGATCAGCAAGGGTGCATCGTGGCTCCTGGCGATGCGAAGGGCCAGTTGCGCTGTATGCTCGCCAACGCGGCCGGCGTGCTGGCGCAGGCTGGGCTGGGCTGGGCGGACACCGTGAGCGTGACCGCCTACCTCAAGCAGGCACGGCTGCTGCCCGAGTTCCGCCGGGCTGCGCAGGCCGCGGGCCTGTCCGAGTCCACCCCAACCGCGATCGTGGTGGCGGACATCTGCCGGCCCGAATGGCTGTGCGAGATCGAGCTGGTTGCCGGCCGTTCTATGGCTACGGCGTGCAGCACGCCGTAGTCGGAGCGCCCAACGGAGTGCAGGCGCCGGTGGCGGTCGCTTGGCCGGTTGGAGCACAGGAGCCACCGGTGTAGCCCTTGCCCGAAAACATTATGGCCCCGATGTTGGCAGGAAATGCCTGACAGGTCGAGGGAACGGTGTACGAGGCGGCGGTGCGATCGACGCAGGTCGCAGTTCCGAGTGATGGCTTCGTCCACATGCCAAGTGTTGCGGAGCACGCCCCCCCAGAGGGGGCGCCACAGGCCGGGCAAGCAGAGCACGCGCGGGTGTCGTTCACATCTTGGGTTTTGTAGTAGTTTCGCTTGACTGTGTAGCCGGTGCTCGGGCAGCTCAGGTCGCCGGTGGCGAAGACGCAGGCTTGGGGAGGGAAGGGCGACTGCGGTTTGGGCCAACAGACATAGCCGCTGGGG
>Ga0182017_10001228_pt1 | contig 19953 bp, 25 predicted proteins | sample 712E3DmetaG_FD_120492 | JGI IMG/M metagenome (GOLD analysis project Ga0182017, IMG submission 120492) | Permafrost microbial communities from Stordalen Mire, Sweden - 712E3D metaG | ecosystem: Environmental > Terrestrial > Soil > Wetlands > Permafrost | place: Sweden: Stordalen | collected... | reverse complement strand
GGCGGGTGGAGTTTTAACAGCTTGCAGCACCAGCGACTGTCCTTCCCCGGAGGCCCTGCCTTCTCTGCCGCCTGCCAGAAGTCGATGGCCTTCTGGACAATGTCACACCCTGAGAGCGGACGAACGCGAGGGTCTCGGGAAACTCGATGCCGGTATCGATAAAAAACGCCCCGGTCCCGCCGGCCTTGCGGGCAATGTGGAGGACTGCCGTACTGTCCTTCCCCCCGGAGAAAGAGACGTTTGCCGTCGGGCGGTCATGGAGGTGCTGTTTGATTAACCGGATAGCATTCCGTTCAAGGTTTTTTAAGTGGTACTTGTTCTTTTCAACCGCAAGATCCCAGCCTGGGTCCGGCAACGTGCGGGGAACGACCGGGATCAGCTCTCTGACCTTCACCGACCCGTCCCTGACCATGCCGGTGCCATACCGCTGTTTGTATTTCACGATCACGGTCCCGTCAGGTACCGGTGTTTTGAGCTTAAGCCGCTTCCCGCCAATCCGGCCCTCTTCGGACCGGATACTGGTCTCGCGGTCAAGGTCCACGATACCCCTGGTTGCATGAGCGATGAGGAACGGGAGGGCTTCGGGAGCGATATCGAGGCTGAACGAACGGGTCACCGGGTCGAACGTCAGCCACCCCAGCCGCTCCCCGTTCATGATCACGAGGTCTGCCCGGTCCGCCCCGCCGGTCTTGTTTAAGAGGAGGATCTTCTGGAGCGGGACCGTACCGAACCGTTCAGTTATGAGCCGCCTGATGAGGGCGGCATCTGCAGTAAGGGCCGGGCGGACATCGTACGGCTGGAGGAGTTCGATCCGTTTCCCCTCCTTCCTGCATGCACAGGTCTTTGCGACCAGCGGCACGTTGCACTCTTCACACCAGTAGAGGACCTTTTTTACCGGCGGCTCACGCATCACGCTTTATGATTGCGCGGCCGGCATGATAAGAGAAACGATCGGGGAGCGCCGTACCTGTCCGAAGGAGGACTCTTTGTTATGATCGCGGGGGAAGCAGGAGGAAAGCTTATGGCGGGGTCTGCCTGTGTGTCGCTGTCATGTCCGGGCACCTGCCGGGTGGTTCGGGCTCTTCCAAATCCCCGGACTATTCTGTGCCGGTTCCGAAAGGGGTCCGCCCGGGTATCCCTTGTTATACCGACGAGGCGGGCAGGGATTGTCCCGGACTATCAGATCGAAGAACGCTTATGCGTTCGGTCGAAGAACTTCGTGCTTCTCCACTCTCTGGTCTGAAGACTTTCGATATTCTCCTGCTTCGGGTCTGATGACCCTCGGCACACCAAAGTATATTATTATGCAATTCCATTGGTCACATAGGTGAAAAGACCATGGTGAAATTAACCGCAGACATGAAAGAGGCATTTTCGAAAATGAAGGTCTTCCCGCTGGCAACAGCATCAAAGGATGGGACGCCAAATGTAATCCCGGTGGGAATTGCCGAACTCGTTGATGACGAAACCATCTGGTTCGTGGACAATTTTATGAACAAGACGCTCTCCAACTTCCGCACTAATCCGAAGGTCGCGTTCTATCTCTGGGGGCCTGAGATCAAGGGCTGCTTCCAATGCAAGGGTGTGGTATCAGTCAGGACGAGTGGGAAGGAATTCGATGCCATGAAGGCAAAACTCAACATCAAGAACCCTGCCCTTCCCGCACGCTCGCTCGTTATTGTGAAGATCACGGAAGTCTTCGAGTGCAAGCCCGGGCCGACCGCTGGCTCGAGACTCCTCTAGTGTCTCTTAAAACCATTTAATTTTCGAAAATTTTGTTTTGCAGAAATCATTTTGATATTTATTATGACGCTCTTTTTGGCTCTGCCCCCGTAACTATGGCATCCCCCGGTTGCGATTGTGCCATATCTGTCTTTTGCCCCTGTGCCAGGGGCCGTACGCACCATACGGTTTCTCCTGTTACCGGCAATACTGCCCACAGTCAGTGCACATCCAGGTACTGATTTTTATGCAATGCAAAACCCTAATAGTTGTAAAGCATACATTACATTATGTCCCAGATCGTAATCGAAACCGGTGCGATCAAAAAAGCAATTCTTTACTTTTTTGCTATCGTGGGGGTGTTAGCAATCGTGAGCATTATTGTAATGGGTGCAGTGAACCTTTACAATATACCACACGCACAACAGACAATTGTTCCTGTAAGTGCGTCTCCCACGGCTTCCGCGCCAACAGTAACATCCCCGGCTCAGCAATACCCCTATGTTACCGAATTTACGGTATTGTCGACCACCGTTGCAAACGGGCATTATGAAGCAATATCAACCTCCGGGCAGATTTTCAACCTTCCTGATTTCAATTCGTGGAATTCTTTGTGGCCACGGAATACCTATACCGCAACCATCACCGGGACAGAGGCTGACGGTACGCTGGACGTCGGGACGGTCAACCGTCTTTCCTCCTCTGTCACGGTATCTGCGTTAACCGGGGGAATTCAGACCTCGCTATCCCCCTCCGTCATTGAATTTACGGTCTTATCGACCACCGTAATGAACGGCAATTATGAAGTATTAACAACCGACGGGAGAATCCTGTACTTCACCGACTTCGATACGTGGAATAATCTGTACCCCCGTAACACCTATACGGGAACTGTCGTTGGGGAAGAGGCGAACGGGGCGTATGATATTGGCACGGTAAATCTTATTTCAACGGCATTTTACTACCAGCGCGGGGTTTACCTGCGGGATTCCAGTTCTCTGTTTTACCACTCTCCGGATTACAACCCCCCGGTTTACCACCCTCCGGTTAACAACCCTCCGGTCAAAAAACCCCCGATTTACCACCCTCCGGTTAACAAACCTTCGACTGACTCCTCTGTAGTTGACCCCCCTCTGGCTGTCTCTCCGCTGGCTACCCTGTCGGCTGCTTCAGCCCCTGCTCCGACTGATACTCCAACAGATTCTCTGACCGCTACCCCAATAGATAACTCAGTGGTCGGTTTATAGTATTTTTTTATACGGCTCAAAGGTCTATCATATACCGATCAGGGTTCGAAAAAACCGGCTTCAGGTCAGGATAAAATGCAGGCGGGTTGAGTGAAACCAACTCCATCAGTATCATTTTACCTCCCCTGCAGCTTACTGCCATATGGAACCGCACTCCATGATTGCACCTCGTCTGTTATCTGCCTTTGAGGAAGTAGTGGAGAGAAATGCCAACAGAAACAAACACGAACCTTTTAGGTTCCCTCCGGAACTATGAAAACGGGATCATCCGAAACTATTTTGTGGGCAGCAAAGACTGAGTGCATTTTAGGAACTCAATCCTGTCACAGAAACCAGTCATTCGGTGCAGGATGGACACAACCCCCTAACCCGGCATTCCTGTCCATCGGTTTATAATAGGGAGAGTAAATAAGGAGATGATATTTTAGAATCTTTAATTATCTTTTCATTTATCCATTCATTTCGTGTCGCATCCTGGCAACCACGTTAATGTTACAATCATTTTCACTGGTATTCCAGTCTCCACATTTTTCCTTCTTACATTGGCTGATACTTGTACGATAAGGGCAATAATAAAAATCATCAGTCATTTTTTCCCTTTATTTATTGTGAATATTTTGTAATTAAATTCTTTGAAATATTCCTTTGACTCAGAGGGTTAACACCCCTCATACTATATGAGAAACGCCAGCAAAAAAGGATGGCAGGGTTATTCCGGTAGTCTGGAATTCTCCGTTAGTTTCACTCTGCATATGCCATATTCCCTTAATAAGCAGATCCCGGATATGGGATCAGGAAAACCCATTGATATGCGAGGGAAAAAGGGTTCGGGAATTTTAACAAAGGGTTATCGCTTGCGCTGATTCCCGGTAAAGAGCCGGCATGCAGGGAACGGACAGATGGGCGGTTCGTTACTGTTTTCAACCGGTCAGGTATGATAAGGGGTGGAGGCTGCAGGGACTACAATACCCGGAGGATCACGAGATGCATATCTGCCGCCAATACGGGAGAGTCAACCGCCATATGCGAGGACAAATAAATAAGTATATAGTTGATTAATTGAAAGTGGGGGAATATGAAAAACCGGCGGATTACAGAATGCCTGACAATCCTGATAATAGGAACTCTGTTGATAAGTGGATGCACAAACACGGGATCCACGAGCGCGAAACCGGTGGCAACACCCACTGCGCAGATCGTTTATGTGACAGTGCCCGTAACTTCAATCCCGACACCAACCGTTGCCATTACACGAGCTCCAACCCCTGTTACAACAATACAGGAACATAATTTTACCAATGGTTTCTGGTGCCGGTATAAAACGTTAAACATAGGGAAGGCACCCACGGACGTAAGAGAATGCTATCAGTTCTTCTCTGACGGGACTTTTGAATATGGGTATTCTCCCGGAAAGCCTATGGGGAAATCACAAAGTTGTTCGGGGGATCCGAATGCAAAATGTACCTACTCAATCAATCCGGCAGGCCAATATGAACTTGAAGGGGGATACACCTTCATATTATCCGGTGATACGTTAACGGATCCTCACGATCCTCCCTACTTCACATGGTCATCAACGGGAATATCATAAGATTACAACCAGTATAAACAATCAACCGGGACAAATAACAATACTATAATCTGATTTTTTGGCTGGTGCAATCGGGGAAATGATTGAGAGGATAGAAATATCGACAGTAAAGTGCTGCTATGGACAATGGGAATTTTTTAAGTGAAGTGCAGCGCCTGATCCTCAAAGGAGCGTGTACGGACCGGGTGTTTGCTACACTGATATTTTCACATTATTCACCGGTAACAATGTGTTATTAAAAAAAGCGACTGCTACCGGAATATGTGGCGTTTACGGCGGTTTATTTCCCGGCGGGCTTCGATCCCGGTGCGGCAGCCACTATCCTGAGCGCTTCGGTGATCTCCGGCAGGATCTCGGCAGGGATGCCTACGACCATCTCCCCGTCCTCGATGCCCGAGAACTTGCGGGACCCGTCGCAGCCCAGCGAGAAGTTCACCTTCCCGGTGAGATAGGTCTGGGCGCAGGTGTCGGCACAGACAGACTGGATGCCAGCAAACTCCGCGTTAATCCTCCCCCCGACCCGGAAGAGGGTGCTCTGGGCGAGCTTGAGCATGGCCCACGGGTTTGCAACAATGAGCACTACCTGCGGGTCGAACGGGGTCTTCTCGAGCGGGGCGTACATCGTAGCATAGGTGTCGCCGGTGCCGAGATGGGGGACCCGGTCGATGGTCCGCTTGCAGGCCGCAGAGCTCTCGAACTTCCCGAGCTTGAAGTAAAAATCACCGTTTTTCAAATTCTCGGTAATCTCTTTGAGACCGAGCGACCATGCCCCGCCATTACATTCATGGTTTTCTGCTGTGGAATAGAAGATCTTACCCTCTTTCCGTGCAAGCCCGACCATCGAGCAGTGCCGGATGGTGTTATCGAGTTTCTCCATGCCGGCGGGGATTTCTTCCTTCTTTGTTGCAAACCGGAATGCCACGGGGGAGCCTGATAGTTTCAGGTATTTTTTCAGGGTCTCTGCGGCTTCGGCGTAATTGACCGGTATTTTCATATCTGGTGCCATAGGGTACGACCTCACTCCTTCCTTCTCTATGAAGGACGTTACAGATACACCATGTGGCGCGGATTACTTAAAGGTAATGAATCAGGAAGAACGGTTCCTGACGTTCACAATGTGAATCCGGACAATAAATTCCCTTTTTTTAAAAAAGAGGTTACAAGGGTTCTGTACCGATCAGAGCCCGTACTGTCCGAGCAGGATCAAGAACCCTGTCATGAACGCTTCCAGGATGATGATGACAACCCAGAGGTTCAGGTGAAGGAATTCCGGTACGGTCACCGCAGGAAATTTTCCATAGGCCAGCACGCGGCTTTTCAGGGCAGGGTAGAGCCCTGCGAAAAAACCCGTCCCGATGAGCATCCCGGTCATCCCGCCGATGAGCGCGTCGAGCGCTCCCGTCCCGACAGCGCCGGCCACCGTTCCCGGGCAGTACCCGAGCAGGGCAAACCCTGCACCGAAGATCAGGCCCCCGATCACGTTCGCGCCCAGCGTCCCGTGTGCTGCATGGGAGTTTGCATACCCGAACTTTTTCAGGATCGGGAATACAATCATGCCGACCATGACTGCCGAGAGCATGAGCTTCAGGACGGTGAAATTGGTAAGGAGGAGTTGCCCCTCGATCACCCCGTAATCCGTTGCTCCTCCCTTCTGGAGAAGGAAGCCAAAGCAGATCCCGGTGAAAAGGCCGAGCACGACCTGGGTACGGCTGCTGCCCCGGATGGCGGCAAGCGACGTCATATCAGGATCCCCCCGATGACCCGGTACAGAAGCACGGCTACGGCAATCCCCCCGGCAAAGAAGCAGGCCGCCGTGATCATGCTGGCAAGGGAGAGCTGGATCGAGCCGCTGATCCCGTGCCCGCTCGTGCACCCCCCGGCCCACCGTGCCCCAAAGCCGAGCAGGATCCCCCCGACAAGGGCAACAATTATACGGAGGACCGCATTACCGCCGAAGACTGACTCCCACAGTGCCGGCACCCAGATAACATGGAATGTACCGGAAAGGACTGATGACAGGAATGCCCCGATGATGATCCCCGGGATGATCATGAACGCCCAGTCCATCTGAGGAACGATCTCCTGGTAATACTCCATTTTTTCTGTCTTTTCTGCACTGAACACCTTACCAATCAGCCCCCGGGCCTTGACAAATGCAGTCGAGCATCCCAGGGGACGGTCTGCCAGTACGAGTGCAAGGCAGCTCAGAATACCGATACCGGCACCTGCTATATATGGGGACCATACGGCCTGGGTAAGAAAACCGAACATGAATTATCCACCTTCACTGCCGCAATGAGCTGTTATAGGCAAAAAAAGTGCGGGCTGTGCCAACCCCCCGTCTTGACACCTGTTACCGGCAGTGCCCCCTGCGGACATATACTTTTTATCCGGATGAGACAATACTACACCGTGAAGGGGACGGCCGGCTAAAAGGCTGTTCCCCGGGTTGTCACAGGTAGTGGATACATGGATTTTGGAGAAATGCTTGGCGATGCCTTTACCTATACAAAGGAAGGCGTCTTCTTAAATATGAAACGGTGGCTGAACCTTATCCTGGCAATCATCTGTCTTGGTCTCCCGTTCAACGGGTATATCATGCGGGTGTACCGGGGGGCAAAACCGGCGCCGGACGTGGACCAGTGGGGAACGCTCTTTGTCGACGGGCTGAAACTGCTGGTCGTGGGAATTGTCTATGCGATCCCCCTCCTGATCCTCTGGGTGTTCATTTATGGGACTCTGTTCCTTGCCCTCTTCAGCGGCAGCACGGACAAGAATGCGATGGCAGCCTTTGCGCCGAACCTTTTCCTGATGATTCTGTATTACCTTGTGGAGATAGCCGTTGCACTCATTCTGCCGGTTGCATACCTGCGCTTTGCGCGGACCGGCACCTTTACCGAGGCCTTCAACTTCAGTGCGATTGTTGAGACGATCGGGAGGATCGGTTGGCTCAATTATATCGTGGCGCTCATTCTCGTATCCCTTGTTATCGGCATTCCGGTCTTTATCCTGGTCTTTGGGTTCATCCTTGTCGCCGGGGCAACAGTACTGCTGCTGAAAGCAGGGTTTGCCGGACTGCTCTTTTTTATCGGTCTCGGTCTCCTTCTCCTCATCGTTCTTTCTCCCCTCTTCGGTGTGTTCCAGGCACGCTATATGACCCGCGTGTACGACAGCGCTGCTCCGGTGGTACCGGAACCATAACTTTTTTGACCTGCGATCTCCGGATTGTACCGGATTTTCCTGGCATCGCCGAGCAGACCGACAAGATGACAAGGCCCTGAAGCGAAATGATGAATAAGGATAATCATGGATCCTGATGCAGATCTGCCGGTACAGGCCCGTGCACTCGGGGCGGATTACTATGGCGTTGCCGATCTTACGGGTGCACGGGATTTCGTCCGTGCACAGGGTGGTGACCGGGTCGCCGGTTATCCCCGTGCGGTTGTCATGGGGATCCGGCTGCTGGATACCCTCGTCGATCTCCTCCCGGAACGGGAAGACCCGGCCGTGGGAATCCTGTACCGCCACCATACCTATGATGTCGTGAACCAGCTGCTGGACCAGATCGGCCTCCGGATTGCCAATACCATCCAGCAGCAGGGGTTCCGGTCGTTTCCTGTCCCGGCCTCGAAGCGGTCGAGCGACGAACTGATCGCGGGGGTCTTCTCCCAGAAACTGGCAGCGCACCTGGCCGGCCTCGGCTGGATCGGCAAGAGCTGCCTGCTCGTCACCCCGGATCACGGCCCGCGGGTGCGGTGGATTGCCGTATTGACCGATGCACCGCTCGTCCCGACCGGTACGGCCATGGAATCCCGGTGCGGGAAGTGCACGGAGTGCGTAGACATATGCCCGGTCCACGCGTTCACCGGCCGTCCGTTCCACGAGGATGAACCGCGGAAGGCCCGGTTCGATGCCGCAGCCTGCGACCGGTATTTCAAAGGCCTTGAGAAGAACGGGCGTACTGCTGTCTGCGGACTCTGCCTTTTTGTCTGCCCATACGGGAGAAAGAAACCGCACGGCTCTTCCGGCAGAGTACGGAAATAATCCGGGGAAAAACAGGGATGATCCCGGGAACTCCCCGGGATACGAGACCTTTTTTTACGGGGAGATCAGGGTATCGGTGGTGGCAATCCATGCTGCAGAGACGCCGTTCTCGGGCCGGTAGACTGTGCTGTACCGTTTCCCGTCAAGCGCAATGATCTTCTCGGGATTGGTCCCCATATAGTGATCGGACGGGTAGAGGAAGAACGGTTTTATTGTCTGGTTCGATCCGCCCATACCACCGGCATCATAGACATACTCCTGACTGTCAGGATACCGGAGAATGACCTGTACCGACTGGTACGCACCTTCATTGACCTGGACAGTTCCCAGGAACTCATAGATATCCCCGTTTGACGGGTCAAGTCCGAAGTTATTGACCATGATCTGTGCGATCTCGTTGGCAGGAACTGCGGTCACCAGGATTGAGGTCATGACCGGGGTTATAGTACCCGTGGTCAGAACAGGAGTCTGCGGGGCAGGACCGGTAGTACCGGTACAGCCGGAGAATGCTGTCATCGCGACAATGATGAGGAGGATAATACAGGTTGTTTTCAGGTCCATCACTACCGGTTGCCCCGGGGATTATTGAATATTCCGCTGGAAGCGCCTCCAGGAGATCCTTCGGATCCGGAGCCCCCGTTTTATTCTACCATTCCCACAGGAACGTGCTGTTCTGCATGAGGCAATAATTTTGGGTTACCAGAAAGGTCAGGTTCAGGAATAATCCCCCTTCCGGATGGCAGGTGAGGACGTGAGACCAGGACGCTGGCAGGGATCTTCACTTTCACCCGCCGCTCGCGGGGTCTTGATACCCCGGGAATGCGACAGGTAGCTCATGCAAAGCCAGTATACGAGCTGCCGTCTTACCTGCCACCGGTGCAGTCATGCATGGACGTACATGGGGATCCGGCTGGCCAGTCTGAACCGGTTATCAAGGCCGGTGAAGGTCCAGTGCCCGCGGTGCAAGGCCCGCGTGGCAATGGAGGTGAAGAATGCAAAATAAGCGCTGGTACAGGGGACCCCTGTGGTGTTCCGCGGGGAATTCACCGGACGAATGGTAGTAGAGATAAATTACAGTAAAAGTCTGGTCCTTGTATCCTGTATTGCATCAGCACGTCCGTGGGAGGAGGAGCCCTGGTGCAGCTATCTTGAGCGGAGGAGAAAGTACGGCCGGATAGAATCCCCGGGCATCTCTTCGAAGGGTAATAGTTGTTACTTCAGAAACTTGTCGTGGAATTATGAAAGGGAAATGTGCTGTTGTTTTCATCATCATCCTCATCAGCACAATGAGCATGGCCGGATGTATGGGTTCCCCATCGGCGCCGGTGGCAACACCGGTGTCTGGTACCCCGGCGCGGGTTACAACGACCGCCCCCGTTATCATAATAACGACATGACCAACGCTGGAAACACCTGCAACCGGATATCCCTCCTCAAAAACGTACTCCTTCGAAGGGATCGGGGACTATACGCAGATCTTCACGATGACCAGTGACGGGACCTGGGTATTTCGTATGAACTATCCGGGCGATGAGGTTTTTATTGTCACAATAAAGGACGAATCCGGTGACGATATCGGAGTGCTGGCAAACGAGGGAGGATCCTACACCGGCACGAAATCCGTGCAGCTGGATGCGGGGACTTACTATCTCGACGTCGCGGCAGCCACCCCATGGACTATCACCATATCAACAGCATAACTTTTTTCCTGGCCGGCCACCGGCGCCAGCACGAGATCAGCCGCACGCAGCATCAATATTCCCTGCAGTCCCCGCAGCCGGGCCGTACCAAAGAGAGCCGGGGGTCTGTCCCTGACCGGGAACACCCAAAGGGGATGTGGTGAGGAAAGTCGATAGGATCACGTGCCACAATCCTTTTGTCCCTTCCCGGATCCTGTCGGCAAGTCCCTGGATTTTCCGGTTCTCGAATACAACAACACTGTCATACGTAATAAGCAGGATCCGGTGATAGGGTACCGGTTTCTCCTCCTCGCCGGTCTGGATCGTCTATAATACGGTTCCAGGATGATTTCAGGGCCGCTCACCGTTGACCGGTCAACGGGTACACCCCGGTCGATTATACCACACCCGGACGTTTGCATGGTCATAGCGGCCATCGTACCAGTACTGCTGCAGGAGTTTATGGCTGGTCAGCATGATCCGTCACCTAACGGTGATCACCATCCGGTACTTAAAATCCATACCCATTGTTTTTCGGCCGGGGCCCTCACCAGATGAAAGGAACCAGCCTGAACCGGACTTTCTTGCAATAGTCCCGGTAGCCTTCCAGCTCCCGCAAGAGCATTACTTCTTCACCCACGATCCGCACTATTAAAAGAACGGAGAGGACCAGACCGGCGATGAAGCCATAGATCGAGCCGAGAAGCAGGGGGGTTCCCAGGAACATCAGTACCCCCCCAAGATACATGGGGTGCCGGACAAACCCATATACGCCGGTTGATACGAGGTTCTGCTTTCTGTCATCCTGTATCCTCACGAGCGGAGAGAGGAAGGTGTTGTCAGCATAGGACCGGAAGAAGAAGAAGAACGACCCGGCGAGCATGGCCACACCGATAAACTGGATCCAGAGGGGGAAGACCGGTGACCACCCGAACCGTTTTGCATCGAGCGGCATGATGGCGATCCAGACCGTGAACCCGGCCACGAGCCCTGACACAACGAACAGGTCCCAGGGCTCCTGGTTGCCGGTGCCGGGTTTCCTGTACCGTTCGGCAAGCAATGCCGGGTCCTTCCGGTAAAGGTACATGATTGTTATATAACAGAGTAAGATGAACCAGATGGTGAAGACCCAGGCTTCGGGCCATTCCCCATCCCCGGCAAGGAGAAAGAGAAGGGCAGGAAACAGCAGGATGAACAGGAATGTTAAGACGATCTTCTTCTTCATGGATAGTGTATAATCGGCTGGGAGTATTATGAACCTGTCTTCCTGAGGGGGTTTCCTTTCTGTTTCCCCAATAAACCAATACCCTGTTGCCGGGAATTACCGGGAAAAATTATGGCAGGGAAATACTTTCCGGCCGTTGCCGGGTTAAGTCCCTGCGCCAGCACGAGGACGGCGGTGGCGGCAAAGAACGTCCAGGATACCTTCTTCACGTGCCCATCCTTTCCGGAGGCGTCCAGCAGGGTATCCGTATCCGCCCTCATGGCGTACTGGATCCTCCGTGGCAGGAAGGCGAAGCGCGGCAGGAAGATAACCGCCCCTCTGATGACCGCAAGCTCCTGTACGCGTAGCGAACCGGAACCCGGCCGGGGACCGCAAAGGTACCGGCAAGGTGGCTTGCCATGTGCACAACCCCAACCCTGAATATCATTCCCTCACCATCATTGCCCATGGCAAACATTGGTCACTTCATGATCCCGGCTGACAACGTGGACCGCGCAAAATGCTTCTACTCTGCCCTCCTCGGGTGGAAGATCGAACCAATTGGGATGTCCGGTGACATGGCACGGATGACAGAGATGCAGTACCATGATATCACTACCGGGACAGCAAGCGAAGGCACAATGAACACGGGCGGGTTGTACAAGCGGCACATGACAGAGCCCATCCTCAATTTCGTGATAGTCGAGGACATCGATACCGTGCAGGCAAATGTAGAGAAACTGGGGGGGAAGATCACCATGCCGCAGCAGGAGATCGCGGGTGTCGGGCTGGTGGTGATGATTCAGGACACCGAAGGCAATACCATCGGCCTCTGGAAGCCGGCAATACCGTAGACCGGAACGGTACCGGCCCTTGCCCTTCCAGAAGTTCACTTTGGAAGTGTCTCAACGCTTCCAGACTTCCCTGCTCCTCATGGACGGGATATAGTAGGTGATCTCGGTTGCCGTAAAGTGCAGGACAATGAAATCGGGATTGTCAACCGATCGGAAGTATGGTACGAACATCGGGTTCCAGTACTTCTTTTTGGTAGCGATATCCTCATGAATCTTCACCTGTGCCCGGATCTCCACGTAGGGGTCGGTGATATTTTTTCCCGACCACACCGCAATAGCCACATCAGCGTTCTTCTCCAGCTGCACTACTTTCCGGGAGCTCTTCATCGTCCCCCCGACAAGAGTCATGTCAGGAAAGCCCATAAGGAGCATGAACCGTACCGCGGGCAGGTTCCCGTCCAGCGTGGCGACCGCAGCCGTGTGGAGGCCGCCGATGACTTCCAGGATCTTCTCCCTGAGTTCCATACTGCACCATCAGCCTCTTTGAAATAATAAACATTCTGATGACCGCACCACTGCACCTGCATGCAGACCGGGTAGAGAAAATAACCAGAGGATTGATCCGGCCAGGTGCGGCACCAATGCGCCGGATCCTGCAGATCCCTTGCGCGGACCCCCCCATACGACCCGTCAGCACCCGGAAACCACCCAAACTGCCCAAGTCAACAGTCAGCTCCTCCCTCAACAGCCTCCACCAGAAGGGGGTTATCCGGAAAGTGAAGAAAGGGCGGGAGAATCTCATCCGGCTCGTGCAGAGTCCCGGGGATATGTCAGATGACTGAAGGTCCAAGACGCATCCCTTCACCTCTTCGGGGTTTGACAACCTCTCAAAACCACGAGGAAGAGAAGAACTCATCAGAGTTCTCCGGAATGTTCCGGGATTTTTTAAAAAAAGCACAATTTTCGTACGGCAAACCGCGGCGGTTTAATGATTCTACCGCACCCATAGTATCACGGTATATCGTAACCGCAGTATGAAACCAGAGCAACGCAATGAAGACAAAACCCTATACTGACCTCTTCGCACGCGTGCGGGAGAAACGGCCGCTTGTCCACCACATCACGAACTATGTCACGGTCAACGACTGCGCGAACATCACGCTCTGTGCAGGAGGAGCTCCGGTCATGGCCGATGCCCCGGAAGAAGCAGCGGAGATGGCCGCGATAGCAAGCTCGCTCGTCCTCAATATCGGGACGCTCAGCGCGGCCCAGATCGAGTCCATGATCCTTGCCGGCCGGATGGCAAACGAGCGCGGGATACCGGTCATCCTCGATCCGGTCGGTGCTGGTGCCACCCGTTTCCGGACGGATACCACAAAAAGGCTGCTCCATGAGCTGGAGATCACCCTCCTCAAGGGTAATGCCGGTGAGATTGGGGTGATCGCGGGCGTTGAAGCAACGGTGCGGGGCGTAGACTCGTTCGGGCTGAGCGGCGACCCGCTCACCATAGCACGCGGGCTTGCAACAACCCTCGGCATTACCGTGGCCGTCAGCGGGGCAACGGATATTGTCACGGACGGGAAGCATACCCTGCTGGTGGAGAATGGCCACTCCCTGATGGGCAGCATCTCCGGCACCGGGTGCATGGCGGCATCCGTGACCGGAGTGTTCTGTGCGGAATCAAAGGAGCCGGTAACCGCTGCAGCTGCCGCACTCGCGGCATTCGGCCTTGCCGGCGAGAAGGCGGCGGCTGTGTCGCACGGTCCGTTCTCCTTCAAGACGGCACTGTTCGACGAGCTTAAGAACCTGACCCTGCAGGATTTGGCCGCAGGTGCACGGATCCGGACTCCCTGACCGTTTTGTATGAACCTCGAGTTGTACGTTATTACCGATGAGACGATTGGCGGCGGACGGTCCCATGCCGGGATAGCACAGCAGGCCGCTTGTGGCGGTGCCGATGCCATCCAGCTTCGTGACAAGACCTGCAGTCCTTTGGAACTCCTCCGGGCCGCACGGGAACTTCGTGCAATCACCCGGAAGAGCGGGACTCTTTTTATTGTCAACGACCGGCTGGACGTGGCAATGGCCTCCGGTGCGGACGGTGTCCACCTTGGCCAGGGTGACATGCGGGCCAGTACGGCCCGGCAGCTCGCTGCCCCTGAAGGTTTCATCATCGGGGTCTCGGTTGGCACCGTTAAGGAAGCGTTACAGGCCGTGCAGGAGGGTGCAGACTACCTTGCCCTCAGCCCCACGTTTTCCACGGAATCGAAAGATGACGCAGGACCCGGCTACGGTCTTGACCGGCTCAGGGAGATCCGCCGTGCGGTTTCCATCCCCGTTATTGCAATCGGCGGCATCAACCGGCAGAATGCAAGGGACGTGATCGCGGCCGGGGCGGACGGTATTGCGGTGATCTCGGCGGTTGTCGCATATCCGGACATCGCGGCAGCGGCACGGGAACTCAAAGACCTCGTACGGGATTGCAAGCGGAGCATGGGACGTTGACTGCAGACCCGGAACCCCGTTTCGTTCTTCACGAGCATTTCGCGAAACATCACCATTTCGACCTCCGGCTCGAACATGACGGCGTCCTGAAGAGCTGGGCAGTCCCAAAGGGCCTGCCGGAGAAGAGCGGCGAACGGCGCCTTGCGATTGCGGTGGAAGACCATGCGATGGAGTATATCGGTTTTACGGGCACGATTCCCGAGGGCGAGTACGGTGCCGGTGCGGTGAAGATACGGGATACCGGTACCTTTACCCTGCTTGTCTGGGAGGAAGATCGGATCGAGGTCGTCCTCCACGGCAGAGAGTTTACCGGAAAGTACAATCTCATCCGTTTCAAAAAAGGCGGCGAGAATGCGTGGCTCGTCGTGAAGAGCCGGGCTGCTTAACCCTGTTTATTTTCAGGATCGGATATCCTGTCCATTCTCTCTGTATCCCTTTCCCGCCTGCACAGATCTGCGGCCGGCCGGTACGATACGGTCACTGCAATAAGGGATCCGTAATGGTGCCTGTTCCTCCTCGCATCTCCGGTACCGGATTTTTATCTGCAAGGTAATTCAGGATATTCCGGAACGCGTCCCGGGCAGCGGGTTTGCCGGGCAGTCCGATGAAAGCTGGCAGGTATTTGTGCACGGTAAAAAACAAAAAAATTGCTCTGGAGATATCATTTTGATATTAATTATGACGCTCTTTTGGGCTCTGCCCCCGCCGCTATGGCATCCCCCGGTTGCGATTGCGCCATATTACCTGTACGCAATCGCAGGGAAATTTTCAGTTCAGCTCATGCCGGGGCATCGCAATGCTCCCCCGCCCCCCATGGGGGCAGGGCTGGCGCAGGGGGGGCGATCATCACGTGAAAAGAGGATTTCTACAGAACCAAAAAAATATCATAATCAGATGCATTGCACCGGTTTTTTTATTATTTGTCATCATGACATAAAAAGAGAAAGAGGATCAGTAACCGCCCATGCCGCCGGGGGGCATCCCGGTGTCGGGTCCTGATGCTTTCGAGGATGCAACGATATCGTCGATACGGAGGATCATGACTGCCGCCTCCGCTGCGCTGGAGATTGCCTGAGTCTTCACCCGGAGCGGCTCGACAACGCCGGCTTTTAACATGTCCGTGGGTTTCCCGGTTTCCGCATTGACACCGAAGGTCTTCTTTCCGGCTTCGTGTTCGGCCCGCATATCCACGAGCATGTTAATTGCATCGAGCCCGGCATTCTCGGCAAGTGCTCTCGGAATGATCTCCATTGATGCAGCAAATGCTTCGATGGCAAGCTGGACCCGGCCTCCGACCGTGGCAGCATATTCGCGGAGACGGAGCGAGAGTTCGGTCTCGGGGGCGCCGCCTCCGGCAACGATCTTCTTTCCTTCGATGACTACCGAAACGACCATCAGGGCGTCGTGGATGGCACGTTCGAGTTCGTCAACTACGTGTTCCGTCCCGCCCCGGAGAATGATAGAGACCGCTTTCGGGTTTTTGCATTTCGAGATATAGATCATCTCATCGCCCGAGACCTTTTTCTCCTCGACAAGTCCGGCAGTGCCGAGATCCTTTGCTGTGATCGCATCGACACTGTTTACAATGGTTGCCCCGGTTGCCCGGGCAAGGTTTTCGCAGTCGCTCTTCTTGACCCGTCTGACGGCAAGGATACCGGCCCTGGCAAGGTAATGGAGTGCCACATCATCGATCCCTTTCTGGCAGAAGAGGACAGTCGCCCCGCTCCGGGTAACCTTGTCTATCATCGCATGGACCATGCGTTCCTCTTCGTCGAGGAACGCCTGTGCCTGCCCGGGTGCGGAGATATTGATCTTCGCATTGACTTCGGTCTTTTTGAATTCGAGCGCCGCATTGAGGAGTAGGATCTGGGCGTCTTTTACGGACCTGGGCATATTCGGGTGCGCCCTTTCCTTGTCAATGACCATGCCTTCGATGAGGACTGAATCATCCACCGAGCCGCCGACTTTCTTCTCTACGTTGATGTGGGCGAGATCCGCTTTCCCGTCAGGGTCGGTGACCGATACGACAGCCTTGACGATGAGATCGCAGAGCCGCTCCTTCCGGGCTTCAGCGTTCTTGCCGGTCAGTGCTGTTTCGGCGATCTTCTTTAATATTGCCGTATCGGTCGGTTTTACCGTGATGGCAAACCCGTCAAGGATCATAAGCGACTTTACCGCTGCCATCCGGTAACCTTCGGCAATTACGGTCGGGTGGACGCCCTGGGCAAGGAGCCCCTCGGCATTCTTCAAAAGCTCGGCAGCAATGACAACGGACGTTGTTGTACCGTCGCCCACTTCAGCATCCTGCGTCTTTGCAACCTCGACCATCATTTTTGCCGCAGGGTGTTCGATATCCATTTCCTTGAGAATGGTAACCCCGTCGTTGGTAATGGTGATGTCTCCCATCCCGTCGATGAGCATCTTGTCCATACCTTTGGGGCCAAGGGTTGAGCGGACTGCTGCCGCCACGGCCTTTGCTGCGGCAAAGTTGCTGTTCCGGGCCTCGTCTTCCCGGCTCCGCGTTGTTCCCTCCTTAAGGATAATTATGGGTTGTCCCCCGAGTTGTTGTGACATGATATACCTCATTTACTACATCTTATTCCGCGTGCATGACCGGTGGGATTGTTCCCAAAGAAACCCTGCAGTTCAGGACATTCTGCCATAAAGTACAGAATGTCAGAGGAGAATATGCGGGTTGTTGCTGGCATAGTGCGGATATCATCTCCGTGAAAACCGAAGTCATCAGCCGTTTTATCGGGTGGTTGACGGTAGACCTCGTCTCCGGATGATGAAAGACATAGGACTGCATCGGTTTTATGCATATCCCAGAAACGACCTGTCTTTTACACTATTGTTCCGGACCCGGGGATGCAGTACAGGCCGGAATACTCTGAAGGCCCCGGATATGCCCGGACCCCAAAACACCAGCCATTTCCCGGTTTCATCTGGGACGGGAGCTGGGTATGACGGTTCCACAAATCCTCATGAGTGAATCCTGTACAGATACAATTCCTGATCCCGTTCAACAAGTTCCGCGTGGGCTGCGATCCAATGACCGATTTTTCCTGAAGGATTCTTATTTGTGCTGCCAACAATGATTAAAAAAATTTTCTGATCCGGGTTTTGCATTACAAGGCCTTTAAGATCCATGGTATTGTTAATATCATAGACAAAGGTGTGTTCCGTTTCATTAAGGTAATAAGAGTTGAGGGAAGTTGTGTCGCTTTGCGGAAATATCAGTATCAGGTCCCCCGCTCCGGTCTGGTTATGCAGTTCAGAAGAGATATTCTTCCAGTCCTGGCCGATTTTTGAGTCTACAGAATAGTAGGGGGTAAGGGAAGGGAGACTGAGGGCAACCAGCACAAGGATCGCGATACAGGAAAGCCGGACGGTAACTATCCGGTAGCGAAATGAACCAATGAAATAAGCAATACCAATGAAAAAAAGGGGCAGGAGTCCGATGAGGTACCGGGTAGCAATAGCCATTCTGGATGAAAGGGTGACCGCTATGACAACAGGCAGGGCAATGGCAATCACGATGAAAAAAAACTGGTGCCGGTTGTTCAAAAAAAGCCGGACGAGCCCCAGAAGGAACAGGAAGATCAGGAGGTACACGGTCCACGCAGACTGGCCGAGTTCGTCCCATAGAACTGACGTGATCACAGCAGTGCCCTTGACGCCCCATAATTCTGCTGCTGCAATTTTAGAAATACCTGAATAGAGGGTAAAAATCAGCATGGGGGATGAGAGCAGGAAAAAGACAGCCCCTGCAAGAAGTACTGGCCTGAGATCCACACCTATGGTTTTCCAGGACCGGTACCGGGAAACGACTGCCGTAATGAACAGGGGAAAGACCATGACGAAACCGAAAAGATGAGACCAGCAGGCAAGCGCCGAGAAAACCCCGAACAGGAGCCAGGTACTGCGGGAGTTGGTACGGATCGCGCGGAAATAGAAGAGAAGTGCGAGGGAGAAACAGAAAAGGAGCAGGGTATAGGGGCGTGCATCCTGCGAGTAGTAGATATGAAATGAGGAGAAGGTGAGCAGGGTTGCAGCAATGATCCCGGTTTCCCGGTTATAAAATTCCTTGCCCAGCAGGTAAAAGAGCGGGATAGTACAGGTTCCGAGGAGGGCAGGGATGAAGCGTAATACGGTTTCACCGGATCCAAAATAAAGCATCACATGCTCGATCCAGTAAAATGTCGGGGGATTATTGTCATGGGTTGAGACATGCCAGATGTCAGGGAAGGAAAGGTGGGCATAAAGGTTCGTTATGCCCTCGTCATGCATGATGGAAATATCACCGATATGCCCGAACCGCAGCAGGAGGCCTGCAAGGGTCAGGATGATTAAAATTTTTCCGGCGGTACTGGTAAAAACAGCCCTCTTCAGATCCGAGGTTGTGAAAGGGAGATCCGGGAAAAACTCACGCCATACAGAAGCACAAAAAGCAGGAATTCCCGGACGTTCTTTCCGCCCCCCGGCTTCATTCCCACTCGTATATGTGGAGTTCACAAGACTTCTCCGCAGTAATGAATACAATTATTCTCTTTTTCGAACTAATATAAAAACCGGTACCTGGGAAAGGTCATTTCTTGTAATCCTGTAACGAAACCCCGATGCATGGCGGGGCAAATTACTATTATACAAACATCCGGTAATCCGACCGCCGCGGGGCATCACACAAAAACCGATATTCCCAGAGAAGGTTGACTGAAAAACCGGAAAAACAGAAGTGGTAAGGGGAATGCACCCCCTGGGCTGCCTCCCCGTCTGAGGAAGAGAGGTGGTCATACTCCTGTCAGATGATAGTCAAACCATCAGTCGTACTTCCCTTTCGGGTGATACCAGCCGGTAAAACCGCAATAGAAGCATGCGGCCCCGTCGCAATGCGGGCATTTTCTCTTCGGCGCCTCAACCATAACGCTCCCGGTCCCGCTGCAATAGGTGCAGCCATACCCCTCGCAGTGGCCGCAGATGGCCGGCTCATATTTTTTTTCAGATTCCGCCATGGATGAACTCCAATATGTCCTCTTGTTGAAAACCTGCCGGCCCGCACCGGCATGTATCAGTCATCCTCGTCAAGATACCCGGCAAGGGCGTCCAGAAGCTCGGCAGCAGACTGGTAACGGTGGGCCGGGTCTTTCTCAAGACATTTCAGGATAAT
>Ga0182017_10001225_pt1 | contig 19968 bp, 22 predicted proteins | sample 712E3DmetaG_FD_120492 | JGI IMG/M metagenome (GOLD analysis project Ga0182017, IMG submission 120492) | Permafrost microbial communities from Stordalen Mire, Sweden - 712E3D metaG | ecosystem: Environmental > Terrestrial > Soil > Wetlands > Permafrost | place: Sweden: Stordalen | collected... | reverse complement strand
CATGGCCGATCCGCCCAAGCCCGACATCCATGTGAAGTAGGCCCGGTCGACCGTACCGGCTGTCGCGCCTGGCAGCGTGGCCAGGTTGGCAGCCGGCTTTGCTCAAGCCGGCATGCCCATGGCCTCGCGCACGGCCATGAACTCGGGCGTGCGTCGGCCCTGCCGGTCGCGCACAACGAGCGGCGGCGGCCTGACCGGGACGCCTGCCCGCGCTACCACGGTCAGGGCAAAGACGACGAAGAGCGGGGCCTTGCCTTCGCGAGGGATCACCTCCCGCCAGTGACTGAGCGCCAGGCCGGCCGCACGCCCCGCGGGTTCGACGCGCTCGCGCTGGATCCAAGCCTCGCACGCGACGAAGGGCGCGCCGGGGGCCAGTACGCGGGCGGCCGCCTCGCAGTACGCCTCTACGCCGCCGTGATGCTCGAAGCGACAGGGGGCCCGCTGGGTCCGATCGGACTGCGGGCCGGTCCCCATCGGGAAGTATGGCGGTGTGCCGGTCACCAGATCGAAGGACCCCTGCCCTGCCAGCAACGCCGGATCGCGGAAATCGCCGTCGTGGATCTCCACCCGATCGGCGGCGCCGTTCCAGGCAAAGCTCCGGCGGGCCATGGCAGCCGAGATCCCTTGCACCTCCACGCCCAGCCCGCGCGCCTGCGGAAAACGCCAGGCCAGAAACAGGGCAACGCTGCCGATGCCGGTCCCGAGATCGAGCCAACGCGCAGGCGCCGGGTTGGCCACCAGCGATGCAGCCAATTGTGCCGTAACCAGATCGTCGAGCGAAGTGCGATGCCCGTCGAGTCGCTGCAAGATGCGCCAATTTCCCGCCAACCAGCACAGGTCCTCGCCCGGTCCCGGCCACAGATCCCCGGGATCGTCCGGCGTCTGGGGCGGCGGCCCGGCCGCGACCCACCCGGCGGGGCGGCGCGCGGCACGCAGGATGCCGCCGCGAGGCGAGAGACTATCGGTCGGGCAGGGATCGAACACATCCCTATCTAACACCACCTCTACGGCACAATGCCGGAAGAGCTATGGCCTGACCTGGAAATTCCCAGCGCAGAGCCGTTGCTATCCGCCAGCTTCGTCGAAGTGATATCCGGCCTCGCCGTGGTCCGCGTCGTCCAGGCCCATCTCTTCGGAATCAGAAGTCGGTCGCAGACCGATCACGGCCTTCACCAGGAAAGCAAGAATGAGGGTGCCAGTCAGGGCCAGCGCAATGGTCAGACCTATGGCCTTGAGCTGCTCCAGCCACAGGGTCCTGCCCACGATCTGCGCCAGATTGGTGTTGAGGTTCGGGTTGGCCTCGGGCGTGGCCAAAAAGCCGGTCAGAAGCGCGCCCATCGTCCCGCCCACCCCGTGGACGCCGAAGGTGTCGAGCGCATCGTCGTACTTGAGCAGGGCCTTCAGCTTGGTGCAGGCAAGGTAGGGAATGCTGCCGGCTAGAAGGCCGACGATCACCGCGCCGGTGGAGGTCACAAAACCGGCCCCAGGCGTGATGACAACCAAGCCCGCGACCGCGCCCGAACAGAAGCCGAGTATCGTCGGTTTGCCCCGTGTGACCCACTCGATGGCCGGCCACACTATGCAAGCTACCGCAGTCGCCAGAGTGGTCGCGGTGAAGGCGTTGGCCGCGATCCCGTCGGCTGCGACCGCGCTGCCTGCATTGAAGCCGTACCAGCCCACCCACAGCATCCCCGTTCCCACCATGGTCAGTACCATGCTGTGGGGCAAGAAAGGCCTGTGGCCCCATCCCTTGCGGCGGCCGAGGATGATGGCCAGCAAGAGGGCCGACCAGCCTGATGACATGTGCACGACAGTGCCGCCAGCAAAGTCGATGGCCTTGATGCCTGCCTTCGCGTTGCCCAGGCCATTCATCATCCCGTCGCTGCCCCACACCATGTGGGCCAGGGGGAAATACACCAGCAGCATCCAGCCCACGATGAAGGCCATAATGGCCGAGTACTTCATGCGCTCGGCGATTGCGCCCACGATGAGCGCGGGCGTGATGATGGCAAACATCATCTGGTACATAGAAAACACGTTGTGCGAAACCCACGCCCCGTAGTCCGGATTGGGCGCGTTGCCCACGCCTTTCAGAAAGGCGAATTTGAGCGACCCCAAGATTGGCGACCCACTGCCAAAAGCCAAGCTGTAGCCGAACGCCCACCACAAGATGGTGACCACGCCGGCAGTTCCCAAACACTGCGCCAACACCGACAGCACGTTCTTGCGCCGGACCAGGCCTCCGTAGAACAAGGCCAAACCTGGCAACGTCATGAAAAGCACCAGCGCGGTCGATGTCATCATCCAGGCGTTGTGGCCCGGACCGGGTACGCTGAGAGCCTTGGGCGGGCTGTTGGTGAGATAGGCTTCCAAGTCGGCGACGCGGGCGGCGAGGTCCTGGGCACCGGGCGCGGCCGCTGCAGCAGCCGGGGCCGGACCCTGCTCTTGGGCGCGCGCCCCCGATTGCAACACGGCGCCGAGGGCCAACACCACCACGACAGGAAGAAGCCAGTGACGTCCGGTTCGACTCGATTTCATGGAAGTTCGCCTTTCACATGGCAACGTAGAGGCCGCGCGACACCGGGGCAAGACACTTCCCGAGCGGGGCATGCGATTTTGCGGTGGGGACACCAATTGCTTGCGGCCGCGAAACTGGTACCTTTCCTGGAAGAAACTGCATCGAAACGCCGGCGAAACAGGCGCACGAAGGTCGGAAGCGGCCCATGCTTTCCTGGATGGTGGTAGGAGTGAAGGCATGACGATTCGCGAACAACTGGAAGCCGACGAGGACAAGGTGCTGTCGCCCTTCGCGCAGAAGAGCCGCCTATCCCGGGGCCGCGATCGGCATGAACCCGCTGACGAAACACGACCCATCTTCCAGCATGACCGCGATCGCATCCTGCACTCGAAGGCGTTCCGGCGCCTGGCCGGCAAGACCCAGGTGTTTCTCGCGCCCGCAGGTGATCACTACCGCACCCGCCTCACGCACACCCTAGAGGTGTCGCAGATCGCACGTACCATAGCCCGCGCCCTGCGCCTCAACGAATCGCTGACCGAGGCCATTGCGATGGGTCACGATCTGGGGCACACGCCCTTTGGCCACGCCGGCGAGCGCGCCCTGGCCAAGCTGGTCCCGGGCGGTTTTCATCACGGCCGCCAATCGGTGCGCGTGGTGGAGGTGCTGGAGCACGACGGGACGGGACTCAATCTGAGCGTCGAAGTGCGCGACGGCATTCTCAAGCACTCGAAGGGAAAGGGCGAGATCGTGTCGGACAACCCTGATCTCACCGCCATGACTCTGGAGGGTCAGATTGCTCGCATCGCGGACATCGCCGCCTACGTGAACCACGACCTCGACGACGCCATCCGCGGGCACATCCTGCTGGAACACGACTTGCCCGCGGAGGTCGTGGCGGTGCTGGGTCCCACGCACAGCCAACGCATCGGCCGTCTGGTCACCGACGTGGTCGTGGCGTCGCGCCTGGAAGAGAAGCGTCAGATTCGCCTGAGCCCCGAGGTGCTACACGCCCTCGTCACTTTGCGGGATGTGCTTTTCGAGCGCGTCTACGAACGCGCAGATATCCGCAAGGAGTTCGAGCGCGCCGAACGGGTCACCAGCGAGCTGTGGGCCCACTTCCATCTCCACGCCGACGAGTTCCATGCACGCCACTGGCCCAAGGGCGTGCCTGACACTGAGGATCTTTCGCGCGCGGTCGCTGATTTCATCACAGGGATGACCGACCGCTACGCCCTGCGCACCTACCAAGAGTACTTTCTGCCGCGTTCTTGGACGGTTGTGTAGCCGTCAGTGTTCGGGGACGAGGAGCATCAGGAAGCCCCCGTAGGGCAGCATCTTGACGGCCTGCACGTCGGTGGCGTTGCGTTGCCGTTTCGTGACCAGCAGGTCAGTCGGCGAGGGACCGTCGGCCACCAGGATCATGCTGAAGAGGCCGGTGCCGAGGAGCTCCATTGGCACGGGACGTGTCTTGACGACCGCGTCGCCGTTCAGCCCGCCTAGGTACCAGGTGCGGCCCTTGCGCCGGGCGATGATCACCGTGTGGCCAGGATCGCCCTCAAGCAGGCGGGTTTCGTCCCAGGCGCTGGGCAGAGCGGACAACAGTTTCACCGCCTCCTTCGGAATCGCACCGTCGCTGTCGCCGAAAGAGCGCAGCCCAGATTCGAAAACCACGGTCATGCCCAGCCCATGACCCCAGGTCATGAGTGACCGATGCGCCGGGCTGCGAAATGTGATGGGCATGGGTTCCATCGGGCCCACCACGTTGCGGGTAAAGGGCTCGATCAGGTTTTGTCGCGCCTGCCTGGCCCAGTCGCCCGCTGCCTTTTCGCTGCGCCAGGTGGTGGCCGAAAGCAGGTGGGGATAGGTGCGATCCCAGCCTGCGCCAGGGATTCGGCCCTCGAATTCCACCAGCAAGTGGCGCTTCCCGGCCTCTTCCAGCAGCGCCAGCAAAGACCCCACCACGTCGGGCTTGCCACTCGTCGATGCCGTGACCAGCACGCCCTTGAATCCGGCAGTCACGAACTCAGCGAGCGGCAACCCGGCCGCATCCCTGGGCCCGATGAGCAGCCCGACCTTCTTGCCGGCAGCGGCGCGGACGAGCTTGTGCCACGCACGTCCGCTTCCGGATGCGGAAACCAGCGCGTAGCCCCACCCCATTGAGGCCGCGAGATCCGCCACGCGCCCGCTGCTCGCCTGCTCGAGCCCACCTGACCCCATGCGCCGGGCCAGGTTGTCCGGCCGGACCCAATCCCCGGCGCCCGCTGGCGCCGGTACGCCGAGGTCAGTGACCAGGCTCGATTCCACGATGCCGGCCAGGCGGTCCGACATGATCACGACCCGCCAGGGCGTGGACCAGGGCAAAGTAGAACTCGGCTGCGCGTCTCCGTGCCCCGCTTCCTCGTCAGGATGAGGAAAGCGGAAGCGATAGATCTCGCTGTCAGACTTGCCGGCAAGCCCGAGAGCGGCATGACCAGCGGCCAGCCCGGATTCGGCCAGCAACGCCCAGCATGCGCCGTCCGCCGAAGCGAACAGGGCTGGCAGCGCCCATCTTGCCCCGGCTGGTGCAGCCGTGCCGGCCGGCAGATCGGTCACCCACTCGGCCGAACCGCCTTCGCCCAGGCTTGTGCCGGGGTCGTACTGGGGGAGCAAGGTCGCCCGTGCGGCGGGCACAAAACGAAAGCCAGTCGCCTCTCCGGTAACCGTGAGCTGCCGGGAGTCCGTTTCGGGGAAACGATAGCGGAAAGCAACTCCGTCGTCGTAGGCGCGCACGATGAGATCCATGCGCGCCTTCTGTGGCGTTTCGAATGAGAGCACGCGTTCGACGCCGGTGTTGCTGAAGTGGCTACGCTTCCCGCGCGGAAGGGCGTAGTCATCCGTCACCCGGCGGTGACTTTCGCCCAGGTAGCGAAGGTCGTCGGTGAAGTCCGCGTCCTTGCGGGTGATGCCGAGCGGTGACCAGCGCAACATCTCAATGCGACCTTCGCCACCTCCTAATGCAGCGCGGTAGTAAAGGCGCGGCTGCGCAGGATAGTCGGCCGCCCCGATCGCTGAGAAGTATCGAACTTGCACCGTCACCTGACCGCCCGGCGACGCGATCACCCAGCCGTCCGCCGGCAAGACGGGCGCGCCCTTCCTGACCGTCGGAGCGCAGGTGCACAGGCCGAGGAAGAGAGGGACAAAGGACAGTTCTGCTGGGTGGCTCCTCATCGTCAAATCAGTACACCCGAAAGCTGAGCGGAGCTCAAGAAACCCTGTGCCCCAACCACGCGGGCGAGTTGATTCACCTCAAAAGCCGCCCTGCGCCCCGAAAGCGCGCCGTCCCCAAGGGGGCGAGAAATCAGAGCAAGTAGGCGGCCAGTGCCAGGTTGAGGGTGCGAATCGCTTGCCCGATGAACCCGGCCATCTTACGCGCGCCGTTCTCTGGTCAACCCGGTGCGCGAGGGGTTCACACGTTGAACCTAAAGTGAATGACGTCGCCGTCACGCACGACGTAGTCCTTGCCTTCCATAGCCAGTTTGGCGTGCTGGCGGCAAGCGGCCTCTGAGCCCAGCTTGACCAGGTCCTCCCACCGCATGACCTCGGCCTTGATGAAACCGCGCTCGAAGTCGGTATGGATCACACCTGCGGCTTGCGGCGCGTGGGTCCCGCGCTTCACGGTCCAGGCACGGCACTCGTGCTCGCCCACGGTGAAGAAGGTGATGAGGTCCAGGATCTGGTACGCGGTCCGCGCCACGGCGAAAAGCCCCGGTTCCTTCAGGCCCAGGGTTTCCAGGAAGGCAGGCCGGTCCGCGACGTCCAGGGTAGCGATCTCGGCCTCGGCCCCGGCACAGATGGGAACCACCGGCGCGCCTTCCTTGGCCGCGTGGGCTCGCAGAGCCGCCACATGCGCGTCGCGATCCGATGTCGCAAGCTGCTTCTCTGCCACGTTGGCCACGTAGAAGACGCGCTTCTGGGTCAAGAGGAATAGATCGCGAACGAGTGCCAATTCATCGGCCGAGAGTCCCTGCGCGCGTACGGGCACGCCCGCGTTCAACCCAGCCTGCACGCGCTCGCACAAAGCCAGGGTGGCCCTCTCTTCCTTGGGCGCCGGACCCTTGAGCGCGGTTCGCGCCTTGTCGATGCGCTTGCCCACGCCCTCCATGTCCTTGAGGCACAGCTCGGTGTCGACGGTCAGCACGTCGGACACAGGGTCGATGCGCCCCTCCACGTGCACGACATTGGAATCCTCGAAACAGCGAACGACATGGGCGATGGCATCGGTCTCGCGGATGTTGGCCAGAAACTGATTGCCCAGACCTTCCCCTCTCGAAGCCCCCCGCACCAGGCCGGCGATGTCCACGAAGTTGACCGTGGCGTGCACCGCCGGCTTGCCCGTGAAGAGCGCGACCACGGCGTCCAGCCGCGGGTCAGGCACCGAGGCCACGCCCAGGTTGGGCTGCACGGTGCAGAAGGGGTAGTTGGCCACTTCAGCGCCGGCGGCCGACAGCGCATTGAAAAGAGTCGATTTGCCCACGTTGGGCAGGCCGACGATGCCGCAAGAGATCATCGGACCAAGGATGCGCCAGCGAGGTGCAGCTGGCTAGATCTTGCCAACCAGAATGAACGCGATGATCAAGCCGTAGATGACCAGAGACTCGATGAGTGCAAGGCCGAGGATCATCGGCACAAGAATCTTGCCGGAGGCCTGCGGGTTGCGCGCGACGCCGTCGAGGGCCGAGGCCGCCGCACGACCTTGACCGAGGCCGCCGCCGAAGGCCGCCAGCCCGATGGCAAGCGCCGCGCCAATGGCAATGTAGCCCTTGGTCAGGTCGGGCGCGGGCGCGTCGCTGGCAAAAGCCGCAGCGCTGGACAGCACCGCGACGGCAAAGGTGGCAAGCGGGGCGAGAATCTTGGTGACTCGGCGCATCTGGAAATCCTCCTTGCGAACAGAGCTAGGACGGTAGGGACAATACGGTCAGTGCTCCTCGTGGGCAATAGCCGTCGAGATGTAGATGGTGGTGAGCAGACAGAAAACAACGGCCTGGATGACCGAGACGAGGACGCCGAGTAGAAGGAACGGGACGGGGACGAGCCAAGGCACAAGCATGAAGAACACGGCCGTTACCTTGTGATCCGCAGCGATGTTGCCGAGAAGACGGACCGAAAGCGACACCGGCCGGGCAATATGGCTGACTAGCTCGATGGGCAGCATCAAGGGCGACAACCACCACAGGGGACCCATGAAGTGCTTGAGGTACTTGAGGCCATGCGCGCGCAGGCCAAAAGCGTGGGACAGAAAAAAGACCAACACCGCCAGAGCAACGTTGGTCTTTAGAGTGGCCGTCGGCGGCAGGAAGCCAGGGATGAGCGACAGCAGGTTGCAGAAGAGAATGAACAAGAACAACGAACCAATGAGCGGCAGAAATCGCCGGGCTTCCTTGGCGCCCAGCGGACCCTCGATCAACCCGTAGACGATGTCGCCCAAGAGCTCGAGCAGGTTGCGCAGACAGAAGTGCCGCGGCGGCACAGCACCGCCGTCGGGCGTCTTGCGCACGCTGGTGGCGTAGCGGACGGCGAAAAAGGCCAGCAGCAGAAGGACCAGTAGCCCACCGAGAATATGGTCGATCTCGAAGTGGGTGGCCGTGAACACCTGCCAGGTCCACCGGCGACCGAGATAGAATTGTAGATTTTCCTTCAGGGACTCGTAGCCGGGGACCAATTCAAACCAGGTTGAGTGGGGACCCATGGCTACGCTTTGCCCTGTTCACCTGCCGTCGATCCGATCCACAGCCCCGCCATGACGAGCGAGATTGGAAGAACGGAAATCCCGATAGCGAACGGCACGAGGGCGAGATTGTAGACACGGATGGCGACCCATACCAGAGCGAAGAGGATCAGCATCTTGCAGGCCAGGGCGGCCACCAGCCCCGCGGCCTGGGCGGTGGCTCCGGCCGCGGCCCGCGCGATGGCCCGCGCCGCCAGGCGGTGAATGGCCCACAGGTTCAGGCACGCCAGGGCCGCGCCCACACCAGCAGCCAGAAGGCCCGCCTTGCCCCAGGCCAGGCCCCCCAGCGCGGTTACGGCCAAGGCCAGAACGAGATTCGTCTTTTCGATGGCTGCGAGAGGCTTCGTCGTCATGGTGTTTTGAGTTCGTCGTCTTGGTCGTTTTCCAGGGACTTCTGGTAGGTCCGGACCACACGAATCAGTGCCTTGACGCCAGCCCCCACGCCCGCTGCGAAACCTATCCATGCCAGCCAGGGCGCCGTCCCGAGTTTCCCGTCCAGGTACCGTCCCGCGAAGTACCCTATGCCGATGGCGAAGGAAATTTCAAGACCGACCGAGCCCGTGCTGCCGACAATGGCCCACATTTTCTTGGCTTGTGGGTCCATTGCTCGCCCGGCGACGCGTGCCGCTAGAACCGGCTGCTGACCGCTAGAAAGGTCATCTTGTCGTTGGTCTCGCGCAGGCGCGCCGACAAGGTCCGCACGAAGGTCCACAGCAGGTCGTAGGCCAGATCCCGGTCGACGAACAGGAGGTCCGCGACGCGCTCCTTGCTGAGCACGAAAAGGCGGCAGGCCTCGTGGGCCAAGGCATCCGCGCTGCGCGGAAAATCATCGATGAGCGCCATCTCGCCGAAGTAGTCGCCGGTCTTGAGAATGGCCAGCGCCTCTTCTCCCATGCCCGGCACCTGACGGCTGATGCGAACCGAGCCCGACAGGATGAGGTACAGCTTGTCGCCCGCCGATCCTTCCTTGAAAATCAGGCTGCCGCGGGCGTAACCCTCCTCCGAGCCGAGTGCGGCGATGCGGCGCAGGTACAGGAGGGGCAGGTCGGCGAACAGCGCCACCCGCGCAAGAAAGGCCGCCATCTGGTCCTGCTCGACGACCGACAGTCCCGAAGGCGCTGGCGTGGATGGGGCCCCATCGACCATGCTCACCGGCTCGCCGGCCGGCCCGATGCCAGGCGTGTCACTCATCGGAAGCATTATGCCACAAGCACCTGCCGGCGTTGAGGATCACTGCCTCGCCAAGGCGGGGCCAGAGGGCGGAGCGAACCCCTTGAGGGTTGCCATCAATAAACGGGAACCTTGATCACGATCTTGCGGATAGGTCCTGTGTGCGCGCCGGTGCCGATCCCGGGGCGATGGCCGTCCTCGGGGAAGTAGACTGCAAAGCAGCCTGGGCGCAGGGTCAGATACTCGGCGGTCCCCTGTAGTTCCTGGAAATCGTTGGCCATGTCGTTGGACTTCTCCGTGCAGTGGACGCGTGGCACGTAGCCGATCAGTTCCTCGCCCGCCACCATGTACTGAACGTCGATGAAGGCGCGGTGGCCTTCCAGACGGACGCTTTCCTTTGTCTTCGGTGCGGCCTCGCCAACAATCACGGTGCACCCGGTGGAACCCAGCGGCTGGCGCCCTACGGGCAGGGCGGCCAGATCGGCGTGCTTGAGAAACGCGAAGCACTCGGCAAAGAGCGGGTGGACCGAGGCGTAGCGATCGGCATTGGCGAGAACATCGAAGATCATGGAACACCTCCTTTTCGCGGAGCGGTCGCGCACGCGGAGTCCAGGGCGCGAAAAAGTCTGAATGCCCATTTTCCCCGTAGGTCAGCGCTCATGAATTGTCGTCTCCTCACAATGCTGCTCATCTACCCATGCGCCAGGAAACGCTCGACGTCGATGGCGGCCATGCAGCCGGTGCCCGCTGCTGTGATCGCCTGCCGGTAGACATGGTCGGCCACGTCCCCGCAGGCAAAGACGCCCGCCACGCTGGTGGCGGTCGATCCCGGCGTGGTGCGGATGTAGCCGACCTCGTCCATGTCCAGCCTGCCCCGGAATAGCTCGCTTGAAGGTTGATGCCCGATGGCCATGAACACGCCGCCGCACGCCAGCTCGCGGGGGCTGCCCGTGCGGGTGTCGCGCAGGCGCACGCCGGTCACGCCCGGCTTGGGCAGTTGCCCTAGGATCTCGTCGACGACCGCATTGGTGATGAGTTGGATCTTGGGGTTGTTGCGTGCGCGATCGAGCATGATGCGCGACGCGCGGAACTCATCCCGACGGTGGATGATAGTCACCTTGCTGACGTGGTGGGTCAGGTAGTTCGCCTCTTCCATCGCGGTATCCCCGCCGCCCACCACCAGCACCTCGCGGCCCTTGAACAAGGCCCCGTCACAGGTCGCACACGCGGAAACGCCGTAGTTGCGAAACTTGTCTTCCGACGGAATGCCCAGCCACTTGGCCGAGGCCCCGGTGGCGATGATGAGGGTGTCGGCCAGCAGGTTGTCCTCGCCGGCAGCGATGCGAAAGGGCCGCGCGCCGAGATCCACTGCGGTCACGTCGGTGGTGCGGATGCTGGTCCCGAAGCGCTCGGCCTGGGCGCGCAGAAGCTCCATCAGCTTCGGCCCCATGATCCCCCGTGGAAATCCCGGATAGTTCTCCACGTCCGTGGTGATGGTGAGCTGCCCACCTGGTGTGGTGCAGGGTTCGACGAGCAGTCCGCCACCCTCGAACATCACCGGCGCCAGATTGGCGCGAGCCGCGTAGATCGCGGCGGTGCAGCCCGCTGGCCCGCCGCCCACGATGGCGACCTTGACATGCTCCGAATCAGCCATGATTGCTCTCCCTGCTGGCGAAACCTGGTGGGCGCCGCGAAAGTTTTGCCTTCTTGCTCAAGAAGCGTGAAGGTAGCGCATCCGACGGTAGATGTCAGGGGTGGCAGTCGCGTAGCCGCAGTGTACGAGCACCAAACTGCAGACTGGCTATACTCCCTCCCACATGAGCCGCAGCGTTCGCGTTCTGGCTGCACTGGCCACCTTGAGCTTGCCGGGCACCTATTTGGCCGCGCAGATCGATTTCGTGCGCCGGCACAGTCCCGGCATGGCACCCGAACGGTACTGGCTCACCCAGCTCACCCGCGTCTGGCTGCCCGGCCTAGCCGCGACCGTGATCTTCGCCCTGTGCGCCTTCGCGCTTCACAGACGTGCGCGAGGCGACTAGATTCCGCATCCCCTCGCCCGCATGACACCCCAAGAGTCAAACACGACACTGGCCCCCGCGGTCGCCGGCTCGAACCGTGCCTCTTGGTCGGCCATGCTCGACCGCCTTTCTGAACAACAGATGATCCTCTTGGTCATCCTGTTCGGGCTGCTGCTCTATCTCCCATTCGCTGGGACCTACGGGCTGTGGGATCCTTGGGAAACCCACTACGGCGAGGTCGCGCGTCAGATGGTCACACGCGGGGACTTCATCAGCTTGTGGTGGCCGGGCTCGCCCCTCGACCCCGAGGTCTTTTGGTCCAAGCCAGTCCTCACCTTCTGGCTGATGAGTATCTCGATGGTCGCCTTCGGGCTGAGGCACCCATCGCCCGAGACGTTCGCCCTCTCCAGCCGGCCTGAATGGGCGCTGCGCCTGCCGTTCTGCCTGATGTCGCTGCTCGCGCTTGTAGGCGTGTACCTGGCCGTGTCCCGCTTCGTCAGCCGCCGTGCGGGCCTCCTATCGGTGTTGGCGCTGGCGACCTTTCCCATGTTCAGTCTGGTGGCCCGGCAGGCCATGACCGACATGGCTTTCATCGGACCCATGACCATGGCCCTGGCCCTCTGCGCGCTGGCCTTGTTTGACGACGAGGACCGGAAGCTTCCGCGACGGCGCTGGGGACGGCTCTCCTGGCCGCACCACGCGTCTTTCTATCTGACCATCGGGCTTCTGGCTTTGACCGTGCTGCCACAGATCGTGGTCGACTCCATCCAGCTGCGACCCTGGAACATCTGGCCCAAGCGGAATCTTCAAGTCCCGGGCGTGCTGGCCATGCTGCCCTACACCATCGGGTTTCTGGTCTTTGTATGGTATGCGGCCAAGACTCGCTTCAAGGCGCCCTTCTACCTCTACCTGGCGGCCATCTTGTGCGGCCTCGCCATCCTGGCCAAGGGTCTGGCCGGCCTCGGCCTGCCCGTCATCGTGTTCTTGGCCTATCTCCTTTTCACTTGGAATTGGCGGCGCCTCGATCGGGCGCAGCTTCTGCCCGCACTCTTGCTCGCTCTTTTGGCCTGCGCCCTGGTCGCCGTGCCCTGGCACCACGCCATGCTGGTTCGCCACGGTTTCCCGTTCTGGAACGAGCTCTACGGCGACAACCACTGGCGCCGCCTGGTGCTCGGCCGGCATGGCGATCGCGGATCCTTCGAGTACTTCATCCGCGAGCTGGGCTACGGCGTATTCCCTTGGATCGCGCTGGCGCCCTCGGCCCTGGCTTGGGTGGTGATGCGCCCCTTCCGCCAGGTCAGCCAGGCTGGCGCCCCCAATGAAACCACGATCTCGAAGCGCCGCGAGGTCCTCCGCTTCGGCGCCATCTGGTTCGTGGCGGGCTACGCGGTGGTGTCCCTGTCCATGACCAAGTTTCACCACTACATCTTGCCCGCGCTGCCCGGCTTGGCCATCGTAGTGGGTTGCTTCGTTGACGATCTCCTCGGCCGTTCGCGGGGACGGCTCGCGCTCGTGGCCGCGCTGGTGGGGATTCCGCTTCTGGCCCTGGTGACCTTCGACCTGGCCGGAGCCCAGAAGAATGCCCAGCATTTCGTCTGGCTCTTCTCGTACGACTACATCAACACGCCGCTGGGCCGGCCCTGGCCTCCCGAGCTTGACTACCGGATTGCCCTTGCCGTGTTTGCCGGGCTGTTCTCGGTTGCTGCCTTGCTGGTCGCCTGGCAACGTCTGCAAACCGTGGCCACGGCCGCGCTGGCCCTCACGGCCGTCTGCTTCACCTACTTCCTGCTGGACGTATACATGAAGCATGTCTCCGACCACTGGTCGCAAAAGCCCCTCATCGCGACCTATTACAGGCAACGGCAGTCGCCCGACGAGCGGCTGGCCGCGTGGCAGATGTACTGGCGCGGCGAGAACTTCTACACGCAGAACGAAATCTATGAGGGCCCCAAGGAAAAGCGCACCGTGTTTCTGGGCGACCGCAACGCCGAAGACCTGAAAGACTTCTTGAAGCGCAACCCGGGCAAGCGGATCTTCTTCGTGGTTGAGCGTACGCGTTTCGATTCGCTGCGGGGCCTCTTGCCCGAACCCGCACGGCCGTCGCTGAGAATCGTCGACGACCGCAACAATAAGTTCTACCTGGCCGCGGCGCAGCTATAGCGGCATCCGTTGACACTCGGATCTGTGGGTGGCAGTATTCGCGCCCTCCGAGGGAAACCCCGGGGGACAGGATCCCCAGTGACCAAGCCATTCAAGATATTTGGCGGCAACGCAAACCGCGAGATCGCAGAAGAGGTCTGCCGATACCTGGATACCCCCATCGGTCGAGCCCATGTCAAACGTTTCGCTGACGGTGAGTCGGACGTCGAAATCAGTGAGAACGTCCGGGGAGTCCACTGCTTCGTCATCCAGCCGACCTGCACGCCGGTCAACGACAACCTGATGGAGCTCCTGGTGATGATCGACGCCCTGAAGCGGGCGTCGGCTGAGAGCATCGTCGCGGTCATGCCCTACTTTGGCTATGCGCGCCAGGACCGAAAGACGCGACCGCGCACGCCTATCTCGGCGCGTTTGGTCGCGGATCTACTGACGGCGGCCGGGGTAAATCGCGTGTTGGCCATGGATCTGCACGCGGGCCAGATCCAGGGCTTCTTCAACATCCCGGTGGATCATATCTTCGCCATGCCGGTGATGATGGACTACCTGCGCACCAAGTTCTCCGCCAACGCGGTGATTGTTTCGCCCGACGCCGGCGGGGTCGAGCGAGCGCGAGCCTACTCCAAGCGGCTCGGCACCAGCCTGGCCATCATCGACAAGCGCCGCCCCGCGCCGAATGTGGCCCAGTTGGTCAATATCATTGGCGATGTGAATGGCCGTGACGCCATCATCGTGGACGACCTGGTCGATACGGCCGGCACGCTGTGCGCCGCTGCGGAGGGGTTGACAAAGTTCGGCGCGCGCGCGGTCTATGCGTGCGTCACGCACGGCCTACTATCGGACCCGGCGCTTGAGCGCATCCATGCCAGCCCCATCAAAGAGATCATCATCACCGATTCCATCCCTGCCCGGGCCGAGGTCAAGGCCTCGTCCAAAGTCCGGGTCCTCTCCGTCGCGCGCCTGCTGGGGGAGGCAGTCAAGCGCATCCACCTGGGGGACTCGCTGAGCACCCTCTTCATCTGAGTGAGCGAGAGCACAAAGGATTTCATCATGGATTTTGCCAAGGTTACCGCCGAGGTTCGCAGGCAGTCCGGCAAGGGGCCATCGCGCAGGACGCGCGCGGCGGGCAAGTTGCCCGCAATTCTGTACGGTCACCAGGCCGAGCCGCTGTGGCTGGCACTCGATCCCGTGGCGCTGGTGAAAGCGCTCGACAAGGACAGGAAGCGCAACACCGTATTTGCCCTATCGGTACAAGGCGACGGCAAGGTTGAGGACGTTACCGCCATGATTCGCGACGTCCAGATCAATCCGATGTCGCGTCAGCCTGTGCACGTGGATTTCATTCGCGTGAGCCTGGACGAGACCGTGAAGGTGACGATCCCCGTGGTCCTGCTGGGCGTGCCCGTCGGAGTGACCAACGGTGGCAACCTGCACCAGAGCTATCGCAATCTTCCCATCACAGCCAAGCCGGCAGACATCCCGACCAAGATCGAGATGGACGTGACGGCGCTCGAAGTCGGTGACGCCTTGCACGCCAGCGATCTCAAGCTGCCACCGGGGGTGAAGGTCATGCTGGACCCCAAGGAAGCCCTGGCGTCAGTTGTGGCGCCGCGGGCCGAGAAGGTTGAGGAGGCCGCTGCTGGCGCGGTTCCGGCCGAAGGCGCGGCGGCTCCGGCCGAGGGTGCAGCGGCGGCTCCGGGCGCAGCCCCGGGCGCGGCTCCGGCTGCCGGCGCTCCTGCTGCGGCAGGGGCCAAGCCGGCCCCGGCGGCAGGGGCCAAGCCGGCCCCGGGGGCAAAGAAAGAGGCAGAAAAGAAGGGGAAGTGACCCTGCTCGGCTGGGGCGGGATTCGCCGAGTGCAGATACGATGTGGCTTCTGGTCGGCCTCGGCAATCCTGGATCGCGCTACGCAGGCAACCGACACAATGCGGGCTTCATGGTGATCGATGAACTGAGGCGGCGCGCGGGTGCTCCCACGCCCCGCCTCAAGCTGGGGGCCGAATTGAGCGAGACGACGATGGCCGGCCAGCATGTGCTCTTCTGCAAGCCAATGGAGTTCATGAACTGCAGTGGTCTGGCCGTACAGCGCGCGGCCGCTTTCTGGAAGATTCCCCCAGAACAAACCGTGGTTGCGCACGACGACCTGGATATGCCCTTCAGCCGGCTCAAGCTCGGCTTCGGCGGCGGAACCGGCGGGCACAACGGCCTGCAGTCGATCATCCAGGAATGGGGATCCCCGGACTTTGCCCGCGTCCGCTTCGGAATCGGGCGGCCGCCCGCACCCTGGGATGCGGCCGACTACGTGCTGGCCGATTTTGCCGAAGATGAGCGGCGCCTGCTGCCGGATCTGATTGGCGAAGCGGCGGACGCCACCGAAACCATCGTGCAAAGCGGGTTGCAAGTGGCGATGAACCTGTTCAACAAACGGAAGAAGAACGAAAGCGAGGCGGGCGCATAGGGCATCCGTCCTCATTCAACTCCTTGCCCGGTGGCTTGGCCAGCCGGGACATAGGTCCAGAGGGAGAACACACATGGCAGAAAAGAGACGAGTATCGTGCCGGGACATCCCCGGCAGAACGCGCGAGTACGAAACCATCTTCATCCTCAAACCCGACGTGACCAATGAGGTGATTGGCGCGGTCAACAGCAAGATTCGCGGCGTGCTCGAGGCCGGCGGTGGCACCTTGCTCAAGATCGAAAACTGGGGACGCCGCAAACTCGCTTACGAGGTGAAGAAGCAGCTCAAGGGCATCTACATTTTCTTGCGCTACCTTGGCAACGCGGGCCTGGTCGAGGAGGTCGAGCGCAACCTGCGCCTCAGTGACAGTGTGATTCGCCAATACTCGGTCAAGATCGCCGAAAACGTGGACGCCGCAACCCGCACCTCCGAGGTGACTGACGAAACGTTTGCCAATGCCTCGGTGCCCGGCCCAGACGAGGAGGCCATCGCCACAGGACAGGCCGGCGCGCGGCCCTTCGGTGAAGAAGACGAAGAAGGCGCGTTCGACTTCGAGGAAGCGGTTTTCGGAAAAGTCGACGAGCCAGTCCGGAGAGGGGACTAAGCCATGGCACGACCAGAACAGAAAGATGCCGACCTCGAGCAGGAGAGCGGGCGCAAAAAGATGGGCCGCCGCAAGGCGTGCAAGTTTTGCGCGGACGAGAAACTCAAGATCGACTACAAGGACGCCGGGCTACTGAAGTACTTCATCGCCGACCGCGGAAAGTTGGTGCCGCGCCGGTTGACCGGCAATTGTGCCAAGCACCAGCGTGAGATCGGCCGGGCTGTGGCCCGCGCCCGCATGATCGCGCTCATGCCCTTTGCCGTGACCGGCAACTAGAAAACGCAGGAGGACGTCATGCGAATCATCTTGCGTGAAGATATGGACAACCTGGGCAAGGCGGGGGAGGTGGTCAGCGTTCGTGACGGCTACGGGCGCAACTACCTGCTTCCCCGTGGCATGGCCGTGCCGGCCACCGAGAAGGACGAAGCCCGTCTCACCCACGAAAAACGCGTGATTGCCGCACGGGTGGCCAAGCTGGCCAAGGAGCTACGGTCGGAGGCGGACCGCCTGTCGCAGGTTTCGGTGTCAGTGTCGCGCGCTGTGGGTGAAGGCGACAAGCTCTACGGGTCGGTCACCAGCCGTGACATCGCCGAGGCCCTGGCCGAACAAGGAGTCAAGGTGGACAGCAAGAAGATCCAACTTGACGAGCCGCTGCGCGGCCTGGGCATGAGCGAGGTCCCTGTCAAGCTGGGACGCGACACGGTGGCCAAGATCAAAGTCTGGGTCGTGAAAAAGGAACAATAGAGAGAGGCTGTCGGGAAATGCTGGGCCGACCGAAAAGGCCGGCCCGCGGGTCGCGTGGGCGTGAGCGTGAGCGAGTTCGCGGGCGGTCTGCGGAAGGCGAAGAGCGTTCTGCGCGCCGCTCAGGCGATCCGCCCACGCGCTGTGCGCTCACGCACCCGCTTCCGCTCACGCGCACGCTGGCCGGACAGCCGATGAGTTGGTGCGCGTGTTCGTATCGGTTTGGCGTAGACTGATTTTCTATGGCTGAATCTCTCGCCCTCGCGGACAGCGGTGCATCCGGGCGGTTGCCGCCGCACAACCTGGACGCGGAACGCTCCGCCCTGGGCGGCGTGTTGGTCAAGCCCTTGGCCTTCGACGAGATGGCCACGGTGCTGACCGCGGATGACTTCTTTCTGCCCGCGCACCGCGAGATCTTTGCCGCGATGATGGAGTTGGAACAACGACGCCAGCCCATCGACGTGGTGTCCCTAGGCGATGAGCTGAAATCGCGCGGCGCCCTGCCCCGCCTGGAGGGTGGCCCCAGCTACCTCATCACCCTGGCCAACTCCGTTCCCACGGCCGAGAACATCAGCCACTATGTCCGGCTGGTGAAGGAGAAGGCGACGCTGCGCCGCCTGATCGCGGCCTGCGCTGAGATCCAGTCGCGTGCCTACGGCGAGTTCGGTAGCTACGAGCAATTCCTCGATGACGCCGAAACGCAGATCTTCAAGGTCGCGCAGCAGAACCGACGCGAATCTTTTCAGCCGGTGGGCGAGTTGCTGGGCGACGTGGTCAACGAGTTGCAGACCCGTTCCATGGAACGCCGGCAGATTACCGGCGTACCCACCGGCTTCACCAAGTTGGATGAGATCACCGCGGGCTTTCAGCCTGAGAACCTCATCGTGGTGGCCGCGCGGCCCGGCGTGGGCAAGACCTCGTGGGCCATCAACGTGGCCACGCATGCAGCGCTCGACCATGGCGTCCCGGTGCTCATCTTTTCACTGGAGATGTCGAAGTTCGAGCTGATGGAACGGATGCTGGCGGGCGAGGCCCGCATCGATTCCAGCCGCATGCGCAGGGGCATGATCGAGTACGGCGACTGGAAGAGTCACATCTACCCCGCGGCCGACCGGCTGACCAAGGCCCCTATCCTCATCGATGACTCGGCCGCCCCCAACATCCTCGAACTGCGGGCCAAGGCGCGACGCTTTCGCGGCAACCCCAAGTACTTCCCGCAGAGCAGCGACGGTCGGCCACCGCTCGGCCTGATGGTGGTGGACTACCTTCAGCTCGCCCGCGGCCTAGGCGGCCGCCGGGAGGAATCACGCGAGCGCGAGATCGCCGAGATCTCGCGCGGTCTCAAGGCCCTGGCCAAAGACCTGCGCATTCCCGTCATCGCGGTGTCGCAGCTCAACCGCGGCCTAGAGAGGCGCGAAGACAAGCGACCGCAACTTTCCGACCTGCGCGAATCGGGCGCCATCGAACAGGATGCCGACATGATCCTCTTTATTCATCGCGAGGAGATGTACGGCACCGAGGGTGCGGAACGAAACAAAGCCGAGCTCATCATCGGCAAGAACCGCCACGGCCCCACCGATACGCTGTTCCTGACCTTCCAACGCGAGTTCACCAGGTTCCAGAACTACGCTGAGGAGGACGACCGGCCGAAATGACGGTGGAATGGGAATCGACGCACGGAAAGGGTGACGTGCAGAAAACTGCGCTGATTGCCGGCGGTGCCAAAGGCATTGGACGAGAAGTGGGTTTGCGTCTGGCCGAGCGCGGCTGGGCAGTTGCGCTCTGCTACCGCAAGAGCCGGGCCGAGGCCGAGGCAACCGCCTTGGCCATCGAAGAAAAGGGCGGCCGGGCTCTGGCCGTCCATGCCGATGTGTCGACGCCCGAGGTGTGTGCGGCTCTGGTTCGCCAGGTCCTCGACTGGCAGGGTCGCATCGATGCCCTGATCCACTGTGCCGGTCCCTATCACCGCGTGGACGTGCTCGAAGAAACGCCTGCCGGCTGGCGCGAGATGTTCGCCAACAACCTGGACAGTTTCTTCTATCTGGCGCGCCTGGTTGCGCCCGTCATGGTGAAGCAGCAGGGGGGCCGCATAGTCGCCTTCTCCATGGCCAATGCCGACCGCCTAGTGGCACAGACCCAGCTCACGGCCCACTACCTGGCCAAGGTGGGCGTGCTGGGTTTGGTGCGCAGCCTGGCCAAGGCGCTGGCCAAGCACACGATCACGGTCAATGCCGTGTCTCCCGGCTTCATTGATTCTGGCTCGCTGGACGCGGCCGAGCTGGCGGGCCTGGTCAAGATCATTCCGGCCGGCCGTATCGGCTCCATCGGCGACGCGGTCCATGCCGTCCTATACCTTCTCTCCGACGAAGCCGCCTATGTCACCGGCACCAGCCTGCACGTGAGCGGCGGCTGGGGAATCTAGCGTGAGTTTACCGGACGAGGAGCGCTGGGACGTCCAACTACAGAGAATTGCAGACAATTCTCTGTAGTTGGACGTATATACTAATCACAGGGCTACGCCGAGGTGGTCTACGAGGCTCT
>Ga0182017_10001223_pt1 | contig 19982 bp, 17 predicted proteins | sample 712E3DmetaG_FD_120492 | JGI IMG/M metagenome (GOLD analysis project Ga0182017, IMG submission 120492) | Permafrost microbial communities from Stordalen Mire, Sweden - 712E3D metaG | ecosystem: Environmental > Terrestrial > Soil > Wetlands > Permafrost | place: Sweden: Stordalen | collected... | reverse complement strand
CGCGAGGCCACCCAGTAGCCCGGGCGCGTGCGCACTTTCACGTTCCGGTCGGGCACGGTCACCGCGATTTCGTGGAAGCCCCCCTCCTCCTTGTTATTGGGCGTGTAGGTGATCAGGTATTCGGAATGCAGCTCGTTGCCGACGCCCATAATGGCGTTCTCCAAATCCCGCTCGGTGAGGAAGGAGCGTTCCCTGCCACCGGTCCACTTGGTGAAGACCTCAATCGGGTTATCGACGAAGATGGCCTTCACCTGCTTGAAGAGCTCGACGATGACCGGAATGACATTGCCCGAGTTGGAAGCGTTGCCGGTCACTTGGGCCGCCGTCTGGGGAGTGGGAGGGACGCCGGGCGGCAAGGGTCTGGCGGTGAAAGGAATGGAGTCGGGCCGGGGTGGCTGCGGCTTGCCGAGCAGCGTGCCGATCAGCCGGTTGATATTCACCGAGTAGACAATCACGTTCTCGAACTGGAGCGCGGTGAGCGCCTCGCGGATCTTGCCGGAGCTGCCCATGTCCCGCGTCTCGCTGATCAACAGCAGGATGCGGCGGCGCTCGGGAGACCGTCTGCGGAGCATATTAGTGGCCTCGACCACCGCGTCCACCATGCGGCTGCTGCTGCTGCCGGGCTTGATCTTCTTGAGCGCCACATCCAGCTTGTCGGTATCGCTGGTGAAATCCTGGAGCACCTGGATCCGGTGGTCGAATGCGACGATCGCCACCTCGCCCTGATCGCCCACCACCATGGGCTTGAACAGCGGCGCGATCTTTTGGATCTTGGGCAGGACCGGCTCGGTGGAGGAGTTCGCCTGAATCGCCACCACTAGCGAGATCGGAACCCAGGTGACATCGACCTTGATGCTCTGCAGCTTGTTGTTGTCGGAGAGACGGAAGTCCTGCGGCCGGAGCCCGTTGACGTAATCGCCATTGCGGTCGGTGACGACGGTGGGCGCCACCACCACGTTCACTCCGGTTCGGAAAACCTCTTGGGGAGGCGTCTGGGAAGCCGCCAGGCCGGCCGCCACCAGCCCAGCAATCAGCGGTCGGATGAGGAGCATTGGATTGGTGACGCGCCTTTGACCCATTGCGTTTCGCGGCGGCGTCAATACCATTGTACAATTCCAGCATGGCCGAACACCGCCTCACGTACGAGACGGGGATTCGTCCCAGGCATCGGCTGGATATCGTCTGGTGGCTGGTGACCGGCACGCTGGCGTGGACAGTGACGCGAATCCCGGATATCTACTATCCGGGCGACCAAGGCACTCCGCAGTTCTTGTCCCACTCGATCCTCTTCCTGGTCGGCGGTCTGGTAGGCGCTTGCCGTTCCGAGCGCCCCTGGCGGTGGGGAGTGGCGGCTTTCCTGGCTCTGGCCCTGGGCGACATCTGCCAGGTAGGCAATGGTTCCTATTTCCCCGAGATGGGCTTGAGCCACCTCTGGATGCATTGCAGGACCGGGGCGGCGGACTGGGCGCTGCATGCCCTGCGGGTCTTGGTCGGGGCGTATGCGGGGGCGTTTCTGGTTAACAAGGGCCTGAGGTAGCGGAGTGGTCCGTTTGGCCGCGCAGCAGTTCCAGAATGTGCGGCAGCACGTCCACAATCGCATCCAGAGACTCGACCGCGCCCCGTGGCGAGCCCGGCAAATTGACCAGCAGCACCCGGCCGCGGGTCCCCGCCACGGCGCGGGAGAGAACGGCCAGCGGAGTGGAACTCCGGCCGCGCTCGCGCATCAGCTCGCCTAGCCCGGGGATCTCGCGGTCCAGCACCGAGCGGGTGGCCTCGGGAGTGACGTCGCGCGCCGCCACGCCGGTGCCGCCGGTGGTGAAGATGGCCGATACCTGGTTGCCGTCGGCCAGCGTCGCAAGCCGCTGGGCGATCGTCGCGGCCTCGTCCGGCAGAACTTCCAGCACCGAGACCGACCAGCCCAGCCGCTCGAGCCGCTCGCGCACGGCAGGGCCGGATAGGTCCGTCCGGTTGCCGGCGCAGACCGAGTCGCTAATCGTCAACACCGCGGCTTGAGTCATTTCTTCCGCGTTCCCGGGCGCCGGAAAGCGCCACTTTTCCCGCCGGTCTTCTCGAGCAGGTACAAATCCTGGATCTCGATTCTCTTATCGAGCGCCTTGGTCATGTCGTAAACTGTCAGGGCGGCCACCGCGGCCGCGGTCAGCGCTTCCATCTCGACGCCGGTGGGGCCGAGGGTAGCGGCGGACGAGACAATTCGCACACCGCCTCTTTCCACCCGAACTTCGACGTCGGCGTGGGTGAGCATCAGCGGATGGCAAAGCGGGATCAGCTCGGCCGTCCGCTTGGCGGCGGCGATGCCGGCGATGCGGGCGATCTCGAGCGGATTGCCCTTGGGGTTTTCTGGCAGCTTCTTCAGCACGGAGGGCCGGATGCGCACGAAGGCTTGGGCCCGCGCGATGCGCGCCGTCGCCGGCTTCGCCGACACGTCCACCATTCGCGCGGCGCCCCGGTCGTCGTAATGCGACAGCCGCTTCATTACGCCAGCACCTCGATGAGATCGCCCGCGTTCCAGGTTTCCCTCTCCGCGCCGGCCACCAGGAAGGCGCTAGCGCGCGCCAGCGCCGGGATGTCTCCCGACCCGTGCCAGGCCAGCGGCGTCACTTCCGTGCCGTCCGCGCTCAGCCGCGCGGGCAGAAAGCGCGTCAGCCCGGTTTTGTGGTGAAAATCGGCGGTGAGCCGCGCCAGCGCGAGCGGCAGACGAGGTTCCCGCTCGCCTGCGAGCAGTTCCACCGCCGCGCGCGCGAAGACCTGAAAGGTCACCATGGTCGAGGCCGGGTTGCCGGGCAATCCGAAGAAGAACTTCTCGCGCACCCGGCCGAAGACCAGCGGCTGGCCGGGCCGGATCAACACGCGGTCGAAATAGAACTCGGCCCCGAGCGCGGCCAGAACGGGCTCGACCAGATCGTACTTTCCGGCCGAAACGCCGCCGGAAATCAGCAGCAGATCGGCAGCCAGGCCCCGTTCGATGAGCGTCCGAATGGAGGCGGAGGCATCGCGCGCCACCGGCAGAATCTCGGGGATTCCGCCAGTGCCTCGGATCTGCGCGGCGAGCGAGTGCGCTTTGGAGTTGCGCACCTGGTATGACAGCGGCCGCTCGGAAACCTCGACCAGCTCGTCTCCCGTAGGGAGCACGGCAACGCGGGGCCGGCGGTTCACCCTCACCGTAGCCTGGCCCGCGGTGGCGAGTAGAGCGATCTCCGCGAAGCCGATGCGCTGACCCGCTTCAAGCACCCGCTCGCCTTGGCGCGCCTCCGAGCCTTGCGGATTGATGAACTGCCCGGGCGGCGCGGCCGGAGCTGCGACCCAGTCGCCCTCGCGCAGCACACGCTCGATCATGATCACCACGTCGGCGCCGCGCGGCACCGGAGCGCCGGTCATGATCTCGACCGCTTCGCCGCGCCCGACCTCTCCCGCGAACTCCTCCCCCGCGCGGACTTCCCCCGTAACGCGTAGCCGCCCGGGCAGGTCTTCGGAGCGCACCGCGAAGCCGTCGCGCATCGAGCGCGCGACCGCCGGATAATCGCGATCAGCCTCCAGCGCTTCGGCCAGCACGCGGCCGTCGGCCTGGTCCAGCGGGACGACCTCGATGGCGCACCGCGGGCGCGCAGCCGCGACCTTATCGATCACGCACTGCCGGGCCTCGCGAAACTGCATTGTGGCCACCAGGTAATTTTAGCAAGGTGGCGGCTACTGGCTATCGGCCACGCGGAATTGCTACTCGATCGGCCACGCCGCTTCCGACTCCCAGTCAGAGGTCCCGCGGCGCTCTGGAGGACGCTTCCCGTAGCCCCTGCGGTCGCGTTCCTCCAGTTCCCGAATCGCCAGTCTCCTGAGGTGCTCGCGCAGGGAAGCGCGAATCAGCGCCGACCGATTCAGCTTCGTCTGACGCGCGGCCCGGTTCACCGCTCGCCGGAGTTGCGCGTCGAGCACAACCTGGATCGTCTCCATACCAGGATTCTGCCACACCTTGCGCGGCTGTCGGGAGCTGTGGCGAGATGCCCCGGCACCCGGCAGTCGGCGGGGACACAGGCTGAAGGCCTGTGCCACAGCAAGCGGTCGGCAGTTAACATGAAGTCATGCCCAACAAGCTCACCCTGACACAAATGGTTGGGGAGGTCCGCGCCGGCCGCGTTTCTTCCGTGGAACTGGTGGAAGCGCACTTGCGCCAGATCGAGCGGCTGAATCCGAAGTTGAACGCGTTCGTCTCGGTATTCGCCGAGGAGGCTCGGGCGGCGGCGAAGGCGGCGGAGGGTCGGCGCGAGCGCGGGCGTCTCCATGGCGTGCCGGTCAGCATCAAGGACAGTTTCGACGTCCAAGGCCAGCCCACGCTTTGCGGCAGCCGGCTGCGCCTGGGCCATCGCGCCTCGGAAGACTCGACCGCGGTGGCGCGCCTGCGGGCCGCGGGCGCCATCGTGCTTGGGAAAACGAATTGCCCGGAGTCCCTTTACAACTACGAGACCGACAACTATATCACCGGCCGCACCAACAGCCCGTGGGACCTCGAAAGGACGCCGGGGGGCTCGAGCGGAGGCGAGGCTGCGGCGATCGCGTCGTTCTGTTCACCGGGCGGCATGGGCAGCGACGGCGGCGGCTCGATTCGCGAGCCCGCGCACTTCAGCGGGATTGCCGGGCTGAAGCCCACGCCGGGCCGGGTCTCCGCCGCCGGCCATTTCCCGGTAATCAGCCATCCGGGCGGCCTGCTGGGCGTGGGCGGGCCGATGGCGCGCACGGCCGAAGACGTGCGCTTGCTGTTTGAAGTGACCGCCGGGTACGATACGGAGGACCCCTTCTCCGCGCCGGTTCCGCTGCGCCAGCCGGATCTGGGCGGACTGCGCATCGGACTGATGCCGCAGTTCTACGATGTGCCGGTTCAGCCCGCCATTCGGACCGCGGTGGAGAAGGCCGCCCTGGTGGCCGAGCAACTCGGATTCCCGGTCGAACCGTTCCGGCCGCGCGGGCTTCAGCGCGCTACCGAGCTGTGGTGGTTCTTCTTCGGCAGAGTGCCCGCGCCTTTCTTGCAGCGGATGTTCGCGGGCCGTGAGCAGGAGGCGCACTGGAGCGGCACCGAGTTGATGACTCTGGCGCTGGAGGAGCCGGAGCCCACTGCGCGCGAGATCATCGAGAACCTGGCCGCGCGCGACGCCATGCGGTCGGCGCTGCTGCGCGAGATGCGGGAGTTCCCGGTGCTGCTGGCGCCCGCCTGCGGCGTGACGGCGTTCCGGCACCGCGAGCGGCGCTGGCTGATCGGGGAGCGATGGATCGGGCTGCTGGAGGCGATGGCCCCGCTCACTCCGGTGAACCTGCTGGGACTGCCCGCGATGGTGATCCCGTTCGACCTGACCCCCGACGGCCTGCCTGTCGGCATCCAGCTCATCGGCCGGCCGTACGACGAGGAACTGTTGCTCGAACTCGCCGTGCGGCTGGAAGCGGCCCGCGGCCCGTTTCCCGCTCCGCCGATGGCGCGCTGAGCGGCGTCCGGAGGTCGCCGTCCGCCCTACAGGGACTAAGATGGAGGCATATGGTCCCTGTGATCGCCTGGCTGCTTCTGGGCTCCGTGGCGGCCTTTTCCGCCGACGCGCCGCGTAAAGCCTTTCCCTACGCTTACGATCAACACGACTTTCCCAACGGGCTGCGGCTGATCTCGATCCCCACCGACTATCCCAACGTGGTGGCTCTGTTCATCGTGGTCCAAGCCGGATCGCGCAACGAAGTGGAGCCCGGCAGGAGCGGCTTCGCGCACCTGTTCGAGCACATGATGTTCCGCGGCACGCCGGCTTTCCCGACGGCGAAATACGAGAACACCCTGAAGCTGGCCGGCGCAGCCTCGAACGCCTACACCAGCGACGACCACACGGCCTACCACACCACCTTCTCCAAGGAGGATCTGGAGACCATCCTGCGCATGGAGGCCGACCGCTTCCAGAACCTCGCCTACTCGCCCGAGGCGTTCAAGACGGAGACGCAGGCGGTGCTCGGCGAGTACAACAAGAACAGCGCCAACCCGGTTTCCAAGCTGCATGAAGTGCTGCGCGACACGGCCTTCGACCGCCACACTTACAAGCACACCACGATGGGATTTCTCAAAGACATCCAGGACATGCCCAATCAGTACGACTACAGCCGGTTGTTCTTCGAGCGCTATTACCGGCCCGAATACACCACCATCGTGGTGGCCGGAGATATCGCGCCCGCCACGGTGCGCGCGCTGGTCGAGAAATACTGGGGCGCGTGGAAGCCGGGCAGCTACCGCCCGCAGATTCCCGCCGAGCCGGCGCAGCAGGGAGCGCGCAAGAATCAAATCGCCTGGCCGACTCAGACGCTGCCCTGGCTGGTGGTGGCGTTCCACAGTCCGGCGTACTCGGATGAAGAGAAGGACCAGGCCGCGCTGGATCTCATCTCCTATCTCGGGTTCTCGGAAAACTCGGACCTGTACCAGAAACTGGTCATCCAGGAGCAGAAGGTGGACGCTTTGGAGGCCTCCAACCCGGACCGGGTGGACCCCTACCTGTTCACGGTAATGACGCGGCTGAAGAAGGCCGACGACATCGACGCGGTGCGCGAAGACTTCCTGAAGACGCTGGCCGAATTCCAGAGCAGTCCGGTGTCTCTGGAACGGCTGGACCAGGTGAAGCGTCACCTGCGCTACAGCTTCGCGCTGGGGCTGAACAATAGCGAGGCGATCGCGGGAACGGTGGCGAGGTTCGTGGCGTTGCGGCGCACGCCGGAGACCATCAACCGCCTCTACGAGGTCTATGACCGCGTCACTCCGGAGGACATTCAGCGCGTGGCGCGCAAGTATTTTGGCGAAGACAGCAGAACCATCGTGACTCTGACCGGAGGACAGGCGCAATGAAAACCGCGTGGATCCCAACACTGCTCGTCATGGGTTCCGGCCTGTGGGCGGCTGCGGGGCCGAAAGTGGTCGCCCTTCCGAGCCAGTCTCCGCTGGTCACCTTCCGGTTCGTGTTCCTGACCGGCTCGGCTTCCGACCCGGCGAACAAACCCGGCGCGGCGGCGCTCACCGCGGCGATGCTGGCCGAGGGCGGGACGCGCGAGATGACGTACAAGCAAATCGTCGACGCCATGTTTCCGATGGCGACCTCGGTCTCTCAGCAGGTCGACAAGGAGATGATCGCTTTCTCCGGCACGACGCACGTCGACAATTTGCAGGCGTTCTACAAGATTTTCCGCGCCATGCTGCTCGACCCCGGCTGGCGGCAGGACGATTTCAAACGGCTGCGCGACGATGCCGTGAACTACCTGCGCGTCTCGCTGCGGGGAAACAACGACGAGGAACTGGGCAAGGAGGTCCTCTACAACCAGATCTACGCCGGACATCCCTACGGCCACGAAAACGCCGGCGCGATTTCCGCTCTCGAGAAGATGACCATCGCGGACTTGCAGGCGTTCTACCGCGCGCAGTTCACCCAGTCGAACCTGATCATCGGCCTGGCCGGCGGCTATCCCGAAGCCTTCCTGGACCAGGTGAAGGCGGATTTCTCGAAGCTGCCCGCCGGGCCGCCCGCGGCGATCGGCCTGCCGGCGCCCAAGCCCGTCCGCGGCATTCGGATGACGCTGGTGGAGAAGAACACGCGGTCGGTGGCTTACTCGATCGGCTTCCCCATCGACGTGAAGCGCGGCGACCCGGACTACCCGGCGCTGCTGGTGGCGCAGTCCTACCTCGGCCAGCACCGCCTGAGCGGCGGGCGGCTTTACGAGCGCCTGCGGCAGGCCCGCGGCCTCAACTACGGCGACTATGCCTACATCGAGTACTTCCCGCGCGGCATGTTCCAGTTCGAGCCCGACCCGAACCTGGCGCGCCGGCAGCAGATCTTCCAGATCTGGATCCGGCCGGTGGAGCCGCCGACGGCGCACTTTGCCCTGCGCCTGGCGCTTTACGAGTTCGACAAGTTCGTCAAGGAAGGGCTGAGCGAGGAGGCGTTCCAGCGCATGCGCACGTTCCTCACCAAGTACGTCAACCTGCTGACTAAGACCAAGCGCGCCGAACTCGGCTACGCCATCGACAGCCAGTACTACGGCATCCCCGACTACAACAGTTACCTCAAGAACAGCCTGGCCAAGCTGACGCGAGAGGACGTGAACCGCGCCATCCGCAAGCACCTGGGCGCGCCCGGTCTCGATATTGTGGTGGTGGCGAAGAACTGCGAAGAGCTGAAGAAGAAGTTCCTCGATGGGGCACCGTCGCCGATGACCTACAACTCACCGAAGCCGCCCGAGGTGCTGGAGGAGGACAAGGTTGTCGAGCGCTGGAAGATCGATCTCCAGCCGGATGCCGTACGCATCCTACCGGTGGAGAAGGTCTTCGAATAATCACAGGAAGCCGCGAAAGTAGTCCACGTACCGGGGCGCGAGTTCGCTGGGCAGGTAGATGCGCCCGGCCTGGCGGGCGCGCTCGCTCTCCCGTTCGTAAGACGCCTGGTCGTCGGCGAGTTTCGCGATCAGCGCGACCCACGGCTCAACCACCGCGGCATCCACCGGCTGCTTCGCCGCCGGCGTCACTTCCACGGGGATGGGCAGGACGAAGCCGGCGCCGTTCGCGGTTTCCGCCAGCCCGCCGCGGTCGCTCACGATGGGAGGTATGCCATTGAGCAGGGCCTCCGCAACTACCCGGCCGGCCGCTTCGCGACACAGCGAAGGCGCGAGCAGCACCCGGGTGGGAACGTAGATATCGCGCGGCCGCGGGACACTGCCGGAGACCATGATGTTGGCGTGCCGCCGCAGGTCGAAGCCGCCGGCCAGCCCGGCCTGGATCAATTGTCCGCCCGAGCCGCGGGTCTCAATGACCAGCAGGGGGATGTCGGGCCGCCTTACGCTCAGTACTTCGGCCAGCGTGGCCAGCACCATCAGTCCTTTTTCGGGCGACGGATTCACCATGGTGAAGAAGATGGGGTCGTGCTCCCCGGCGAGGACATCCTCGAGCTCGAATGGCAGCGGCAGCGGCGTGCTCACCAACCCGATCCGCTCGCGGTAGAAATCGGTCAGGAAGCGGCTCGGCGTGAGAACGCCGTCCATGGGGTCGAAGAACGCCCGGTCCGGGTAGTTCTCATTGCGCAAGGCGAAGACGATTCTCGCTCCCTGGCGGCGGGCGCGCTCGATTCTGCGCCGGTCGCCGGGCGAGCCGCCGAAGGTGAACAGGATGTCGGGCCGGAACGAGTGCAGCTCGTCGTCAAAGAGCAGGTCGAACTGCCTGCCATGGACCGATTCCCACTGGACGTGAGAGCGGTTCCCGACGTCCAGCAGGCGGTGGGCGACGCCCCGGTGGGAGAAGGTCAACTCGGGGCGGATGCGCGGCTTGATGCGCCCGTGCTCGACCTGGACGGAGATCCCCAGCTTGCGAAGGTACGAAATTGGGGCTTCCTTGCCGGCGCGCTCGGTGGCGGTGGTTCCGACCGCACGGACCGCGAAGCCGGCCTGCGCGAGCATTTCACAGATGGTGGACATCGAGCGGGCGGCGCCGCTGGCCGGGTCCTGAGGCAACTGCGGGAGGGAGAGAAGAAGGCGCGGATCGGACATGAATGGATGCCCCGCGGCCCGGCAGCGCGATCCGGGCCGCGGGAGATCCGAACGATTCTAGCGCCGCGCGCGCCGGCGTTTCAACAGCAGCAAGCCCAAGGCAGGGCCGAGCAGCAGAAGGGTGGCCGGCTCCGGGGCAAGGTTGAGGTCATCCGAGTCACGCTCCGGGACGATTACTTGGAACGTACTGCCGTTCGGGACGCCGGTCCAGTAGATTTCAATGGTAGCCAACCAGACATCGCCGATCCCCCCCGCGTAGGCGACACCACTGCCGGACGCTGTGGCGCCCGCCGCAGCCGAGCCGCTGTACGAGGCCCATTCAGTGCGCACAGCGTAGTCCACTTCCCAGTCATATGCCAGGTCTGACGAAAAGTCCCACCTGACCAGTATCGCCTGCCCAGCATCGGGCACATGGCCAGCCATAAAAGGCCCGCCCCATGAGAAGTCCAACTCCGCCTCGTCGCAGGTCTCAGCCTCTCCGCACGAGATCACGCCTTCGATGCCACTAGCACTAGTATAGAGGCGGATACCGTTGTAGAAGCCCCCCACGGATGTCCCCATGCCTTCCGAAAACAGGTCGCCGCCGCTATACACAGCATTGTAGACCTCGACGCCGGAGTGCCTGATTTGGAAAACCGACGGAAGCGCCTGCGTCGCCTTCGCGGCGGGCGCCGCCAAGATTGCCAGGGGAACCACGGTCAGAGCCAGCTTCTTCCCACTCCCCCTCAGAAACGAGTTCGCACGATCCAATAAGTTCATAGAAACCTCCGGATCTTCGATTATCTCCGGCGTGGGAACCCAGATCAAGGGAAAACTCGTGGGAGGAGTACCCTCGCGTACCGGTACCCGCCCAAAACTCCCCCCTTCAGGCGGGGATGCCGAGCAGTTTGAGCATGCGTTTGCGGACGGCTTCCGCGGCCGTTGAATCCGGCAGCACGACCAGCACGGTGTCGTCGCCCGCCAGCGTGCCCACCACTTCGGGCCACTCCTCGCGGTCGAGGCCGGCGGCCACGGTGTTGGCGTTGCCGGGCGAGGTTTTCAACACCACCAGGTTTTGCGCCACGCGCACGTCCTGAACGAACTCCGCCGCCAGCGGGGCGAAGCCCGGCCCCGCCGGCTCTTGCGTGAGTTGACGGTAGCCCTCGGAGGTCTTGGCGAGGCGCAGCTCGCGAATGTCGCGCGAGAGCGTGACCTGGGTGGCGGAGACGCCGATCTGTTTGAGCGCGTGCGCCAGTTCCTCTTGCGTGTGGATGCGGCGGCCGTGGATCAGCTTGAGGATTTGTCCCTGGCGGTAGCTCTTGTTCATGCGCCCGCTCTCATTTTATCGAGGCGCTCGCGGGCCTCGGCCAGCGCCTGAGCGACTGCCGCCGGGCCGGTACCCCCGGTGATCTCGCGCGTCTTCAGTCCCTCGCGCGGGTCCAGCAAGCGCGCCATCTCGGGCGTGAATTCCGGAGCGAACCCGGCCAACTCCGCCGGCGTCCAATCGGCGGGCTTGCGTCCCTGGCGGAGGCTTTCGAGCACCAGCCGCCCGACGATCTGGTGGGCGCGGTGAAAGGGCGTGCCCGCGCGCGCCAGCGCCTCGGCCAGGTCGGTGGCCACCACCCAGCTTTCGGCGGCGGCTAGCGCCGGTTTCCCGGGATCGAGCCGGGCCGATTCCACCACCGCCCGCGCCATCTCCAGAGCGCCGCGCAGCTTGTCCGCCGCGTCGAAGAGCGGCTCCTTGTCTTCCTGCATGTCGCGGTTGTAAGTGAGCGGCAAGCCCTTCATGGTCATGAAGAGCGAGTTGAGGCTACCAAAGACCCGGCCGCAGGCGCCGCGGATCAGCTCGAGGGAATCGGGGTTCTTCTTCTGCGGCATCAAGCTCGAGCCGCTGGTTACTTCGTCGCCCAGTTGCAGCCAGCCGAATTCCTCGCTCGAATACAGGATCCAATCCTCGGCCAGCCGGCTCAGATGCACCATCGCCAGCGAGGCGGCGTACAGGAAATCGAGGACGAAGTCGCGGTCGGCCGACACGTCCATGCTGTTGCGCGTGAGGCCGTCGAAACCGAGGGCGCGCGCCAACGCTTCGCGGTCGAAGGGGAAACCGCTGCCGGCCAGCGCGCCGGAGCCGAGCGGCATCAGGTTCACGCGCTCGCGGGTCTGCCGCAGGCGTTCCCAATCGCGCGCGAACATCTCGAAGTAGGCCAGCAGGTAGTGCGGCCAGAGCACCGCCTGGGCCCGCCGCAGGTGCGTGTAGCCGGGGATGACGGCGTCGGGATAGCGCCCCGCGAGAGCCAGGAGCGCCTGCATCAGGTTCGCCAGGCGCGTTCCAGTCGCGTCGATCTCTCCGCGCAGCCACAGCCGCGTATCGAGCGACACCTGCTCGTTGCGGCTGCGCCCGGTGTGGATCTTCTCCGCCAGCGCGCCCACGCGTTCCCCGAGCTTGCGGATCACCAGCGTGTGGACGTCCTCGTCGGAAGCGCCCGCGAAGAACTCGGGCTGCTGGGCTTCCACGGCCATCGCCTCGAATGCGTCTACCAGCCGGCCGCACTCCTCCGCATCGAGGATTCCCACCCGTTCGAGCGCCCGCGCGAACGCCTGCGAGCCGCGGATGTCCGCCTCGATCAGCCGCCGATCGAAGTCCAGCGAGCCGGAGAAGCGCTCGAAGACTTCCGAGGGCCCGTGCTCGAACCGCCCGCCCCAGAGTTTCATGATTTCCCGGTGACCGCCGCGCGCACGCGGATCGGCAGCCCGATCAGGTTGATGAAGCCCTGCGCGTCCTTCTGGTCGTAGCTGGCGCCCATGGTGAAGCTGGCGATGTCCAGCGAGTAGAGCGAATATGGCGATTTGCGGCAGATGGGCTCGAGGTTGCCCTTGTACATCCGAAACGTCACTTCGCCGGTGGTGGTTTGAGCGGCGGCGTCGAAGAACGCGTCGAGCGATTCCCGCAGCGGCGTGAACCAGAAGCCGTTGTAAACCAGCTCGGCGTAGTCCAGCGCCAGCCGCTGCTTGTAGTGCATCAGGTTCTTGTCGAGCGTCAGCGCTTCCAGCTCGCGGCAGGCCGCCGTGATCAGCGTGCCGCCCGGCGTTTCGTAGCAGCCGCGCGACTTCATGCCCACGAAGCGGTTCTCCACCAGGTCGATGCGCCCGATGCCGTGCTCGCCGCCGATCTTGTTGAGCGTCTCGAGCAGGGTCACCGGAGACACGAACTGGCCATTGATGGAAACCGGCGTGCCCTTCTCGAATCCGATGGTGACTTCGCCGGGCGTCGAGGGCGCGTCCTTGGGGCTTTTGGTGAGCATCCAGATATCGTCGGGCGCGGCGTTGGCAGGGTCCTCCAGCGCGCCGCCCTCGTGCGAGATGTGCCAGATGTTGCGGTCGCGGGAGTAGATCTTGGTGGTGGAAGCCGACACGGGCACGTTGTGCTTCGCGGCGTACTCGATGGCATCCTCGCGCGAGTTGATGTCCCACTCGCGCCACGGCGCGATCACGGCCAAGTGCGGGGCCAGCGCCTTGTAGGTCAGCTCGAAGCGGACCTGATCGTTTCCCTTCCCCGTGCAGCCGTGGGCCAGTGCGTCGCAGCCCGTGCGTAGCGCCACCTCGACCTGCTTCTTCGCCAGCAGCGGCCGGGCCACCGAGGTGCCCAGCAGGTACTTGTGCTCGTAGACCGCGCCGGAGCGCACCATGCGCCACAAATAGTCGCGCACGAATTCTTCGCGCAGGTCCTCGACGTAAACCTCCGAGGCGCCCGTGCGCAGCGCCTTGGCCTCCAGGCCAACCAATTCGTCGTCGCCCTGCCCGATATTGCCGCAGACCGCGACCACTTCGCAATCATAGTTCTCTTTCAACCACGGGATGATGACCGAGGTATCCAACCCGCCCGAATAGGCGAGCGCTACTTTCTTGGGTTTATTCATAGTATCTAAGGGTACCGCTTGCTTGCGCGCGCGGCTCAGTAACCGAACCGCGGAGCGGTCAGTCCACAACCATCAACAACAGCGCCTTCTGCGCATGCAGCCGGTTCTCGGCCTGGTCGAAGACCACCGACTGGGACGACTCGATGACCTCGTCGGTGACTTCCTCGCCGCGATGCGCCGGGAGGCAATGCATAAAGATCGCATCGGGGGGGGCCAGCGAGAGCAGGCTTTCGTTCACCTGATACTTGGAAAAAGCCATGCGCCTGCGCTCGGCCTCGCACTCGCTTCCCATGCTGGTCCAGACGTCGGTGTACACCGCGTTGGCGCCGGCGACCGCCTCTTCGGGGTCCGTCGTGATCAGCAGGCTCGATCCCGAGGCGGCGGCCAGACACTCGGCCTGGCTCACGATTTCCGGATTCGGTCCGAAGCCCGCGGGAGTGGCAATGGCAAAGTTGGCGCCCAGCCTCACCGTCGAGAGCATCAGCGAGTGGGCCACGTTGTTGCCGTCTCCCACGAACGCCACCTTCAGCCCGCGCAGCCCGCCGAAATGCTCCCGAATCGTCATGACGTCCGCCAACGCCTGGCAGGGATGGTACAGGTCGCTCAGGGCATTAATCACGGGCACGCTGGACCATCGCGCCAGCTCCAGAATCGTGGCCTGCGAGAACACCCGGGCGACGATTGCCTGGGTCCAGCGGTCCAGGTTGCGCGCCACGTCCTTCACCGGCTCGCGCTCGCCGATGGGGCCGTTGGTGAAGACCGAGTGGCCGCCCAACTGTTTGATGGCCACTTCGAAGGTGATGCGGGTGCGCAGCGAGGGCTTCTCGAACAGCAGGCTCAGCGAGCGGCCGCCGAGCGCATCGGCGAAGCGCGCGGGCGCGGCTTTCACCTGCTCCGCGAGCTCCAACAGGGAGGTGACCTCGTCACTGGACAGGTCCAGGTCGCCAGTGACATCCTGGGCCGAAATCTTGAGAATCGAATCCGCGGACGCGCCGCCGTGCACGGGAGAGTCCTCCTTCAGCGAGTGAATGATTATTCACTCTAATGAATAATTACACACTCGGGGCGGCGGAGTCAAGCCTGGCTTGGGGTCCTAATCCTTAGTTCTTCCTGGGCTCTTCCTTCTTCTCCTCGCGCGGGGGCGGGGGCTTGGGCAGCGGCTTGCGAGGCAGCATCTCGGGGCGCGTGGCCGCGTCGTAGACCAGCGACGCGATGATGGCCGATGCCTGCATCAGGTCGCCCTTCTGGAGGCGGTCGTAGGTGTCCATGTTGGTGTGGTGCGTGCGCGCCATGTAGTCCAGCGGGTCCTGGATGAATTGGAAGCCGGGCAGGCCCACCGCGTCGAAAGACTGGTGATCGGTGCCGCCGGTGTTGCGAATGGTGATGGTGGTGACGCCCAGGTCGTGGAACGGCGCCAGCCAGGCCTCGAAAATCGGCCGCATCATGTCGTTCCCTTGAAGGTACACGCCGCGAATCTTGCCAGTCCCGTTGTCGAAGTTGAAGTAGCCGGAGAGCTTCGAGTGCTCGGGCTTGATGGCCATGGTCTCGCGGTCGGCGAGGTGCTCCTTGACGTATTCCCGCGAGCCGATGAGCCCCTCTTCTTCGGCGTCCCAGAGGCCGATGCGGACGGTGCGGTCCATCTTCAGGTCCAGCGCCTTGAGGATGCGGACCACCTCCATCATCACCGCGCAGCCGGCCGCGTTATCGGTGGCGCCGGTACCGGCCTGCCAGGAGTCCAGGTGCGCGCCGATCATCACGATCTCGTCCTTCTTCTTCCCGCCGGGAAGGTCGGCGATGACGTTTACACCGTCCATCGCGTCGCCGTGGAACTGAGCCTTCACATCCAGTTCCAGGCGGACGGGAATGTTCTTCCCGAGCAGCCGCGCGATGCGGTTGTAGTGCTCGGAGGCCAGTGCGACGCTGGTGGGCGGCAGCGGTTCCTTAGCTTCGCGCGATCCGGCCGAAGCGGCGAAAATCGTGCCGTCATCGCCGGCAAACCCCGCCGAAATGACCGCCAGCACTCCCTCTTCCTTCAGAAACTGGTTCACCTTGGTCCGGAACTGGCGGGCCTCCTCCAGATTGCTGGGCCCGGGGCCGCCGGGGCGCCGCGGGCCGAATCGCTGATCGCCGGGCTCCGGGGCCAGCGCCGTCTGCGCCAGGTCGGCGTCGGTGTAACGCTTGGCGTCGGGCTCCAGGTGCAGCGTCAGCTCGCGCGGGGTGTCCAGCAGCACGAACTTGCCCTTCAGCTTGCCTTTGGCCTTCTCGAGGTCCTCGGGGGTGCGCAGGGGCGCCAGGATGGCCTCACCAGCCACCGGGCCCTCGGTCCCGGGCGACCAGGCCAGCGGAACGCCGACCAGCGAGGTCTGTTGCGGCTCGAGCATGTGAATGGAGAACCGGCTGTAGGACCAGGTGCGCCCGAAGGTCCCCCATTTCTCGAGCTTGGCGTCTTCCAGTCCCCAGCCCTTCAGGGTCTTCACGGCCCATTCGGCGGCCTTCAGGTACTCCGGCGAATCCGCCAGCCGGGCTCCATAAAGGTCGGTGAGGGTGAACGCGTGGTCCATGACCTTGGAATTCTGAAACGCCTCGGCCTTGATCCGGTTTACGACCGACAGATCCACCTTCTCCTGGGCCTGGAGCGCGATGGGCAGACTCAGGGCGACAAGCAACAGCAGGGTTTTGGTTTTCATGGCGTGAAGCCAAAAGAATAGCATGTGTCTGCCGCGTGGGGCCAAACGATAACACCTGTTACGCGCCCGCCACGGACGTGGATCGGAGATAATGGGAGTCTATTCTGGAGGGACGAAATGGCAGCACTCAAGGGCACCAAGACTCACGACAATCTCAAGGCCGCGTTCGCGGGCGAATCCCAGGCCAACCGGCGCTATCTGTACTTCGCCAAGCAGGCGGATATCGAAGGCTATCCCGACACCGCGGGCCTGTTCCGCGACACGGCGGAGGGCGAGACCGGCCACGCCCACGGACATTTGGACTACTTGAAGGCAGTGGGCGACCCGGCTACCGATCTGCCGATCGGCGACACCACTGCCAACCTCGAATCCGCCATCGCCGGCGAAACGCACGAGTACACCGACATGTATCCGGGCATGGCCAAAACGGCGCGCGAGGAAGGCTTCTCCGAAATCGCGGACTGGTTCGAGACCCTGGCCAAAGCCGAGAAGTCGCACGCCGGCCGCTTCACGCAGGGATTGAAGGCGATCGCGTAGCGCGCTTACGGCCGGCCCCGTATGATCAAAGGCGCTCCCACTCCCGGCTTGTCCTACAATCCCAACGACACGGTCTACTGGGACCAGGCGGGGCTCCAGCAGGAACTCGAGCGTGCCTTCGAGATCTGCAACGGGTGCAGGCTGTGCTTCAACCTGTGCCCGAGTTTTCCCGAGCTGTTCCAGGACGTCGAGAAGCACGACGGCGACGTGCGGCAGCTTGCGCGCGCGGAGGTCGACCGCATCGTCGACCTCTGTTTCCAATGCAAGATCTGCTACGTCAAGTGCCCCTACACGCCCGAGGATAAGCACGAGTTCCAGCTCGATTTTCCGCGGCTGATGATGCGCGCCAACGCGCAGCGCCGCAAAGAGCGCGGAGGCAGCCTGCGGTCTCGCGTGCTCTCGCGGCCGGAGTTCCTGGGCAGGATGGCGGGGAAGTGCGCGGGCCTGGCCAATTGGGCGAACCGCCAGCCATTGTTGCGCATTGGGCTCGAGAAGACCCTGGGCATTCACCGCGACAAGGTCCTGCCGGAGTTTCACGGGGAGACCTTCGAGGACTGGTTCCGCAAGCGGCCGGCGCCCGCCGGCGACGACTCCAAGGCGGTCCTGTTCTTCACCTGCTCGGTGAACTACAACGCTCCGGAAGTGGGCAAGGACGCGGTCGAGGTGTTCTCGAAGAACGGCATCGCGCTCACCTGCCCCAAGCAGAACTGCTGCGGCATGCCGGCGCTCGAAGTAGGCGACATCGAGCTGGCCAAGCGCCTGGCGCGGCAGAACGTGGAGTCGCTCTACCCGCACGTGCAGGCGGGCAAGAAGGTGCTGGCCATCGACCCGACCTGCTCCTACATGCTGCGCAAGGAATACGCTGAGCTGGTCTCGACTCCCGAGGCGCGCGCGGTGGCGGCGGCCGCGATGGATCTGTGCGAGTACCTGTTCCAGCTCAAGCAGCAGGGGCAGTTCAACCGCGAGTTCCGCTCGACGCCGGGGCGGGTGGCCTACCATTTGCCCTGCCACTTGCGGGCGCAGAATATCGGCTACCGCTCGCGCGACATGATGCGCCTGATTCCCGGCGCGACCATCCAGATGATCGAGCAGTGCTCGGGTCACGACGGCACCTGGGCCATGAAGAAGGAGTTCTTTCCGCTCTCCATGCTGACCGGGAAGAAGGCCTTCGAGGGCATGGCCTCCGCCGGGGCCGACACCTTTGCCAGCGATTGCCCGCTGGCTTCCATCCAGATCGGCCAGGCCATTGGGACTCGGCCGATCCATCCCATCCAGGTACTGGCGCGCGCCTACCGTGCGGACGGATTCCCAAGGCCGGTTGAAGAGCCGAAGCCATGAATCCCGTCGAGTTCCGGGAGCTCAAGGACATCGCCGCCTACGAGCTCGAGCGCAAGACCTGGCGGCCGCGGATGATGGAATTGAAGGACCGGCGGCGCGTCCGCGTGGGCGGGCATATGACCTTCCTGTTCGAGAACCGCGAAACGGTCCGCTACCAGATCCAGGAGATGATGCGCATCGAGCGCATCGTCGAGCCGGACGCGATTCGCCACGAGTTGGACACCTGTAACGAGCTGGTTCCGTTCCGGGGCGAGCTGTCGGCTTGCCTGCTCATCGAGTACGCCTCGCCGGAGGAGCGCGCGGTCGCGCTGCACGACCTGCTGGGACTGGAGAACCACGTCTGGATGGTGGTGGCGGACGAGCCTCCCGCGCAGGCGCGGTTCGACACCCGGCAGATCTCCAGCGACCGGCTGAGCGCGGTGCAATACGTGAAGTTCCCGCTCGCGCCCGAGCAGCGCGCCCGCTGGCGCGACGGCGCACGCATCGTGATCGACCACCCGAAGTACCAGGCCGAGCAAGCGCTCACCGAGCCGCAGTTGGACGAGTTGGCGCAAGACTTCCAGTAGCGGTACATTCGGAGCAAGAACCTCTATGGGGTTTTCCTGGGTCGAGAGGATCGTCCTGCTGGTCTTGTTCTCCGCCTCCCTGGCGGCTTTCTGGCGAAGATTCGGCGCTGTGCTGCGGACCATTCTGCGCTCCAAGCGGGATGCCGATTTCGAGCTCCGGCCCCTCGGCCCCCGCTTTCGCAAGGTCTTCCGGGAGGTGTTGCTTCAGGCCGTGGTGATCCGCCAGCGGCCGCTCGCCGGGCTCGCGCACGCGCTGGTGTTCTGGGGCTTCTGCGTCTTCGCGCTGGCGACCCTGAACCATTTCGCCGCCGCGCTGGGTCTCGCTTTCCTTTCGCCGCAAGGGTTCTACTCCCGGTTGGCGGCGGTGTTCGCGCTCGCGGTGGCGGCCTCCATCGCCGGATTGGCGTTCCGGCGCTTCGTGGTGCGCCCGCGGTGGCTGGGCCCCCTCTCGCCCGAGTCCGGCGTGATCGCGTTCCTGATTTTCGCGCTGATGGCAACTTACCTCATCGGCTTCTGGTTCCCGCAATCCGGCAAGGCGGCCTGGTGGGCGCACTCGCTGGCGCTGCTCGCGTTTGTTCCCGTAATCCCGCACACCAAGCACTTGCACCTCGTGCTCAGCCCGCTGACCGTGTTCCTCGAACGCGACGGTTTCAGCCACATCCCGCCGCTGGCCGGCGACGACGATTTCGGGCTGGAAACCGGCATGGATCTGACCCGCATCTTCGCGCTCCAGGCCTACTCTTGCGTGGAGTGCGGCCGCTGCACCGAGCATTGCCCCGCCAACCACACCGGGAAGATTCTCAACCCGAAGGAAATCATCCTGGGCACGCGCGCCTATCTCAACGAGTACGGCCCCGGAGGAAAGGCGCCGCTCGCGGGCCAGCATCTCTCGCTGGAGGCCGCCTTCCAGTGCACCACCTGCGGCGCGTGCGAGTTTCAATGCCCGGTCGGCATACAGCATCTGCCGTTTATCGTCGGGCTGCGCCGCGGCGCGGTGAACACCGGAAGATGGGACGACACGCATGGCTCCGACCTGTTCCTGAAGCTCGAGCGCCAGGGGAATGCGCTGGGCTTCTCGCACACCGCGCGCGAGGAGTTCATCCGCAAGAACGCGCTGCCGATCTACGATGGCAGCCAGCAGTACTGCCTCTGGATGGGCTGCATGGGTTCGTACGATCCGCAGGGCCGCAAGATCGTGCTCGCGCTGGCCCGCGTGCTGAAGCATCTGGGGATCACTTTCGGCGTGCTCAAAACCGAGAAGTGCGCCGGCGACCCCGCGCGGCGGCTGGGCAACGATTACCTGTTTGGGGAACTGGCGCAGTTCAACCTCGATCAGATGCGCAAGAGCGGGGTCGGCAAGATGGTCTCGATCTGCCCGCATTGCGTGCGCACAATTCTCGAGGACT
>Ga0182017_10001222_pt1 | contig 19982 bp, 16 predicted proteins | sample 712E3DmetaG_FD_120492 | JGI IMG/M metagenome (GOLD analysis project Ga0182017, IMG submission 120492) | Permafrost microbial communities from Stordalen Mire, Sweden - 712E3D metaG | ecosystem: Environmental > Terrestrial > Soil > Wetlands > Permafrost | place: Sweden: Stordalen | collected... | reverse complement strand
GCTGACCGTCACCACCTACGACTCGGCCTACCTGCACATGGAGAACCTGGGCGCGCGTTTCGGCCTGTTGGTGTTCGACGAATGCCACCACCTGCCCAGCGCCAGCTACTCGCTCTCCGCGCGTCTCGCCCTGGCGCCCTTTCGGCTGGGGCTGACCGCAACGCCCGAGCGCGACTCCTGGGCCACGCGCGGCTCGGTGCCCGAGGGCAGCAGCGACTGCGGCGCGCTGGACGAACTTGTCGGTCCCATCGTCTACCGCAAAGACATCGTGGCCCTGTCCGGCGACTATCTGTCGAGCTACGAAACTGTGCGCGTCGTCGTCGATCTTTCGCCCGCCGAGCGCGCGGAATATGCGGCCGAGCGCGCCCTGTATCGCCAGTTTCTCGACGCCAATGGCATCTCCATGGCCAGCCCGCACGGCTGGACCGAGTTCATCATTCGGTCCTCGCGCAACGTCGAAGGCCGGCGCGCCTTCGAGGCCTACCGACGCCAACGCGCCATCGCGTTTACCGCCCCGGCCAAGCTGGACTACGTGGAACGGCTGCTGCATCAGCATCGCCGCGACCGCGCCATCATCTTCACCCAGGACAACGCCACTGTGCATTTGGTGGCCAGGCGTTTTCTCCTGCCGGCCATCACGCACCAGACCCGGGTGAGCGAACGCAGTGAAATCCTCGACGGACTAGCCAAAGGCCGCTACACCGCCATCGCCACCTCCAAGGTACTCAACGAAGGCGTGGATGTGCCCGAGGCCAACGTGGCAATCGTCATGTCGGGCAGCGGCTCGGTGCGCGAGCACGTGCAACGTCTGGGCCGCATCCTGCGCAAACGCGACGGCAAGCAGGCCATGCTGTACGAGCTGGTCGCAGGTGGCACCAGCGAAACCTTCACCAGCCAGCGGAGGCGCGAACACATTGCTTACCGCTGACCTGGTGCACGTGCGCCGGCGCGGCGACCGTCTGTTCGTGGTGCCGGTTTCCGAGGGTGAGCGACCTCGCGCGCTGGAACTGGCCACCGCCTATCTTGACCTGGCGCGCGCGCATGTCGGTCAGTCTCGCGGCACTCTGCTGGATGCCTGCGGCGCCGTGGATGTGGAGCCACGCGAGCAACGCCTGGCTCGTGGCCTGCTGAAGTTGGTGCTCGACCGCTGTGAATTCGAAGCAGATGCGGCCATGGATCCGATGGAACTGCGCCGCACGCTCTTCACCCGGGCCGCCAGCGTGCGCCGCGAGGCCGAGCACGCCGCCTTTGATCGCGCCGCCGTTGTCGCGGCGCTGGCGACCGAACGCAGGGTGGCCAGCGACGGCATCGAGCGCGCGCTGTTTGCCGACCTAGCCGACGCCCATATTCTTCGCGAGGCGCGCCTGCTTGCGCCTGAAGCCTTGCTGGCCGAGCACCATCTCGCGCAACACCAGGCGGTCCTGCTGCGCGCGCTGAGCGTGCGCGCCACGGTGTGGAGCGCGGCTCCTGCAAACTATCGCCATCTCTTCCGCAAGCTCAAGTTTCTGCGGCTGCTCCATCGCATCGAAGCCCTGCCCAAGCACGCCGGCTATCATCTTCACATCGATGGCCCCTACAGCCTCTTCGAGTCGGTGACCAAGTATGGGCTCCAGCTCGCGCTCGCCTTGCCGGCGCTGATGACCTGCGACCGCTTCACCATCGAGGCCGACTTGCGCTGGGGTCGCGAGCGGCGGCCCTTACGCTATGCTCTGCGCGGCCCGCTGGCCGGAGAATTCCTCGACGGCAATGATGGCAGACATCCGACCAGCACGTTTTCCGAGGAAGTGGTCGCGCTGCTCCACGATCTTTCGGCCTTGCCCGGTCCCTGGCGGCCAGCCCTGTGCGACGCGATTCTCGATCTTCCGGGCGTGGGCCAGTGCGTGCCCGACCTGGAGTTTGTGCACGAGCAAACCGGGCAGACGGTCTATCTAGAAGTTCTCGGCTTCTGGAGCCGCGACGCTGTCTGGAAGCGCATCGAGCTGGCACGCAAGGGGCTACCCCAGGCTGTGGTCTTTGCCGTCAGCAAGCACCTGCGTGTCAGTGAGGCGGCCCTCGACGAGGGATTGCCGGCTGCACTTTACATCTATGCCCGCGTGATGAACGCCCACGCCGTGCTCGACCGCGTGCAGGAGGTGGCATCGCGTACCGAGAATTCCACTCATGCTTGATGGAGCACGCCCCCGCGGGCTGCTAGGCTCAGCCCTCTCCGAGGAGTTTTCTTCATGCACATTTCTACGTTTCGCAATTTCGCCTTCTCTGGCGCGGCTTTCATGTCGTTGCTCCTGGGCTGTGCCAGCAAGCCAACATCCGGTGGGCCTGGAAGCTACCGCGGAGTAATGGTGGGCGCCGGCGAGATGGGAACTCTCGATGTCACAGTGAGGGAAGCAGCCAGTGGCCCGCTTCCTGCCAGCGGCGGGCTTCTCTTTCTGAACGGCAGCTCGGAATCCCTTGCGGGCGCGCTGGACCAGTCCAACGCCAGAATCTCGCTTTCGTCGACCACCGGCTACCAGCTCACTGGCGACTCACGACCGGCCTATGCCTACGGCTCGTACCAATACCAAAGCTCGGAAGACCGCGGGGAATTCGCCTTGCTGCCGGAACCACCTAGCGGCAGCTCGATCAAGACATTCTGTGGCAGCTACGTGTCGACCGCCAGCACCGACGCCTCCCCGATCCCGTTCGCCATCGCGGCCGTGCCCGAGGGATCCGCTATTTGCGTCAGTCCCACCTTCACCTGGCTCGGCTTCATGGACGCTGCCGATACCGTGTCTTGCTCGGCCGGCACCGGCCTGTTCTATGGGAACGCGAATGTCGACGCTGGCAACCAATGGGGAACGGGCACCGCTGACGGCGACGGCGGCAACTGGATAGTCGGGCCTTGTGGCAGCGGCACGGGGGGTGGCCCGGACGCCGGAGCCAGTGGCGCCGACGACGCGACGGTGGACTAGCAGCTAGCTGTAGCGGCTGCGAACCAGCGCCAGCACCGCATCCTTCGCGCAATGCTCGCAGTAGCCAAACCGCGTTTGCAGCGTGTCCAGTGTCCGCCGTGACGCCGCGGCCGCATCCGGCGCCATTCGGCTCGGCCCGTCGACCAGATAGATCAGAATGTCCTCGTTGATCTTGCGTACCACCTTTCGACGCTCGGCAAAGAATGCCTCGCGCAGCTCGGCCAGGGGGCGCGGAAAAATCTGCTCATAGTCAGGCCGCTGGTCCCGATGGTCCAGAGACCAAGCGCCAATCTTGGCGATGATCTCGCGCCGGAAGGCAGCGGCTCCCCCATCGCCGGCCTCCACGTGCAGCGCGCGCTCGACCTCAGCCATGAGATCCTCGTCTGCGTCCTCGTCCTGACCGGTCACGGGGTTGTGGTGCTTCTCGTGCTTGACCCAACAGGACACCTGGGTGAGGTAACGCTCGAACTGCTTGAGATAGCGCCGTTCGTCGACCAGGCCCATCGAGGTACGCACCTCATCGTCGATGCGCTCGATCAGGCGGTCATGCACTTGGGTGATGAACTGGCCGTTGTCGTGAAATCCCCCGGGCATGGGTTCCTGCCGCAAGAACTCGTACACGCTCACCGCGCGCACCAGCTCCTCCAGTTCCTCCAGCACGGCGAAAGGCGAAACGCACTTCCACTTCGCGCTCTGGGCTGCGTTCATCAGCAGCAGCGTCATCTCGCGCGGCGAAGCGCCGGAACGGCCTTCATAGTGAGGGTAGCTGTCCGACTCACGGGCGATGAGCTCCACGCCGGCCAGAAGCTGCTGCTGCTCTTCGGGCGAAAACGACTCAAGCGCCTCGTCCGCGTACAGCCGCGCCTTGTCGCCGGGGCCGAGGCGAGCGACCAAGTCAGCCAGCCCCTCGGGGTATTTCTCCGGGCTGGGCTTTCTCATGCGCGTGAGCACCGCCCACAGCGCCGCCACCCAGGTCACGTGCGGGGCCACGTGCCGGTCCGAATGCGCGCCCATCGCCTCACCCATGCGCGCGTCGTAAATCTGCTGCTCCAGCCGATGGTCGAGCAGGTAGGGCGCGCGCACCAGTTCCATGCGCCCCTTGAAAGACTGGAACTCGGGGCTTTCCTTGAACGCCGCCAGGTAGCTCTCGTTGGCCGTGGCCAAGAACACCGTGTCCACGGCGATGCTGGCCACTTCCAGCGATGTCATTCCGTCCTCCACCACGCCGAGGAGGTACTTGAATGCGTCGAGAGGCCGCTTGAGCAGGTCGTCGAAATCCAGCAGCCCCCGGTTACCGTCGACCAACTCGCCGCAGAACTCAAAAAGCGTGAGCGACTGCAGCGCCGGTGGCAGGGTGGCGAGCGATCGGTCCATGGTCAGCGGGCGCACCCGGGCGTCAACCGCGAGCTGCGGCTCAACCGTGGCCAGCGACTGGCGATAGCGCCGCGAAATGAAGAATCGCTCCACCTGCACATGGCGCAACACTTTGGCGAGATCACCCTGGTACGAAACCAGCAGTGCATCGAAGATCTGACGATTGCGGTGCGAGAGATCACCGTCGAGCAACGCCAGCGCGGGCCGCAGACCGGCCGTGATCTGGTCCTTGAGCTTGCCCTCGATCCAAGCGCGCCGCTCCGCCCGCGGCAAGAGCAGGATGGGATGGTCTCGCAGCTCGTCGACAATCTTCGCCTCGACCAAATCGTCTTCCAGGTACGCGTAGCTTTCGCCAGCAGCTCGACTTTCAGGGGGCAGGCCTCCGCCGAAGCCGATGCCACCCTTGCCCGAGCGCTGCGAGGGAAAAATCCAGTTGAACCGATAAAGCGCGCCCTCATCCAGCGACGAGTAGTGCTCCATGGCCCGTTGCAGGCACGACACGAAGGTCGACTTGGCGCTGCCATTCGGGCCATGCAGCAGGATGAGTCGGTTGCTGCGCCCTTGGCGCGCAAAGTTTGACAGCAGGCGGTAGACGGCAGCCTGTACCTCTTCCTGGCCTTTCAGGCTGTCGCGGCCCTGGTCCCAGGGACAGTCGAAGAGCTGCCAGTGGGTGAGCGCGCCGCGGGGCCCGCGCACCGTGGTGGTCCCGTAGCGATCAAATACGTCGCGCAGGTACTGCGCGGCCGAACGCACCTGGCGGGGCATGTCGATCTCGAACAGGGTCAGGTACTCCCCAAAAGACATCACCCGCCGGTTGCGGGCATAGGCCTCGCGCATGTCCGCGGTGATTTGGCCCAGCCAAGCCTTGGCATCGAACGTCGGGGACATCGCTATTTGAAGCTATCACGTACCCCATCCCATCGCACGGGAGCGGCCCCGTTTCCTTTAGGCGGGCACCTGCGGTATAGAGTCGTGCTGTCATTCCATGAAATACCTTGTCTTGCCGGTCCTCTCCAACGCGCGCAACGCCATGGTCGTGCTTGCCCTGCTCGTGCCGACAGCCACGCCGGGTGCCACCGAACCCAAGCACGGAGGTCCCGCGCCCAGCCAAGCGACGGCCGGCAACAGCAAGGCCCCGTCGAGCCCCATGGCTGAGCTGAAAAGGTCCGACGGCGCACTAAAGAAGTTGTTTGCACGCCACGCGCCGTCCTGGTCGCCCGAGGCCGATGCCAAGCGGAGCGAGATGCGCAAGATCGTGGCCGGTTTTCTCGACTTCGAGGAGCTGGGGCGACGGTCGCTCGCGCGACATTGGGATGGCCTTTCGGCCAAGCAGCGGACGGAATTCGTGACCACGCTGCGGGATTTGATCGAACGCAGCTACATCAAGCAGGTCCACGGATCGCCGAACTACGACCTAGCTTTTGACAAGGAAACCATCGACGGCAAGGAGGCCGACGTGACCGCCACCCTGCACAGCATAACGCGGGGGAAGAAGGTGGACGTGGCGATTGAATACAAGCTCCTCGACAAAGAAGGCAAGTGGCTGGTCTACGACGTGATCACCGACGAGCAGAGCATGGTGGAGAACTACCGGGCCGAGTTCGGCAAGATCATCAACAAGGAATCCTTTGATGCGCTTCTCAAGCGCATGAAGAAGAAGCTGGAAGAAAAAGAGTGACTGACATAACCGTGCCGACCGTAGCCGCTGACGACGCGTGCCCAATGTGACAAACTGAGCCCTTCCCGTGACTAGGCCCACCCTGCTTCCCTTGTTGATCGTCTTGCTGAGCGCTCAGACTGCCCTGGGACAGACCAAGATTGCCTCCGAGGGCCTGCCCGCGTCGAACGGCAAGAAGCCGGCCGCCACGCGCGTGAGCTCGGCCGGCGGGGTCGCGTCGAACGGTGACCGCGCGGCGGAATCTGCCGTTCCCGCTGCCAAGCCGCCGGATCCGGCCCCGACCGCACCCGCACAGCCTGCCCCACCGCCCGCCAAGAAGACTGCCGCGCCGCCGGTCATCCCCGTCGCCCCGCCGCCTGCCAACGGTGTGGCCGCCGGCATGCTTCTGCCCCCGGTTTCCGTCCACCCGGACGGTCAGTATCCGACCACCGCGCGTGTCGCCGTCACAGAATTCCAGGTGACCGGAGAGGACGCTTCGCGTGCCCTGGCCATGCGCCTGCAAGATGGGTTCGTGGTGGGCCTCACCCGCACGGCGCCCATCTACGTGCTCGATTCCGTCGATGTCGCGCGCTACATCGACATCTTCCCTGAACTGCAGCAATGCGAAGGTTCGATGTGCGTAAAGCGCCTGGGCCAGATGCTGGACGTCAGCCACGTGGTGCGCGTCACCGTCGCGGTCACCGGAAACAGCTACGACATGACCGCGCGACTTTTCAGCGCCGAAGGTACCACTCCCGCGGGCGTGGCCATCGACACCCAGGCCCGATTCTGCCCCGTGTGCACGGTCGACGAGGCCCGCCAGAAGATCATCCAACTTGGCGACGCCATCAAGAATCCGGTCGAGCTTTGGCTGACTCAGCAACGCCCGCCCCCGCCACCACCCCCGCCGCCATCGTCCTGGCGCCGTCCTCTGGCCGCGGGAGGCATCGCCCTGGGTTTCGCCACCGTCGTCGCAGGAGGCGCCTTGTTGGCCAATGTCGGCCACGACAGCAAGAAGTGGCCAGCCGTGGCCGGTGCCCTGATCGGGATCGGTGCCAGCGTGGCCGTGCTCAGTTGCTACGTGCTGATCGCGCCGGTGCCCGATGTGGCGAAGCCGGCCCTCAAGGTCGCGCTGGGGGGAAGATTCTAACCCACGGACGCTCCAAGCACCTGCAGGAGCTGGGCGAAACCCGGGAACGAAGTCGCGATGTCCTGGCTTGGCACCTCGGTTGCGTCGGCACCCACCAGCCCCAAGATGGCACCCGCCATGGCAATGCGGTGATCGCCATCCGGCTGCACGCGGCCACCATGACAGAGCTGTCCCCCTGTGCCCGTCACCGAAAAGCCGTCTGGGGCCTCGCGCACCGTCACGCCGGCTCGCTGCAACTCGCGCGCGATGCAGGCGATGCGATCCGATTCCTTCACGCGCAGTTCCCGAAGGTCACCGAAATCGGTGGTGCCATCGGCCAGCGCTGCGGCCACGGCCAGCGCCGGAATCTCGTCGATAGAACGCAGCGCCAGCTCCCCTGCCACCGTGGTGCCGCGCAGCCGCCGGTCGCTCCACCGCGCGCGCGCGCTGCCGACTGGCTCGCCCATGGCCTGGCCGGTGACCGTGATTTCCAGATTGGCCCCCATGGCGATCAAGGCATCGAGCACCCCGGTCCGGGTGGGGTTGAGGCCAACGTTCTCGACCGTCACGTCGCTATTCTGCACAATTAGCGCAGCGACCAGCAGAAACGCCGCCGAAGACAGATCGCCGGGCACGCTCACCGTGCCTGCGCGCAGACGGCCGTTCCATCCCGTGGGATCCACCACCACGCGCCGCTGCTCCGGTTCAACGCTCACTGGCGCGCCGAGAAACCGCAACATTCGCTCGCTGTGATCGCGCGACAGGCCCGGCTCGCTGATCACGGTCCGGCCGCGTGCCTGCAGACCAGCCAGAATCAGGGCGCTCTTGATCTGCGCGCTCGCCACCGGAAGCTGGTACTCGATTCCCTGCAACGCTCCGCCGCGTACCGTGAGGGGCGGAAACAGATCGTTGATATGGGAACCCTCAGAGGGCTCCCATGCCCTTCGGCCCCCCACCTGCCACCCCGCCCCGCTCGCTTCGCTCGGCCTCGCGCGATGGTACGCCGCCGGCAGGGCCGGCGGGCTCCCCACGCGACTGGGCCGGGTAGTTTCTTGCCGGCCCTCAATTACCGCACCCATGCGTCGCAAGGGCGTCGCCACCCGGGCCATTGGTCGGCGAGACAGCGACGCGTCGCCGGTCAGGGTGGACGCGAACGGCCGGCCCGCCAAAAGCCCACAGAAGAGACGCATGGTGGTGCCCGAATTCCCGCAATCCAAAGCGCAAGCCGCCTGGTGCAGCCCCGCCAGGCCAACACCCTCCACGCGCACTTCTGTGCCTGCCTGCTGGATGGGTACGGCCAGCGCACGCAAGGCTGCCATGGTGCTGGCGTTGTCACCGCCCAGACCCAGACCACTGATCTCGACCGCGCCGTCGGCCAGCGCGCCGAACAGCAGCGCCCGATGCGAGATGGACTTGTCCCCAGGCACACTCACCCTGCCCCGAAGCGCGGGGCTGCGGCTGATGCGCAGCAGGGGTTCCGAACTCTGATTCTGCTGCTTCATCGGACGGTTCCTTCGGAGGAATTCTCGCCCGAGCCTGCCGTGCTGGCACGACGGCGCGCGATCTGCTCCGCCACCAGCGCCATGCGATCGACGATCTCCGCACGCTGATCCTCGGGAATGCTCAGCCTTCCTTCCACCCGGTTCTCCCGAGCGCCAAGGCGGACGCCGTCCACGATAGACTGCAAGCCCAGTATCAAAATCAGCGGCCGGTTGCGCTGTTCACGCAGCACTGTCGACAGACGGGCAACTAGGTCCATGGCTTGCTGGTGCGTGGACACCAGCCCGGCTATGGCCACGTCCAGGTCACGGCCAAGGTCAAGGCGCGCCCCAACTTGTTCCAGCGTCCCACCCTCACCCATCTCAGCTTCGAGCTGTGCGCGCATGGTCGGGCTGAGCCGCACCGCCGCGGCCAACGCTGGCAGGCGCCGCGATGGGCCCCTGCCCTCGCGAAGCACGGCCTGAAGCGTGGACAACCACGACTCGCTGGCCGCACTGCGGGCCAAGCCGAGCCCGCAGTCGATGGTGGCACGAACCACCACCAGCGGGCCGGACACAACAGTTCGCTTGGTGAGAAAGGCTATGGCTTCCTCACCTTCGGCCAGCACCCTCGCGCCCCGGTAGTCGGACGTCGTCGTCTGGGAATGCTGGCGCCGGAAGGCCTCGCTGAGGCGCCCGCCATCCATGCGGCCCTGCGCGATCAAGATGCTCGCACCCTCACGCAAGAGAGGAACCGTCGCGTAGAGCAGACGATCCACATCGTCCACTTCGTCAAAACCACGCGATCGCGCCCGCGCGGCGCGCTCCTCGGGAGCCGTCTTGTACAGGGCCGACTTGGTCCAAGCCGACTCGCGCAGTTGGGTCATGTCGGCCCAGACCAAGAGCTCGGCCTCGGCGGGCACCAACGCCCAAAGATCGTCGTCGTCGGCAGCGGTGCGCGTGGCCTCCGCAACGGCTGCCGGGCCTGGCGAAACTGGGGCCGCGCAGGACACGACCAGCCAAGCGCCCAGCACGCCCGGCAGAACTCTGAAGCCAATAAGGGACACCTTCACTTCACCAGCCGCAGGCGGCACGCCTGTCCCAGCGCCAGCGCCGCCTCGAGCGCCGCTGCGTCGCCGGTTGCCATGGCCGCGCCGATGGTGCGCAATCGTTGCTCCAACTCACTCACCAGTGGTAGCAGATGCTCCCGGTTCGCGAGGAGAATGTCCCGCCAAACCTGCGGGCTGGACGCGGCGACGCGAATCGTGTCGCGCAAGCTGGTGGTGGGCCGGCCCGGCAAAACATTCGACTCGATGAGCGGGAGGGCATCGGTCAGGCTGGCCGCCAACGCGAAGGCAGCCACATGGGGCAAGTGGCTGACCGCCGCCATCAGGCGGTCGTGCAGCGATGGATCGATAGACACCACCTGGCAGCCAAGGCCTTGCCAGAACAGGGCCGCGGCCCTGGCCGCCTCGTCGCTAGTGCGCGCACTCGGGCACAGGAAACACACCCGTCCCGCGAAGATGTCTGGGTCGGCGGCGCCCACGCCCACATGCTCAGCCCCGGCCATGGGGTGGCAACCCACGAAACGTCCACCCGGCAACGCCGCATCGGCTTCGAGTACGACCGACTGCTTGACGCTGCCGACGTCGATGATCGTCGCCGTGGGCGCCAGCTTCCCGGCCGCGCGACGAAGCAGACCCGCCAAGCTCAACACCGGCGCCGCCAGCAAGACCAACGACGCTCCGGCCACCGCGGATTCCGCGCTGTCCGCCATCTCGTCGACCACAGCGCGCGCCAAGGCCAACGGACCAGCTTTGGCGTCCACATCGAAGCCCGTCACCGAGCCGACCAGTCCAGCCCGCCGCGCGGCCAGGGCGGCTGAGCCTCCGATGTAGCCGACACCGATGAGCGCCAGGCGAGAAAATGGAACTTTGGAATCCACGCAGCAGGAACACTACCAGGTTATGCGGCCGAAGTCGGCGCCGGACAGCTGATATGGGAACCCTGAAAGGGTTCGCTCCGCCCTTCGGCTCCTCACCCGCCACCGCCTCCCCGCTCGCTTCGCTCGGCCTCGCCATGCCCTCCCACGATGGTGCACCGCCGGCGAGGGCGCGCGCGAAGCGCGCGGGGTGGGCAGGGTGGGCTGTCCGTCCCGAAGGCCGGCGGGCTCCCCACGCGACTAGGTTGCATCGCCCAGCAGTGCCTCCAGTCTCGTCCGGTCGAATCCCACCAATAGACGACCGCGCACATCGAGGATGGGCACCCGATCCGCTGGAATTCCCAGCCGCGAGGCCTTCTGTTGCAGCTCGCGCGCAGCGGACGCATCGTTTTCGATGTCCTTGTAGGCAAAGGGAATGTGCTTGGAAATCAGGTACTGGCGCGCCGCCTTGCAGGCCCCGCACCACGGCGTCCCGTATAGGATCACGACCGGCGGGCCTCCTGCGAGCGCATGCCCCGCCCCAGCGTCCGAGCCCGCTGCTTCGGGCTCCTCGGGCAAAGCCGGGCCATGCGGGCCTGCCAGCGCACTGGAATCACCGGGCGGCAGCTGCGCCAGCGCGCCGGTCTCGAATGCCTCGCGCGATATGGCCCATGCCCGCGCCTTGCCGTTGGCCAGCAATTCGCGCAAGTCGACGACGTAGACATTGGACGTATCCCGCCGCTCGGCCACGCCCTTGGCTGGGTCAGTGACCCGCACCAGACGCCGGGCCACCTCCGGCACCGAATCGGCCTTGTCGGTCGTGGCGAAATTCCCGTTGGGCTCAACGTGGGTGAAGAGCAGCGCCGAATCCTTGTTCACGTCGAGCGGCGGCAGCTCGGCCTGAGCCGTGGATGGTGGAGCCGGGGGCGCACCTTTCTTGCACGCAGCGACCAGCAACACGAGCGCTAGGATTGTGTGGGCTCGGAAGCCCGGACGGTTGGACCACATGGAGCGGAACATTTTGACATGGGAACCCTGGAAGGGTTCCCAAACCTTCCCGCGATGGTGCGCCACCGGCAAAGCCGGCGGGCTTCCCACGCGATTTTGACATGGGAACCCTGGAAGGGTTCCCAAACCTTCCCGCGATGGTGCGCCACCGGCAAAGCCGGCGGGCTTCCCACGCGATTTTGACATGGGAACCCTGGAAGGGTTCCCAAACCCTTCGGCCCCCCACCCGCCACCACCACCCCGCTCGCTTCCCCCTTTGGGGACTTCGGAACCTACACCTTCCCCCACCACACCCGCTCGCTACGCTCGCGCCCTCGCGCTCGGCCTCGCGCGCCGGTGCGCCACCGGCAACCAGGGCGCGCGAAGCGCGGGGTGGGCGGGGTGGGCTGTCGGTCCCGAAGTCCCCGCAGGGGGAGCCGGCGGGCTTCCCACGCGATTGCCTACTTGGACTTTTGCTTCTTGCCCTTGCGGCGAGGCGACTCCGGCAGCGTGGCCGTGGACATCTTGTCGACCGCTGTGCTGACCGCCTGCTTGAGCGCACTGGCCAGGGCCGTTCTCGTCAGGTTCTGCACGTCGCTCTCCCTACGACGCTCGGAAAACTCGCCCAGGAGCGACGCCTCGCCGTCGCCGGTGAAGTTGAGCTTGCCTCCCGGGTAGGTTGTGCCGTAGACGCCCAGCTTGACCTGGATGGCCATTTGCTGATCGCGTCGGCCGGGCACCGGCGGCTTGATCTCCTGCTTGAAGGTCATGATGCGCAGGTTGACCTGAAAGCCCTTCAGGCCTCGCTTCTTCATCTCCGCGGTGGCTGCGGCCTCACCCTCGGCGCCGCCCAGGTCCTGGGTGAATTCGGATCGAGACGAAATTTCCTTGGCGAGAAGCTCTTTTGCCAAAGAAATAATCGTTTTATCTTCAGATGTTATATTACTTATGGTAAAGTAATACTTTGGTTTTGCTGAGTCGCCACGGGCACGACCTGAGAAGCTAAATGCCACGGTCAGCATTCCAGCCAAAGCAGCGACTCTTGAGATCTGCATGGTCACGCCCTCCATTTGAACAGTTGATGATTGCGGCCGCAACGGGCTCCCCCATTGCACCACAGACCGGCCCGACGGGGTAGTCGCCAAATCCTACGACGACCCAAGTGGACAAGGGACGCGTTTTTGCTTAGCGTGATGCCATGCTGATCCTGACGCTGGCCGAGAAAGGTGGAGAGTCCAAGGATCTCACCTTCGACAAGACTGAGATTCGAGTAGGACGGGTCCGGGACAACGACATCGTCCTTCCCAAGGGCAACGTGTCCAAGCACCACTGTCGCCTGCTGCTCCAGAATGGCCAGCTCCTGGTGGAAGATTTGGGCAGTACCAACGGGACCTATGTGAACGGTCGCAAGATCGCCGAGGCCACCTCGATCTCAACCTCCGACAAGGTCTTCGTCGGCGATTTCGCCATTCGAGTGACCGGCGGGGTGCGCGCAGCCGAGCCACAGCTCGGCTCCACTCCGCCGCCCTACGCGCCTTCGCCGGCCGAAGCAGGCTCGCTCAGCACAGCCCTGCCCCGTCGCGCCCCGCCGCCTCCGCCGCCCCCGCGGCCCGGCTCCCTGTACGGGGGCGATGAGGGTTCCGAGCCCAAGCCCTCCCACGGGCCGCAAGCCCATGTCCCCGTGCCACCGCCCCCGCCGCCCCCCAGGCGAGAAAGCAAGACCATTCCTGTGGTGGCAGCGGAGCCGCTTCCTGCGCCTCCGCTGCCTACGGAGATCAGTCTGGACGATGATGATGCGCTATCCAGCCCTGCGCCGCGACTGAACCTCCCGCCGCTGAGACCGCCGGTTCCCGTCCCAACGCCGACACCGTCTCCGGCGCCCGACGAGCCTCTGACCACGCCCCGGGGCACGCCCCCGGCGCAACTGCTCCGAGAACCTGAGCGAGCCGCGGCCCCGCCGCCTCCGCCCCCGCCGCCTCCGGCCGCCCCTTCCTCGGCCGTCCCTTCCCTGCCCGCCCCTCCGGCAGCACCTGCGCAGGTGGGGGGGGACTACCCGCCCTGGCTGGTTCGCTTGCTGGACGGCGAGGATGTAACCGCTGCGTTCTTCTCCGGAACGCAGTCGGTGGAGGTTGAGCGGAACGGCCGTCGAGAGGCTGGTGTGGTCGCATCCGCCGATTTGGCGACGCTGCCGGACCATCTGCGTAGGCTGGCTGCCAAAGGCGTGCCGCGACCGGAACCCGATGCGCCGGTCATCGACACAACCCTCGCCGATGGCACACGCATCACGGCCCTGTTCCCGCCCCTGTGCGACCGCCTGCGCGCCTCAATCCGACGGCCGAACGTTGGCCACAAGACCCTGGACGAGCTGGTGACCGACGGAGGCCTCTCGCCCGAAATGCAGCAAGTTCTCGAAGCGTGCGTAAGCACCCGGCAGAACCTGCTCATCGCTGGTGACCGTGCGTCTTGCGACCTGCTTCTGGGCACCTTGGCCTGGTCGCTCGATCGAGTCGCACGCGTCGTGGTTCTGGCCGAAACCATCACCCCGCCTGCCAGCGCGGCTGCCTGGTTGAAACTGCCGGTCGCGGCCGGCGTTCCTGACCTGGTCGCCGCCGCGGTGGCGCTCCGACCTGACTATGTCGTCGCCGACGCCGCAGCATCCATGCTCTTGGGCGATTTGCTACGCGAGTGCGCCCGGGGACAAAACGGCGCTCTCACCGCATTGATCGCCCGCTCGTCGAATGATGCCCTCTACCGACTGCGAGTCATGAGCGCGACCTACGGTTCATCTTCGACGCCCAATGACCTGCTCGGATCGAGCCTCGACGTGTTGGTCCATGCGATCACTCTCGCTGACGGGACCCTCCGGGTCATGGAGATTGCCGAGCCCACTTTGGGATCTGCCGGCGAACTGCGCGCCGAGACCCTTCTCGCCTGGCAGAGTAAGGGCAAGGGCAAGGGTCGCTTCATCGCCACCCGAACACCATCACGCCTGGCTGGCAAGCTGGAGTCTGGGGGCGTGAACATCTCAGACACCGTCCTGCAGCGCTAGCGGGGCAGACTGTCGCGTGGGGAGCCCGCCGGCTCCCCCTACGGGGACTTCGGGACAGACAGCCCACAGGGCGCGAGCGTAGCGAGCGGGTGTGGTGGGGGAAGGTGTAGGTTCCGAAGTCCCCAAAGGGGGAAGCGAGCGGGGAGGAAGAGGCGGGTGGGGGGCCGAAGGGCGGAGCGAACCCTTCGAGGGTTCCCAGGTCAATCACACGCCGCTGGCCGAGACAGTCGTGTTTGTGGTACAGGAACGCGACACTAAGCACGCAGGGGTCCTGCCGATGACAACCATCTGCCGTGACACGGCCTCTCCGCCCTTGGTGTCTGTGCCCTCATGAGTGCCTTGAATCTCAACCAACTCATCCTGATCGTCGTGGTGGTGGCCGCCGCCCTGGCCTTCGACTTCATCAACGGGTTTCACGACGCAGCCAACTCCATCGCGACCGTCGTCTCGACTCAGGTGCTGACGCCATTCCGCGCGGTTCTGTGGGCGGCCTTCTTCAACGTCATTGCCTTCGCGCTATTCAAGCTTCATGTGGCCGGCACCATCGGGAAAGGGATCATCGACCCTGGCGTGGTCGACGTCGCTGTGATCACTGGCGCCCTGGGCGGGGCCATCGCCTGGAACCTGCTCACCTGGTGGTGGGGCCTGCCGTCCAGCTCTTCCCACGCTCTGGTGGGCGGCCTGATCGGCGCTGGAGTCTCGAAAGCGGGACTCGGTATTTTGGGCTGGCAAAAGATCGGCAGCACGGCTGCATTCATCTTCCTGTCGCCCCTGATCGGCTATCTCGCTTCATCGCTACTGGCGATCACCGGGTCTTGGCTGTTCCGCAAGGCCACGCCCGGGCGCGTGGACAAGTGGTTCCGGCGCCTCCAACTAGTGTCCTCGGCCATGCTCAGCGTCAACCACGGCGGCAACGACGCACAAAAGACCATGGGGATCATCGCCGCGCTGCTCTACTCGCAGGGCCTGCTGGGCGAGGATTTCCACACCGCTGGACGCATTCCAGTCTGGATCGTCCTTTCGTGCTACTTGGCCATGGGGCTGGGCACCATGGCTGGTGGCTGGCGCATCGTCAAGACCATGGGAATGCGGCTGACCAAGCTTCGTCCTTTTACCGGATTCTGTGCTGAAGCGGGCGGCTCGCTGGCCATCTTCATTGCGACCTCCATGGGAATTCCCGTGTCGACGACTCACACCATCACCGGTTCCATTGTGGGAGTGGGCTCGGTGTCCAACCCGGGCCGCGTCCGCTGGGGCGTAGCCAGTCGCATTCTGTGGGCCTGGATCTTCACCATCCCGGCCTCAGCCGCCATCGCTGCCGTGACCTACTTCGTGGCTCGCGCGTTCGGCGTGTAGATCGACCTGGCGGCCACGTCTGTGGCTTTCGGTTTCGCCCTCCCGATATTCCCTTCGCGCGGTGTCTCCGCCGGCTTCTTGACGCCTCGACGCGTGGTAACCCACGTCACAGCACGACCACGTTTCACTGGATTCCGAGTATCGATTCGACCTAAGCTTGCGCCATGGTTGAGATGCTCATCAACAAGTACTCTTTCACAATGATCGGTTTGACAGTCCTACTGGCTCAGGCTTGTATGCCCAGTGCTACAAACGAAGGCGGTGGCGGGAATGGTGGAGCAGGAGGCGTTCCAGGATCGGCCGGCCAGAGCGGGTCTGGCGGGAACGCGATCGGCGGCACGACGGTGGCTGCTGGCGGCACAACAGTGGCTGGCGGAACAACGGTGGCTGGCGGAACAACGGTGGCCGGCGGCACCACGGTGGCTGGCGGAACAACGGTGGCCGGTGGCACAACGGTGGCCGGTGGCACGACGGTGGCCGGCGGCACCACGGTGGCCGGCGGCACCACGGTGGCTGGCGGCGCGACGGTGGCCGGTGGCACGACGGTGGCCGGCGGCACCACGGTGGTCGGTGGCGCGACGGTGGCCGGTGGCTCGGTCGTAACCGGCGGCTCGGTCGTAACCGGTGGCTCGGTCGTAACCGGCGGCTCGGTCGTAACCGGCGGCTCGGTCGTAACCGGCGGCTCGGCGGTGACGGGCGGAACGACGGTAACCGGCGGAATGACAACAGCGAGTACCTCGACTGGCTCCGGATCCGGCTGCCCGGGTGTCGCGATCGTTCCAGACGCCACAGGCCATGTGCCAATCAATTCCGTCGGAATCAACGGCAACTGGTTCTACTACAGCGACTGCGTTGATCTGAAGAATGTCAACTGCTCGGCCCAGACCCAGCCCCCCTCGACGACCAGCTTTCCAAACACCAACGGCAAGATGTGCACAACTGGATCGACTGGAAAGTCCGCCACCGGGTGGGGTGCCGGCATCGCGCTTGAGTTGAACGACACTGGAGGGCAGCAGCCGTACAACGCGACATCACATGGAGTCAAAGGATTCTGTTTCCTGCTGTCGGGAACCAAGCTACCTGCAGGAACTGGGATCCGCGTCGCGTTCACCACGAAGAACAACAACGACAATCCCTACTTCGAACAGGAAATCGCGATGGGCCAGCACACGGTTCTCTTCACGGACACCGGATTTGGACAGGCAACGTGGGAAACCAAGGAAACCTGGGATCCCACCACGATTATCCTGCTTCAATTCCAGATTCCGGCTGCGCCCCCGACGCCGGTTCCCTGGGACTTCTGCATCGAAGGACTGACCGCGATCACCCAGTAGGCGGGCGGCCAAAAGAAAACTCAGGGCAGCGTCACTTCGTCTGCGGCCACGAAAGACCCGCCGGCGTCGCGTCCGCGCAGGACTGCGGCCAGCTTCCTGGCCCCGGCCGGCGGGCTGACCGTAATCTCGCCACCCGGCGCAAGCGACGTTGCATTTCCCGGCAGCTCACGCCGCCGCCCGCTCCCGTCCTCGACAAACACGCGTAGCGCCCCACCCTCCTTGACCTCACCGCCCAGGCGAACCGTCACGCTCGTTTCCGCAAGCGTCATCTCCAAGCGCGCCCGCAAAAGATGGTTGAGCAAGCCCGCTGCGTAGCCGGCGATCTCCGGCAACAACGTGCGCGCCATGTCCGCGTAGACAGCATCATCGAGAAAAAAGCGCACCTGCGTCCCGGTGTTTTCGTAAGCGAGCACACGATGGCCTTCCAGCGCCAAGTAGTGGCGACTCTGCGCCGGCCGCAGTACCAGCAAGGACAGCGTGGGCGAGGAAAAATTCAGCGACTCGCGCGCACGGCGAACCACGTCGGCCACCTTGGTGTCCCGCTCGATGGAGACATCGGCCGGGATGGTGCCCTCGGAGAAAAAACGCCGCTGGGTGCGATTGGCCAGTCCCTTGCCATCCGCAGATGCAAAGAAGCTGGCGATGTCGGGCCGGGAAACCGGCGCAGCCGCGGCAGGAAGCCCCGAGCGACCGTAGTGCTCTGCCACGAATTGCTCGTAGGCCGAACCGTCGTCACGTTGCAGGAACGCGCCCCGAAAATCGTTGCGCACGAAGGCTGGTTGCCCGGCGTCTTCGAGCACCGACATCACCCCGCCTAGGGCCAGTAAGGCCCGCACCAGAGCTGATTCGCGCGCACGCGGTTCAGCCAAGCTGATGGCGCGCTCCCAGTTGTCGAGAAACGCGGGAACGCCCAAGTCATTGCCGGGCGACCAGATCCAGTCCAGCGCGGACTTGCCCTCCAGGGTAAAGGCCGTGCCCGCGGCCAGACTGCGCACGCTCGCGCCGCCATCAAACAGCAGACGCAGGCTGTGGGCCAAGCCTGACAACCCCGGGTCATCATGCAGACCCTTCCCGGTTGCCGGATCGAGGAAGTGATTCGCGCCACGCTCGGGCGGCGTCTTGGCCAGCACCGCACCTGCCATCACCCACTCGCCCGCGCCCTGCACGCCGTCAGGCCCCGGCCGGTACCCGCCCGCCGGGTCAAGCGCGTCGAGCCGAGCTTGCCAGGCCCGCCGCTCGTCTCGGTCGAAGAGGTCGAGGCCGATGTGCAAGGGTTCGAGGAGTCCCAGCGGCCGTCCCAGATGGGCAAGCACCTGGTGGAGGCGAGAGGCTTCTACCGCTCGCTCGGTCAAGCCGGCATGCGTGGGGGCGGGTTCATAGGCGCGCGCAGCCGGATGGCTGAACATTGCCCAGGCACCCATGAGCGCCGCCAGGTTGAACCGCGCACGGGCAAGAAGGCTCGAGCGTTTCACGGCTTGCCTCCTGGCGCAAGCGCCGGGCCCGATGCAGGCAGAAGCCCAGTGCTCTCGGGTGACGGCAGCTTGACCTCGGGCAGATGGCTCTCCGCCAGCTTGGCAAGACGCAGGATCATCGATGGCTCAGAGCACTGAGCAAGGCCGCAACTCAGCTGCATCACGACCCCTTTCTCCCGCAGCAAGAAAGCGAACCCGGTCACGTCGCCGCCCCTGGCCCGCAAGGATGCATCTCCCATCTCTTCGGTGGCGACGGCGCTCGGAAGATCGCCGAGCAACTTCCTGAATTGCGCCTCAGCGGCTTCCGACCCTATGGCCCACACCCTCAGTCCGACGTCATGGGTCTCCGGCTTGTCGCTGGCCTTGAAGTGGCGGCTGTCATACACGTCGCTGGTCGCTCGGTCAGCCAACTTGCCCACTTCGAACTTTCCTGCATACCCGGTCACACCACGCACCTCGTCCTCGGACAGAAGCGGAGAGATGTCCAGCGCCGACGAGGAGCCGACCCGCGCAGCCTGTGCCGGACGTTCGGAAGCGCTTGCGGGCGAGGCACCGTCAAGCTCCAGTCCCGCCGGCTGCACTTCCCAGGCCACCGCCGCGCGGATGGCGGGACCGCCGCCCAGAAAGACCAGGTGCCTGAAGTGGGACATGGAGGACTGCCATTTCTCCAGACGCACCCGGGTTCCCTGCTGGGCGAAGTCGCTGCGCGGTTCTCCCGTCGGGAAAATGCCGTCGCTACGCCAAGCCACGTACCCGCGCCGGTAGACGATGAGGGTGAATCGGCGCAGACGGACCCCCTCGCCGCGCGGAAGGTCCGCGGGGATCTTCAGCCGATAGCGGCCGTCGGCGCCGGTTTCAGCGACGGCCTCGAGCGCGGCGGCCGGGCCCTGCAGTCCGATGCCACGCTCGAACGCCCAAGCACCCGCCACCACGGCTCCCGCCAGCGGACGGTCGGTTTCTCCGTCGACGACCAGCCCGTCGAACGGGCCCAGGAGGTCACCGGGCCGCAACGTGTCCGGCCGTGCCGAAAACGGCGCATTCTCCACCACGGGGCCGCACGACGACACGAGCACGGCCAGCCAGGCGGCCATGGTCAAGTTCGCCAAGAACCCGCTTCGGGCGGATTTGACGCTCTCCGGAATCGTTGGTATTAGTTGCTGCACGATGAATGGGTGGGTGTCATGCCCGTCTCGACAGTGAACGTCCCGCTCGCCTTCTAGTAGAGGATGGGCTGCCTTGCAACGGTCGCCGGCGCTTTCTAGCAACGACTAGCGAAG
>Ga0182017_10001220_pt1 | contig 19997 bp, 17 predicted proteins | sample 712E3DmetaG_FD_120492 | JGI IMG/M metagenome (GOLD analysis project Ga0182017, IMG submission 120492) | Permafrost microbial communities from Stordalen Mire, Sweden - 712E3D metaG | ecosystem: Environmental > Terrestrial > Soil > Wetlands > Permafrost | place: Sweden: Stordalen | collected... | reverse complement strand
TCGCGTCAGCTAGGCCACCCTTGAATTTCTGCGAGGCGCCGGAGCGGGAGAGGGATTGGTGCTTTTTAAATTCTTCATTTGCACCTTCCACATCAACTTTTAAGTTACGGCCCTTAGCAAGCTCAACAGTTAAATCGATTGGGAAGCCATGAGATAAATATAGACCAGAGGCTAATGTGGAAGATATAACTCCTCCGTCCTTTTGGTTTTGGGCAATCTTTTCAAATTCCTTCATTCCATCAGTTAATGTCTTTAAAAATTTCTCTTCCTCTTCTCGAAAGACTTTTGTGATGACTTCTTTGTTCAGATTATGATAGATATCGTTATACTGATTTGCATACCGATCAATTATTTGTATACCTACAAGACTGTCAAGCATTAGGACTTTCATTTTGAATATTGCACGTCGTATTAACTTCCTAAGAACATATCCCCTGTCAGTATTTGAAGGGATTACTCCGTCAGCAATCATAAACGTTGCTGCTCTTAAATGATCCGCGATTATCCGTGCTGATTGCAATTCCCAATTTTTCGAGGAGTTCTTAATAATTTCCATCACCCCCTTCAACAGATCCGTATCATAAATATTATCCACCCCCTGCATGGTCATGGCCAACCTTTCAAGGCCGGCACCGGTATCGACGGAAGGCTTAGGCAAGTTGCCGATGATCTTGCCATCTTTCTTCTCATACTGCATGAAGACGTCATTCCAAACCTCGACGATTTCCCTACGGGCATCGGCGGAGATGAATTGCTTCTTGGTGATTCCTTCCCCTTTAAAAGTATTGCCGATATCGTAATACATCTCCGTATCGGGTCCGCATGGGCCATTGTCGCCGGCCTCCCACCAATTCATGGCGGCAGGCATATAGAAGATGCGGCCGGCTTCGCCATTCTGGGTATCGCCGTCGGAATGAGCGACCGCGTGTTCCTTGAAAAGCCCACGCCAAATATTGGCCGCTTCATCGTCGCGCGGAGCATTGGCGTCGCCCTCGAATACTGTTATGTAAAGGCGTCGCGGATCCAAACCGAGGCCTCCATTGCCGTCAGGCGCGTCCACCGGATTGGTCAGAAATTCATAGCTCCAACTGATGGCCTCCTTCTTGAAATAATCGCCGAGCGACCAATTGCCGAGCATCTCGAAGAAAGTGTTGTGGGTTCTGTCTCCAACATCGTCTATATCAACCGTGCGCAAACATTTTTGAGCGCTAGCCAATCGCTTCACTTCTTTGCCGTCTACGAGATACGGCTTGCCGAGTAAATAAGGGATCAAGGGCTGCATGCCGGCCGTATTGAAAAGCGTCGGATTGGTCACTCCTTTCTCGTCCGAAGTCACCAAAGAAGCCGACGGTATGACGGCATGGCCGCGCTTCGCGAAGAATTCCAGGAACCGCTTACGGATTTCGGAGGAGGGCATACAGAAACTCTAACAGAAAAACCGTTTATTTTCTATAGTACGAATCTGCCGTTTTTATAGATAATTTTACTTGTACCATATTTGAGATAAGCCGTAACTATGCGTGGCGCTGTTGAAATGATATCAGTATGAACGGAAGAATCGTTGAATCCTAGGTGCTTCCATCCAGCCTTAGATATCTTTGAAGGATTGCCGTCATAACAGTCATGATATGACTTACCCAGAGCGAGGTGGGTATTTCCCTGCGGCCCTCCGATATTCTCATCAAAGAGCGTCTCCGCCATGAACCGAGTGATGCGCGAGAAACGCTTGTCTGTCAATGAGTATTCGCCTATTTTATCGGCATTAGGCGTGGCAATCATCTGCTTAAGGAATTTCTCGTTCTTACGAGCAGAACTATGGATCACTTTTCCATCCTTGAATTCAAGCTTGATGCCAGTAACTAAATTGCCGTATCGATATAACGGCTGGTTAAATCTAATCCACCCTTCAGTTCCTCTCCAATCTGGGGAAGTAAAGAGCTCGAAGCTTGGTATATTGGCACCTCCACCACCCATCCAGCGTCTTTTTTTGCCGAGTTTTATCCATAGGTCCGCATCCGGCCCTTTCACATGGAGACGGTCTACAGCGAGGAGATTAAGCTTCTTCCTGTATACTTCCAGCTCTTTATATAGCTTTTTCCAGACGGCAATTGGATTCTTTTTATCAAGGAAGCACGCTTGTACAATCTGCTGCCAATATTCTTTGACAGACATGCCCGCCTCTTTCGCCATGGCCTCCGTGCCATATAGGCATATCGTCCATGTGAATTTTCCCTGGTTCTCTTTCTCAGTACGCCATTCCATGAAAGGCTTCATTGCCTCACCTCTTTGCATAAGCATCTTGGGATCTACTTCCGACAATGCCCGCATGTCATTCTCACCAAGCACAAATATACTGTGGTCTATCTCCCGCATGAGACCTTTAAGATAATGATGCGGGAAATGTTTCACTTGATGCTCTTTGGCATGCATATAAAAATGTTTTTCCGCATCAGGATGCTGTGGGTCATTGTTCGGTTGATAATCCGAGATGACATGCCCACCGGCCCTCCAAACCGCCCGCCTTAATTCAATAAAAAGAGGTTTCGAGCATTCTTTTGCAGCGATTCTGACGACATCGCCCTTCTTGATACCTTTACCTCTACCCAAGGCGAAGTTGACCATGATATCAGCATATTTCTCCAAAACCTCTTGTGACGGCCGGAAGTTATTTTTATTCATCCCTCCATCCTACACGAACTTCTTCAAAACCTCAAAAGCATCGAGACACATTGGATACTTATTCGTCAATATTGCGCACGGCCCAAAATATGTTATCCTTAAATCACTGACAAGTCAGACCCTATACCGTGGGTTACCGGATGGCGGCCCTGAAGAGCGGATAGGGCTTTGTCGTATATGGGTAAGCTACAGGTTCTCCATAATCTAGGTTTTTGATCAAGTTGAAGTATTCATTATCCCCTTCCTCGTACTTTCTGAAAATAGCCCACGAGACCACATCTACAGCCTGTAATGCTTTTTCTTGGGCAGGCGTGCAGATCTTGATATCTATATCTACTGAACAGCATGACTTGATCTTGCTCTCGACTCTTTCCTTGAAACGAGAATCCGACGATTTGCCTTTTTCGCGTCTGGAGGCAATCAGTATCACCGTTTTTGATAACTCTTGTGATCGGCTCATAAACAAACGGGCGAGTAACGTCTCCGCTAAGTACTCGTATAATTCCGGGTCTTTTTTTGTCTTATCGGCCAATTTCCTTTTGTCCACTACCAACATGAATGTCTTGCAACCGGAGTTGGCCAAGCGCTTCAAGAAGCGAATACGAGTTATAGGTTTATCATGATAAGCGTGAAGAACGCCTAATTTTTTCTTTGCCGGTATGCCTTTGTGGACTATGCGAACAATCTTCTCGAGAGCTCTCTTGTTATCAGTGACTAAGACCGCCATGACGAAATACTTCGACGAGCCTTTGTCGAATGAGAAGCCGAGATCACCTGATTCATCAAGAAGAATGTATGTCATCTGATTAAAAAAGAGCTCCCTCGCGGGTCTCTTGTATCGGACGAAATAATTTTATCAGTCCATTATTATATTGGTCAATATTGACTGACAATAACAATCTGTTTGCTCATACGAACTTCTTCAAAACCTCAAAATCCTTTTTGTGGGTGTCGCGCATACCGCCGTTGTAGAGGGCGCTGGCCGGATGATAGAGAGTGACGATGGTTACCGGTTGTGGATGATTGTCGGCGTCGAAATAGACGGTCTCGAAAGACTTGCCGTGAATCTTACTTATGGCGTCTAGCTCTAGGTCGAGATCGTAGCGCCGCATAACATAGCCCATACTATGCCGTCCAAGAGTGACGATTACCTTTGGCCGGATGATTTGCACTTGCCTGTCCAAGAATGGCGAATAAAGGGCTATCTCCTCCGGCGTAGGGTCACGGTTCTCCGGCGGGCGGTCTTTGACTATGTTGGTGATATAGACCTGTTCGCGCTTGAGGCCTATCGACTCGATGAGTTCCGTCAGGAATTTCCCCGCCGCTCCGCAAAACGGCCGGCCTGTTTTGGCCTCATTCAAGCCCGGTGCTTCGCCTACGAACATGATCTTGGCATCATGACTGCCCTCTCCCACCACCGGCAGGAAATGATTGCTTGTGCGGTATTCATATAGCGGCGAGGCCAGAAAAGCGATGAGCTCGTCGCGGATGGATTTCATGGCGTCGTGTTTAGCTTGGTTCATGGCCGGCATTGGGAAATTGTATCACAACCTTACATATGTTAGGTTATCCCTAGATAACAACACCTTGTAAAACTTATGAAAATGATCCCTGACCTCATTTGCGATTGGGACGGCACATTATGCGACAGTATACCGAACTCGTTCAGAGGAACATGCGAGGTATTCATGAAGTGCAATTTGCCGCCGCCGACGCTTGCCGATTATATCGCCAATTTTGGTCCACCTTTTGTGGATTTTTACAGAAAAAGAGGTGTTCCGCATAGCGTCAGCGAAGCACAGATCGGGGACTGGTATTACGCCAAAGCCGATCACCACACATGTGAACTCTTCGACGATGTCTTCCCGGTCATATGCCACCAACGCAGTTACGGCAGCAAAGTCGCTCTGGTAACCAGCCAGAGACAACCTATCATCGAACATTTATTGGAAAAGTTGCGCTGTACCAGCCTGTTCGATGTGGTGATATGCGATGCCCTGCCGGACAAGGCTCCTCATTTCGTGAAAGCATGCGGAATGATGCGGGTAAAGCCGGAAAAAGTCTATTGCATCGGTGATTTCGCTTCTGACATGATTGCCGCCAAGGTTGCTGGTACTATACCCATTGGCATCATGCGATACGATCGAAGTGTATCCGATATTCTGTATCGCGCAGGAGCCGCCAGAGTCATCACTCGTTTGCGTGACCTTATCATCAAGTTCTGAATCTGATTTTGGTTCTCAAGCCCCCATTGAAAGGTGGGGGCGTTTTTAATGGACAAACAATGGTTCTTGTTCGAAATGATCCAACTTTCCGAGGGTTTCCTTGTAATACGCCTTACCATGGATCTTTTTACCTGAAAAAACGATGGGTAACCACACTCTGTCGCCATCCCACATCTGATCCGATGGTAATTTATCTATGTCATATGCTTCCGGATATGCCATCTCATCAGATTCTATGAATTCACCATTCCAGTCATGGACGAAGAACACATGGCATTTGAAATTGATGGCGTTGCCGACGTAGAAATCGATAATAGCGACTTTCTCCAGATCGTCCAGAGCAACTGATATGCCGGCCTCCTCCTTCAGTTCGCGGATCGCTCCCTCGGTTTCGGATTCTCCTTTCTCGATCTTTCCACCGTAGCCGTTCAAGCGTCCTATTCCGAAACCCTGCTTCTTCTTTGAAAGAAAGACCTTACCGTCTCTGATGGGAAAATTTATGGTGGCGATTTTCATTTTATTAAGCTTAGATCCCCATTCAAAATCACCGGCAACATGCCCAAAATCTCCTCCTTGTAACTGACGCTCTCGTCGACGGGATTGAGGATGTAGACCTTTTTGCCGAGGTGTAAAGCTATTCCCATTTCCATGAGAACTGCCCCGCCAATATAGCCACGCTTGCCATTTTTCTCATAGTTGAGCACGAGGACAGAATCTCCTTCCGCTATCTTATTGAAATGATGCTTGGTCAAGAATTTCTTCCTGTCATAAGCATTCGAATCGGCGAACCATGTCTTATAAGTCTCCACCTTGAAATCACCTGTTCTTTCCATCTTGCCGGCAGTCAAGGGGGTCGAGACTTTGAAGCCCATTTTCTTCAAGATATCTCTGACCTCAATGACTTGCTTGTAGAACGAAGCGCTTGAGCAGATGACGATGGTCTTCTTTTTACCTGTCGATTTTTTCTTGGTTGGCTTTTTCATACGTATTTCTTTATATTATTCAAGTCGCCGTGAAGACAGATTGGGTCCATGGCCTCGATCTCTTCTAAATACGCTGAATCACGAGGAATATCGTACAGAAGGAATATCTTCTTATTGTTGACATATGACTGTCCCATCTCAATCAAGACGCTACCGCCAATGTAATTCTTCTTGCCTTTTTTCTCCGCATTTACAATGAGGACTGCCTCGCTCTCAAGAATGTGCTTATAATGCGTCTTTAAATAATTATTTTCTCTTATCACCGCGGCGTGTTCGCCATTAAGTGCTCGCTTCAATATATCTTGCTTTTCTCCCCTAACGAAAGCCTCATAATCAGAGTGAATCCAGCCGTCATAACCCATCTCACGCAGTTTGACTGAACAAGCGACCATTTCTTTCATGAATGAATTGCTTCCGAGGGTGTAGATTTTCATGGTATTCCAATGTTACAGGAGCTTTTCTATCGGGACAAGTAGTTCACTGATTAATGTTGAATAGTTGACGGGTATGAATTTACTCTTGTCCGCATCGTTCATTTTTTGTAGCTCCTCTATTGAATATGCCTCAAAACCAACCGCCTTACCTTTTTCTATATGCAAATCAGATATCTTGCCCCTGAAAATATATAAGTATTGCATCCTGAAGGTATTATTTATCATTCCAGTGACTTTATCCTCTGAACGCGTTCTTAATTTCTTCAATTCATGGAGATCTGCCGGGTTAAGTTTGAACCCTGTTTCTTCCATAGTCTCTTTGACCGCGGCATCAAGATATGATTCCCCAGGTTCAACATGACCGCCAACAGTAGCGTCTAGCAGATCAGGATAAGTATCCTTGTCTTTCGCTCTATGCTGGAAAATGATCTTGCCATCCGGCGTCACGAACCAAACATGTATCTCGCGATGCAACAACCCCTTTTTATGCACATTCTCCCGCGTATCTTGGCCGATAATCACATCATTCTCATCTACGATATCCAATAATTCATTCCTTTCCATAGAAATTTACTTCGCCTGCTCTATGATCATCTGCGCCTCGGTCAGAACCCGCTCCTTGGCATCGCCTCTGACACCAACTTGATCCAAAACTGTGGGATTGCCGATGATATCTATGCAGACCATAATGCCACGGCCTATCAAGTCCCTTTTCTGGTCGCGCGACAATGAGGCCATCGTCGTGATGGGATGCAAGCCGTTCTGTTCGATGATGTCGTGGAGATTGCCTTTGGCGGGATAATTCCAGCCGACCAGCTTGAGGCCTTCGCATTCGCCGTACTTTATGGCCTGATCGCTGAACTTGGTATTGGTTATCAGCCAAAATTCGTCTATATGCCGTTTTATCCCGCCGTAGTCATACAAGATGCCGCTCACGTCTTCACGGCGAGCCTGTATGTAAAGAGCCACTTTGGAATCTGATTTCATGTTGAACTCATTGTGATATTTCGCCTCTACAAAGACCAACTTGTCTTTCTTCCAGGCAATAACGTCTATCTCATGAGGGATGCATGTTCCCATAACTGTCTGATCGGTCAGAGTCTCATAGCCCCATAGGCGGAATATCCTCGCCACGAATCGTTCGAATGGAAATCCATCCGGTCCAAGCTCCATGATGGCTCTGCGGATAGAATATTTAACAGCGGTCGGATGGTGATGTTTCTTCAAGAGGTCGAAAGCTTGGCGGTAAATGTCCGCCGTGCTCATACCCTCGCTCATGGTGCGCTCCACCTCGGCCGTGATCTCGGTTATGGTCGCGGGCGACGTACCCACCTTGCGGAGCGAATTGGCCAGCTTTTCCGGCTGGAATGCCTGGCGGGTGCCGTCGGATTTGGTGATGGTGATCGAAATGGGAGTGGGGCTATTCATGGCGGGATTTAATGAGGATAGTATAGCATTTTCATCTATTCAATCACCCCTCCTCCTACGCATTCATCCCCATCATAAATAACCAATGACTGCCCTGGCGTCAAAGTATCCTGCGGCTTTTCAAATTCCAGCTTGGCGTGACCATCTTTAGTCTGCACCACTTTACTTAAGTAAAGTGCCTGCCTATACCTGCTCCTCACTTGAAGCTCTTGACCTATCTTCGGCACCCCCGATATCCAATTCACCCTTGAAATGCGCACGGTTTTAACCGCGCCAGCGAGCGCGCCGCTCATATCCTTATTGGAAACCGTCACTGTATTCGCCTTCATATCCTTCGCTACAACATAAAATGCCGCGTCATTAGGGCTCTTATGCGCCGCGTCTATTTCAAATCCACGCCTCTCGCCAATAGTAAAGAAAAGTGCACCGGGATGCTCCCCAATCATTTGCCCGGCTTCATCCAAAACCTTTCCCGACTTCGCCGCCAAATTATCCTTCGTGTAATGCGCCAGAAATTCCTTCACGTCCACCTTGCCGATAAAGCAGAGACCTTGGCTGTCTTTCTTTTCGGCATTCGGCAATTTAAACTTTTTTGCGAGCTTGCGTACTTCCGGCTTGGTCATACCGCCAACGGGAAACATAACATGCTTCAGATCGTCTTGAGTAAGAGTCCAGAGGAAATAGCTTTGATCTTTATTAGAATCAACCCCTTTCAATAAACAATTGTCCTCATTCCTTGCATAATGCCCCGTGGCAATATAATCAGCTCCCCGCTTTTGCGCCCACCGCCAAAAAGCCCCGAACTTCACTTCCCTATTGCACATTACATCCGGATTGGGCGTACGGCCGGCGGCATATTCGGCTATCATGTAGTCTATGACCCCTTCCTTGTATTCTTTCTCCAGATCGAGTGTGACGAACGGTATGCCTAGATGAGCCGCTGCGCGCATGGCTTCCAGCCGCTCTTCCTTCCAATTGCATTCTATCCAATCCGGTTGCCAGACCTTGATGAAGACGCCCGTGATGTCGTGGCCCGCTTGCGCCAAAAGCGCCGCCGAGACAGACGAGTCAACGCCGCCTGACATTCCGACGAAGATTTTCTTTCTAGTCATGCGAACACGATAGCATTAGCGTGCATACTAATTCAAATACTTCTCCTTATTCGCCAACTGCCCATCATAGGTAGCCGAATAATGGATATTCCCTTTCTTATCTGACAAGTAATACCAATATGACGAATCAGTGGGATTAACTGTGTCTAAAATAGCGTCCAATCCCGGATTATCTATGGGCGTCGGCGGCAAACCTTTATATTTGTAAAGATTGTAAGGCGAATCAATGGCCAGATCGGCTGAAGTCAATTGCGACGAATCCTTGTTTAAGAAATAGAAGAATGGCGGATCGACTTGTAGAGGATATTTATCAGCCAGCCTCTTCCAAAGTATGCCGGCGATGATGCGGCGGTCAACACTGGAGGTCGCCTCTTTCTCGACGATGGAGGCCATTTTGACGATATCGCCAATCGATTTACCGAATGCCGCGGTGCTCGTACCGATCAAAGACATCCTCATATTGAAATCGGCGTTCATCTGGTCAACAGCTTGTTGCGGAGTCGTATTGCCGTAAAAGAAATAAGTATCCGGAAATAAATATCCTTCATTCTCCTTAGCTAATAACAAGAATGTTGTGGAAGCGAATCCAGAAATAGCTTTGCTGAGGATGCCAGCAATATCTTTAGAGTCTGATCCTTCCGGTATGGTCACTTTTATCTTTGGCAATCCTCCTATGCCGTAGGCTGTGCGATAGGCTACGCGCAGAGCCGACTGCGGCGCGTCAAAGAGATAATCGCCGGCCTGGACTCCGTGACCGTTATACAGAAGCCTTGCATAGCCTTTGTAAATGACGGCCGACTTAATCACTTTCGCTTGCGCCAATTGGTCGGCTACTTCCGACAATGTGGCGCCTTGTTTAATGGTGACTATCGTGCCGGTAGGAAAACCGCTCGGTGGAATGGAGCCGATGATTAAAATTACCGCAAGACCAATGATGAATACGCCGCCCGTAATAATCAACCATTTGAATCGCGCCTTATTCGCATATTCGATATTCGTATTATTCGGATCCATTCGTATATTCGTATTACAATGGCAGATTCGACGGCGCCTGTGCCTTCTTCGACGGTACGCGTGCTAAACCAGGTGTACCGGCCACTCCTCCAGGCAGGTGGTAAATGGTAGCTAGTTCCTCGGTATTCAGGATCATATACGGAGATTTGAACGGCGGATAGAAGGCCGAGCGGCGGCGATAAGCCTGAAGTGCAAGCCTGGCAAAACGATTACGGCGCATCTTCTGGAAATCCTGCCACGGATCGCCCAGCTTCATATGCCAACGATCGCTATTCTGCTTGAAACCGTTAAGACTCTCGGAATTGAACTGCTTCATGCTGGATATCATGCCGCCAAGGCCGAATGGCGTGTCGAAAGTATCTTTTGGTGCTATGTATAAGCTGCGTACGCAGACATCGAACGGCAACTTGGTGACGCTGCGTTCTATAGCGGCAACGATCTCCTGCTCGCCCTTGGAGATAGTTGGTAATTTGCCATAGCCTGTCTCCGGGTTGATCTCACCGGCCACTTTAGTCTTGGGATCGCGTATGAGTATCTTGTTCACTTCCGCCTCCGCCTCATCTTTCCATGAGTCGGTCTTCTTGAAGATATGTCCAGACTTGCGCTTGTCCTTCATATGCGCGCGAATGATGAATTGGAACCATGCTTGCTCATTGGGTCTTAGGCTACCGAGCCATTCGATCACTTGGACGAGCGGATCCACTTTGAACTCCTCCTTGGGATCTTTATCCAGACCATAATCGACATACGTCTTTATGGGATATGGGTTAGGTTTGGTGAACTTGAACTCTATGGCATGTATTCGGATCTTGTCTGGATCGAAATGAACTGATCTGGAATAATCATCATCGTGTTCTACAATCTCTATTCCAGGATATTGTGAATACAGGGCCGCCTGGAGATTGTCCTTGCGTTGGTCTTCGCACCATATCATAAATTTGACTTGACCTTCTATGGATATAAGCTCAAGAGAATAGAACGGGCGATACTCGCCTTTCCAATATTGAACATACGGGCTTCCGTCAGCGGTATTGTGTATGGAGTGAAGCACAGTCTCCATAGCTAACGGAGATTTGAGCATTTCTTTAGGTAGACGAATTTCTAGGATAACATACTTCAGCGACGCGTAGAATTTTGCCCGAACATATCGCATCCAGACATGCCAGAACATGTCGGCAAGAACAGCGACTAGAAGCAACGGTGCCAGATATACCAGATAGACCTCCACTTGCGGAGTAAGAACCGATTGCAATGGTTGTATGAAAGTCTGCTGGAACGCCGCGTACATGCTGAAATTATAGCATAACCTGTCTGCCGACAGGCAAACAAAAAGCCCCGTGAGGGGCTTATGTTAGGCTACCGGCGTGTACTTGCCGTCCTTGTCGTGTTTGAAATATTTCGGGTTCTGGAGATTGACTACGATGGTGTTCTCTTTGACGTAGCGCTCTTTCAAGACCTTATCTATGATCTCTTCCTTGGTCAGAGGGCCGTTCTTCTCTATGACGGCCTTTATGACATCGCGGACGACGCCAGGGACATATCCCCATTCGGCCAATGCGTAGAGGCCACGGCCTACTAGGACGAAACGCTTGTCTTTTATGAGCTCATTGTGAGTAGTGGCAACATGAGCTTTCTTGTTGAACATGACGGTTATCTGCTTTGCCACGTCGCGGAAGTGGATAGGTGAGCCGTGCTTCCTGATGACGAGGAAAGCGTAGTCGCGCACGCCCTTGGTCTTGATGTTGCTGGACTTGGACACTCCCCAATCGCCGAGAGCGTTCCTGCCGACAGCCTTGGATATGTTGAGCCAGCGCTTTACCACCTCTTGATTCTTGTATTTCTCGGAGACGCCCTCGAGGTGTTCTAGGAATTTGTTGACCATCTCTGTTTCGGGCAGAAGGTCCTGATTGTTCAGGTTGGAGTAGAGCTTGCGGAGCGCATCCTCCACCTTCTTGGCCAGATCTTCATTTACATGCCAGCGATGGCGGAAGTCATCGTCCTCCTTCAGCTTATTGAAAGGCTCGCCGACTACCAAAAGGAAATACATGTGGTTCTGAAGACTGACGTCTTTGGAGATGTGGCCGAGGAAATCGTCTTCCACCACGATGCCGCCCAGAGAATGGAGCAGAGCTTCAACTTCAGCAAAGACCGCTTTCTCCGCCTTGTATTCATCCGACTTGCGGACATTGTCTATGCCGTAGTTCTCTATCTGGCGCACGCGCTCGCGGGTGATGCCGTACTTCTTGCCAATGGCATCCAGGGTCAGCCTCTTGGTCTCTTTACCGAGACCGTAACGGAAAATCAGAACTTCACGAGCCCTATCAGGCAGAGACGATAAGAGCTTCTTGACGACTGCTTTCGGCTTGAATGAGATGTTGAACGTGGCCATATGTGTATTTGATAATACCCTTATTTAGTTATAATGTCTACTGTTTTATCACCTCCCGTAAAATAAGTCAAGTGGTGTGTTGTAATGAGGGTCGGATGTGTTCAAATCACGACGATTGAAATCAATCTTCCTTTGACCACGATCACCTTCTTAATCTCCTTCCCTTCAAGCCATTTTTTGACCTCCGGCAGGGCTAATGCGGCGGTCTTTAGGGCTTCTTCAGACGCTTCCCGATCAGCTATGAATGACCCGCGCATCTTGCCATTCACTTGAACAATTATGTGGGCTTCTTTTTCAATTGTATCGTTCGGGTCGTATTTCGGCCATTCTGATATGTGAATTGACTTCTTGTTGCCGAGAGTTGTCCACAGCTCTTCGGTGACATGTGGCGCGAATGGGGCGAGGAGTTTCAGGAGGGTTTCGAATTGGTCGCGATTGATTTTAGTCGGCCCCATCTCAATCTCATTTACAGCTATCATTAAGGTACTAACAGCGGTATTAAAACGCATCGCCATTATATCCGCAGTGACCTTCTTAATAGTCTTCTGCAAAATCCTGTCGATAGTTCCAGTTAGATTCGTTTTATCGCCGTTCTCAATATTTCCACTCAATCTCCACACCCTCTCGATAAACCTCCTCGGTCCAACCATGCTCTCTGTCGACCAAGCGATGGCCTGATCGAACGGCCCCATGAACATCTCGTAGAGCCTCAAAGTATCAGCACCAAATTGCTTCACAATGTCGTCAGGATTGACCACGTTGCCAAAGCGCTTGGACATCTTTCTGCCGTCTTCACCCATGATGAGACCGACGCTCTGCAGTTTTGTGAATGGCTCGCTCGTCGAAACAACACCGATATCATTCAAGAACTTATGCCAGAAGCGGGCGTATATGAGATGTCTGGTAGCGTGTTCGGCACCACCTACATATAGATCTACCGGCGACCAATACTTTTCCTTTATCGGGTCAACCAACGCTTTCTTATTCTTCGGATCCTCGTATCGGAGATAGTACCAGCATGAGCCTGCCCATTGTGGCATAGTGTTCGTTTCCCTCTTGGCTGACCCTTTGCATTTCGGACATTTCACATTCACCCACTTGGAAATGGTGGCTAAAGGAGATTCTCCCGTGCCCGTAGGCTCATATGACTCCACTTTGGGGAGCTTAACGGGAAGATCTTTTTCCGGCACAGCCACAACTCCGCATTTATCGCAGTGAACGAGTGGTATCGGCTCGCCCCAGTATCGCTGGCGGGAGAACACCCAGTCTCGGAGCTTGTACTTCGTCACCCATTGGCCGCCGACGGAGGTGGTGATGTCTTTTTTGACGGAGGAAGAGGGTTTGCCAGAGAATTGGCCGGAGTTAATCAAATAGCCATCGCCGACAAATGATTTGATATCTCCTGAAAGAATACGGTCGAATAAGAACGAATCCATTATCGTGCCTTTGACAAAATCTTTGACTTTTTCAAATGAAACCCATTCCATATCATGGATCTTCTGCTCATCCGCTGATACTTCCGCTTTCTCATCATCTTTGAGCTTGAACAGCAATCCATGCTGAACATCTATCCGATTCTGCTTCTTATTGGGCGCGTAGAATTTTGCCCTGACTGGTCCGCCAATAATACTGATGAATTCCGCATTCTTGTAACCGATCTCTTCTTGTATTTCGCGCTTTGCCGCAATAATCGGATCTTCACCATCCTCTATGCCTCCTGATATGGCCGTTTTCCATCCATTGTCTTTCCAGCTAAGCAACGCATATTTGTCCTCTGACCAGTGCTTAACAAAGGCGCGGATGACATTGCGATTTACGACTGGTTCATTCTCACGGAACGCCAGCTCTTCTGGGAATCCTTTTCTTTCCGGAACGACAACGTATTTAATCGGCAACCCAAACTTCTTGGCAAACTCCCAATCCCTCTCATCATGCGCCGGCACGGCCATGACGGCGCCAGTGCCATAATCGGCTAGAACATAATCGGCTATCCAAACAGAAACTTCTTCATCGTTAGCGGGATTGATGGCCTTGACGCCCTTCAATTCGACACCGGTCTTTTCTTTTTTTGCATCGGTGCGTTCTATCTCCGTCTCTCGCGCGGCATTGGAAATATAAGCCTCGACTTCCGCCTTATTTGAAACCGAGCCCAGCAATTCATTTACCAGCTTATGTTCTGGTGCCAAGACTACATAAGTCACACCGAATAAGGTGTCCGGCCTCGTAGTGAACACTTCTATTTTTTTGCTATTTCCTTTTTGCTCTTTTATATTGAAATTAATCAACGCCCCCTCACTTCTCCCTATCCAATTCCTCTGCGCCTCTTTGATGGATTCAGGCCAATCAAGTAATGGCTTGGACGGAGAAAAACGGTCCGGCTTCTTTAGGAATAGTACATCCCACATGTATCTTTGGGCCGCAGGGCTCAAAAAATCAGACATTTCTTCTTTGGTAAGCCAGACAACTTCATGTTTAGCCTGTTCATCGGCTGAAAGCTCGCGACATTCTCCATCGGCCAATTCGAAATACATTACGTCGAAATGCGCGTAGCGATTGACATTCTTTGGATTGTGGAAAAACTTGGAGTCAGCCTTGCCGAGATCTCTGATAAATTTCGGATGCAGATATCCGGTCTCCTCGATAATTTCTTTCAGTGCCCCTTGCTCCGGCGTCTCATTACCATCGGGACCGCCAGTGATGATAGTCTGCCACGCCACCTGCTTCCATTTCAGGCCGATATATTTGTCCTCTTTCCAATGCTTGACTATGGCGGCAACAGCATTCCGTTCAACGAATGGCAGGCCGGCGCGGACCGCAGATGTATTGCCCCAATCATTAAAACAAGGTACTCCTGTTTTCTCATCGATGGTCACATAAGCGTTCAATCTCTCCAACCAAATCGGCAACTCCGAATTCACCATCTTGCCGGGCACGAAATCTTTTTCGTCTATCCAGAGTACCTCGTTATGCGAAGCCTCGTCTTTGGTCATGGAATCGGTCGCTATGGCAACGCGTTTGTCGCTCGTGAGCTCGAATAAGACTGCTTGCGCTATGGCCACGCGATTCTCGCCTTTATGTTTGGTGTGATAGTGCGCCTCGGTCGGACCTCCCAATATCCTCTTGAATTCCAAATCAGTGTAACCAGTCTCCTCCATGACTTCGCGGCGCGCCGTATCAACCGGGCTTTCATCGCCTTCTATGCCGCCTATGACCACGGTATCCCAGTCAAATTTCTTGTTGCGTATTATCAAATATTTCTTCGTTTTTGGATCATAAACGATAGCATGAGCGACATTGCGCTTGACCAATGGCTTGCCGGGTTGGTGCGGATTGACCTTGTCTATCAATTTCGGCATGACATAATCGGTTGCGTCCAAGTCGTTGAGCAATCTATCTGCGTAATCGGTTATACGCAGCACCCATTGGCGCATAGGCTTCTTCTCCACCGGCGTACCACAGCGCTCGCAACGGCCATTCTCCACATCCTCATTGGCAAGCACAGTCTTGTCGGTCGGACACCAATTGACCGGCTCATTGGATTCATAAGCTAAGCCTTTTTTCCACATCTGCAAGAATGTCCACTGCGTCCATTTGTAGTAGGCAGGATCAACGGTATTTATTTCTCGAGACCAATCGTAATCGAAACCTATTATCTCTAACTGTTTCTTGAAATGCTTTATATTCTCTGCGACAGATATCATGGGATTGGTTTTAGTCTTGATGGCATAATTCTCCGCCGGTAAGCCGAATGAATCGAATCCCATGGGATGCAGAACATTCATGCCCTGCATACGCTTCATGCGCGAGATAACGTCGGTAGCTATGTATCCTTTAGGATGACCGACGTGGAGGCCGATCCCGGATGCATATGGGAACATGTCGAGGATATAGTACTTTCCTTTTTGCGAATCGTTTTTTGCGTCTAGCGGATCAGCCGTTTTGTACAGTTTTGAGGAGGCCCACTTTTTCTGCCATTTCGGTTCTATCTTTGAGGGGTCGTATTTGGCGGACATATTTGAGGGGGGCGCTTTTTTCATGTAAGAGAATAATAGCTCAAAAATGGGTGATTTACAAAAAAGCCCGACGCTGGCGCGAGGGGCTTGAATCAAGCAAAACACGATTACCGACCGGACAGGTGCATTGCGGAGCCGGTGAAATTGAAACTTGGACTGTTGCTTTGTTGCGTGACAGCACCAGCTTTGATTTTCTCGCTTGGCGAGATATTTGCTCCATCTGCCTGATGAACAGACCCCGCCTGACCAGAATGTTGCAAATGTGTGAAGAATCTGGCACCTCGAGAATTACGCCCACGATGAGTTATGGCAATTGCTGACATAGTTTTTGTATACTCCGTTTTTGTTGAATTGTTGTTTACTAAAGACCAAATTGACTGCAGGTTAGAATGCTATGGCAACGAGGTGGATATGTCAACCTTCGCTTTTTGCAATGCGGCGCAACGGTTATCTATGAACTTTGATAAGTGTTCTTTGCTGGTAAGGAATACCTGGCTATTGTTCCCTTCCTTGCGGATCATTTTAATGCTCACTGCACCTTTCTTTGCCATGCTCTTAAGAAGCGAGTAGGCGGTCTGACGCGAAATCTCCAGTTCTTGTGCGGCTAATGAAGCGCTTGCGTCGCCTTTTAATTCCAAGAGAAGTATGAGCATTTCCTGTTCGGGGGCCGAAAAGCCGATGATGGTCAAGGCTTCTTTTAATGGTTTGTAATAATCGTCGTGACTCATGATGAGTTGGTTGATTGAAAGTGGATAATCCGCGGGGGGGGGACAGACATTCTACCATCAACTGGGGGTGACGGAAGAAAACCGTCAACCCTTATTCTAAGCCATTGACGGAAATTTTCTGTCACCCCCACCTTGAGGGAAAGGGTGCGAGGGGACATGGGTAATTTATAGTTACTTGATTCTTAGCCAGAATTTTGTAGTATTTAGTCCAGACCAGAATCAAGCTCTCTCGTAGTCTAAGATACCGAATGGTTCACCGTGCCCTTCGCATGAGGACATCTTATCGGTAATGCTCATCGTTATGTGCTTGTTACTGAGGTCCTCATGCTTCAAGGCTCGCTGCTATGGCATCTTGATTTATGGTCTACATTTTTATGGTCTGAGCTGGAGAAATCCAGCTCTTTCTTTTTCGTCTTTTCATTTATATTTTAAACTCCACGACATCCCCATCCTTGACCACGTACTCCTTCCCTTCCGTGCGTACCAAGCCTTTCTCGCGAGCGGCGGCATAGGAACCGGCGGCGAGCAATTTATCCCATTCGATGACCTCGGCCCGGATGAATTTATCCTTGAAATCGCCGTGAATGGCGGTGCCGGCTTCGGAAGCGGTCCAACCCCTTTTAATAGTCCATGCGCGGGTCTCGTCTTCGCCTGTAGTGAAATAAGTAATAAGGCCGAGCAATTCATATCCTTTGCGAATGAGATCATTGACCCCGTCGTCATGCGCGCCCAGGCCTTCGCGCATCTCCTTCTTGTCGGCGTCGGCCAGATCTTTCAATTCATTCTCAATGCCGGCATCCACGATGACATGACCGGCCTTTGTTTCTTTAAAAAACGCCACCAACCTAGTCCATCTTTCATCTTTCAGTTCATCCATATTTTTCGCCCCAGCTTTCTTATTCAAAACATATATGAATGGCTTGGCCGTTATGAGACACAACTGCTTCAACATCGGTGCCTCGAATTCATTGGCCTCTACTGTTGAAGCCATCTTGCCCGCCTCCAGAGCCGGCACCAATCGATCCAACAGGCCCATTTCAATGACAGCCTCCTTCTTGCCGGCTTTCACTTCCTTGCCGAGCGAATTCTTCCGCTTGGTCGCGGTCTGCAGATCAGCTAGCACCAATTCCAGATTTATTACTTCAATATCCTTCAAAGGATCAATCCGGCCGTCAACGTGAATGATATTTTCATCCTCAAAGATGCGCACAACCTCCGCTATGGCATCGGTCTCGCGTATGTGCGACAGGAATTGATTGCCAAGGCCTTCACCCTCCGATGCGCCTTTGACCAGACCGGCTATGTCCGTGAATTCAACCGCCGCCGGTACGGTCTTGGCTGACTTAGAAAAGTCCGAGAGCTTGCCCAATCTGTCGTCCGGCACAGCTACCACTCCCACCGACGGGTCAATAGTGCAAAAAGGATAATTCTCCGCCGGTACGCTCTTCTTTGTGAGCGCGTTGAATAGCGTGGATTTTCCGACGTTGGGTAGACCTACGATGCCTATAGATAATGACATAATATTAATTTACCTCCCTCGCTCCCCTCTCATACCGACTAAGCGGCAGATCTTTCCAGCTCTTCAATACCGACTCTATGAACTTCCACGAAGCCATGATCTCCTCGGTGGAGGCGAAGAGGGTCTGATCGCCGACGAAGGCGTCGTGGATGAGGCGCTCATAATCATTCTGGATATTCTGCCAATCGGCGGCTTGGTCGGAATACTTGAAGCGGAGAGTCCGAGGCTCGACCTTGAATTCATGGCCCGGCTTCTTGACGAAGAACTTTATCTTTATGCCTTCATCGGGCTGAATGCGGAATGTGAGAATGTTCTGCTCATCGAGCTTGCCTTTGTTGCGGAAATATATGTCTATCTCGGTCTTTGACTCGGCCAAGGCTTTGCCGGATTCGAGATAGAAAGGCACGTTCTTCCATATAGACGAATTGACCACAGCCTTGACTCGGAAATATGTCTCTGTCTCTGAACCAGCCGGAACGCCGGGCTCGGATATGTAACCGATATATTGGCCCCTCTTGGCGCAACCCTCTGCGGCTTTGCCGGTTATGACTTTCAATTTATTTATGACCTTGGCGCGCTCATGGCGAATAAAACCGGCGGAGAATGATTCCGGCTTATTCATGGCCACGGCGGAGAGCATCATAAGCATATGGTTCTGGCCAACATCCTTCAGGGCGCCTATGAAGTCATAACTGTCGCCACGATCGAGGACGCCGCTAGCCTCAAATAATTTGATATGCACCTTGTCTATGGCCCCGCGATTCCATACCGGCTCGAATAGAGGATTGGCGAAGCGGAATGAGAGGATGTTCTGCAGAGCTTCCTTGGCCAGATAATGGTCTATGCGGAATATCTGATCTTCCTTGAAGAGCTTGCCGAGGAGCTTGTCCAAAGCCCTGGCGGTATTGAGATCGCTGCCGAAAGGCTTCTCTATGAGCACTCTGGTCCATCCGGTATCATCCGCACACGGCTTTGTCAGGTCTGATTCCGCCAGCTTGAGCAGGATGCCCTCGTAAAGGCTCGGCGGCACAGCTAGATGAAAAAGCTTATTGGAGCATTGTCCCCAGCGGGCATCTATGCTTTTTACGTGTTCGGCCAAGCGTTTGTAGGCTGCGGCTTCGTCGAACATGCCCTGCTCATACGACATGTGGTCTAGGAAATGTTTTACGTCCTCTTCGCGGAATTGGCCGGGACGGATATTCATGCGGCTCCTCATGAGCTCACGGAATTCTTCACGGGTAAAATGGCGACGAGAAAATCCGATAACGGCAAAGCGTGCCGGTAGTTTTTTCTTGCTATATAGGCTAAGCAGGGCCGGCAACAGCTTGCGACTGGCCAGATCGCCCGTTATGCCGAATATGACGAAGATGGTCGGGTACATGCGCCTATTGTACCTTAAAAATCTTCTCCCCACTCAACCCACCAGGGATATATGACGCCAGCGACGAATACGCACGGCAGAACGATGACGGC
>Ga0182017_10001219_pt1 | contig 20017 bp, 11 predicted proteins | sample 712E3DmetaG_FD_120492 | JGI IMG/M metagenome (GOLD analysis project Ga0182017, IMG submission 120492) | Permafrost microbial communities from Stordalen Mire, Sweden - 712E3D metaG | ecosystem: Environmental > Terrestrial > Soil > Wetlands > Permafrost | place: Sweden: Stordalen | collected... | reverse complement strand
AAGACGGGACGCTCGCGAGGCGTCCCTTCCGCTCCGGTGCTACGCTGAGTCGCGGGAGGGTCCGGGACTTCACAGGCAGCCGCGGCCAGGCGATCGCCGGTGCACCGGGCGTCCTCCGTCCGCAAGCGTCGAGGCCGGTCGCACACCAACGCGACCGGTCCGACGGGGCGAACGCACCCGAGCACGTGTCTCGAACCGGGTCAGCAGGTGTGGGGTGCACGATTCACCGGCTGGGGGCCGGTGCCACACCGCCGAGCGGGCCGTCAAGGCAGGCTCTGGCACTGCGTGAGCGTCTCAAGTATTCCCCAGGAAGAGAGGGAAAGCAAAGTGGAGAGGAAGGGTTGGCGGAGTTTGGCGGCGGTGAGCGGAGATTGGCGGAGAATGATGAGTGATGAGTGAAGAGTGAAGAGTGATGACTTGAGGCAGAAGGGACGGAGGGACGAAGGGACGCGGGTGGGCGGGGACGGCGGGGAGAAGTTATCTGGGCGGCGCGCGTTCAGCCGGTGTCCCCGGGGCACGGGTTGGCGGGGCCGCAGCGCAGGCTGGATACGAACATGACGTGCACGTACCGGCACGACGCCAACGGCCACCGCGTCTCGTCCGCGTGCGGCAAGCAAGAAATAGGTGCCTGTGGGGCTGTTGAAAAACAGGAAGAAATGAGCCGGGGACGCGGCAAAGTGCCCTTCAGACTCCCCGGAGCGGGTGATGCCCGGATCGACGCCCCTTCTTCAACAGCCCCCTGTCCCCCGGTTTACGGCGGGTTTACCCCGGTTTACTCGCGGTTTACCCGGTTTACCGCGACCAGCGCGAATGCCAGCGCGCCAAATCCCCGCTTCATGTCAGGTTCTCCATGGTTGATCGAATCGAGTGCGCGAAATCGCCCCTCACGGGCTTGAGGGAAACCCCCGGCCGTCCAGTCCTATTCCAGTAACGGTGTCCTGGGCGACGAGCTTATTCAGCCCATCAGTGTTCACATATCCGGCAATGCTGGGAAATGACAACGTGGTGTCAGTCACCCAAAGATCGTTGGCGGTGAGCGCGCAAAGGACGCCGTCTTCGACCCCTCTGACCTCGGCGAACCGTTCTGGGCTCAACGGTGGCGCCTTGCCGGGATCAGATACGTTGACGACAACGAAGACCCGTCCATGCTTTGCGAGCGCTCGGTACACGTCGGCCTCGACCTTGCCGCCACTACCCCAAAAGCGGCCCCGCGCCGGCTGCGTCGCCGGGTCGCCGGCCTTCGGCGGGGGCAGATCCTCCTTGACCACATGCGCCGGACGCGACACAAACGGCTTTTCATCGAGGCATATCGCTGCCACATCCGCAACGGCCCTCAGCTTCTCCAGCGCCGAACGTCTCGCGTAACCGAGGATGCATGGCGTGGTTTGGAACGCGTACTCCACGTGAAACTCGGCCGCCGTGAGTCGCGACAACACCCCGCCCTCGAGCCTCCCGATGGCGCCCGTGGTGCCCGCTGAGGCCGCGTTGCCCGTCGACTCACGCCTGAGCTGGACCTGCACGTAGACGGCGCCGGCAAGGCCGGCGAGGTTGCGCCAGGGTTCCTTGACTTTCTCGGCCTTCTCCAGGGCCACGTACACATCCGGGTGGACCTTGCCATACTGCTTGGTCCAGGCCGCGTCATCCAGTCCCAGCGCCTCGCGCTGCTCCGGCGGCACGATCTCCGCCTCGCTCTGGGCGTAGCGCGTCCCGATGACGTTCGGGTCCATGTCGCGCGCCGGCCCTACAGCGGGCCTCTGGCGCGCCGGCGGGTCCGCAAGCACGCGGCTGCCCGGGACCAACAGCCCGACCACCAGTGCCAAGAGCAACCCGGCCGGTCTTGCGTTCATGACGGTATCCTCTCCCGACCCGGCCCGACTCTCGAAACAGGACTGTCAGGCCGCGTCTTACCCATGCCGGGCGCCGGCGGGTCGCACAAACCCCGCTTTTTCGGACCCTCTAATCCAACTGTGCATCACCTTTGCCGAAAATCAACCGAGAGACGCAAAAAGCTGCTCCCGAATCCCGTCCGCCGAACGTTGCCAACCGCGCGCCCGGCCGAAACCGCTCCCTAGCCTCGCCGGCCGAAGGTTGCATAGCAGTCCGCCGCAAAAGGACCTTCGGCGCCGGGGACCGCTCGCGAGGGCCGTGTTTTCTCGCATTCTACGTCGGCCACGGGGGGCCGACGCTACGTCTGCGGCGGACTGCCAGGGGTGGCGCGCCGTGGCGAAGTTGGCAACCTTCACGCCGTAGCGTCCTACGCGGCCTCCGCCGTGCCAACGACGCCCCGCCACCGCCGAAAATTGCCAACAGAATGACCCGGCGTGGCCGTTTGGCCGGCCCCGGACCGCTTACTGCCGTGCGCGGCTCGGACACGAGCGGTTGCCGGCCTCCCGACACGCAATCGTCTCGCCGCCGCGGCTCGCTTATAATGCCCGCACAGGATTGACGGCCCCAGAGGACGGGTGACTACCCCGCATGGACCAGAACCTCATCCGCAATTTCTCGATCATCGCCCACATCGACCACGGCAAAAGCACCCTGGCCGACCGGCTGCTGCAGATCTCCGGGGCTGTCGCCGAGCGCGACCTCAAGGAGCAGATCCTCGACGACATGGACCTCGAACGTGAGCGCGGCATCACGATCAAGGCCTCCGCCGTCACGCTCGACGTGGTCGTGGACGGCCAGACCTACATGTTCAACCTGATCGACACGCCCGGGCACGTCGATTTCCACTACGAGGTCGATCGGGCCCTGGCGGCCTGCGACGGGGCGCTGCTGGTGGTCGACGCCACGCAGGGCGTCCAGGCCCAGACCGTCGCCAACGCCTATGCCGCCGCGAACAACAACCTGGAGATCATCCCGGTCATCAACAAGATCGACCTGCCCGGCGCGGCGCCCGAAGACGCGGCCATCGAGGTCGAGCACGTCCTCGGCATCCCCGCCGACAACGTGCAGTTCGTCTCCGCCAAGACCGGTCTCGGCGTCGTGGACCTCATCGCCGCCATCGCCAGGGTCCTCCCGCCCCCCAAGGGCGATCCCGACGCCCCGCTCCAGGCCCTCATTTTCGACTCCGAGTACAACGATTACCGCGGCGTCATCTGCTACCTGCGCATCATGAACGGCACCATTCGCAAGGGCCAGAAAATCCTGCTCATGGGCCGCCAGCGCACCTACCTCGTCACCGACCTCGGCAAGTTCCGCCCCCAAATGGCCCCCTGCCCGCAGCTCGCCGCCGGCGAAACCGGCTACCTCGTCGCCAGCATCAAGAGCCTGCACGACGTCACCGTCGGCGACACCGTCACCGACGCCGGTCACCCCGCCACCGAGCCGCTGCCCGGCTACCAGCCGCCGCAGCACATGGTCTTCTGCGACTTCTACCCCTCCAGCGGCGAGACGTACGACGCCCTCCGCGAGGCCCTCGAACGCCTCAGCCTCAACGATGCTTCCTTCAGCTTCGTCGCCCAACACAGCGACGCCCTCGGCCCCGGCTTCCGCTGCGGCTTCCTCGGCCTCCTCCACATGGACATCGTCCAGGAGCGGCTCGAACGCGAGTGCGGCGTCAGCGTCGTCCAGACCGCCCCGAGCGTCACCTACGAGGTCGTCCTCCACGACGACACGACGAAGCGCGTCGAATCCGCCGGCGACCTGCCCGATATGGGCACCATCGCCGAGCTGCGCGAGCCGATCGTCGAGGTGGCGATCATCACGCCCGCCGACTCGATCGGCAGCATCATGCAACTCGCCGAGCAGCGCCGCGGCGAGTTCAAGAAGCAGGAGTACCTCTCGCCGACGCGCGTCATGCTGACATACTCGTTCCCGTTTAACGAGATCCTCTACGACTTTTACGACAAGCTGAAGAGCGTTACCCGCGGCTACGGCACGATGGACTACCACGTCACCGGCTATCGCGCCGGCGACCTCGTCAAGCTCGACATTCTCGTCAACGCCGTCCCGGTCGACGCCCTCAGCCTGATCTGCCACCGCAGCAAGGCCGAGGCCCGCGGCCGGCGCTTCCTTATCAAGCTCCGCCGCCAGATCGAACGCCACCAGTTCGAGATCGCCCTCCAGGCCGCGATCGGCAGCAAGGTCATCGCCCGCGAGACGATCAAGCCCTTCCGCAAGAACGTCACGGCCAAATGCTACGGCGGCGACGTGACCCGCAAGCGCAAGCTGCTGGAGAAGCAGAAAGAGGGCAAGAAGCGGATGAAGACGATCGGGCGGGTCGAGATCCCCCAAAAGGCGTTCATGACCGTGCTGGAGCCGGAGGATTAGATCGGCGCTGGGCTTCGAAGACTCAGCCCGGCCTGCGCGTTGACTCGGCCCACATGTAGGCGCCCGGCCCCGTTACAGCACCTCGTCGCCCTCTTTGCGCTGAATGTCGGCTCCGAGTGCGCGGAGCTTCTCGTCGAACCGCGCGTAGCCGCGGTCGAGGTGATAGACGCGGTGGATCCGCGTCGTGCCCCGCGCCGCCAGCCCCGCCAGCACGAGGGCCGCCGACGCCCGCAGGTCCGACGCCATCACCGGCGCGCCCACCAGCCGCTTGACCCCCTCCACGATCACCGTCGGCCCCTCTTTCCGCAGCCGCGCGCCCATCCGGTTTAGCTCGGCGACGTGCAGGTACCGGTCGGGGAAGATCTTCTCCGTGATGATGCTGTTGCCCTCCGCCAGGCACAGCAGGGCCATCATCTGCGCCTGAAGGTCGGTCGGGAAACCCGGGAACGGCTGCGTCGTCACGTCCACCGGCTCCAGCCGCCGGGCCGACGACACCACCGCCCCGCCCTCCGGGGCCTTCTCCACGTTCACGCCGATCGCCGCCAGTCGGTCCACGAACGCCATCAGGTGATCGAGCCGGCAGTTCTCGATGGTCACCTCGCCGTTGGTGATCGCGCTGGCAACCATGAACGTCCCTGCCTCGATGCGGTCCGGGATGATCGTGTATTCGCAGCCGTGCAGCTCCTTGACGCCCTCGACGACGACCCGCGGCGTGCCCTGCCCAGTGATCGACGCCCCGCACCGGTTGAGGAAGTTCGCCAGATCGACGACCTCCGGCTCGCACGCCGCCATCTCGATCACGGTCGTGCCTTCGGCCAGGGACGCCGCCATCATCGCGTTCCCGGTGCCAAGCACGGTGGAGCCGAATGGGCCGCCCAGGAACATCTCGCGTCCGCGCAGCCGCTTGGCCTTCGCGATGATGTCGCCGCCAATCAACTCGATTTCGGCGCCGAGGTTTTTCAGGGCCCGAATGTGAATGTCAACCGGCCGGTCGCCGATCGCGCAGCCGCCCGGCATGGAGACCTGGGCCATGTGCCGCTTGGCGACCAGCGGCCCCAGCACACAGATCGACGCCCGCATCTTGCGCACGATGTCGTATTCGGCGCGGCAGTTCATCTCGTCGCGGGCGACCAGGCGCAGCGTCCCGTCGCCCCGGCGGTCCACGTTCACGCCCAGCTTCATGAGCAACTCGCCCAGCGAGGCGACGTCGGCCACGTCCGGCACGTCGTGCAGGAGGACTTCGCCCTCGCACAGGATCGTCGCCGCCATGATCGGCAGCGCCGCGTTCTTGGCCCCACCCACGCGCACCTTGCCGCGCAGCCGCGGACCACCGTTGATCTCGAAATACGGCAGACTCACAGCATTCTCCTCGTGCCGTCAGACCTCGCGGCCCGACGCGTCATCCCCGCCCGTCATGCCACCTGCGCCTGCTCCGCGACGCGCCGCCGCGCGTGCAAGACCCGCTCGTGCCCCGCCGCGTCACGATACGCGACCACTTCCTGCCACGTCGCTTGCTCCATCAGCTTGCGGACCGCTGCCGCCTGGTCGTACGCCATCTCCACCAGCAGATGCCCGCCCGCCCGCAGCCGCCGCGGCCCCTCCCGCACCACCCGGCGAATCACGTCCAGCCCGTCTGGCCCCGCGAACAACGCCGCATGCGGCTCGAAGTCCCGCACGCTCGCATCCACCGGCGCCCCAGCCGTCGCGACGTACGGCGGATTGCACACGACCACGTCGAACAGCGGGCCGTCATCCCACGGCGCAAACAGATCGCCGCAGCGAAACTCGATCCGCTCGGCGACGCCGTGACGCTCCGCATTCCGGCGGGCGACCGCGAGCGCGGCCTCGGAATTGTCGCTGGCCGCGAGCCGCGCGTGCGGCAGATGTTTCGCCAGGCTGATCGCGATGCACCCGCTGCCCGTGCCCAGGTCGAGAATCGTCGGCGCCGGCTCCGGCGTCTTGCGCAGCAAGCTGATCGCGCGCTCGACCAGGATCTCCGTCTCCGGCCGCGGGATCAGCACATCCGGCGAGACCTCGAACGCGAGGGAGAAGAACTCCTTTGTGCCGGTCAGGTACGCAATTGGGTGTCCGCCGGCGGCTTTCTGCACGAGTTCCCGGAACCGCTCGCGAACGTCGCCGCCGGGGACCTCCTCGAAGCGCGTGTACAGCCGCAGCCGCTCGCACTGCATGGCGTGGGCCAAGAGAATCTCGGCGCACAGCCGCGGCGACTCGATCCCGCTGCGCTGCAGGAATTGCTGTGTCCAGCCGAGCAGCCGGGCGACCGTCCAGGGCGTGTCCTGCTCCGCCGCGCTCATGCGCGGCACTATAGCACACAGTGCGCAGCCCGACGAGGCGCGCGGGGAAAGCGAGACTCCCGCTGCGTCCCCGGCGTCCTGCGCGGTGCGCGGAGCTGCGCTCGAATCGCCCGCGCGCGCGGCATTCGACTAAGATTCGTGCATGACCGCCGATCCCCCGGAGCCTGGTTCCGGCCCACCGCCGCGCCGCCGGCGTCCGCGCTATGCCGGCACGCACCCGCGCCGTTTCGACGAGCGCTACAAGGAGCGTGACCCCGACAAGTACCCCGACCTCGAGGCGCACGTGCGCGCGCAGGGCCGCACGCCCGCCGGCACGCATGTCCCGATCATGGTCGCCGAGGTCCTCGCCGCGCTACGCCCGGCCCCCGGGGAGAGCGTGGCCGATCTCACGGTGGGCTACGGCGGCCACGCGCTCGCGTTGCTCGAGCGCACCGCGCCCGACGGCCGGCTGATCGGGCTCGACCTCGATGGCCCGCAATTGGAAGCGACCGGCCGGCGGCTCGCACAGCTCGTCGACCCGGCGCGCGTGCATCTGCACCACAGCCACTTTGCCGGCCTGCCGAAGCTGCTGGCAGCGGACGGGCTCGCGAGCGTGGATATCATGTTCGCCGACCTCGGTCTGGCCAGCATGCAGATCGACAATCCGGCCCGCGGCTTCTCGTACAAGCACGACGGCCCGCTCGACATGCGGATGGACCTGCGTCGGCCGCGCACCGCCGCCGATGTCCTGCGCACGATCACCTGCGAGGAGCTTGCCACGGCGTTGCGCGAGCTCGCGGACGAGCCGGAGCACGAGCAGATCGCGCAGGCGATCATCCGGCGGCGGTCCGAGCGGCCCATCACGCGGACGCAGGAACTGGCGGACGTGGTGCTGAGTGCGCAGGGCCTGACGCGCCGGACGTGGCGCGCGGCCGTCGCCGCGGGCGAGTCTGAGTTGCATCCCGCGGCCCGCACGTTCCAGGCGCTGCGAATCCTGGTGAATGACGAACTGCACGGCCTGGAGCAACTGCTCCGCGTGGCACCGTATTGCCTGCACGCCGGCGGCCGCCTGGGAATTCTGACGTTTCACAGCGGCGAGGATCGGCGGGTGAAACACTCCCTGCGTGACGGCCTGCGGGACGGCGTGTACGCGCAGATTGCGGACCAGCCGCTGCGCCCCAGCCCGGCCGAGCGGCACGCCAACCCGCGCAGCACGCCCGCGAAGTTCCGCTGGGCGGTGCGGGCCGCAGCGACGTAGCGGCCGGCGTTTCGCCTTGGAGCGACCGATTGAACGGTGGGGCGAAGTTAAGCGGTAGGGCGAAGTCGCACTGCGGCCCGCGGCTCGTACAAAGGCGACGCCACCATGTGCGCGCCAAACCCATGCCTCTGCCCCGGCGACGCGACCTGCGACGGTCGGGTCACCTTCGCCGACATCGACCCGTTCGTGGCGGCGATCGGGACGACGTGTCAGTAGCAGCCGGCACACGCCAAGCCGCGAAGCTACGCGCGTCAGCCCCCGGTCCGACCTCCACCTGTTTCCCCACCAGTTGGGGCGCGAGACCGGACGACCCGGCGCTACAGCGCGCGACATGGCGATCGCAGCGAGCGCATCGGCCAACGCGTCGTAACCCCTTGCGAATCTCGGGACCATGCGAACACGCGCGGCACAGCGCGTCAAGAGGTCGGATAGGTGGCGATGGGATTCGAACCCATGAAAAACGGATTTGCAATCCGCTCCCTTAGTCCACTCGGGCACGCCACCGTGCGACATCAAACCCGGCACCGCGTACCGCAACTCCAACTCGCAGCATCGTAATCTTACTTCATACGGTGGGCAAGCGGGGCCCCGGGTTGAGCGGGCCCTTTGCAGCGACGGCCGGACAACGGGCGCCCTGCGGCTGGGCCACAGCCGCAGCCCCCATGCGTCAATCTTGAGTCATCCCCCGGCGTGTCTTCACGGTCAGGCCGGCTTGTGCCGTTCGCCGCCGGTGCAGCCGATCCGAAGGCGCCGGCGATCAGCCGGGGGGTGCGTCGGGGACCGCTCCGACCTCCTGGTTATCGGGCGCCGGTCCGGCCTCGACACCCGTATTGTGCTTCAGCGCTGCGACCAGCTCACGGCCGCGCCGCACGGCCTCGTCCATTTGCGCCAGCAGCTCCTGACGGTGCTGCGGCTCGGTCTCCTTCTCGACCACGGGCGGACCGCCCTCGCGCGGCGCGCCGCGCAGCCGTCGCGTGAGCCGGACCTCGTCCATCAGAACCGATTGCCGCCGGGTGACCTCCAGCAGTTCGCGGCTCTTCGCCTCGAGGTCCTTCTGTGTCAGGGCGTGCCGGATCACGATCGCGAGGTCAATCTCGTTGCAGGGCTTCGTGAAGAAGTGGTACACCTTGCCTTCGTTGAGGGCGCGGAGCGCGGCGGGCACCGAAGGATGGCCGGTGAGCACGATGCGAACCGTGTTCGGGCACTGGTGCGCCACGTGCGAGAGGAACTCCGTCCCCGACATGCCGGGCATTTCCTCGTCGCAGACGATCAGATCGACGTTCTGGTCGCCCAGAATGCCGGCGGCCTCCTCTGCGGTCGCTGCGATCAAGATGGCGTACGGCTCCTTGTGCAGCACGCGCTGCAGCCCGCTCAGGATGTGCGGATCATCATCTACCAGCAGGACGGTATGCGCCATCACGTACTCTCCTGTGCGGGCTGGCCTCGGCCCCGCGGCCGCCGAGCGACAGCTCCGATGCGCCCGGCATGGCACAGCATGGGCCGCAGCTCTTGCAGACCGTGCGGGTCGTCGTCCACAAACAGGGCCAGTCTCATACCGACGAAAACGCCACGGGCGCCCACTTGTGGTTGTCGGTCAGCTCGGCCCGAATGGCCTGCAACTCATCGAGCACGTCCAGGAAGGCCGCCAGCACGTTCGGATCGAAGTGTGCTCCGGCCCCCTCGCGCAGCGTCTTAAGGACGATCTCCTCGGGAAATGCCGCGCGGTACGGGCGTTCCGACAGTAGCGCGTCGTACGAATCGGCGACGGCCACGATGCGGGCCGCCAGCGGAATGTCCGGGCCGCGCAGCCCCGCGGGATAGCCCAGGCCGTCCCAACGCTCGTGGTGCGCCAGCGCGATCGTCGCGGCCAGCTCGATGACCGGATCGTGCGCGGCCGCGGCGCGCGGCCGCGGCCCATCACGCCACGCCAGGAAGGCATCGAGCACCTTCGAGTCCTGGCGCAGGATCTGGGCGCCGATCTCGCAGTGCCGCTTCATGATCCGCCATTCGGCCGGCGTCAGGGCTTCCGGCTTCCGCAGGATGTAGTCGGGGATCCCGATCTTCCCGATGTCGTGGAGCGGGCTGACCAGAAAAATCGTCTGCACCTGCTCGCGGGGTAACCCCAACGCCTCCGCCAGCACGCGGCACGAGCAGCCAACCCGCACGACGTGGTTCCCGGTGTCCTCGTCGCGACACTCGGCCGCCTTGCCCAGCCGCCAGATGATGTCCAGCCGCGAGTTTTCCAGGTCTGCGGTGCGCTCCTGCACCACGCGCTCCAGGATCTCGTTCTGCGCTTTGAGCTGGTCCTGGTACGACTTCAGGCGCAGCGCGCTGCGGATGCGTGCGAGCAGCTCCTCGGCGTCGGCCGGCTTGGTCAGCAGGTCCGTGGCCCCCAGGTCCAGGGCCCGTCGCTTCTGCCCCGGCTCGTTCACGCCGGTCAGCATGATCACGGGCAGGTCGCGTGTTTGCTCTGCGTGGCGGAGCTCAGCCAACAGGTCGAAGCCGTCGCGGCCCGGCATGCACACGTCGACCACGACCGTGTCAAAGCCGCCCGCCGCGACCTCGGCCAGCGCCTGCGGACCGCTGCCCGCGAAGCACAGCTCCCACGGCTCTCCCGTCGCGCGCAGCATCCGTTGGAGGGAGTCGAGCACCTGTGGCTCGTCATCGACAATCAGAATGCGCCGTCGAGTCACTGCGCGCTCCTTTCCGTGACGACCTGCGCCGCCAGCGGCAGCCGAATGATGAAGGTTGTCCCGCGCCCCATGGCCGTTTCGAAGGCAATCGTACCCCCGTGTTTTTTGACGATCGCGTCGTGGGCGATCGCCAGGCCCTGCCCGGTGCCCCGGCCGACCGCCTTCGTCGTGAAGAACGGCTCGAAGACCCGCGCCTGAGCGTTTTCCGGGATGCCGGTGCCGGTGTCGCGCACCCGGATCTCGGCCCAGTCGCCGTCGCGCCGCGTGCCGATCGTAATGACGCCCTTGCCCCGCGATCCGTCGCCGACGACGTCGGCAATCGCGTGGGCCGCATTGACCACTACGTTCAGGAGCGCCTGGTTGATGTCGTCCGCCAAGCACGGTACGAGCGGCAGGTTCGGATCGCAATCCATCACCACGTCCGCGACGCACCGCCACTCGCCGTGGGCCACCGTCAGCGTGCTGTCGAGCGCCTTGTTGAGATCAATCGCCCGGCGCTCTCCGTTGCCGGGGTGCGAAAACTCCTGCATCGCGAGCGCGATCTTCGCCAAGCGTTCCTGGCCCTCCAGAGACTGCTGGATCGCCTTGGGAATCTCCTCGGTGAGATAGTCCAATTCCAGCGCATCCAGTGCTTGCTCGACCTCACACAGCAGCGCCGGCGTGATCTGCGCGCCGCGCCCCGCCTCGAGTAGCGCCGCGTACTTCTCCAGCGCGGCCTTCAGATCGACGAACGCGTCCTGCAGGAACCGTATGTTGTCGCCCACGAACTGCGTCGGCGTGTTGATCTCGTGTGCAATACCCGCCGCCAGTTGCCCAAGCGACGCCAGCTTCCGCGCCTGGGCCAGTTGGCGCTCCAGGCCCTTGCGCTCCGTGACGTCCCGGCCGACGATGACCAGGTGCCCCATGCGTGGCGCGCCGTCGTTGGCCGGGTTGATCGTCAGCTCCAGGAACCCCGGGCGCCCATCCGCGTGCGCAAACGGCAGATCGTCCAACCGCTGCGGCTCACCCTGCGCGCGGCTGCGCGCCAGGCGGTCCGCCAGCGCGGCCCCGTCGAGCCCGGCCACGCCGGCGCCGAGCGGTCGCCCGAGCACTTCTGCGGCGGCGACCCCGAACGTCGCTTCCGCGACCGTATTCCACCGGGTGATGTGGTCTTGCGGGTCCACCTCGATCAAGATCGAGGAGATCGCCGCGAGCAACTGCTCGGTTTCACCGCGGGCTTGACGGACGTGCTCCTCTGAGTCGCGCAGCGCAGATTCCACGCCGCGGCGCTGGGCGACCTCGCGGCGCAGTTCCTCGTTGACTTGCGACAGGGCCGCGGTTCGCTGGGCGACGAGCCGGGCCGACTCCTCCGCCACTAGTCTGGCCTGGCGCGCCAGGCTCCATTTCTCGGTCAGCGCCCACGTCAGTTGCTGGACCTCGATGTGGTCAAACGGCTTCTTGAGCACCAGCAGCCGGTCGGTCTGCCCGAGCCGGGTCAGCATCTCGTTCCAGGAGTAGTCGGAATGCGCCGTACAGACGACCGCCTGGATGTCTGGATCCTCACGCCAGACGCGGGCGAGCGTCTCAATACCGTTCCAGCCGGCCGGCATGCGAATATCCACGAAGACGACCGCATACGGCCGTCCCAGCAGCCGCGCCTGCCGGACCTGTTGCACGCCCTCTTCGCCCCGGCACACCGCGTCAATCTCAAAGGCCGCCGCGGGCGCCCGCGCGCCCGGGACGGCGTCGAACAGGCGCGCCTCCACCTCCGCCAGCCGGTCGGGTCCGCCGGCCCTGGCCAGGATCTTGCGGAAGTCTTCGTGGACCGCCGGATTGTCATCAATGACCAGCACCCGCCGGCGGTCGTGATTGCAATTCGGCATCAGGTTACCTCAGCAGCAGGAGCCGCGGTCCTTGCCTGTGCACGCTCGCCAGGCTCGGACTGCCTGGGCGGAGTGGCAGCCGCTAGCTTGTGGCGGACAACGACGTGTCCCGGCAAGCGCACCGTTGCGCAGTGGCCTGAAGGAAGCATCGAATTCCCCCCGGCTCGTCACAATAGGCAACAATACCTAAATGATTCCCGGTGCTCGCGCGTGTATCGTAGGCGGTGGGCAGGTCGTGCGTTGGTGGTGAGGAGTGACGTCCGGAGGAGAGGGCCGCACGGAGGACGCGGCGTCGGTCAAATGCGGCGAGGGGGCGTTTCCCCGGGGGGAAACGCCCCTCGCCCGCTGCGACAGTGGGCTCGCCACCCGATGCGGCCGGGCAATGCTCCCGGCTGCATTCGTTGCGACGAACACCAGCGGAGAACGGGCATGGCAACCCGAAAGAGGGATCGTGAGGTGGCAGATGCAGGGCTTTCGGGCGCTCTCTTACCGGTGCTCGTCAGTGGTTGCCCACGGCTCACAGAGGAATCATCGGATGACCCCGCACACCAGACGATGGGCAGCATTGCCCTATCCGCGCGACGTAATTTTCGCCGATCATCGCACCGGCGATGGACACGTGCCATACTTATTCTAGGTGTTCTCGGGCGGATGAGCATGAAACGGCGTTGCACCGCACGAGCGGACAGCGCCCGCGTGGTGACACGTCAAGAATGGAGTCTGCGCGAGGCCCGCGCGTGGCAGGGCACTCGCAGGGCCGGAAGAGGATCATCGATCGACCAAACGCGTGATCGCCGCAGTGGTTTGAAGCGGCGGCGGAGCTTCGGAGGCGCGCGGAAACCGAGACCGGGTTCGGGGTCCGCGCTCAGGAATCTGGGAAACACCGTCCCGGGATCGGAATTGACGTTGGGAGAAGCGCGCATGGATGCGAAGAAAGGCAGCGCAGCGCACGCTGACAACCTCCGCCAGCGGGCCGAAAGGCTGGTTCGGCTGACCCGTCACGACATCGCCACAATGCCGGTCGAGGATGTTCAGAAGCTGGTCCACGAGCTGCAGGTGTACCAGATCGAGCTGGACATGCAGAACGAGCAATTGCGGCAGACCCAGCGGAAGCTCGAGGAGTCGCGCGACCAGTACTCCGACCTTTACGACTTCGCGCCCGTGGGGTATCTCACGCTCGATCCACAAGGGGTCGTCCAGGAAGCCAATCTTACCGCAGCCGCCATGATCGGCATCGAGCGCGGCCTGTTGCCCGGCCGGAGTCTCGCGCGCACGGTCGCCACCTGCGATCGCGACCGGTTTCGTTCGCACATGAAAGCGGTCTTCGCCGGCAACGCGCGCCAGGCCTGCGAGCTCGAACTGGTGCGAAAGGACGGCATGTCGCTCTGCGCTCGGTTAGACAGCATTCGGGCCTCCAGCCGGAACGGCCAAACGCCGGGTTGCCACATGACGATCAGCGACGTCACCGAGCGCAGGCACGCGGAGCTGGAGCGGCACCGGCTGGAAGCAAAGATTCAGGAGGCGCAAAAGCTGGAAAGCCTCGGCGTGCTCGCAGGCGGGATCGCACACGACTTCAACAACCTGTTGACCGGAATTCTGGGATTTGCTAGTCTAGCGCAAACGCAGGTGCCGACTGATTCACCTGCTCAGGACGGATTGCAGCATATCGTGCGCGCGGTGGAGCGCGCAGCGGAGTTGGTGAGACAAATGTTGGCTTACGCTGGGAAGGGTGGATGTGCTATTGCGCCCATTGATCTTTCCCAGCTCGCCAGCGAGATGCTCGATCTCCTGCAGGCCTCGCTCTCGAAGAAGGCGGAGCTGAGGCTTGACCTGCCCACTGGACTGCCCTTGATCGAGGCGGACGCCGCCCAAGTCCGCCAGGTGTTCATGAATCTGCTCACCAATGCGGCCGAAGCGCTCGGCGACCACGTAGGGGCGATTACCGTGCGCACCGGGGTGATCGAGGCCGACCAGACCTATCTGGCCAAGACGTACCTGCAGGACAACCCGCCGGAGGGGATCTACGTTTTCGTCGAAGTCGCCGACACGGGCTGTGGGATGGCCGAGGAAACGGCGTTGAAGATCTTCGAGCCGTTTTTCACGACCAAGTTCACGGGGCGCGGACTGGGCTTGGCGTCCGTCCTCGGCATTGTGCGCGCCCACCACGGCGCGATTCTGCTACAGAGCCAGCCCGAGCACGGAACGACCTTCCGAGTGCTGTTTCCGGCGGTCCAGCAGACCAGTCTGCCCATTGTGCCCAAGAAGTTTCCGTCGATACCGGTGTCCGCAGAGCACCGGCAAGAGACGGCGACCGTGCTGGTGGCCGACGACGAGGAGCCCGTGCGCTCCGTCGCCAAGGCGGTGCTGCGCCGGTCCGGCTTCACGGTCTTGACCGCCAGTGACGGTTGGGAAGCGCTGGAAGTATTCCGTGCCCACCGAGACGCGATCGACGCTGTATTGCTCGACCTGACCATGCCACGCCTGGGCGGTGCGGAGGTACTCCGCGACATTCGTCGCGAGCGGGCCGACGTACCCGTGATCCTGTCGAGCGGTTACGACGAGCAGGACGCCCTCGCTCATTTCCCGGGCGCCGGGCTGGCGGGGTTCATCCAGAAACCGTACCGCGCCGACGATCTGCTGGTAAAAGTCCGGCAGGCCCTGGACATGGCGACTCCAGCGGGATCGGGCACCTGAGCCTTAGCGCTGCCCGGCAACGGGAGCTTTGTGACATGCCGACCCGAATGAGCACGCCGAAGCGCAAACCGCCGGCGAAGAAGACACGCAAGCCGCGCGGCAGTCAGGGCGCGGGTTCTTCGGCCCAGCCGGTAACGCCCGCCGCGGGGCCGGACGTGGCGCAGCGTTTCCCGATCGTGGGGATCGGTGCGTCGGCCGGCGGGCTCGAGGCACTCCAGAGCTTCTTAGCGCACGTGCCGAGCGATCCGGGTATCGCCTTCGTCATCGTCACGCACCTGGCTCCCGACCAGGTCAGCCTCTTGCCCGAGCTGCTGCAACGGCACACGCGCATGCCGGTGCAAAAGGCCCAGGACGGGATGAGGGTCGAGCCTAACTGTGTCTACGTCAACACGCCCTCCCACGATCTGGCCGTTCTGAACGGGACTCTGCGACTCTTCCAATCCGCGGTGCCGCACCATGTACCGCTGCCGATCGACTTCTTCCTGCGCTCGCTGGCGGAAGATCAGCGGGAGCGCGCCATCGGCGTCATCCTCTCCGGCACCGGATCGGATGGGACCGTGGGCTCAAAGGCGATCAAGGGCGAATCCGGGATGGTGATGGCGCAGGACCCGGCGTCCGCGTCGTTCGCGGGCATGCCCGAGAGTGCCATCGCCACCGGTTTAGTGGACTTCGTTCTACCGGCCGACAAGATGGCCGCGCGGATCGTCGAGTACGCGCGGGGCGCGTATCTGGCGGGTCGTACAGCCAGCGACGACAGCACGCCGACTCTGGATGCGGCCCTGCAGCAGGCATTCATACTGATTCGTAGTCACACCGGCCACGATTTCTCGTCCTACAAGCTCAGCACGATCCGTCGCCGGGTCGAGCGGCGCATGAGCGTGCATCGGATCGAGACGCCGGAGGGCTACGTCCGCTTCCTGCGCGAGAATGCCCAGGAAATCGACATTCTTTTCCGCGAGTTGCTGATTGGCGTGACCAGCTTCTTCCGCGATCCGGAGGCGTTCGACGTGCTCCGCCGCACGGCGCTGCCGGCGCTCCTCCGGCTGATCCCGGAGCGCCAGGCGGTGCGCGTCTGGGTGCCGGGCTGTTCGACGGGGGAGGAAGCCTACTCGCTCGCCATTCTGCTGCACGAGTGCATGAATGAAATGAAGGTGCGTTTCAACGTTCAGGTATTCGGAACCGACTTGGACAGCCAGGCGATCGAAAGCGCCCGCAATGGCTTGTATCCGCACGGCATCGCCGTCGACGTGGGCCCGGAACGCCTGCGGCGGTACTTCTCCGAAGAGGGCGGCTATTACCGCGTCAACCGCGACATCCGGGAGACCTTGGTCTTCGCGCCGCACAACCTCACGAAGGACCCGCCCTTTACGAAGCTGAACCTCATCGCCTGCCGCAACCTGCTGATCTATCTGAAGAGCGACCTCCAGCAGCGGCTGTTGTCCGTCTTTCGGTACGCCCTGAAGCCGCACGGGGTGCTGTTCCTCGGATCTTCGGAGACGATCGGCGGCGTCGCCGACGACTTCGACACTCTCGATCACAAGTGGAAGGTATACGTGCGCAAGGACACCGCCCCTCCGCCCGGAACCGTCACAGCGCTCTGGGGCACGCGCCGTCATGATGCCGCCGGCCCTCCGCCCGCCGCGGAGGCAACCGGAGCGCTCCGGAGCACGCCGACCGCCGCGCTGGTCGAGAAGATGCTGCTCCGTCGCTATGCGCCGCCCACGGTGGTCATTAACGATCGCGGGGACATCATTCACACTCATGGGCACACGGGCGCTTACCTGGAAATGCCCTCCGGCCAGCCGCACCTGAACATCCTGGCGATGGCGCGCGAGGGCCTGCGTATGCCGCTCGCGACGGCGATTCGCAAAGTGCTCTCCACCGACACCGAGGCCGTGCAGGATGGGATCGCGATCGGGACGGGGGACAGTCGGCAGGTGGTAAAACTCACCGTCCGGAAGATCGCGGAACCAGAAACTCTCCAGGGACTGCTGACGGTGGTCCTGGAGCAGCCCCGGCGGCGCGGTGGTCGGTCGAAACACGGCGCGAAGGCGGCGACGGCCAAGCAGGCAAGCCCCAGCACGGAGGAACTGGAGCTGCAACTCCAGCTCACGCGGGAAGGCCTCCAGAGCACGATCGAGGAGCTCCGGTCGGCCAACGAGGAGGTCGAGTCCACGAATGAGGAGCTGCAAAGCAGCAACGAGGAGCTGGAAACTTCCCGGGAGGAAATGCAGTCGCTCAATGAAGAGCTGCAAACCGTCAACGCGGAGCTACAGTGCAAGATCGAGAGCCTGTCGCGCGCCAACGACGACTTGAGCAATTTGCTGAACAGCACAGAGATCGCGACCGTCTTCCTGGACCCCAACCTGAATATCCGGCGGTTCACCGCCCACGCCAAGCGCGTGATCAAACTGATCGATTCGGACTTGGGCCGCCCGGTCGGCGACATCGTGAGCAAGTTGCAGTACGACGGACTCGAAACCGACGCCCGGAGCGTGCTCGCGACGCTGGCGCCCAAAGAGCAGGAGGTCGAGACGATCGACGGGCACCACTACCTGATGCGGATCTTGCCCTATCGCACGGCGGACAATGTGGTCGATGGGCTCGTCATCACGTTCGTCGACATCAAGGCGATCAAGGAAGCCGAGCGCAACAACGCCGTGGAGAAGACCCACGCCCTGGCGGCGAGCATCGTCGAGACGATCCGGGAACCCCTGCTCGTCCTCGATGCGGACATGCACGTCGTGTCCGCCAACCAGTCCTTCTACCGGACCTTTCAAACGCGACCCGAGGACACCACGCAACGGGTCATCTTCGAGCTGGGCGCCGGACAATGGGATATCCCAGAGCTCCGGCGAATGCTGGAGCAGGTGCTGCCGCGGCAACGCCTGTTCGAGGATTTCGAAGTCCAGAAGGAGTTCCCGATGATCGGGCACCGGGTGATGCTGCTGAATGCCCGCCGCCTGGAGCTGGCGCCGGAGCAGCCCGGCCTGATCCTGCTGGCCATGGAGGATGTCACGGACCAGCAGAGATCCAAAATCGCACTACGGGACGTTAGGGCGCGCACGCAATAGACCACGGCACGCCATGAAACTGGAGTGAGAGCAATGAGCGCAACAGGCCAGAAGCACTCACCGGATAGCGACATGCGGCAGCGCGCGGAAGAGCAGCTAAGCCGGGCGGCGGCGGGCGCGAGGAGTCTGCCCGCCGACCCCCAGTCTGTGCTGCACGAACTCCAGGTGCACCAAATCGAGCTGCAGATGCAGAACGAAGAGCTGCGGGCTGCGCAGTTGGAGCTCGAGGCGTCCAGCGCCCGGTACAGCGACCTGTTCGATTTTGCACCGGTCGGCTACGTGGTGCTCGACCTGGACGGCGTGATTCTCGCGGCCAACCTGACGGCCGCCGCCCTGCTCGGCATCGAGCGCAGCGCGTTGCTGAAGCGGCGGCTGAGTCATTTTGTCCTGCCCGAGGATCAGGACATCTTCCACGTGCACCGACAACGACTGGGCGCGGACAGCGGGCGACAGACCTGTGAGTTGCGCCTCCGGAAGGCCGACGGCCAGCACTTCTTTGCGCGCCTGGAAACCACGCCGATGCCAGATCGGGCTGGGAATCGGCAGGGCTGTCGAATCGCTGTGGTGGACATCACAGATCGCAAGCTCGCCGAGGATGCCCTGGCCCGCCGCACGCGCGAGCTCGAAACGCTCATGGACCACGCGCCGGACATCATCGTCCGCTTCGATCGCGAGTCCCGGCCGGTCTACGCCAACCGGCGGTGGGCCGACCTTGCGGGGGTCCCGTTGGAGCAAGCCCCCGGCCAGCGCTGCGGCGACATTGGCCTCCCGCTGGACTTGGAGGTCGCGCTCGCGGAGGCATTCACCACGGGCCAAATGCAAGAGCCGGAGCTTCGGCTCGCCAGGGCCTATGAGCATCGGTATTTCCAGGCGAAGATTGTCCCCGAACTGACACCGGACGGGACGGCCGAGACGGCACTCGCGATCATCCGCGACGTAACCGAGCAACGGCGGTTGCAGAACGAGCTCAACCAGGCACACAAGATGGAGGTTGCCGGCCAGCTCGCCGCGGGCATCGCCCACGACGTCAACAACATGCTGACGGCCATCGCCGGTTACGCCGCGCTGCTCCGCACCGAATTGCCGGCCCACGGCGAGAGCAGCCTGCACCTGGGGCAGATTGAGGAGGCGACGCAGGCCGCCGGCACCATCACCAAGGCGCTGCTGGCCTTCACCCACAGGATGCCCGCCGAGCAGCAGCCCGTCGAGGTGCGCACCGCGATCGGGGGTACCGCGCGCTTGCTCCGCCGCATGTTGCCCGCGGCCATCGAGGTGGTGGTGGATGTCCCCACCGAAACCGGCCTCTGGGTCCTGTGCGGCCGGATGCAGTTGCAGCAGATCATCCTGAATATGGCCATCAACGCCCGCCATGCCATGCCCAACGGCGGCACGTTGCGCATCGCCGTCTCTGAGGAGGGTGCAGCGCCCGGCGCGACGCAGCCGGCACCGGGTGCTGACAGCCCCGCCGGCGTCCGCATCGTCATCAGCGACACGGGTTGCGGGATCTCGCCGGGTGTGCTGCCGCACATCTTCGAGCCCTTCTTTACGACGAAGGCCGCGGGCCAGGGAACCGGCCTCGGCCTGTCGGTCGTCAAGAGCGTGATCGAGGAGCACGGCGGCCGCATCAGTGTGGAGTCAGATGTCGGGCAGGGCACGACGTTCACCATCCGGCTGCCGCGCGCCGCGCCAGTCGGCCTCACCGCCGGCGAACAGGAGGTCCGGGAATCGGCCCGCGGGCACGGCGAGCTGGTGGTCGTGGCCGAGGACAACCGGCAGGTTCTTCAGGTGCTGACCACGGGTTTGCAACGCGCGGGGTACGAGGTCGGGCAAGTTACGGATGCGCAGGAGCTTCTCGCGCAATGCGCCCGTT
>Ga0182017_10001217_pt1 | contig 20063 bp, 21 predicted proteins | sample 712E3DmetaG_FD_120492 | JGI IMG/M metagenome (GOLD analysis project Ga0182017, IMG submission 120492) | Permafrost microbial communities from Stordalen Mire, Sweden - 712E3D metaG | ecosystem: Environmental > Terrestrial > Soil > Wetlands > Permafrost | place: Sweden: Stordalen | collected... | reverse complement strand
GATTCTTCATTCTCCCATGAATCATTTCTGTATGTGCTTCATGAATTCTTTTTATTTCCTCCTCAGCCTGTGTAATGTGATATTTCATCAATTCCAAAGTATCATCTTCTTTAGTTATATTTTCTACAGTTTTTTCCCTGCTGAATAATCTCATGGTTTCACTTTTAAAGTAATTATAACTGATTATTGATAACAACTAATATATATAAATATCGAAAATTCAGGCAGACATATTTCTTGTATTCATTCAAAGATTTTTTGTATTCATTCAAACCCATGCTTATGTCCCCATGTTGATGGCTCATTGATCCAATCGAGAACTATTATTTTCTGGTCATTCGTTATCTTGGCAGTCTCGACTGAGTATTCAAGAAGCTCTGAGAGATTTGTGATAGTGATTAAATTACAGCTTGCCATCTTGAATGCTTCTTTAGATTTTGCCATGCCGTAAGAGAATATTGCCAGGCAATCCTCAACTATCCCGCCAGCTTTTCTGATATTTTCTATTGCCTTGATGCTGCTGCCGCCTGTACTCACAAGATCCTCTATTACCAAGACTTTCTGTCCTTGTGATAATTTTCCTTCTATTGCGCTCTGCTTGCCATGCTCTTTTTTTTCTTATCTCACATAGATGAATTTTACATCCAATCTTTCTGCGATAAGAACTCCCTATGCAATCCCTGCAGTTGCGACACCAGCTATAACATCAAATTTCAGGCCATGCTTTTTGATGATATCAATGAATAAATCGACAATCATTTTTCTTGATTCAGGATCTGTCAATAGGATCCTATTATCGCAATAGATCGGGCTTAAGATTCCTGAAGTGTACCTGAATGGCTTTGATGGCTCGAGGCTCACTGCCTTGTTTTCAAGCAATAAAGAGATAATTTTCATAACAATTAAAAATACCAGATTATTTATCAATTTTGCGAAAATATCTTGTGTGTCAATAACTAAATGCGAAATGCGGGGAACAATAGGACAATGAATGCGAAAGAATCTTTGGCGTTAGAGAAATTCATCAAGGACATCATTGTGAAGGCCGGCAAACAGACACTCAAATATTATGGAAAGGCAAAAGTAAAGTATACAAAAGAGAATGAAAGTGATTTTGTCACTGAGGCTGACCTTGCAAGCAATAGAATGATAGTCAATTCTATTAGGAAAAAATATCCTTCTCATGGAATAATTTCTGAAGAAGAGCCAGTTCAAAAGCAAGATAAGGAATATGTCTGGATAATCGACCCTATAGACGGCACATATAGCTATGCTCACAAATCTCCCATGTATGGAGTTATGATTGCAATAACAAAAGATAGTCATGTGATTATGGCATCTATATATCTCCCTTATTTTGATGAGTTATATTTTGCAAGAAAAAACAAAGGTGCCTATCTGAATGGAAAGAGAGTAAGATGTTCTCAAAAGAAGGACATGAGAAACTCTATCGGAGTTGGAACCTTAGTACCCTTAGGAGAGCGCAAGCGTCAGATAGAACGGTTCTTTGCCAAGTCAACCCAAAAATATTGGCTCACAAGCACAGCAGCCATAGCTAATGACACTGCAGATGTTGCAAGAGGTGTAAGGGATTGGTTCTTTTCTCCTCATTTATGGGATGGCATATGGGATTTTGCTGCACCATCACTCATCCTTGAAGAGTCAGGATGTAAAGTTACAGATTTTGATGGGAATGATTGGAATCTAAAGAGTGGATCAGAATTTATTGCAGCCAATCCAATATTGCACAATAAGATTATGAAAATAATCAACAGATGATGTTATGAAAATAATAAGAGGGTGAAAATATGGCAGGAAAAAATTCTATATTGAAGATTGGCGACAAAGCACCAGATTTTGAATTGAAAGACCAGGATGGTGAATCACACAATCTATCAGATTATAAAACTAAAAAGGTCGTCCTATATTTTTATCCTAAAGATGATACTCCTGGATGCACTAAAGAAGCATGTGATATAAGGGATAATTATGGAGCATTGAAGAAAAAAGCCGTAGTATTAGGAGTAAGCGCTGATGATGAGAAATCACACAAAAAGTTTGCTGCAAAATACAATCTGCCATTCATATTGCTTGCTGACCCAGATAAGAATGTGTTGAATCTCTATGGAGTCTGGGCAGAGAAATCTTTCATGGGAAAGAGATACATGGGAATCGTCAGATCAACGTTTATCATTGACAAAGGAAAGATTGTAAAAATATTTCCCAAAGTAAGTGTTCTAGGGCATGTGAAAGAGATCATGGATTCGCTTTGATCATCGAACTGAGGCTGCTAAAAATATATATTATCAGAAATTTTATAAACAATATTGCTTGATATGCATGAAAGAGGGTGAGCATATGAATATCTCTGTCTCAGAAAATCTTGATAATAAGCAGGAAGTATTGGCATTAGGGCTGTTTGATGATGATATTGATTATTATTCTTCGTATAATAAGGCATTGTCAGATGAATTGAAGGATGCTATCAGCAAAAAATCCTTTGAACTAGAATTCGGCAGGACATATACGACAAAGATTGATTCTACAGGATACAAGAGGATTATTGTGGTCGCATTAGGAAAAAAGCAGGATTTGACTATCGATAGGGTCAGAAGGGCCATGAATAGGATTGTCGCATTCATGAAAAGCCTCAAGCTATATTCATTCACTACAGATATCGTCGCATTATGCGCTTCGCAATCTCTTAAGAATTCTGATGTCGCGAGGGCTGCTGCTGAAGGATTGATCCTATCAGAATATTCGTTTGAAAAATATAAGATAAAGAAAAGTGTTGACAAAGGATTCAATGCAGTACTTCAAGGAGTCCATGACTTATCACCATACATCATCCAAGGGACAATCATCGCCAATGCTACAAACTATGCAAAAGATCTCATCAATGAGCCTGCTATTGTCGCGACTCCAGAATTTATCGAATCGCAGGCAAGAAAGATCAAAAGCCCAAAAATCAAGGTAAAAGTGATGGATAAGAAAGAATTGGTGCAGAAGGGATTGAATGCTATCCTAGCAGTGAGTGCAGGGTCGGATAAGTCCCCAAAACTTATATTTATTGAATATAATGGAGCAGGAAAAGCGCCTTATACAGCAATAATCGGCAAAGGCATAACATTCGATTCTGGAGGATATAATCTCAAGCCTACAGGCGCTATCGAGGATATGAAATGCGATATGGCAGGGGCTGCAGCAATCCTCGGCACAATAATAGCATCTTCAAAGCTTGGGATAAAAAAAAATATCCTAGGAGTGATCCCTGCATGCGAGAACATGATAAATGGCTCTGCAATAAAGCCAGGAGATATTGTTAGAGCATACAATGGAAAGACGATTGAGATATTAAATACTGATGCAGAAGGAAGATTGATACTGGCAGATGCCATCAGCTATGCTGAAAAGAATTATTCTCCAGAAAAGATCATTGATCTTGCGACATTGACAGGCGCATGCATCGTAGCATTAGGGCATCATGCATCTGGCATATTCAGCAATGATGAAGGATTATCCAAGGAATTGATCGATGCTGGAGAGCAGAGCCATGATAGGCTTTGGCCATTGCCGTTGTTTGAAGAATACATGGATGATATGGAAGGGGACATAACTGATCTTAAGAATTCTGCAAAGATCGCTGATCGAACTGCTGGAGCTATAAGAGGGGCAGTGTTCATAAGCAAGTTTGTAGAAAAATCTGCATGGGCGCATATTGATATTGCTGGGCCAGCATATCTCTCAGAGCCGCATGAATATAATCAGAAATATGCGACAGGCTGCGGTGTCAGGCTATTGACATATTATTTCATGAAATAGGTCATAGGTAATTATATTTTCTCCTAAATTCCAAAACAATATTATCTAGGTCGCTGATTGCTTGCGCAGCCTTTGGCGTGATTTCTTTTCTTATGTTTGCAAATACTGTCGAATAATATAATTTGACCCCTATTGAAGTGTTGAGCATTACATTAAATTGAGACTTGTTATTCACTGCAAGATCATCAGCTTTTTGCAACAACCCTAAAAGATCATTCGGCAGATGCGCGTGGCTTTTATTCCTATCAAGCCAAAAATTTGTGTTGTAATGTAACATGGTTTCAGGCTCAGGCTTTTCATTTCTCAGAATACCGAACAATAATCTGCTCCTTGAATTATCCTTATTCTTATGATAGAAGCTGTAATCCTCCTCAAAATTCCTGAACTGGTAAAGCCCATAAGTATCTCTTGCCATCTTATCCACAGGATCAGACCAATACCCTGAGGACAGGCTATCATCCAACCTTCCATCCTCAACATGATCCAATCCAGCAATTTGAATGAAGCGAAATCCTTGCTGATATGCATGAATCAGCCTTTGGTCCTCATAACGCTCTTCGCCGTCTTTTGACAAAAGGACAACGATACCCTGATATATCATGGGCTTCCTTTCCAACAATGGCTTCATTTCCTGCTTTGATTTTTCGACAGATTCATTCTTATTCATCTTAATCCTCCATATTGATACAATAGCTGTTTGTAATCACTAGAACGTAATCAATATTTATATAACTTTCTATACAAAATTGCATAAAAAACGATAAATATATAATAATTAATAGATTATTATGTAAAATGAACATAGACAAGACAGACAGGCAGATACTCATGGCATTGCTGGACGACTCCAGATCATCAGTCAGCGGCCTTGCCAAGAAAACAGGCCTCAGCAGGGAGATAATAAATTACAGGATGAAGAGACTAGAAGATGATAACATAATCAAAAATTATATAACAATCATTCACCAGCCATTATTCTGCTCAGGCATAGCAACGCTTTTATGCAAATTGCGGCATATAGCAGATAAGAGATCAGATGAGATATATTCTTTCATCAATGACCATCCTTCGATAAACTGGTGCAGCGAACTCTGCGGCTCATACGATATTGTCGTAACTTTCTTATATGCTGATTCACAGGATTTGGAAAAAAGTCTATCTTCAATCACAAATTATTTGGGCAAAGACCTGAAAGAACATTCATTGTCATTATATATTTCTGAATACAAATTTGACAGGAAACCATTGATAGCAGGAAAATCATCAGAATATAGGCCTAAAATCGTGCATTTTGACGATTCAAAGATTGATATTGACGAAATAGATAGGAGAATCCTTTCAGAACTCGCAAATAATTCAAGGATTAAGAATATCGATCTTGCAAAAAAGATAAAGATTAGCGAAGACTCAACAAGGCTACGGATAAAAAGGCTTGAAGATAAGAAGATAATCAAAGGATACACGATAGTTCTTGACACAGGCAAACTCGGATTTGAGGCATATTATATGGGACTTCAGATAGAAAATATTAATGATAAGACTATCAATAAGATAAAATACTATGTCAATACCAACCAATATATAATATTCTGCGCAAGGACCTCAGGAAAATATAATATTATCATGACATTGAACACTAAGAACAGGACACATTTCAGCGAACTCCTACTCGAGATAAGAAGGCAGTTCTCAGAAGATCTTAACGGCTATGAATTCCAGATAATATTGCAAGATCATAAAGAGATATTTGTGCCAAAAAATCTTATTCTGAAAAACTTTTAGAATTTCCTCATGATAGTATTTATGTTCTGGTTCTGCTGGTATCTCATCTGCTGGAATGAATGGAATTCATTCAATAGTCTTTGGATATATTCTGTGGTGTTCTTGACATCATCGATGCATTCTGCCTTGATGTTGCCCTCTCTCATGCCAGATATCTCAAGATATATATCCCCATAATTGAGCAGCTTGTTCATCAGGGAATCGCTTTTATAATATACCCTTGTGATGTTCTGCAAAGGGATTTGTGCAGAGTTCACCATGATGAGTGCCTGCGTGGTCTTAAATACTATCTTATCATCATATAATACATATCTCACATTCTTTGATGCAAGATAGCTGCCCATCAATAAGAAAAATGCCAGAAAAAACAATATCACAACAGTATATATTATCAACTGTGTAGGATCAATCACTATCTGGAATGTCTCGAAAATCGGGGCAAATGAATCAAAGCCCACCTGTATTTCCAGATAAATCCCGAGGCCGATAAGCACTAGCAAAAATATTAATATAGTGATAAGATTTTTCACAAATATCTTCTTAAGATTAGGCCTAATCTCTCCTATAGGAGCAAGATATGAATTATCATCAGCAATATAGCCCTGCATCCTGCAACACTGATGATATATGTTAATAAATATTGTGATATCACTTCTTCAATGCTTTATCAACATCTTTAGCATTGTAACCCTTCTGCAGCAAGAATTTCCTGAGCTGCTCTGGAGTATATCCCACAGACTCTTCTTTTGCAATCCACAATTTGAGCCTCTTCTGCATCTCATTGCCTTTGGATCCTGATTTTATCTTAGCTATAGAATATACGCTTATGGAGACAATCACGACAAAAAATATCGCAGGCCAAATATAATCAGTGATAGGGATTTGTGTGTTCTCTAGACTATGATTTGATGTATTTGATTCTGTACCAACACTTAAATTATTAGTTGCTTCATTAACAGCAACAACAGTCTTATCAACAGTTTGGACTATAGGCTGTTCATCCCCTCCTTCGGACGATCCTATGGAATGTTGTATTATTGCAGGATTAGGTGTTGGGATGATACCTATATATCCTCCAGAACCGCTAGATCCTCCACCAGAACTGCCAGATCTTCCACCAGAACCAGCAGAACTGCCACCAGAACCAGCAGAACTGCCACCAGAACTGCCAGAACTGCTAGAATTATTACCGCAATCTACTGTGCATGGAATGCAAGTCTTGCTATCTGTGTCGCATGTCTCACCAGAAAGACAATCAGCATCTATCGAACACATCCCGACATATGTGCACGCACCTGTCGAATCGCATGCCTCTTCTGTTACACAGTCTCCTGATGTTCTGCATTGTATGCAATCTCCTGTCGCCTGTTCACAGTATGGCGTGAATGGATCTAGGTCTGAGCAGTATTGGTCATCTGTGCATCCTTGCATGTTTGTTATGCATTGCCCGAATGTCGGGCTTACTGCTATATTATCGCAATATTGTGTCGATAGGTCGCATGATCCATTGCATATATCTGTTAGCAATTGTTCGCATCCTAAAGTTATCGGATCGCAATATTGTGTCGATAGGTCGCATGCCGGATCGCATACTGCTGCCTGAATGTCAGCATATGCCCTGCTGACGAGAATCAACGCAACGACAAGAAACAATATGCTCTTATATGAAATAGGACCATTCAATGAAATAGGGCGATCCATATTCTCTACCTCTCATATACGATAATATCAATCCCTTCAGCAATATCTTATTTAAATGTTTTGGATAAATGATACAGTCAACTTAAGTGGAGGTTGTGTGTTAGCTATCTGTTCGCAGCATTTGAAGTTTCATCTAAGGAAAAATTCCCTCTCGCAATCTTCCTTTTTCGTCATACTATTTTTTGAGTGCTACTCACCTCAGGATAGCTAACACACTCAACTTGACTTTGCTCGATTTCCATAACCTTTAAATATGCTCTTCTAGTCCAGACATGTATGGAAAATAAGCTTTCTGAGAAGAACTGGTCTAAAGAGATCGAGAGAGAGATATTTACTCAATGGAAGGATTCTAAGAAATACGAGTTCAATAAAGATTCTAAAAAACCTTTGTTCAGTATCGACACTCCTCCCCCATATGTGAATACTCCTATACATATCGGCCAAGCGACTACCTATGTTTTCATGGACATGTTCGCAAGATTCAAGAGGATGACTGGTCATGAGATATTGTTCCCTTTAGGGCTTGACAGGAACGGATTGCCTATTGAGATGGCTGCTGAAAAAAGATTCAATGTCAAGCTCAATGAGACCCCTAGAGAAAAATTCATAGAATATTGCCATAAAGTATTGGAAGAATCCAGCATGGCATCTGTCGAGTCATTCCTAAGGCTAGGCATCGGCTTCAATAGCTGGGATAAAGGAAGAAATATCGGGGATGTCTATGAGACTGACAGCCCAGATTATCGTTCACTCACCCAAGACACTTTCATAGACTTATGGAACAAGGGATTGATCTATGAAGATTTCAGGACAAATAATTGGTGCCCTGGATGCCAGACGACTATTGCTGACGCAGAGATTGAATACGAGGAATTGCCTGCATTTTTCAATGATATAAAATTCAAGGTCAAAGAGACTGGCGAAGATATAATAATAGGCACGACAAGGCCTGAGCTGATCTGCACCTGTGAGATGATATGCTATAATCCATTGGATGAAAGATACATTAATCTTGAAGGAAAGCACGCGATAACCCCATTATTCAACAAGATAGTCCCGATAAAGCCTGATCCTGTCGCCCAGATGGACAAAGGAACCGGCCTGATGATGATGTGCTCATTTGGTGATGTCACAGACATAAGATTTTTCAGGGATAATGGGCTCAAGCCCACGATTGCGATAAACAAGGACGGGACATTGAATGAGAACGCCGGATTCCTCAATGGCATGAAGATATTAGATGCACAAAAGGCCTTGGTCGCAGAACTTGACAAGAACAGATTATTGGTAAAGCAGGCGAAGATAAAGCACAGGACACCGATATGCGAGAGGAGCAAGGACAAGATAGAATTCATTGGCATGAAAGAATATTATCTCAAGCAGCTGGATTATAGGGATGATATGCTGAAGATTGCTGAGCAGCCGAATTTCTTTGCTCCAGAATCCAGGAAAATATTGATCGATTGGATAAATTCCATTTCAATAGATTGGCCGATATCCAGGAGAAGATATTATGCAACAGAAATCCCTTTATGGTATTGCAAAAAATGCAATGCTCCGATACTTGCGCCAAAAGGGAGGTATCATCAGCCATGGAAAGAGCCTTGCCCAGTCAATAAATGCCCTGATCATGGATGTGATTCTACAGAATTTATCGGCGAGGAAAGGGTGCTTGATACATGGTTTGATTCATCTATAAGCCCATTATATGTATTAAAATATTCTAGGGATGATGAATTTTTTTCAAAAAACAATCAATGCTCATTAAGGCCCCAGGGCAAAGAGATAATCCGGACCTGGCTATATTATACATTATTGAAAGATTATCTGCTCACTGGCAAATGCATATTCAAGGATGTCTGGATAAATTATCATATTATTGATGAGCAAGGAAAAAAGATGTCAAAATCTGCAGGAAACGGCATAGATCCAAAAGATGTGCTTGACAGGTTCGGCGCTGAGCCATTTCGGATGTGGGCTGCACTTGAAGGGAATCTGGAGAAGACAGATTTCAGGTGCTCGATGGAGAGGATCGAAGGCTCTGCAAAGACGATATCAAAGCTTTGGAATGTAGCAAAATTCATATCTATGTTCCCGAAACTTGATGGTGCAGATGCCAGAAATATTGAACAGCATTTGACTGAGCTTGACAAATGGATCCTTGACCAAGCAAACATCCTTGTGATAAAGGCCAATCAATGCTATGAAAGATATGATTTCCATAATCCTGCTGTCGAGATAAGGCATTTCATCTGGGAAGTCTTCGCATCAAATTATCTTGAGCTTGTGAAGAACAGGGCATATAACCAGAGCAATGATTTCACAAAACAGCAGCAGGATGCAGCGATATATTCATTGAATCATGTGCTGGACATAATATTGGGATTGCTTGCGCCAATACTCCCATTATTGACATTCAAGATATTTGATGCATTGCATGGAAAGGATATACATTTTGAGCAATTCCCCAAGCCTACAAAAATATTTGAGCCGAATCTCACGACTGAAGATATCTCAGAATTGAACAGCTATATTTGGAAGGCAAAAAGGGATAAATCAAAAAGCCTCAAAGAAGAGGTGTCAAGGCTTATTATTGAAGAGAAATATAAACCTATACAGCACGACATAATATCAGCGCATAATATCAAGCATCTATCATTCGGGGAGAGATTGATAGAATTATAGGCTAATTTCAAGAACATATCCTTTCTTTTCCTCGTCAATCGAAAACCGATCACTGCCAATAACACACTGGTAGAAAAACAAGATTTTAAGCGTTTCATGACTTCCAATAGATAGCTTTAGTAAAAGAGCATGTAGTCCCGACAATTTGGGACTTTAGAATATATTTTTATGTTGTTTATTAAGATTATTGTTTTTTGGATGTAGATTTTTTGCGCTTATGCGATAATTTTTTGTTTCGTCCTGATTCTGGTTCTTGAAGATAATTTTCTTCAGAGGTGATTGATCTGCCGAGCTCTTTTTCTGTTTCTTTTCTGGCATTACCGGCAACTCTTCCTCCTCTTACAGCCACACTCCTATTTTCTATAAATCCTTTAGCATCTTCTTTTCTAGTAATTTCCGTAGACACCCTCTCGCCAAGCATTGTAAATATCAATTCTAAATCATCCATATGGTCTCGAAGATTTTCTCTCCTTAATCCTTTGAATTTTTTGTATTCAGATGGCGTCATTCCAAATGTTGCCTTACTAATCTCTGATGTTAATATTGCAAATTCGCTAGCTGTTTTTACATCTCTCTTCTTCCACTCGTCGGTTAATTCATCTCTGACGGCAATGCCTCTGACCCTTTTTTCAATCCAGCCTTCGGAATAGCCTTTAGCTTTGTATAGCTCTTTCATTCGTTTTTGGGCTAATTCAGGATTTTCTATTTCTTGTATTCGTTCGTATCCTACCTGCGCTAGCCATTCTTTAAAAGGTTCAGCTCTGGGAGAAGGTATTGATTGTATAATCCTAAATGCATTCTTTGTGTTTACACAATCTGTCATCCTTAATTTACCGTCTTCTGCTGAAAGTTTCAACTGTCCGATTTTTTCGGACAGTTCAAAACCCTCTTCTATAAGCTTAACTTTAAGGTCTGACCAATATTTTCTAGCTCTGGAACTTTCTGTTAATGCACCTATAACATCAACTACGGAAAACCACCATTCATCATTAAACCATGCTCTACGTATCTCTTTATTTTGGAATACAACTAACGTATTATCTTTATGTACCATAATTCTAGAAATATTCATAGATTTATAAATTTCATGTGCACTTGTCCAGTGAGAAACAGCTGATGGAAAAAAATTTGCGCCTGGCGCTTCGCGCCTCAACGCACCCCACGAACCGTAAGGTTGAGGTAGGCACTGAGGAGAAGCCTACTACTACTACTACCATAGTCGTTGCCAAAATCGACAAGCTGCCAATAACACATTGATGGAAAAACTATATTTTATGCAATCGTGCCTTTTTTCCAGCGAACAACAGAATACAGATTATAATCCAATCACGAACACAAGAATTTTTCGATTAATCCTTTGTTCCTCACTTCTGGATGGAATAATACACCATAGAATGGCTTTGTCTTGTGCTTTATCGCCTGGACATATTTCGTCTTGGAAAATATATCAAACACATCCTTTAATCTTGCATCTTCTTTGACTGCCATATTATGAAGGGCATATATTTCTTTTTCTCTAGCCATACCCAAAAAATCATCTGAAAATTTTGCTTTTATCAGCCCTATCTCTTGCCCTTCAATCATCTCGCATCCGAATGTCCGGCATAATAATTGCATGCCGCCGCATATGCCTAGTATCGGAACCTGTTGCTTTTTTATCCAGCTGAACAATACAGAATCTTCGGAATAAGAAAAATCCTGCAATGATGTCCCTGAGATTATTATCTTCTCAGCACCCATGAGATTATTCAATGAGACATCCTTATAGCCGATGGTATTGAATTCTTTTCCACAAGCCTTGATGATATCTTCTATAGGCTTTACGAACTCATAATAATGCAGTCTTTCCTTGCAGATGTTGATTAAGAGGATCATGATTTTCAGTAATTACTCTATATATTTATAATTATCTAAATTTATTATCATTATCCATAATTATCATTAAATTATTAAACAATAACATTTAGATTATCATCATGATATTAGCATTCGGTGTCCTGCTTGCATTTGCTGCCATGCTATGCTGGGCATTTGGAGATTTTCTTATTCAGAGATCCACACGCCATGTTGGTGATGTACAGGCCCTTGCAGTCATCGGCATAGTCGGTAGCGTGGGATTATTGCCATTTGTAATAAAGGATTTTGCACTGCTGAACTCCACCAGCAACATCATACTGCTGTCCTCTCTGGGCATAATCGTATTCATCGACGCAATCCTTAATTTCGAGGCATTGAAGCAAGGCAAACTGTCGATAGTGGAAGTCATACTTGAGATTGAGCTGCCAGTGACTGTTGTCTTAAGCTTTTTCTTTTTCAAAGAATACTTGTCTGCATTGCAGCTGACAATAATCGCTTGCGTATTCTTCGGCATCATACTCATTGCGACAAAATCATTCCATCATTGGAAGACCAAATTTGAGAAAGGTGTGTGGATAGCATTTGCAACTGCATTGCTCATGGGTGTTGTGAATTTCATGACAGCATCATCATCCAAAAGAATATCTCCCCTGATGGCAGTCTGGTTTCCCTGGGTATTGTTCACAATAATAACCCTTGTGGTTATTTCACGAAGAGAAGGGCTTGCAGATTTTGGGCATAACATAAAAGAATTCAGGTGGCTCCTGCTGATGACAGGCATCGTGGACACAATCGCATGGGTATTCTATTCATATGCAGTGTTCAAGAATCCTATATCGATAATAACTGCAATAACAGAAAGCTACCCTGCAATCGCGATGTTCCTAGGATTATGGCTCAATAAAGAAACAATAAAATGGCATCAATATGCAGGAGCTGGGCTTGCGATAGCAGCGAGCATTTTGCTAAGCATGACAATCTAATTCATCTCCTCTATCTCATAATATCCTGAATTCTCTCCTGTCATTTTCTTGCTGGCCTTCTGAACTGTCAATCTCTTTTTGAAGAATGGCGCATACAATACAAATGATTCTGCCTCACCACCCTCGAATGCAGGATTGATGCCGTATTTTTTATTCAATTCTTTCAGTTCAGAAATCATTTTCTTGTCAAGTTTTCTTCCAAGCCAGCTCTTATCAAAGCCTTCGGCTGCTATTCCACTGATGATCACAACAAATTTCATATCAAGCAATTCATTCAATAATTCTATCTGATCTTTCTGCCATAATGGATTGAAGCATTCAATGTCCAGATTGTTGGTTATCTTCTGCACTCTCGATGCTTGATAGACAGATTCAATAGCTCCTGTCACAACTCCCCCAATCTTATAATGCCTGATGGCTTTCTTGATGGCTTTCTCAAGGTCTTTCAATTCCAATTCTTTTTTCCCTGTCGTCTTTTGGATGATGGAAGGCAATCCTATTGCTTCAGCCTGCATCTCTGCCCATCTTATGTTTGGAGTATGGAACATATAGCTTTCAGGATTTTCAGAAATTATTATTATCAGACATTTCACATCAGAATGCTTTTTTGCATATGCCAATGCTAAAGTAGAATCTTTCCCGCCAGAGAATAATACTGCAGTGTTCATATCAGAAAATAATGGATGAGGATTTATAAATATGACGAAGAAATATGCAGGCATTAATCAGCATGCTGCTCATCCTGTAAATTTCGCAATAATCGTAAAATTTACGAAATTTTTCAGCAGAAAAATATAAAGAGATTCTCTTCACAATAATTTATGCCATGGGAAGTCAGCATAATGGAATTCAATGACGAGAAAGGCAACGCTTACAAGGTCACAAGAAGAATGTCGGAATTTAGTGTGGCAGAAACGAAGATATTTCGCTCAAAAGAAGAGGCATTCAAGCAGTTTGAGCAATGGCTTTGGCTCTTTCGTTTAACAGCTGCACGAGTTCAGGCTGATTATATTGGAATATGTCCGGGATATCTAGGGATATTATCCTCTTTTGCATATACAATTCAGGGAATCTTTTAGAAATTTCCGTCCTCTGTATATTTTCCATTACAGCAACAGTGTCTGCCCATCTCAATTCATCTTCTGTGACAGGATTATCATTATATAATCCTGCAGACTTTGTATTGAACAGCTTCTTGAATATATGCTCTGCTGTCTTGCTCCTGTTCTGATTCTGGTTGCATATGAAGAGTACATTCATGAAAAATCATGAGCATAGGAATAATATAAATTTTGTGAAAAAACAATACAGAAAAATATTTCTGAATCAGATATTAACTCTTTATCATAGAATCATATATTAACTCTTTATCATATCTTCTTCACTTGCTGACCATCTTTTGTGTCAGCAACAGAATATCCTTTCTCCTTTAGCAGATCCCGAAGCTCATCTGATTTCTTGAAATCCTTGTCTTTTCTTGCAGCAGAGCGTTCATCGACAATCTTCTGTATCTCTCCAGGTATTGCGATAGGGGCTGCATTTATTATATCATCCAACTTAAGCCCTAGAACCTTGTCAAAATCCAATGCAGTTGCGAGCTTGTCTTGATTTGATATCTTGGATTTCAGCATATCAAGAAATATGCTGAGCGCAACTGGCGTGTTGAAATCATCGCTTAGGGCTTTGATAAATTTATCCTTGAATCTCTTGTCGACATCGCCCATCTCCTTTCCGAGGCTTTCTACGACATTATATATATTATCGAGCCCATTCTGTGCCGCCTGCAATGCATCCCATGTGAAATTCTGTGCAGAGCGGTACTGCGCCTGAAGATAAAAATATCTCAATACTATCGGAGAGAATCCTTTTTCTGTTATCTCTGAGAGGCTGAATGATGTGCCCTGGGATTTTGCCATCTTCTCGTTATCGACCACCAAGTGAGCATTATGCATCCAATAATTCACGAATCTTGCCCCATTTGCAGATTCGCTCTGTGCAATCTCATTAGTGTGATGTATCGGTATATGCTCTATGCCTCCCATGTGGATGTCTAAGGTGTCGCCGAGATATTTCTTGCTCATTGCGCTGCATTCGATATGCCATCCTGGAAATCCCTCGCCATGCTCTACCAAAGGCGAATGGAATGGAGATGTCCAATATTGCAAGGCATTCTTGTGAACCCCTGCTTTAAAGAACCATAATGCGAAATCAGCATGATGCTTTTTTGCAGGATCAGAGACATCTCCCTTGCCTGCCCCTTCATCAAGCTCTTCGAGCTTCTGCCTGTTCAATGCATTATAGTCCTTTGCCTTTGAAACATCAAAATATACAGCCAAGTCAGTAGTATATGCATATCCTTTCTCAAGAAGCGTCCTGACCATGTTTATCATGTCATGGATATGCTCTGTAGCCTTCGGCTTTATCGTCGGCTCAAGAAGATTTATGGCTGATGTGTCATTCTCGAATATGTCGATATATTTTTGTGACAATTGCGAAGGATTCAATCCTTCACGCCTCACGCCTTTGGTTATCTTATCCTCGCCCTGATCGCTATCAGACGTGAGATGGCCGACATCAGTATAATTTCTCACATGAGTGACTTCATAGCCCGAGTATCTAAGTGTCCTGACTATTATGTCCCCGCATGTCATCCCTCGAAGATTTCCGATATGCTGCGTCCAGTATACTGTCGGGCCGCAATGATAGAATCCTATCTTGCCTTCATTGATAGGGATGAACTCTTCCTTTTCCCTAGATAATGAATTATATAGCTTGAGCATGATTATAAGATTACATTCTGTTTTAAAAATATTCGCATATTTTTAAGTTTTAAAAATATTAACATATTTTTAAGTTTTAAAAATATCATCCAAAGAAACATTACCCTTCAGAGGGATTTGCGTTTTCTGGCATCTTTCGGTCTTTTGCCAAGGTCTTTCTCTATTATCTGGCTGGTTTTTTCCTGCTCTTTCAAGGCTTTGAGGTGCGCGCCGAAATATGTGTATCCTTTTTTCATCAATGTATCTTCCACGATCTCGTGCTTTATAGTCTCCTCACGACTCCCATTTTTCAAAGATCTGCTCACGAACACCTGTTCTTTTTCTGGCCTCGGATGGAATCCCATGACCTTTGCAGCATGATAATTCATGCCAGAATAGTCGTGAAGCACCTTCTGAGGGACGCTTTTCACTTTGTATTTCTTCAATAATTTTTTCACAATCAATTATTGAATCATCTGGTATATAAATTTTCTGGAGTGGAACACTCCATCCTAAGATCTATATAGTTGCCGACAATAGCTTCTTATATTAAAAAAATATATCAGCAGGATCAAGCCAAAGAAGCTAAGTGTTGACGGCCAGCAGAACCAGAAGAAACTGTTGCTGGCGACGGGATGAACAGATCAATCAGATATAATCGTCACAAATCAGGAACGATGAATTTTATTATTCTAAGGTAAAATATTTAAACAGGCCTGCTTGAGCGTATTTCAAGTGGAGGATCTGTAGATTATAAAAATCATAAGGATAACATGGCACGCGAAACTGAACAAACAAGGCTTGTGAATGAACTTGAACTGACATCTTTGAAATTAGGAGTCTATGAATATTGCGATCCCCCGCAGCCAGATGAAAGTGGATATTATGCGCCTCTCAGAACGCATTTCGGGCGTCTCATAAGAGACTATAGCAGTGGCAATACCATCAAGAGATACCTCATTGAGATGATACATCACTCCATCGGGAATTTCGATATAGTTGCAGCAGTCTCGCTTTCAGGGACTGCTCCTGCGACATCAGTGCGCGATTATTTTCACAAAGACCTTATCATAGTGCGTACACGGCCCAAATACAGCGGCAATCCGATAGAAGGGCTCCTGCCTGGTGAGCGCCTCGACGGAAAAAAGGTCATAGTCATCGATGATAGGCTAGAGACAGGCCAGGGCACTGCACTGGCAACCCAGATGGTCAGGGACTTAGGAGGGATAGTGGACCATAGCATCGCGATATACGACAACAACCTTGATATCGCAGAGCAGATATTTTCAGGTAAGGCCGATTTCAAAAACGGAAAAAGGCTTGAGAAGCCTATATCGTCGCATTCGATATTGTCGCACAGAAATATGGTAAAGTTCGCCCAGAGAGAAGCGGCCTATCTCGATGCCGATCTTGTGCCATTCATAGGCGAGAGGCTCAAGGTATTGGAAGAATGGCATTCTGACCCATTCAATTGGGGAGAGAATCACGGATATCCAAGAAAGATCAGATGATGGGAATTGTGAGATGATTATTTTTTCTTGCATACAAAGAACGCATGGTCTTTCTCATATGGATCCAACTCGCGATAATCTACTATTATCATCTGCTTCTCTAGCTTTTCGCGAATTTCCTTGAATATTATCTTAGGGTTTCTTGTGACATCGACGCTCCTTGCCTTAAGCGCCAATAATCCAAACCCTCCTTTTTTCAGAAACATCTTGCAGTTCTTAAGAAATATCTCTGCCTGGTTCTTCTGCGCAATATCCATGAATACTGTGTCGACCTCTGAGACAAGATGCGCGTATGTCTCTGGCTGGTTCGCATCAGCTAATACAGGAGCTATGTTCTTTCTCTGCTCAGCGACAAATACGAGATCCCTCAATACTCTTGGAGCAAAATCCAGCGCATATACTAGACCATCTTTGCCGACAATATCTGAGACATGACTCACTGTTGTGCCAGAGCTTGCCCCCAAGTATAATATGTAATCATTCTCTTTGATGCCTATCTGGTTGACATCTTTTCTGAGTGCAGAGCCTAATTTTGATCTCTCGATTGTCCATTCACGGAATTCGACATTATTTCCTTGCTCATCAAGGCCACGATGAAGGTTTTCGCCATACACCCTGGTGCCTGGGACAAGGTTCTTTGTCATCAATATTGAAACCCTATCTAGCTTCTTCTCATATATTCCTTTGAAAAACTTGAATTGTTTTATGTCAGTCATTTTTTCACATAACCATTCATATGCTTAATATACTTTTTAACATTTCCCTTGAATCCTTTATCGTGATATTGCGATCGGTCAGGATGATGCATAGCCTTTTGAGTTGAAAAATTATCAGGCATAGAGCATAAATCATTATAGATCTTGCTTTCGTCCATCATGGCTGCAGGCAGCAGAGATGCTGATAATCCTGCTGCTGGCTCATCATCAACTATTATGGCGCCATCTACCTTTTTATCTATCGTCGCTGCCAAAGCTGCAACCAATAGATACAAATGATCTTTTGACGGCCCTACGATCAGCATATCTCCCATGTCATTTCCTCGCCAGCTGTTTTTCTAATTCTTCTTTCAATTTGTCCCCTATGAATTCTCCTTTGAAATAATCCACTTTCGTGGCTATTGATATCTTTGCTGCAAGCATCCTTGATACTTTTCCTTTGTCCTGCCTTGATGCATTCATAACAAACGGATGGCTTAATATGAACCCATGCTTTGGCGGCCTTATCCTCTTGTTTCTAAGATGCCTGAACAATGCCTGCTCAGCTCCAAGCAATTGTATCGTAGAGCTTGGCATCCATGCCATATGCTTTAATGAGCCAGCTTTTTCGAGTAGCTTTGCTCCTATCAATGCTCCGACGACTGCATGGATATTCGGGCAATATATCTTCATCAGTTCCTCAAGATATTTTATCAATTGCTCTCTTTGCATGTACATATCATTGATCTGCCTTGCAAATGTCAATATCGCATCAAGGTCATTTTGTGATATTTCTGGGCCCATGGATATATCTAGCCCATATTCCTGCATCAATTCTTTTTTCGACTTCTGCAACAGCCTTTTTACAAATACCTCATTATCTTCTATGGACTTTCCAAGTTCAGGAAAATAATATCCATACCATTCCCTCATCCTTTTGGCAAGCGTATTGCAGACCTTGTCCAATTCTTCTATAGAATTTATCGCTTGAATTATGAAAGTGTCTTCGCTGACAGAGTCAGCAATCATCTTCTTCACCAAAGAAAGATTCTGCTCGATGATCTCAAGCCGATATTTTGGATCCCTCCGTTCTTTCAATAATGCTGAAGTATCAATATAAGATGTATCCATATAATTTTAGAATTATCAGAGATTTATAAATTTTGATGCGATAAGCGCATAATATAGAATTAGTGTTATGTCGTTTCTTACAGCGAGAACTTCTCATAATGTATGTTCTGTTTTGGGATCTGCAATTCTTTCAATGCTATCAATATAGAATCCATCATAGGCAGAGGACCGCATAGATATATCTCCCTGTGCTTTATGTCTGGACAGTACCTGAATATCTTCTCATTGTCTATATATCCGATCTCTCCTTTCCATTCCTTCTCATCGCTTAATATATGGACCATCTTTATATCAGGGTATTTCTTCTCCATATTCTCAAGCTCTTTCTCGAATATTATATCTTTTCTTGCCTTGTTTGCATACAGCAGCAAGGCATCTTCCTTGTTTATTGCGCATCCCTCAATAAGAGACCTGATTGGCGTGATGCCTACACCTCCTGCTATGAATAGGAATTTCTCATGCTTTGCAAACCTTGATGTGAACACCCCGTGCGGCCCGTCTATCAATACCTTTGTACCTGCAGGCAATTTGTGCATCTCTGATGTGAAATCTCCAGATGCCTTCACAGTTATCCTGATATATTTCTTGTCATAGAGGTCGAATCCTGATGCTGAGAATGGATGCGCCTGCTGCCAAAACCCTTTTGCAAAAAACCGAAATATCATGAACTGTCCTGGATGCAATGGAAAGCTCTCAAGATTCTTTCCTGTGATATATACTGATACAGTATTATGTGTCTCTCGCTCAATCCTCTGCACGATGAAACCATGCCTTGCCATGTTAATTAATGGCCTTGCAACCCGAAATATCAGGAGATTCAATAGCACAAACAGATATAATATTATCCAATATGTCGCAAATCCTTTTGTGATAAAATCTCCGCCCCATGCGAGCTGATGGAAATATGCAAGAAGGATCGCTGCATAGACAAATACATGCACATAATACCAAGTCTCATATTTCAGCCTGTTTCTCACGATGACAAGCGATATTATGACAATTGCAGCAAAAAGCAATAATGCTAAAGCAGCAAGCAGCACATATTTCCATGTTGTGATGAATATTATCAATTGGCTGAAGAATGCTGTCTTAGAATTTATTGCATATCCTGCAGTGATGAATATGGGATGCAATAAT
>Ga0182017_10001215_pt1 | contig 20065 bp, 6 predicted proteins | sample 712E3DmetaG_FD_120492 | JGI IMG/M metagenome (GOLD analysis project Ga0182017, IMG submission 120492) | Permafrost microbial communities from Stordalen Mire, Sweden - 712E3D metaG | ecosystem: Environmental > Terrestrial > Soil > Wetlands > Permafrost | place: Sweden: Stordalen | collected... | reverse complement strand
GTATCGGACGAGGTGGCAGCGAGGGCGGGGAATCAACGGGATCAGCTTCTCTATCAGCTCGTGCGGCGTGAACACGATATGCGTGGTCCCGATCGACTCAGCCCTCGAGCACTTTCGGCCCTCGCGGCCCGAAGAGGCGGCGGGCCAGTTCGGCCAGCCAACGACTCTCGGGTGTACTCGGCACGCACAGCTCACCGGTGCGCGCGCCAGCTACCAGCGCGGCCATTTTGGGAGAAAGATCGGGAAGCTGTTGCAGGATACAAAACAGGGCGGCATGGCCCAGGTTGGTGCCCGTGCGCTCGGACCAGGCGCGCACGGCGGCCACAAAGTCGGGATCGGGTGGCAGCGGCTCTTCCACGTCGTTGGCTGGACCGAGCTGGTTGATGGCGTCGATGACACGCTGGCGACGGTCGCGATAGTTGAGCAGCTGCAGTTCCTCGGGCGCGAGGGGACGACCGATGTGGATTTCCTGCTGGCCCATGCCCACGGGAAACTCGATCTCGTGGGGAACCGGCGCCACCGGCAAGCCGCCCACAAACCGCACCGGGACGACCGGCCGCCTCAGCGCAATGGCCATGTCGACAAAAGCGCCCGAAAGCCTGCGCACCGGCGTGCGACAACTGTGGGCCATGGCACCCTCGACGTGGACCATCACACTGCGCCCGCTGGCCGCCATCTCGGCTGACATCTCCCGGATGATTCCGGGCAGCGAGGCGCGGTTGTTGCGGTCGAAATACTGCGACATGCGTGGGCTGCGCAGCCCTGGGTACGCGAACGCGTGCTGCATGAACTGGTCGAGCCAGGAAGTCCGATTCTCGATGCGCGCGAGGGTGAGCAGGGGCGAGCCCATCAACGCCGAGGCCACAATGGCGAAGATGGTGGATTCGACGGCCACCTGGTGGTTGGCAAGAAAGATGACTCCGCCTGGGCGGGCCGCATGCAGAGACGCGGGATCGACAATGTGAAGCTGTCGCAGGAAACGCAGGACCAGGCCGCGACAGATGTCTTCGACCGGCGGGGCTGTGCCTGCCAGCAAGCTTCGCCAGGCATCGCGCGTCGCAGGCAGCAGTTCCGCGGCGGTGTTCGATCGGGCTGCCCAACCGTCCGCCCCGGAATTGTCGCGTGGGGAGCCCGCCGGCTTCGCCGGCGGCGGACCATCGCGGGAGGGTTTGGGAACCCTTTGAGGGTTCCCATGTGAATTGTCGCGTGGGGAGCCCGCCGGCTTCGCCGGCGGCGGACCATCGCGGGAGGGTTTGGGAACCCTTTGAGGGTTCCCATGTGAATTGGAATTCACGATTGTCATGCCCAGTCCCGCAACCTGGTAGATGCGCCTGCCATCCACCCAAAGGGATGCCTCCGCCACGGCGAAGGGTCCGGCGGGGTCGCGACCCTGTTCCGTGATCTCCATGGTGATGGTGATCAAGCGATTCTGCGGTACCACTTGGCCGCGGTATTTCCAGGTGATTGCCCGACCGACTTCGATGGGCGCAAAGCGCGGATGGGACACTCCTTCGCCCAATCCGGCCTGAATCATGTGGAACTGTAGAAGCTGCAGCATGGCCTCCAAACCAAGTGAGCCGGGCTGCACCGGGTCCTGGAAGAAGTGCGCCTTGAAGAACCACTCGGCCGGGTTCACGTCTTTTTCCGCACGCAAGAACCCCAGCCCGGCACGGCCACCGCGCGGATCGCAAGCGGTCACGCGGTCGAGCATGAGCACACGGGGCTCGGCCAAACGGAGCGAGCCTTGGCAATAGCGGGCCGGACGGGCCGTCAGATCAACGAGAAAGTCGGAAGCAACATTGAGCTTCGCGCCCTGCTCAGCTGTGGTGGAAAGACCGGCTTGATTCGCGAAGGTTTCCGCGGGGAAGAAACCGAAGCCGGTCTGCATCTCGAAGACCGGCGTCTCGCCCAGCAAGCAACGCACACGGAAGGATTCCAGGATCATCCCGCCCGAACGCGAAACGCTTTCGAGCGTCGCGATGGTGCGCAGCGGACCAGCCGCGGGCGGTACCTCGGCTAGCATCCGGCCTGTCCCGTCGAGGTTGCGGAACGCGAGATCCTGGTCGGTGCCAAGCGCACTCCCCGCGAAACTGGCCAGCCAGCCACAGGGTTGCAGTGCCGCCTCCAGCAACACGCAGAAGGGCATCACCGGATGGCCGTTCTCCGTGAAATACCAAGCCTCGGACGGCACGTCGTATTCCACCTCGATGCTTGCCCCGGCTCGGCACGCGCCCATCTCGCCCTCGACCCGCACCACGCGGCTCATGAACAGGTAGGGCGGGCCGGGCAGTCGCGCCACCCGGCGGGGCCCGTCGAAGCACGCGTACATCGGCCCGAAAGCCTCGGACGGCTTGCCCCAGGCGCAGGCGAGCAGCGAGCGCTGGTCGAAGCGAAAGCCGTTCACCTCGGCCACGGTCTTGGCTTCCGCGACCTCGCGCTCGGGGTGGCTCGGAAGCGGCCAGTCCGGCACCAAGCGCAGGCCCACCCGCCGCGCGTGAAAGGCCTTCAGCCCGTCGACCGTGCCCAGCAGATCTGCGTAGACAGTGGGCAGCGGGCCGTCGTGCACCTCCTCCACGAACATCTCGCACACCAGCTCCTTCGAGGTGGGGACCACTTGGCCGCGACATTGCAGCCGGTACATCTCCTCGGGCACGGGCTCGAAGCGCCAGCCGTCCCGGGCCAGGGTGTAGCCCATGCCCGCCAGGTAGATGGCCATCATCTGCAAACAGCCCTCGAACATGAGGGTGCCAGGCATGCACGGGTCGTTCTTGAAGTGGCCAGCAAAGAACCAGTCGTCAGGCCGAATCGGCGTGACTGCCCGCAGATAGCCCCGGCCCCAGGGACCGCCGCGTGGAGCAAAATCGAGCACGCGGTTCACCAGCAACATCTTGCCGTTCTGGATGGCGGGCGTGCGCACATGGGCCTGGCCGCTTTCAAAGCCGGGGCCGAAACCAGCGTAGAGATCGCCCTCGGAGAACGCGCGGACATCTTCAGCGGAGAATTGCCGGCGCGTGCAGACCACGGCGGGCGGGTCCAGGCGCGCGTCAGGCAGGATCGCCTGGTCCTCGGGCGTCCACAGTACGCCGGCCGATTCGTTGAGTTCATCTTCTGTGAAGAAGCCGGCCTGACCCTGGCGCACGGTCAGCGCCGGGCGGCCGTCGATGGTGCAGTCATAGTGGAAGAAGAACAGGCGCACCTCGCCCTGGCGCGCATGGCTGTCCACGTGGATGTCGTAGCGAAGCGTGTCGCCCTGGCAAGGCAAGCTGCCGTGGTAGGTCAGCTCGCAGCCCAGTAGGCGATACCGGCGCCGTCCCTGGTTGAGACGATCGACGCCAAGGTACGAGATGAGAAACAGGTCGGCCTGCCCCGCCTCGATCATGATCCCCGCGGGCATGAATCCGCGGTGCAGGAACCACGAATCCTCGCGCAGGTCGGTCTCGGTCCACACCGTGCCCAGGCCCATCGATCCGGCCGCCGCGTCCAGTCCCACCACCCGATCGGCCAGCAGCAAGGGCGGCTCGGGCATGCGCACCTGGACCGCGTGTTCGTCCTGTGACTTGAATTGCGGACCAAAGAGATCCGAGATGCGGCCCGCGGCGTGCGTCTCCAGATCGCGCCGTGAAAAGGCCGGGCCAGGGGGCTGCCCTTGCTTGGTTGACTGGCTATCCTGGCTGCCCGCGCCCGGTTGCACGATCGCGGTCGCTACGGGCTGGTCGGCAGCCTCGCCCGTCGAAGGAGAAGATGGTCCTGAAGCAAAGGGCCACGCGTCGAGCAAGATCCCAAGCGCTCGCTGGCGGCTTTCGAGGAACTGCCGGTGTGCCGCCGTCTGCTGGGTCAAGTGGTCCTGGTGGGCCTGCGCGATCTGCCGCCGGTGGGCCAGCACCCGGCTCAGGACCTCGGCCATCGGCCCCTGCAAGCCCGGCGCCCCGGCAGGCAGCGACGGACCTACCTCGACGTGCGAGCTGATACTGTCCTGCAGGACCGGCGGCAACCAGGGCGCGGGCGCCATGATCTGCACGGACAATTCGCCGACGCCGTGGTTCGCAGTCGCCTCCGACGCGCGCGGCTCCCACGCCGGCAATGTCGGCTCCGCTCGGTGCGCTGCAAGCACGAACACCGGCGGCCCGGGCAAGCGCGCACTCTTGCGCAAGGCCGCCAGAAACGCCGGCCCGTCGTCGGGCGACGCGCCAGCGAGTGGGCGACGCAGATCCGCGGAAGGCTCCTCGATGAAGGTGCGGGCCTCTTGTCCGCCCAAAGCTTGGGTCACGATCGAAGCACTGAGCAGCGTTTTCCCTTTCCAGGGCGTGATTGACCCCGCGCCCGGAAGCACGCGATAGCCGCAACAGAGTGCCGCGGCCGCCACGTGCACGAGACCTGAGGCCGCGTGGGCGTGGCCAAAGAGAGCGCGCAGGCTCAACCCCTCGCTGTCTCCCAGGCTCAGGCCCGGCTTCTTGCCGCGCTCGTCGCCCAGAAGCGCCAGCACCTGGTCCCCGTCGCGACGGATGTCGTCGAGTCGCTTGAGCACCAGGACCACGGCTGCATCGCCGCCTTGCTGTCGATCCGCGGGAAGGCAGGCGGCTGCCGCCGCCCTGTGCACAGGCTCGGCCGACAGGTCCACCGCGGCCACCAGCGCGGCGTCGATCTCGCCCTGCTGCAAGGCCCGGCGAGCCATCTGGAGGGCGCGAATGCCGGAAAGCTCCTCGCTGCAGACGCTGAGGCTGGGGCCACAGAAGTCGAACTGACTGTTGAGGCGATTGCTCACGATGTTGGGCATGGCCCCGATGACGCCCGCGGCACCGAGGAGGGGCACGAACCCGTCGCGCGCCGCCGGCACCCAATCCTTCGACGCACCCAAGGCCTCGGCCCATCCCGCCACGCGCCAGCGTGCCCCGTGGCGCGCGATCTCGGCATCGCACTGCATGCCCACCAGGACCGAAGTCCGCTCGCGCGGCAAAGTGGAGGTCACCTGCTCCATCGCCTCGCGGGCCGCGGCCAGCACGAGGAGCTGCTGGGGCAGGGTCTCCTCCAGATCCTTGGGGGGAAAACGCAAGCCTGCAAGCGCGAGCGACACCTGGTCGGCAGGCGCGCGGTCGCCTTTCACCTGCGACAGCCCCAGGAAGAGCGCTTCGGCGAAATCCGCGACGCTCTTCCCGTTGCCGACCCTTGCGCCGATGGCAATGATGCCCACGCCCGAACACGGCCCCTCACCCCCACCCTCGCCCCGCTTCGCGGGGCGAGGGGGCGGACTGCTTGGGCCTCCACCGGCGGGCAGCGCGGCCGTCTTGCTGCGCGGGTGAGACGGCATGCCGGTGGGCTCTTCCACGATCAGATGGGCGTTGTTGCCACCGAAGCCAAAGGCGCTGATGGCCGCTCGGCGTGGGCTTGCATCGTTCCATGGCTCCGGCGCGGGCAGCAGGCGCAGGGGCGTGCCGTCGAGAACCGGCGTGATACGGTCGAGCGAAGGTGTGGGCGGCAGCACACCAGCACGAAACGCGCCCAAGACCTTGATCAAGCCGGCCACGCCTGCCGCGGTGATGAGGTGGCCCAGGTTGGCCTTGAGCGAACCGATGGGCAAGGGCTGGGGGCGGCCAGCGCACACCTCGGCCAGGGCGCGGATCTCCACCGCGTCCCCGACGGCGGTGCCGGTGGCATGGCACTCGCAGAGCGAAATGTCCGATGGCGAAAGCTCGGCCGCTGCGTAGGCCGCGCGCAGGGCTCGCACCTGGCCTTCTTGCGAGGGAACCAGCAGGCCGCGGCCGCGGCCGTCGTTGCCAAGCCCGATGCCGCGAATCACGCCGAGGATGTGATCTCCGTCGCGGCGGGCGTCTTCCAGACGTCGCAGGGCAAGCAAGGCCGCGCCCTCGGCTGGGATGAGGCCGTCAGCCTCGGCATGGAAAGGCCGGCTGCGACCGCTCGGGCTGAGCGCCGCCAGGGCGGTGAAGCCCTGATGGATGAAGAGATCATCGGCGCGATTCACCGCCCCGGCCAGCATCAGATCCGCGTGGCCGTCGTGAAGAGAATCGCAGGCCAGCTTGATGGCGTAGATCGAGGAAGCGCACGCGGCATCGAGCGCGAACGCGATGCCACCCAAGCCCAGGGCCTGGGCGGCAAGGTGCGCGGGCAAGCCCGACATGAAGCGGTTGCGCGGGTCGACCGACGGCAGGTCCAAGCGCTCGAACGCTTGCTTGCCGCCGCTCCCGCCCAGAAGCTGCTCTAGCCAAAACCGCTCCGCGTAGCGCGACAGCGAGGACGAGGGATAGCAAAGGTTGCCAATGACCACGCCGGCGCGGGCCTTGTCGCCGCGAAAGTGAACCTCGCGCAGGGCCTCGCGCCCGGCGTGGAGCACCCAATGGAAAAGCGGATCGAGTGGGGCGATCTGCTCCGCAGAAACCGCAAAGCCGTGCGGATCGAAGACCTTGTCGAAGCCCTGCACATACCCGCCGCGGTCGTGCAGCGTCCGATCGCGCGTGTCCTTGGTATTGGTGGCCAGGACCAGAGCCGGGTCGATGTCCCAGCGGCCAGCCGGGGCTGGCCCGATCACGACCTGCGCCTGCCGCACCAGGTGCCACAGCTCGTCGGGCGACAGCGCTTCGGGCAGGACGCAGCCCTGCCCGACGATGGCAATCGGCGCAAAACTCATGAGCGGGCGGGCGAGCCGTTCCCGGCGCGCCGTCGCGGAGCGGGCGTGTCAGACGCACCGGCGGGATGCTCGTCGCGCGGAAGCGCGTGTACCTCGATGCCGCGCAGCTCGGCCACCACGCTGCCGTTGCTGGCCAAGAACACGGCATCGGAAACGGCCCGCTCGCGCGAAGCCTCGCGGCCCGCCAGCACGCAGCGGATGGTCCCGGTCGCGGGGCCGGTGTGATAGATGTGCAGGCTGGAAATAGCGGTGGGCAAAGCGGCCGCGCCCAGCTTGCGCTGCGCCCACAGCACCGCCGCTTGCAGACCACCGTCAAGCAAAGCCGGATCGAGTTGCCACGGACCAGGCCACCCCCGCGCCGTGACGCCCTCCAGGGTAGCGGTCAGCCCGCCGTCAGCGATCCCATCGACCGACCGAATCACTTGAAAAGCGGGGCCGTGGAACAAGACCTCGCCGTCGTAGATGACGCTGGACCAGGGCAGAAGGTCGACGGGCGGGGCCAGGGTGCGGTCAGGAAGCGGCGACCGCTCTTTCATTTCACAAATGGCCGAGTAGTGGCGGCTGCCGTCCGCGCCGAGCAATTCGACCGCGATGGTGGCCTCGTGGCCATTGGAAAGCTGGCGAGCGCGCAACCGGAAATGTTCGGCGGCGCCGTCGTCGAAATGGCCGAGGCGGATCCCGCGCAGCACCTGCACGTCCCGACAGGCAGCCAGGGTCAAATCCGGGCGGCAGGCCCGCGCCGCGCGGGCGAACCATTCCAGCACCAGCGCCACGGGTACGACCACAGCGCGGCGCACGCGATGCCCGTCGAGGAAAGGGCAGCGCGCGCGGTCCACCACGATCTCGGCTTCGATCTTCTGCGCCACGGCGGGCTCGGCCAGCCCGTGTCCGGACAGCGCGCCGCCGATGACAATTTCGGCGTCGCCCGTCGCACACAACTCGTCACGCATGAGGCGGGCTCCACCCGCGAGAGGTATGAGCGGCACGCCCATCCCGGCGAAACGCGCGCGCAGCGAGGCGTCCACCATGCCGCCGTCCCAGGGCCCCCAGCCCAGGGCACGCACCAGGCAGCGCGGCCCGCGCTGACGTTGCTCGAGCGCGGCGACCTTGTTGAGCACCTCATTGGCCATCGCGTAGTCGGCCTGGCCTTGGTTGCCAGAGTGGGCGGCCAGTGACGAGAAAAGCAAGAGGAAGGCCAACTGGTCGTCGACGGTGGCATCGAGGAGCGCGCGCAGTCCCACCACCTTGGTGCGGAACACCTTGGCGAACTGGGCGTCGGTCTTCTCCGCGATGAGCTTGTCGGCCAGGGCGCCTGCGCCGTGGATGACGCCAGTGATGGGACCCCAACTCGCGCGGGCCTGCGCCACCGCCTCGGTCACTGCGCCCGCGTCGCTGACGTCGACGGCAACATAGCGGGCCTCGCCGCCGGCGCTGCCGATGGCCTGCAGGGTGCGGCGGATCTCGCGCGCGCCCAGGATGGCGGCCACACGGCCGCCCAGCTTGGCTGGGCTCGTGCCCTCGCCCCGGCCCTTGGCCTCAACCAGCAGCACGCGCTTGAGCTCGGCATCACCCTGGACACCGTGGCAGCATGCGGGCTCGTCTTCGAGCAGGGTGCGGCCGAGCAAGAGGAAGCGGCAGTGGGCGGCGCGCGCCAATTCGATCACACAGGCCGCGGTCACGCCGCGGGCCCCACCCGAGGCCACCACCACCGAATGTTGATCGAGCGGCAGGGCGGAGGCCGCTGGCAGCGGAGCCGGAACCGTTTGCAGCACCACCCGGGTTCCCTGGACCGGAAGGCCCACTTCGCGCTCGACACCGCCCGAGAGCAGCTCCGCGTGCAAGGCCTCGGCCACCTGGTCGGGCGAACGACCCACGCGGCCGATATCGATGGCGCGTACATGCGCGGAAGACCACTCGAGGGCGGCGGTGCGTGCCAAGGCCGCTGGCCCGGCCAGCCACGCGCGCTCGCAGCCAGACAGGCCGAAGTCGCCGCCGGTATCTTGCACGGTCACGAAGGTTCCACCTTCCTTGGCAAAGCGGGCTGCCACCACCCGGGCCGCGCGCAGCGCTTCGCGGTTCACTGCCACAACGTCTTCGGTCGAGCGGGCGGCGCGCAGGCCACCCAGAAAGATGACGGCATCCGCATCGGCCGGGATTTCGTGAACCAGCCGAGCCGTGGTGCCGGAGGCGCCAAGCTTCGCAATCAAGGCCGCCCCCACTCCGGCGCCGTCGTCGGTCACTACCAGATTGCGGGCTGACGCGAGGCCAGCCGTGGCCAGCCCCAAGGCGGCAGTGGGAACCGCTCGCAACGCGAATCGTCCGATCGATGCCTGGGCCATCGGCGCCGGCGAAGCCTCGACGAGTGCTGGGCTGCCTGGAGTCTGGGACTCGCCGCCAGCAGGCCCGCTCGCAGCGGCCGCTGGACCGATTTGCTCACCCAGGTACGCAACCATCTCGCGCAAGCTGCGCATGCCGGCCATGCGCGCGGCGCTCACCTCGGGCAATCCAGGCGCCTTCTCCGTCACGGCGGACAGGATCTCGACGCGCTTGATGGAATCGACGCCAAGATCAGTCTCGAGGTCCATGTCCAGGCCCACCATTTCTGCCGGATAGCCGGTCTTGGCCGCCACCACGCTCAACATGAGGGCCTGCAATTCGGACACGGACATGGCGGCGGGCGCGGCTGGGACGGACAGCGGGGCTTCGCGCGGCAAAGCTGCGGGCTGGGCCAAAACCACCACCGGCGCAGCCGGCATGGCGATCGGCGTTGCCGCCAGCGCCGGCGCCGTCACCGGCGTCACGGACGGGGCGATGCTAGGCACCCAAGCCGGCGTCTCGGCCAGTGCAGGCAGCGACGCCAGAGTTGAGGTGCCGCCCAACACGCTGGCCAGGTTGGCCAGGGAAGCTTCCGAGGCGCGCAAGAACGCCGCGTGCGACTCGGCCATGGCGCGCTGGAAGACCGCGTGCGCCTCGGCGGTTTGGCGCTGGCTTTCTTGAAAAGCATGCACCCAGGCGAGCTGCACCGCCGGATCGCCACCGGCGGCCGCAGCCGCAGCGGGCCCCGAGCCAGCAGGCAGCGCGGGCGCCGGTGCCACGCAGGTGGTCGCGAGCTCGGCTGGTGGTGAAGGTGGGTTGGGCTTGGGCAATGCGACTGCTCCTTGCAGGGGCGGATAGATCTTTCCGTAGCTCGATCCATTCAGCTTGAGGGTCATGGAGGGCTTGCGGCGGCTGCGCGGGTCGGCCAGCGGCGCGAAATCAGCCCAAAGTCTGGCATAGTCCACGGCCACGCCCGCGACCGACAGGAGGGCCAGCCCCTGTTGCAGGCTGGCCCAGCCCGGCCGTCCCTTGCGGTCGAGCGCGATGGCCCGATGTGGCCGCGACTTCAGAATGTGGCCGACCAGCCCGGTCAGCACGCGGCTCGGCCCCACCTCGACGAAGGTGCGCACGCCAAACTCATACATGGCCTCGATCTGCTCGACAAAGCGGACCGGCTTGGCAAGCTGGTGGGCCAGCAGATCGCGCATGGCCTCGGGATCGCTGGGATAGGGCGCTGCACTGGTGTTGGCAAAGACCGGGACCGACGGGGCTGCCAGGTGCACCGAGGCCAAGAACTCGCGCAGCGGTTGCGCCGCCGGGCTGACCAGCGACGAGTGGAACGCGGTCGCGACCTCCAGGCGCGTGGCCGCCATGCCCTTTTCTGCCAGGCGCCGCTCTGCCTCCGCGATGGCTTCCGTCGCGCCTGACAGCACGAGCTGCTTGGGGCTGTTGTGGTTGGCCACCAGCACGTCGAGCTTCCACTCGTCGAGCAAGGGCTGGACGTCCTCGCGCCGCGCCGCCACCGAGGTCATGGCCCCAGGCACGGCCGCTGCCGCGGCCATCAATTCGCCGCGCCGGCGAGCAACCCGCAACAGATCCTCGGGCGTCAGCGCGCCGGCTGCGCAGAGAGCGGTCAGTTCGCCGAAGCTGTGCCCAGCTACGGCTGCCGGGTGCACGCCCGCCTCACGCAAGATCGCAAGCAAAGCCAGGCTGGTCGCACCTAGGGCCGGCTGGGCCCACTCGGTCGCAGTCAGGCGTACGCGCTGCTCACTTCGTGCAGCCTCGTCAAACACCGGCCGCGGAAACACGACGTCGTGCAGACGGACGCCCGGAGCGAATTCGATCTCGGCGGCGCGATCCCACACGGCCAGGGCGGTCGCGCTGGCCATGGCCACGTCCGCACCCATGTACAACGACTGGCTGCCCTGGCCAGGGAAGAGAAACCCCACGCCGCCCTTCTCGTGCCCCATGCAGAAATCAATGCCGCCGGGCACGGAGAAACTATTGCCCGCCGCCAGCAGTTCTGCGGCCTTGTTCAGCTTCGCCACGAGATCTGCATTGGATTCGGCAAACAAGGCCAGACGTGCCGGCGCTTGGGCGTCGAATGATTCCTGAGTAGAACGGGCGAGAAACGTGAGCATCTCGAACTGTGCGGCCTCGGTCGCCAGCTCGCGACAACGCGCGGCCACCGCCTCGGCCGAGGCGCCGCTGCACAACACGGCCTCGCCGCCGGTGGGCCGCACACGCGGGGCACGATGGCCCGGACCGGTGTACTCCTGCAGGGCCACGTGGAAGTTAGATCCACCAAACCCGAACGAGCTGACCGATGCGCGGCGCGGATGGCGCTGGTCGCGCACCCAGGGCCGCGCCAGGGTGTTGATGCAAAAGGGACTCTCCTCGGCGTTCAGCTTGGGGTCCGGGCGATCCACCTTGATGGTCGGCGGCAGCACCCGGTGGTGCAGCGCCATCACCGCCTTGAACAGCCCAGCCGCGCCAGCCGCGGCCTTGGTGTGACCGATCTGGGACTTGATCGAGCCCAGCGCACACCAGCCGCGATCCTTGCGTCCGCTCTCTTCGAAGACCGTGCGCAGGGCCTCGAACTCGGCCATGTCGCCGGCCTTGGTGCCCGTCCCATGGGCTTCCACCAACTCCACGGTTTGAGGACCGTAGCCCGCGTCCTGATACGCGCGCCGCAGGGCCTTGGCCTGACCGGCAGATGCGGGCGCGTAGATGCTCTTGGTGCGGCCGTCGGACGAACTGCCCAGGCCGGCCAGCACCGCGTAGATTCGATCCTGGTCACGCTCGGCGTCGGCCAGGCGCTTGAGCGCCAGCATGCCGATGCCTTCGCCCAGCAAGGTGCCGTCCGCGCCATCCGAGAACGGCCGGCACTCGCCGGTGGGCGACAGCGCCGGCGTCTTGCTGAAGCAGATGTACATGAAGATGTCGTTCATGGTATCGGCCCCGCCAGTGATGACGAGATCCGAATGACCCATGTGCAACTCGGCCATGGCCATGGACAGGGCCGATAGGCTGCTGGCGCAAGCCGCGTCGGTCACGCAGTTGGTGCCGCCCAGGTCGAGCCGGTTGGCGATGCGGCCAGCGACGACGTTGCCGAGGATTCCCGGGAAGGAACTTTCCTGCCACTCCACATAGTGCGCGGCGATGCGTTCGCAGGCGTCGCTGACCTTGTCTTCGGGCAGGCCCATCTCGCGCAAGGCCTTGGCCCACACCGGCCGCTGCAACCGGCTGACCATGGAGCCGAGCAGCTCCTGTGCCGAGGTCACGCCCAGGATCACGCTCACGCGATCGCGCGGCAGGTCCTTGAATGAACCGCCGCAGGCGTCTTCCAGCACCTGTTGCGCCACGATGAGCGCGAGGAGCTGGTTGGTGTCGGTGGAGGGAACGATGGACGGCGGCACGCCCCACTCGACGGGATCGAAGTCCACCTCGGGCAGAAACGCGCCCCGCTTGCAGTAGGTCTTGTCGCGCGCGCGCGGGTCCGGGTCGTAGTAGTCATCAATCAGCCAGTGGCTGGCCGGCACGTCCGTGATGAGGTCGCGGCCGGCCAGGATGTCCCGCCAGAAGCCGTCCTTGTCGATCGATCCGGGGAAAAGGGCGGCGACCCCGACCACGGCAATGGGCTGGTGTTTTGGGTGAGTCTTCATGCGCTACGCGTAACGGCCGGGGGGCCAGGAGCGCGGAGTATAGGGGAGAAACCTTCCAAGGACCCGCCCAGGTTGATGCGTGCACGTGGACGCGAGGACGCTGCGCATTACTTGTGCCTACATCCGCGGTCTGCTCGACCGCATCGTCGCCAGGGCGCTGCTCCCGGCCACCGCCAGCGCCACTGTCAACGTACCCACCACGGCCACAGCTACGGTCACCGACACCTACACCGCTCCCCGCTCCGAATTGGACAGCGCAATGGGTTGCGCGCAGGGGCTAGGTTGGCATACGATGGTGCTCCCGTGATCCGATTGCCCCAAGTCTTGGTTACTGCGCTCGTGGTTTCGATGGCAAGTGTCGTCGCATCCCAAGGCAGAGCGGCGGAGAAAACTGTCGGTGTGGCCGCAACCGCCAAGGCTTGCTACAAGCGAGGCCGCACCCACTATCAGCTAGGTGAATATCGCGAGGCACTGAAGGAATTCAAGGAAGCGTATCGGTTGAAACCAGACGCTTCGTTTCTCTACAACATCGCGCAGTGCCACCGGCAGCTAGGTGAGCTTGCCGATGCCATCAAGTTCTACGGCAACTACTTGCGCGAAGCTCCCGACGCTGCCAACCGCGACGAGGTGGAGCGACAAGTCCGCGAGCTGAAAGCCGCTGCCGAAAAACAGCAGCAACAGGAGCAAACGAGTGTTCTGCCAATAGCGTCGCTCGCGCCAGGATCGCCGGAGTCGACATCCCCGCTTCCGTCCGCGGTGGCACCCCTGGCTACGGCGACTCAAGCGCCCGCGACGGCAGCGCCTTCTGCTCCGGCGCCCGCACCTCCTGCGGGGCCGGGAGGAAGCGCAGCGGTTTTTGGCTATGCCTCTGCGCCGGTATTCCCGCGCGCCCCCGATGTCCCCAGAGAGGCCGAGCTGGAGGTGATCCCCAACCCGCCCGAGGCCAACATCCTGGTGAACCACATCTCGGTGGCCACGCATGGCCCGGTGAAGCTGCGTCTGCCGCCCGGTCTCTACTCGGTGGCGCTGGAACGTGAGGGCTTTCGCGGCGCCGAAGGCGCAGTCACCCTCATTGCGGGCGACCACGCTGCGCTCGCGGGCACGCTGACCGAGACAAGAACTCACGGCTGGAACGGCCTGGGCCACTTCTTCGTGGTCCTGGGTGTGCTGAGCGAAGCCACCGCGATTGCTGCGCATATCGAGGCCAACCGCAAGATTGCTGGAAGCAGCGACTTCAACAAATGGGCCACCACGGAAACTTGGACTCAAGTTGGGGCCATCAGCAGTTTCGCATTGGCCGTCACATGCTACGTGGTGGACTGGTTGGTCAATCGAGACAAGGTTGATCCCGGGCCCCCCACCATGCTGCAGCCGGCTGCCAAAGAGACGCCGTGAAGCGCTTTGCACGTGTCGCCCTGGTGTTGGCGCTTGGCGCCGGGTGTGCCAAGGGCATCCCCCGTCCTGACGGCGGCGCTGGTGGCAGCGGTGCTGGCGGCAACACTGGCAATTGGGTCACCTTCACTGTGCCCGCGGTGAACGCGTCTCTTGACGTCTTGTTCATGGTCGACAACTCCTCAGGGATGGACCTCAAACAAAATGCGCTGGCGCAGAGCTTCTCACAGTTGATTCAGCAGGCGCAGCAGCTTCCCGGAGGCTTGCCTGACCTGCACATCGGCGTGATCAGCAGCGACATGGGGGCTGGGTCGGAGCCCATCGGGCAAGACTGCAAGAGGGTGCTGGGCGACCGGGGCCTCCTGTATGGGAACGATCCCAAGAACTCGCTTGCCTCGGTCGCGCCCAGTGCTGATCCAGCCCAGGGAGGTCACCCGGACCCCAGTGGGTGTGGCCTCGGCTCGGGCCAACGCTGGATCTCAGATATCGCGAATCCAAACGGGACCGGGCGCATAACCAACTACTACGGAAGTATCCAGGACGTCTTCTCTTGCTTGGCCAAGGCCGTGGGAACCAGTGGCTGCAGGTTCGAGCATCAACTGCAATCGCTTCGCGTGGCACTCAACGCCGATTATCCCGATAATCCCAAAGATACCCCCAATCAGATCAACCCAGAGAACATCGGCTTTGTTCGGCCATATGCCTACCTGGGGATTGTTCTGATTACCGACGAGGATGATTGCTCTGCTGATCCCGACGACTATCTCAACGACGCGATGTTCTTGCAGACCCAGAATCCCACAACCGAAACCACCAGCCTGCGCTGCGCGACACGCGGCCATATTTGCAACGGCCAGGCAATTCCTGGCTACCAAGACCCGTCGGTGGGCTACCAGCCACCGAACCCCCTCCCGCAGCCCAACCTTGGCTTCTCAACCGCTTTTGCCAACTGCGCGCCCAAGGACCAGCCCAACCCCGCAAGCCCGGCCCACTCCTATCTTCCGCTCATCAGAGTCCAGGACATGATCGATAGCGTCAACGGGGTGAGCGCCTGGGCCGTCGACGCGAACGGCAACTACGTCTACGACGGAAAGGGCAGTCATGTCTCGGTCCAGAAAACGCCCGACAAGATTCTCGTATCGGGCATCATCGGCTGGCCCCCGGACCCGAACACCAACTTGAATGGTATTGCAACCAGTAATCTGTACCAGATTGGCATAGATACCAGTTCGCTTCCTGCCCCACAGAACACCTACTGGGACTACCTGCCCATTTGCCAGATTCCTTCGATGAAATCTAGCGATGGCAATCTCTACAAGGCATATGGCGGACTTCGCCTGAAGAGGTTCATCGATGCCTTCGGCGCCAACGGACAGGTGTTCAGCATGTGCAGCAGCAGCTTCTTTCCCGCGATGGCCCAGATCGGCGCCTCGATGCTGTCGAAGATTGTATCGGGTTGTCTTGGCCAGACACTCCCCGACTCCGATCCGAACACGCTCGGGTTCCAGACTTCGTGTCAGGTCAAAGTTCGCGTTCCGTGCTCGGGTACCACCACCTGCCCAGCTTCCGGCTTCGTGGACACGCCAGTTTCCCAATGCAGTAGCAGCGACCCGGTCTACATACCCGACAGCGAGCGGCCCTGTTGGGTGATCTCCACGAACACGACGAATTGCCCGGGTGCTGCGAACCAGAGAATCGATCTGTTATGGCGCAACGGCACCATCCCGGCCCAGGGAACCCTTCTTGCCCTGACCTGCCCACGCTGAGCCAAACCAACCGCGACATCCTGCTCGCGGTCGCAGAAAGCAGCTTCCACATGGCGTGGTGGCGAACGACCGAATGAGCTGGTCCTTCTCATAGTGGCGAAGAACCGGATGTTGGCAGTGCAGGGAATCAGCCAATCGCCATCGCAATATCAATCACGACGGCGCATTGGCCTTGTCCGAGTGCAAAGCCAATGCGCTGCAACCCTGCCCACCAGGGACAGAAAGCGAATTCGTTGGTAGACGGAACACCCGGTGCTAGTCGCAGGTCCCGGAGCACGGAACAAACGTGCCGTCGGTGGCCGTGATAGTCGCGGTACCGGCCGTGAGTCCCGACGCTGTTGCCGTCACTGTGATGGCTCCGGCGCCCGTCGCTTGAACGATGGCGTAGGCCACGCCACTGAAGGCGTTGCGCGTATTCCCGCGGAACGACTCTTGCGTCATGCTACCGCTGTCCACGGCTACGATGGTGCCGGGGCCCGTGATGGCGAAGGTCACGGCAGTGCTGCCGGACACCTCGGCCTTGACGAACGAGACGTCGTCCACATCGGTCGTGAGCGTGGGGTGATCCGCCGTGAGTACGACCTGGCCTGCCTTGGCCCCGCTGGGCGGAGCCGACTGCGATGGGCCCCCCCATATCTTCGACCACGCGTAACCTTGAGCCCGCATAGCTCCCAGTTCGTCCATGAGCCCCCCGTTGCCCCCAATTGATGGCCATCCGCCGTCGCGCTCGCCCATATAGTCGACGCCCGTCCACATGAACTCGCCCGTGAGCCCCGCGTTGGCCGTGACTTGGCTCCATGTGCTTGTTTCAGTACCCATCTCGGTGATCAACCCCGACTTGGTAGGCGAATTCACCATGGCTGTCAGGGCACTGTCGACGTGATAGTTGTCGCCCCAAACATCGAGGAGTGTGTTCGTTGCCCCTCCAATGTCGACGCCCTGGGCGGGTTGAAGCAGCGCCTGGGTGACACTTCGCGAGGGATCGAGCTGGTGACTCATGGCAACCATAATCGTAAGAATCGGAGTTCTTGTCCCAATGCCATCGTGGATTTCGTTACCCACGCTGTAGAGAGCAACGCTGGGGTGGTTGCGATCCCTCATGATCCAGCCGGTAAAATCGACCTTCCACCAGGTCGCAGTTCCGGTTGCGGTCGAAGGCAATGCGGGCATTCCAGTCGGATTCGTCGGGGCTTTGTTGAAGTACATCGCGTAATCGCCCTTATCCTGATACTTTTGGGCGCCCCAGACGTCGGTGAACTCATCAAGCACGAGCATTCCCATCCGGTCGGTGAGATCGAGGAACTCCGGGCTGGGCGGATCATGGGCCGTGCGGATGGCGTTCACCCCGATGGCCTTGAGCTGCGCCAGCCGCCTCTGCATTGCTCGCTGCGGCGCAGCGAGCCCAAGCCCGTGGTAGTCTTGATGGTTGCAGACCCCTTGGAACTTCAGGCTCTTGCCATTGAGGGTCATGCCCGTGGCAAATTTGATCTCCCGGATCCCAAACGGAGTCACGTCATCGTCCACCGTGGTACCACCGACCAAGACGTTGGTCAGAAGCTGGTACATGTTCGGATTGGCGAGGTCCCATAGCTTGGGGTTCGTGACAGGGACGCTAAACGTGAAGCTGGCCGATGCCCCTGCAGCGATGGTCTGGGCAGCCGCCGAGACGGGCGCCAGCGCCGTCCCCGCGGCGTCGCTGACGATCCCCTGCACGCTCACGCTCGCCGAGGCCGTGCCCGAATTGACCACAGAGGTTGAGACCTGGACGGTCGCCGAAGTGGTTGTGGGCGCGGGTGTCTGCACATACGTGGCGTACTGATCGATGTGAACCGGATCGGTCGCAATGACGCGGACGCGGCGGTAGATACCAGCGCCCGCGTAGAAACGCGAGGCGGGCTGAATGCTGGTGTCGGTCTTGACCGCGAGCACGTTTTCCGCCCCGAACTTGATGCTCTTTGTCGCGTCGTAGCGGAAGCTCACGTATCCGTAGGGATGATTCCCGAGCTGAGTGCCGTTGATGTAGGCGGTGCTGTTCCCCATGACGCCGTCGAATTCAATGTAGACCTGCTTGCCCGACGTCACGCTTGCGGGAAGGGTGAAATGGGTTCGGTACCAACCGATTCCTGACGGGCAATAACCGCCCCGGCCGGTGGTCGCGGCACCTGAATCGAATGGCCCCTCGATTGCCCAGTCGTGCGGGAGGCTCACCTTGGTCCAACCGGAATCCGCGAAAGCCGTTCCCTCCGCTCCACTCGCGTCACCCTTGTTGAACAGCCAGCTCCGGTCGAGAGGTATGATCTGCCGGACCCGATTCCCGGGCTGAACAACAATCGCGCCACCGGCTCCGCCGGCCCCGCCTGCAGCGTTTCCACCCGTGGCCACCGTGCCACCAGCGGGCGGGGCGCCGCCTGTCCGAGCGGTGCCGCCGGTTGGGGCACTGCCACCCTTCGGACCGCCGCCCTGGCCACCCGCCCCTCCGGAAGGGGCACCACCGTCAACAACGATGCCGCCGACGCTGATGGAACCGCCGCTCCTGACGGAGCCGCCGCTGCTGGTGGAGCCGCCGCTGCTGGTGGAACCGCCGCTGCTGGTGGAACCGCCGCTCCTGGTGGAGCCGCCGCTGGCGCCTCCGGTTGTTGGGTTGGTGGTACTACCACCAGTTGTCGCCTGTCCGCCTGTGCTGGGCGTGCCACCGCTATTGGCTACACTGCCCCCGGTGGTGGCTCCGCCGGTCTGAGTGCCGCCGCTGCCAGGGGCGGGCTGGGTAGTGTTTCCGCTGCAACCAACAGCCAGCGGTGTGCCGACTAGCAGCACGAGAACGAGACAATGGGTCTTTCGCATCATGTTCATGGCTTCTCTCCAGAGCAACTGAGGTCGTGCCTTAGAAACGCAGTGATGTGGCTTCGTCGTATGGCTCAGCCAAGTTCGAAGCGAAGGCTAGATTCGTATTCTGTGCCTCACGCGGCATCCCGGCAACGTCCATATCCACGCGCCAAGCAGACATGGTCCTCGGGGTCATGGTCAACCCTCTGCCGCAGGCTCTGGTTCTGCCCAGATTTGAACTGCCGACTACCCGTTTGCCTGACCAGACGACGCAGCGTGCTCCAAACACGCGAGAGCGGTGCGTTGGCGTTGACGAACGAGGCCGCGGGGTCGTCTGCCTACACTGCTGATTGAAATTTGGACCGAGCCGTCGCGTCGCGAGGAGCCCCGGCTGCAACGAACGACGAGGGAGAATACTCGACGTATTTGACCGAGGAGCACGGCGGCAGACGGGGCCCGCAGCAGCGACGGCGACGGGAGAATTTCAATCAGTAGTGCTAGGACCGGCGGCGTCGGCGCGCGCTCCAGCTTCTCAAGATGAGCAGCGAGCCCATGGCCAAGGAGAGGAACCCTAGGGGATCACCCGAACCGTCGGAGTCGGTCGAGTAACTACAACCGCCGGAAGTGGTTACGGGTCCGGTTGTCGACTTCGAATCGGAGCCCGCGGCATCGGGGATAGTGGGTGTGCCGGGTGGGGTATCGGCGGTTCCAGCAACTCGGCCATCGGTCACGCTGGGTGCGGTGTCGCGGGCGGAAGGGGCAATGGCGTCAACTGGCAAGACCGCAGCGTCGCTCGCTGGAATGGCGACATCAGGCCGATTGAACGTCACATCGCTGCCCGGGCTAGCGGCGTCGGGGCGCGTGCTTGCGACGTCGCTGGCAGGGGTGGCGGCGTCGGGCCGCGCACTTGGCGTGTCGCTGCCGAGGCTGGCGGCGTCGGGCCGCGTGCTTGGCGCGTCGCTGCCAAGCACGGCAGCGTCCGGAGTGATCTGCGGGGTGGCGTCTCTGCCGGGCGTGCCCCCAGTTTCCAACGCAGCGGCGTCGGGAGTTCGGGGCAAGCCAGCGTCGGGTGGCGTGGTGGTGCCACCTGGGCAAGCGAGATCGGCTAGTTCGTTCAGGTACTTCTCGACATTGGTGTAGCCATCGCCGCTGTCGCCGCTGCCGTCGCTGGCACTATTCGGGTTAAGTCCGTGCGCGGTTTCCCAGGCATCAGACATGCCGTCGCCGTCGGTGTCGAAGCCCGCGGGACGCGTTACCTGTGTCATGGCTGGTTGACCGCCCACATCGCTTTCGTTGGCGATGATGGCCCCCTTGGTTCCGAGCGAGGTAAGCTGGGCGACAAGTCGCAACTCGACTGCATCCCGATGCTGACAGGTCCCGGCCTGGGCCACGACGCGCGCATAGGCATCCTCTGCGCTTAGCACCGTGACGGGCACAGGAGGCTTGCTGTGCGCTGCCGTCTC
>Ga0182017_10001211_pt1 | contig 20138 bp, 18 predicted proteins | sample 712E3DmetaG_FD_120492 | JGI IMG/M metagenome (GOLD analysis project Ga0182017, IMG submission 120492) | Permafrost microbial communities from Stordalen Mire, Sweden - 712E3D metaG | ecosystem: Environmental > Terrestrial > Soil > Wetlands > Permafrost | place: Sweden: Stordalen | collected... | reverse complement strand
GGCGATGGCCGGGACCTGCCGGTAGATGCCCTCGAAGCTGATCTGGCGAAGGATCCTCTCGGTCTGCTCCGCGTGAATCTTCACCAGCTCCCGCTCCCGTGGGTTCAGCCGTCCGGGCTTGCGAAGTATCGCGTCCGGCACGGCGAGCTTGCCGTAGTCGTGCAAGAGCGCCGCTGTCGAGATCACCTCGCGCTCCTCCGGCGAAAACCCGAGCTCCTCGCAGATTCCCTGCGCGTACTCGGTGACCTTCTCCGAGTGGCCCCGGGTCAATGGATCGCGCGCGTCGATGCTGGCGGCCAGCCCGTGCAGGATGGAGCGGAACTGACGGTCCTTGGATTTCAGAAGCTCCTCGTTGCGCAAACTGATGCCGACCACGGAGGCCACGCCGATGAGCAGGCTGCGATCGGTTTCGACCAGGGGCCGCTTGGTCTTGACGTTGTCTACCACCAGAACGCCGATAGATTCCCCATTGCTCACGATGGGGCAGCAGATGAAGGACTCCGCGCCCAGCTCCTGGGCATAGGACATACTGTTGAGAGAGAGGTCCTTTTCGATCTCCTCCATGTTGCTCACCAGAAACGACTTCTGCTGCTTGAAACACATCACGAAGACGCCCCGCGATCCCGGTTTGTCCAGGTGAAAGGCAGTCCGGCGCAAGAGCTTGCTCGCTCTTTCGTCGTGGCCATATCCCGCTCCGAAGACCAGGCGCTTCTTCCCGCTGTCGGCCAGCAGGATCATACAGCGATCGTAGTCGAGCCACTTCTTGCAGGCCTTCGCCACGTTGGAAAGGACATCCGCTGATCCAGAGCGCCTGCTGATAGACTGGCCGATCTCGCTGGTCAGAACTGCGTTGTTGTGGTTCACCTCGATCTGGTGGATCAGCTGATGGGTCGAGTCGAACAGGCTGCGCAGACTCGCGGTCATGTCATTCTTCTCGAGCGAAAGGTAGAGCGCGGTGAGGAGCGCCAGGATCGTGAGCGCTCCGGGCAACACCTGGGTAAGGCCGCAAAGGGGAGCGTGCACGACGGACAAGCCAACCAGCGGGAGCAGAAATACGGCCGCATAGTTCCGCGCTCGTTTGAACAGGTCTGCCTTGGAGGCGCTCCAGGAGATGATGTACCGGCAGGTTTGTCCGCCTCGGAAGATGCACTCCGGGTGCTCGACTTCCGGCGTGCCACGAGCGAACAGAAGGGAAATTGCTTCGAGAAAGCCAATGCGATTCTCGCATTGATAGGGCTTTTCCTCCACGTTCTCTTCGAAGGTGGTCGTGACTTCGACCTGGTTCGAGCTCAGGCTCCGCGATGCAAGGGTTGAGGAACGGGTCAATCTGCTCGCGCCTCTTCCGATCAGCTCGTAGGCCCTACCGGGCCCGACGGCTCCGAGAATGAGGAGCTTCATGGTTCCCATGGCATCCGGAGAAGCGGCATAGCGACCGGCCTCGCGCGCAATCGAGGCGTTGCTTGTCAAGAAGGATAGCTTCTCGTGGAACCGGTCAATCTGGTCCTGAGTAAACCAGTGCCCTTCGTCAGCCACCTCGTGGGCGGTCATACCGGCGTACTCCAGCAGACCCGGAACCCGGATCTGCGGATACTTCCTGTCGATGAGTCGTATGTAGTTGTCGATAATGCGACTGTTATACAGACGGCGGACGTCGCTTGTCATAGGTGCCCCCGTTCCTTCTGCCCGCTCGAAGAATCGCGTTCATAGAGCGGTAGAAGCTATCGGAATGATGAGGCATCAGAGACCACATCACGTAGCGCTTCTCGACCGGTATCTCCAAGCTCTTCGCAGCAGCCTCGGGATAGATCAAGACAGGGATCTCTTGCTGACCAAAGCGTTTCATCAAGACGGATAAGGCATCGTAGATAGTCTCATTGGTGATCTCGTGTTGATCCAGCACAAATAGAGTAATCGAATTAGTCAGATCGGAAAGGTTCAGTCCAATATCGGCGAGATTGACCATGGCGACGGCCTGCAGGCGGCCGTCCGCCTTGATGGCGTAGAGCTGGCGTTCTCGTTTCAGTCCCAACTTGCCGAACTCCTCGCTCAGGTCGCTGTGCTCTAAATCGCCCGGTTCGAGGTCGAGCGCGCCGATCATCAACCCACCCGATTGGTGCCGGCAAAAGCTAGATAGCTCGCCCAGATCGTCGTCGTCTGCTGGACTCAAGCAATACTCGCCCGGTCTGCCTTTGACATCGTGGTCGCACTGCAGATGAAAATAGGCGAAGAGCACCTCGGAGCAAATCCGCGGATCGTCGATGCCGCGGCATAGACCGCCAAATACGCTCCGGGGAAAACGGTTCTCCGGCCGATAGAAGCAAATCAAGTACTCCATGTGCATGAAGGAGAAACGACACGATTCGTTGACGAACCGAGTGATTTGTTCGAGCACATTCAGGCCGGCCCTGAATGAACTGCCACTGCGTGCCGCATGGTGGTGAATCAGCCAGGTGCTGTCGTGGAAGCGCACCATGGCCATGTGGCCGAGGATCTTGCCCCGGTCCTGATAGATGAAGTGGCGGGCGATGCTGGGGCTATGAGTATAGAGCTTCTCGTAGGTCTGCTTGATCTGCTCCCGGTTCTTCTGGATGAAACCGTACTTCTGCGGATAGATGAACCCCGTATCGAAGAAGAAGCTCCACAGATCGTCCATGTCGACCTGGTTGCAGACATAGGAGCGGCGGTCGTCGGCATGGTGTAGAAGCGCCACCAGTTGCACATGGTCCGCCACATCCATGTCGAGCAAGGCCAGCCCGTACTTGAGACAGGAATTTTCGGACTCGGGATCCAGTACCTGGCGGTGGACCACCTGAGCTCGACAAGAAAATCTGAAGTTGCTGGCCAGGCAGAGATCGAGCCGCGGGATCATCAGGCCCGGCATGAGAACGGCGTTGCGCGCGTTCTCCTCCACCGCCAGGCCTGACGCGGACAGGTCCAGCACCTTGAGCGACACCAGCCTGCCGGTGAACGGGTGGTCGAACACGATGGTCGGCGCGGGAACGAATTCCTGGCGAACGCTGCGGTGCTGCTGGCGCTCGAACCGCTGGATGCCGTCCTGGGTCGGCTCGAGCACGTACTCCCGGGATCTCCGTCCGCCGGTCTTGCTGACGATCCTGCAGTCGCCCGAAAAGAGAATCTCCCGATCGTTCGACAGAACGACCATCACCGGAGCGCCCGCGGTCAGCCAGCCAAAAGTCTGTGGCGGCGAGGAGCGAACGCGCACGCGGAACGAGATCGGGCTGAAATCGACGAGTGTGCCCTCGAAACGGGAGCCGCTCTTGAGGAGCTGAACCTGAATCCCTTTGCAGGGGTAGCGCACGACCCTTCGCGAATGGACCTCGGTGCATACCTCGGGGAGCTCGATGACGATCCCCTCCTCGTCTATCGATGTCACCTGACCAATGCCCTGCAGCAGCTTCTGCTCGTCCGGGATTAACAGGGCGGAAAAGACGTAGCCCTTGGAGATGGCGCGGGCGGCGCGCGGGTCGACCCAGGTGCATCGTAGGCGGTTCTCCCGGCACGGTTGCGGCTGGGCCTGCACACGCAGCGCGTGTCCGTACTTCGCATGCTCGAAGGCGAGCAGGACGATCCTATTCTGGAAATTGAGGTAGTTGAGCTTGTTGATCAGGCGCTCGCGGCTGACCGGTCGCGCTGCCGCGGTGGAAGAAGCCGGCCCGATCGTTGCCTGCGTGTTTGGCAGTCCGGACGCAGAATCGCCGTCTACTGGGGCGACGCCCTCACTGACACTGAAGTGCGGTTGAGCCTGGTTCATGACCTTGATCCAAATCTAAGCGATGCGCTTGTTCGGCTTGTGAGGAGGATCGTTTGCTATCGGACATCGCTCACGGCCGGCGGTTGACAGTTCTGACGATCAATGGTGTCGTCGGGACGCGAGCGAGCACGGGAAGGCTGGCGAATTGTATCCTGGGATCGGCAGACGCTACCAGACCGAAAAGACAACAATTGTGTGACAAAGAGAACAATTGTGTAACTCCTGCACGGGATCGAGAATCGCTGGTCGGGCTTTCCGTGATCCGATGTAGGTGTAACTGCCGCTTGTGGGGCAATTCGGGTGCCTGTGCCACATGCGCACGGAGACATTCCAGACTTTCGCGTACGCAATACGGCGCTCGGCAATGCCAGGTGGCGTATTGCGCCCCTAACCTGGACAGCGCTGGGAAGGCAGATTGTTCTCGCTGCGTCGTAGAACCAGTCCTGTCGAAGACCACTGGCACGATCACCGGCGCGCGTCGAGAGGCGGCGCGTTCACTCACCGCCCAAGCCTGCAGCGTCGCCGATCTGCACGCCGACCAGATGGCCAAACGCCTCCTCTGGATCAGTCTGGGAAGGCAGTCTCACGCAAAACGCAGGCCGCCGCCGCCGCGACAGATGCGCTTCAGTGTTCCAAGGGCGCTTTGCGGAGTATAGGCGCCCGTGACTTTGCCGCCTGCCTCACTACTCACTTCAATTCGGAATCGGTAGCCGGTTCCCTCGATTTCGACCAGGTGGCTGTTGGTCGACACGGCCGGATCGGCGACGATTCGCGAAATGGTGCGGTCAAATCCCAGACCCGCCAGGGCGATGGCGGCGTGCACGTTTACATTGCGGGGAAACTTTGCGCACGCCTGGCGAACAGGTCCTTGGTAAACTACCGTGTGTTTGTCCGGGGGCAATCCCAAACTGGCGGGACTCTTGGTGGTGGTCACGGTAACCGACTTGAGAGTCGGCCCGGCGTCCACCAGACCATCGATGCCGATCATGGCTCCATGGGGCAGAAAGACTTTCCGCCCGCACTTGACTGCGGTTTGTTCCAGCTCGGTCCGAAAGGCCTCGTCGGCCAGTGCGGTGATCGAAAACAGCAGCAGGTCGGAGCGCTCGACAATGCGCAAAGCCACCTGCTTGAGGAGATCGGCGTGGGCGGCCTCAATTACCAGGTCAGCCGGTCGGGCAAAGAGGTCGGCCTGTTTGGTAATTCGGCAGGCGACCGGAATATCCTGCAGGCGTTTCTCATCCACATCAAAGGCGTAGCCTAGTTCGATAGAGTCAGCTGCGCCATCGGCGATTATGTGCCGTGCCAGAAAACCGCCAATCGAGCCGCAACCCAATAGACCGATCCGGACTGTATTCATTTCCGTTCCTTTCAGAAAATCGAATCGGGTTCCACGAATATGCTTTGGAACCTGCGAGAAATCGCCTTGCTATCCAGACTTGTCCGACAACGCCCAATCTGTCAAGCCATCATGGACATGCGGGTGGGCGGACTACCCTTCAACAACAACAGTTTCTCGGTTTCGATCAATGGCGTCACCCCGGTCGTATCGCACAAGAGGAAGGCGAAGCCGGACGATCCGACCTGTCGTCCGGCCACCCAGCGCAGTGACTTGCGGCCCGACTGGCTCGGTTAAGACTTCCTCGACACCGGAGGCGCACCGAGCGCGGCCAGGTCAGCGAGATCCTTCGGGCGGCCGGAAGCGGCTCGATTGCTACCGTCAGGCGAGAAGGCCAGGCCTGCTCGAAGGTCACGCCGCTGATCCCAGTCATCATATCAATGCGACTGGGCGCCACTCCCATCTGGAAGACGGTATCGGCGGTCGCGAGATCGTCTTCGGTCAGGTCAAGCAGTGCGGCGCCAAAGCACTTCAATGCCCGCATGACGCGCATGGCGTTCTCGGGCGTGGGCCGCACCCAAATGTCGATATCGCCGGTGGCGCGAGGAATACCGTGCGCGGCGAGCGCGTAGGCGCCGACGATCAGAAATTCAGCGCCTTCCGCGGACAATGCGGACAGTATGTCGTTGTAGTCGCGGTTCAAGCGTCTCTCCAAGAAAGGCCCACCCATCGAGCGTCAGGCGCCACATCATTTCCATCCGCTCGGCAGGGGTCGCGGGGACCAGGTCGTCCTCGGGCGGACGCGCGCCATTTCGGAATATCCGGGAAACGCGGCGGGCTGGAAATGGAGTTGGGGCCATGAACACAGACAAGTATAGATCCAACGTCCCCGCCCGGCGCCGATTTGCTGCGCACAATCTCAAGACGGATGGCTACTTGGTCCGCACGACTTGGTTGACTTGCGTCGAAAACCAGCGTTCAGAATAGCCCCCAAACGCGGAACCATCCGCTTGTAGCCACTTTCCACCAGGGGGACATCGAATGCGCAAGATCCTAGCAGGGCTGCTGTTGACGTGCGTGGGCTGGACGACGCCCGCGCTGGCAAAAGAGACGATCAAGCTTGGCGCCATCCTGGGCGTAACCGGCCCGGCGGCCAACCTGGGCGGCCCCGAGGCGCGCACCCTGGAAATGCTGGTGCACGAGATCAACAGGAAGGGCGGCATCAAGGGCAATCCCGTGGAGCTCATCATCAAGGACTCGAGCGCCAGCCCGGAGAAGGCTATTTCGTTTGCCAAGCAGCTCATCGACGAGGAAAAAGTCTTCGCCATCATCGGCCCGTCCACCAGCGGCGAGACCATGAAGATCAAGACCCTGGCCGAAGACGGCAAGACCATCTTGCTTTCCTGTGCGGCGGCCGAAGCCATCGTCAAGCCAGTGGGCAAGTACGTGTTCAAGACCCCGCAGAACGACAGCCACGCGGTTCGCAAGATCTACGATCAGATGAAGAAGGCGGGCATCAGCAAGATCGGCGTGGTGTCCAGCAACACGGGCTTTGGCAAGGCGGGCAAGGAGCAACTGGAAAAGCTCGCGCCTGAGTACGGCATCACCATCGTGGCCAACGAGGTCTACGACAAGGAAGCCACTGACCTCACCGCCGTGGTGACCAAGCTGAAGGCCGCGGGCGTGCAGGCCTTTGTCAACTGGTCCATCGAGCCGGCCCAGGCCATCGTCATCAAGAATGCGCGGCAGATTGGGCTGGAAATCCCCATCTTCCAGAGCCACGGCTTCGGCAACATCCAGTACGTGAAGGCCGCCGGCCCCGCCGCCGAGGGCGTGATCTTCCCGGCTGGCCGGCTGTTGGTGGCCGAGTCCCTGCCCGCCGACAACAAGCAGAAGACCCTGCTCACCAAGTACAAGAAGGACTACGAAGCGCGCTTCCACGAGGACGTCAGCACCTTTGGCGGCCACGCCTACGATGCCTTCACCATCCTGGTCAAGGCCATCGAGACCGCAGGCCTGGACAAGGAGAAAGTCCGCACGGCCATCGAGAACACACAAGGCTTCGTCGGCACCGCCGGCATCTTCAACTTCTCGGCCCAGGATCACAACGGCCTGGCCATCGACGCCTTTGAAATGCTGACCGTGAAGAACGGCCGCTTCGTTCCCTACGCCGAGCCCGCGGCTCCCAGCGGCAAGAAGAAGAAGTAGGACCGCGGCCGTCGTGAACTACGACTGATCCACGACGTCGTCGCTGCTGTCGTCAATTGTCGCGTCGGGCGCTGCCATGTCCGCCGCCTGCGCGTCTGGCATCGACGCCATGTACAGCGGTACGGCGCTGAAAAAGTCCGCAGCTGCGTCCTGGCCGGGCGGCTGGGATCCAACAGGCGAGTCCGGCATCACCGCCTCGTACACCGCCACACTGCCACTACTCCCACAGCCGGCGAGCATGGTGACCCCCAAAGTCGCGGACACGGTCATCGTGCGCAGCACCCGCTCAATCTGTTCACGTATCTCGCGTTCTTTCATTGCGTCTCCTTGCATTCAGATGTTGAGAGCCGCCCTGCCCCGTTTCGAACTCATTACCCTAGCAGATAGGCCGATGTATTGCCCCTGACCGCCCGGACCGCGGCCCGGCCTCGACCCCTTGCGGATATTGCGAGATTGCTGGCCTCGCCTCAGTGCGAATCGCCGGCCGGCCGACGGGTGTCAGCCGTCTTCGCTGTCGGCCCAGCGACTGGAAACAGCCCGGCCGCCCGCCATTTCGCTTGCGTTCATGTGGTCCCTGGATTGCATTACCCCTGCGTCCAGTGAAGACCATGTTGGCAGTCTCAGGATGGCTCAATGAGCTCGATGCAGCGCAAGGGGACGCGGGCATCGATCGGATGGATCCCTGTGCACAAGACCGTGAGGAGTTCGGCCGGCCACTCTTCAACCGAATGGCTGCGCCGCCGTCTCTCGTGTCTCGCATGGTGCGCAAGTCGATGGGCCGGCCTGCGGCGCCGGCCCATCATCTCTACTCGCTGGCCGGGCCTTCCCCCACGGCCGGTCTCACCCCGGCCGTGGCGCTGGCGCTGGTCGAAGAATAGTAGCCGACCAGCCTTCCCGATTCACCCGCCAGCTGGGCCAGCCGGGCCGTGGTGGCGTGGTCCGCGCGTAGCGCGTCCACGTCCATGGGCATGCGGTATGTCCAGTTGCTGTCATTGACCGTGCCTGGGACGTTCACGCGCTCGCGCGTACCGAGCAGATCTTGGAAAGGCAGCAAGCACAGCTCCGAGGGCGCGGCATAGAGCACACGCACAAGCGCGTCGCGAACCTGGTCGTCGAAACTCCGGTTCGGGTCGATGCCGTGCAGCCCCGGCAATCTGGTGAACAGGCGCCGCTCGTCGGGCGAGACGGAATCCCACCATTCGGCCTGCATCTCGGTGTCGTGCGTGCCCGAGGTGGCCACCGAAATCACGGGCCAGGCGGCAGGGTCGTGCAGCAGGGTTTCTTTCCTGCCGTCGCGCCATACCTCGGTCTTCTCCCAGCGCAGAACGCGGTAACCGGGCAACCCCAGCCGCGCCAGCGAAGGCCGCAGAAACTCGGGCAACGCGCCCAGATCCTCGGCCACCACCTGGCCAAAGCCACCAATGATGGAAAGCAAGGTCTCGCCCAGGCGGATCTGGGCGTCCTCGTCCGCAGGCGAGAAGCCCGACTTGCGGCCGTCGGCTGATCGGTAGTAGGTGCGATACATCCCGATGACGTGGTCCACCCGGAAAAGCCCAAACATCTCGCCGGCCCGTCTGGCTCGCTGACGCATCCAGCGAAACCCGGTGCGTTCCATGGCGTGCCAATCGTAGAGCGGCAAGCCCCAGTCCTGGCCGGTCGGGGAGAATGGATCAGGCGGCGCGCCCACCCGCATGTCCAGGCGGAACAGGCGGCGGTTGTTCCACACGTCTGAAGAATCGCCCGAGACCACAAAGGGCAGATCGCCCATGAAATCCACGCCCAAAGCCCGCACCTGGGAGCGCGCCTTGTGCCATTGGCCATCCAGCTGCCATTGCAGCCAGCAGTGGTAGAGCAGCTCGTCCACGCTTTCTTCGATCACGCGCGAGAGCGCTGCGGGCACGCGGTCGCGCAATTCGGCCGGCCATTCTTGCCAGTGCTTGGCCAGGCGGTCGTGCAGGACGCAATACAGGCCATGTTCGGCCAGCCAGTCGTGCTCCTCGCGAAAACGCCGCAGCTCCATCGCGCGGGCACTGCGCTGGTTCCATTCTTTCTCAAGAAACCCCTGGAACGCGCGGCGAAACGCCCGCGCCTTGAGCGACCGCACGCGCTGCCAGTCCACCGTGGGGCAAGCCGCAACCTCGTCGAGCAGGCGCTGATCGGCCGGCGACAGGGCGGCCCGGCCCCCGGCCGCCACGAAATCCTCGCATTCGTCGAGGCCCAAGTACACGGGATCGATGGCAAAAGCGGTGCTGGCCGAGTAGGGGCTGGTCTCTCCGCCGCGCACCTCGTTGACCGGAAGCAACTGCACCACGGCCAGCTCCGCCTCGCGCGCCCAGGCGCCCAGGCGCGCCAGATCCGTAATCTCGCCCACGCCCCACCCCGTCTTGCTGCGCACGGAAAAGAGTGGAATGAGCACACCGGCCCGTCGCGGGCGCGCAGGGCGGCGGTTTGTCGTTTCAGACTCCTTTTCAGACTCCATCGAATTACATGGGAACCCTCAAAGAGTGCCCATGCCCTCCCGCGATGGTGCGCCGCCGGCGAGGGCCCGCGCAAAGCGCGCGGGGGAGGCGGGGTGGGTTGTACGTCCCGAAGTCCCCTTGGGGGCAAAGCCGGCGGACTCCCCGCGCGACAATTCTCGTGATCTCATATCGGGTCTATGATGGGGAATCTTGCCGCCCATGACTGACAATAGTTCTACACCAACCCGAAGCGTATCTGGTCGCCGCCTGCTGCTCACCGGGGGGGCCGGCTTCATCGGGTCCCACCTGACTGAACGCCTGGCCGCGGACAACGAGATTGTGATTCTCGACACCCTCCGGCGCAACGCCCTGTCGTCGGCGGGCCTGGACAAGCATCCCCATGTGAAACTCATCCAGGGCGACGTGTTGGACGCTGCGGTGGTTCGCCAAGCCATGGAAGGCTGTGACGCAGTCATTCACCTGGCCTCCATCGCAGGCGTGGACACCGTGCTCAAGAACCCCGTGCTCACCATGCGTGTGTCACTGCTGGGTACCATGAACGTGCTGGAGGCAGCCGCGGCCAAGGGAGGGGTCAAACGCTTGATCGATTTCTCCACCAGCGAGGTCTTCGGTCGTTACGCCTACAACGTAACCGAGTGGGACGCCACCACCCTGGGCGCGGTAGGCGAAGCGCGCTGGACCTATGCCGTGGCCAAGCTGGCCACCGAGCATCTGGCCATGAACTACTGGAAGCAGTACCAGCTTCCCGCCTGTTCCATTCGCCCATTCAACATCTATGGTCCGCGCCAGGTGGGCGAAGGCGCGGTCCACCACTTCATCATGCGCGCGTTGCGGGGCGAGCCGGTGCAGGTACACAACGATGGTGCGCAGATCCGCGCCTGGTGCTACGTGGACGACATCGTGGATGGGATTCTGCTGGCGCTCGAACGCGATCAAGCCGTCGGCCACGCCTTCAACATCGGCAATCCGCGCTCCACTCTCACCATCTATGCCCTGGCCAAGGAGATCATCCGGCTCGCCTCCAGCTCGTCCCACATCGAGCATGTGCCTTGGAATCAGGCCGATGTGGAGTTGCGCATCCCCAACATTGACAAAGCCAAGGAGTTGCTTGCCTTCCGGCCTCTCATCGATCTGGAGGAAGGCCTCTTGCGCACCATATACTGGTATCGTCGACACCTGGATGCCCCATGAGTGACGTGGTTCTGCGCGCCGACGATCTGGCCAAGACCTTCAGGCTGGGCCTTCTGCGTAAGCGCATTGAGGCGGTCAAGCAAGCCAGCTTCGAGGTCCAGCGCGGCGAGATCTTCGGCTACCTCGGCCCCAACGGCTCGGGCAAGACCACCACTCTCAAGATGCTGATGGGGCTGGTCTTTCCCTCGCGCGGCCGCGCCGAGGTGCTGGGCCGGCCGGTTCCCGATCGGCAGGCCAAACGCCGTCTCGGCTACCTGCCCGAGAGCCCGTATTTCTACGACTACTTGACGCCCGAAGAATTCCTCGACCTGGTCGGCGCCCTGTTCGACGTGAAGCGGGCCGAACGCCGCGCCCGCGCGGACCGCCTGATCGAGCGCGTAGGTCTGTCTTCCGCGCGCGGTCGGCCCTTGCGCAAATTCTCCAAGGGCATGCTCCAGCGCATCGGCATTGCGCAAGCCCTGATGGGCGAACCAGAGCTGGTGGTGCTGGACGAGCCCATGACCGGGCTCGACCCCATCGGCCGCAAGGAGATCCGCGATCTCATGCTCGACCTCAAGCGCGAGGGGCGCACCGTGCTCTACTCCACGCACATCCTGCCCGACGTGGAGATGACCTGCGACCGCGTGGCCATGATCTTCGCCGGCCGGGTCCGAAACGTGGGGCCTCTGTCCGAGTTGCTCACCGCGCGCCTGCTGTCCACCGAGGTGTGTCTGCGACCGGGCGCGGCCGGCCTGCCCGAGCTGCCGCAGGGGGCGCGCAAGGTCGAAAGTCCCGACGGCCTGGTGATAGACCTGCCGGCCGACGCCGACGTGGACACTTTCCTGCGCGCTGTGCTCGCCGCAGGAGCGCGCGTACATTCGCTCACCCCGCGCCGGGAGTCGCTGGAGGATCTCTTCGTGCGCGAGGCCACCAACCAGACTCAGGGTGCCGCATGAGGCGCATCCAGGCCATCGCGTGGAACACCTTCCGCGAAGCCGTGCGGAACAAGATCCTCTACAGCCTGCTCTTCTTCGCGGTGCTGATCATCCTGTCTGCTCTGGCCATGGGCGATCTCACCTTGCATGAAGAGATCCGCATGACCCGCGACATCGGGCTCTTCGGCATCGACGCCTTTGGCGTGATCATCGCCATCTTCGTGGGTGTGAACCTGCTCTACAAAGAGCTGGACCTGAAGACCGTGTACACCATCCTGCCCAAGCCGCTGCACCGCTGGGAGTTCGTGCTGGGCAAGTGGCTGGGCATGCTGCTCACCCTGGCCGTGCAGATGGGCGTCATGGGTCTCGTGCTGGGCGTGACCCTATGGTGGCAAGGGGCGCAATTCGACACGCCCATGGTCAAAGCGGTGTGGCTGCTCTTCATCAACGTCATGCTGGTCACCTCCATCGCGGTGTTCTTCTCGGCCTTCTCCAGCCCGTTTCTCTCGGGCTTCTTCGCCCTGGGTTGCTTCCTGGTGGGCCGCTCGGTGCCTGACATTCGCGCCCTGGCCGCCAAGCTGGGCCCCCTGGCCAAGACCGTGCTGGAGACTGGCTGCAGCCTCATGCCCAACATGCACCTCTTCTACCCCTCGGGCGCCATCGTGGGCGCCGAGGAGGTCTCGGTCCATCGCGACTTTGTCGGTGCGTCCTACCTGCTCACGACCTCCGGGTATGGCGTGGCCTACTCGCTCATCGTGCTGATCCTGGCCATGCTGATTTTCAGAAAGAGAGACTTCGTCTGATGACCATGCGACGCTGGTTGCTCGTCCTGGCCGGGGTGGCGCTGGCGCTGGTCGTGGTGGCCGCCCGTCTGCTGGTCGACGCGCGCAGCGCTCTGCATGCCGGCCAGAATTCCGAAGGGCGCGGCGACCGGCTGGAGGCAATCCGGCACTATCAAGACGCGGCCCGCCTGTATCTTCCCGCCAGCCCGTATGTTCGCGACGCCCTGGATCGTCTGGAGGCTCTGGCCGCGGCAGCCGCACAGGCGGGCGACGGACCCAGCGTGCGCGCCGCGCTAGAGGCCGAACGCGCCGCCATCTTGGCCACGCGATCACTGTACATTCCGCATGGCTCCCGGCTGCCGGATATCGAACACCGTCTGGCCCGGCTGCTGGCGGCCGCCGAGGATCGCTCGGTTGCCCCAGGGATCAGCTTCGAAGCCAGGGCCGCATGGTACATGGAGCGACTGACGCGCAGGCCGGGTCCTGCCTTGGCCCACGTGCTGCTAGCCCTGGCTGGCCTCGTGCTGTGGGTCGGCAGCGCTATCGGATTCTGCACCAAGGGCCTGGACGTGAAGCTACGCCTACGTCGCCCCCACGCCATCATCGCCGGCGTCGCCTTCATCGTGGGGTTTGCCATGTTCCTAGCGGGCCTGCGGTTTGCATAGCTTTTGGGGTAACCTAGACCTCTTGCGGCGCTATTTGTGAGCCAGAACACCAACGTAACGACTTCAGTCCTGCTATGGTGTCGTTGAAAGAACACCGAAAGTAGCCTTGCCGACCATGCACATCCGATGCGAACGCTGCCAAGCCGAGTACGACCTGGACGATGGTCAGATACGCGGCGGCACCGATGTGCAGTGCAGCGTCTGCGGAAATGTCTTCGCAGTGGGCGCGCGGCGAACGCCGACCTCTCTGACCCGGAGCCGTTCATCGCCACAGGCCATGGCCGTCTCGGTCCCGAACGACGACTATCGGGGCAGCGACGTGCACTTCCCTTCAGTTGATGGGGAAGCCTCGGGAGCTGCTTCGCACGAGCACGGCGCGCTGAAGATCTTCGTCGGTCTGATTGTAGCTGCCGGGGTGGCCTTTGCTGGCATCCAGTGGCAGCGGGGCCGGATCCACAGCGCAACCATCGCCGCGAGAATTTCCGCTGGCAGATCGGCCTCGACCGACCGCCCCGCGGTCCGTCTGCCCGAGGCGCGACCGGACGTAGGTGCTGGAGCCACCGCCACTCAGGCACCTAGCGAAAAGACGACGCCTAGCCCGGCGAGCAAGGGGCCGGTCGTGGAAGCCCTGCCCTCGCCGCCGCAAGCGCAGACCGAGGACGCGGTGGCCACGACGCCTCCGCCAAGTCCTGGCCACCTCGAATCCTACGAGAAGCTGATCGCCAGCGGGGATCGCGCGCTCGAAAATGGATCGAACCGCAAGGCCAAGGAACTCTACCAGAAGGCCCTGCACATGCGGCCGGCTGGGGCTGACGCCCTGGCTGGCCTTGCCTTCGTCGCGCTGGACCGTGGCCAGATCCCAGCCGCCTACGAATTGTTCAAACGCGCGCTTACCGCCAAACCATCGTTTGGTCCGGCCTTGTTCGGGATGGCCGAAATCCATCGCGCCCGCGGTGAGAAGGCTCTCGCCCTGCAAAGCTACCAACGCTACTTGCAAATCTCGCCCAGCGGCAAAGAGGCCAGCGCGGCGCGACGGCAAATGAGCACCCTCCGGTCGGGCCAGTAGCGCGACTTCGGCGCCGTCAGCTAGTACACAGGTCCTTGTTTCTGGCGATCTTCTGGATGTCGCGCAGACGGTCCTTGACCTGGGCAGCGCGGGGGGATTTGGGATAGCGCTTGGACAAATCGAGGAAGATGGCCTTGGCGTCGGTGCAATACTTCATGGCCACGTAGGACTCGCCTAGCAGCCACATGGCCTCGGGCACCTCCGGGGACCGACCAAAGCGTGACATCACGGCCTGGTACTCCGCCACCGCGAGAGCGTGCTTGAACTCCTGAGCGAAGGACTGCCCCACCTGCAACTCCGCCTGAGGCGCACGCGGATCATTGGGGAAACGCTGGATGAAGGCTCGCAGAAAGCGCCGGGCGTCTTCGCGCATGCCGCCGGCCAGCCGGTTCTGCGATTCCTTCCAGAGAGCTTCTTTGTCCTCGGGCATGGACGGGGCCACCCGCTCGATGATCTTCTGCTGTTCCTGCGTTGTTTTCTGCTGGGTCTGTTCCAGCGCTGCCAGTCGCGTGGCAACCTGCTTTTGCAGCTCTTCGAGAAGGTACTTGGCCTCTTCGAGCTTGCCGGTCAGTGCCGCTATGTCGCTCTCATTGTGCGCGACCTTGGTCCCAAGGTCGGCCGAGTTTCGCTCGAGCAAGCCGGTGGCTTCGTCGAGCACCTTGCGCAAACGAGCCACCTGGTCGTTGATTCGCGTCTCGATGGCCTCCATGCGCTTGGAGAGCTGGGAGATGTCGTCACGCAGCTTGTCGCCCTGATCGGTGGTCATCAGGCAACCAGACATCAACACGACCGCGAGCGTGCAGCCCGCGGTCGCGTTCAGGACTTGCGTGGGCCTTATCGCCATTCGGAGTCGACGCGGCGGTCCTTGGCCCAGCCGGACTCGCTGGTGCCGGTGGCATCCAAAGCCCCGCGCGGCACGACGGACATCCGGCTCGCCGCGATTCCTGTGTGCTTGAGATAGTCCTTCGCGGACTGGGCGCGCCGGTCAGACAGCGCCATGTTGTACTCGGTGGTACCACGCGGATCGGCTCGTCCAGTCAGGCTGACGTTCATGTCTGTCTTCTTCAGGCAGCTCGCGTTCTTGGCCAACAGGCCGGTGGCCGTCGAATCCAGATTCGACTTGTCGAAGCCGAAGTAGACCGACTCTAGATCACAGGGTGGCTTCTTGACCACCGGCTGCTTCTGCGAGCCGACACACAAACCGTGTACGCACTCTTGATCCTGAGCGCAATTATCGTCCTTGGTGCACTGGGGGACGGAACAACGTCCGGTCATGCACAGCTTGCCCGTCGGGCATTGGGTATCGGAGGTGCAGGCCTGGCAACGGTTGGACTTGCAAATCTGACCTTCCGCGCACTGCGAGGCGTCCTTGCAGTAGCCGGGGATGGCGTCGCAGCGCCCGGCGTTGCACTGGCGACCCTCACCGCAGTCGCCAGCGTTGCGGCACTGCTGGCACTTGCGCGCCACACAGAATTCCTTGTCCTTGCAATCCTTGTCGGTGTCACAGGCGGGATATTCGGGTTTGCACCCAACCGTTGCCACCAGCAAAAGAGCCCCAAAAGATCCAAGCAGCAGTGTGGTTCTCATTTTTTCCATAGCCTTCCCTGGTCAGGTTTCTAGGGCGGCTTCTGCTCGCTGTCAACGGCCATCAATATTCGGAGTCACCTGGGTCGCAGCGAGACCAGCCTAGGACAAGAATTCGTGCTATGGGAGGAGCCGAAAGCCCCATGGCATGGATTGGCTGCTCGCGCATCTAACTTCACTCCCGCCGTCGGCCGTGTACGAGACCCTGGCGGGCGTTCTGCTGCTGTGCGGCCTTGGCCTGCCCATCCCGGAAGACGTCTCACTTATCTCGGCCGGCTACCTGGCCCACCTGGGTATCGTGAACCCGCACAAGGTCTTCGCGGTGTGCTTTCTGGCTGTGCTGGGCGGCGATGGCATTGCCTTCGCGCTGGGACGCCTGTTCGGCTCGCGCCTGCTCGACATCCGCCTGGTTCAACGCTTTTTCAGGCCGCGCAAGCAGATTCGCGTGCGCGCCTATTTCCGAAAGTTCGGCAGCAAGGTCATCTTCGTTGCGCGTTTTCTGCCCGGTCTGCGTTTTTCGATCTTCCTGTCGGCCGGGACGCTGCGCGTGCGGCCATCCGTGTTCGTCACCTATGATGCGATGGCGGCCTTGGTTTCGGTGCCTGCGTTGGTCTACCTGGCCTGGGGATTCGGCGAACACATTGACCATGTGGTGAGCTGGGTGCGGCGATCCGAGTACGGCATCCTGTTCGTCTTCCTGCTGGCTGTGGTCTGGATCGCGGTGAAGATGATGCGCAAGCGTCGACCCAAAAAGGCGTGAGGGAAAATGGGAACCCTGAAAGGGTTCCCACACCCTCCCGCGATGGTCCGCCGCCGGCAAAGCCGGCGGGCTCCCCACGCGACTACGGGAACCGGAGCTGCACGCCGAGCCCGGTGTCGAACTCCATGCGGAACCAGCGCGAGAACCCCATGGTCCACCCGACCTGGAAGAAGAAGCCCACGTTCTTGATGGCGTCGTACATAAGGCCGTCAGCATTGCGCAGCCCATAGTCGTTGTTCGACACTTCATGGCCATAGTCTGTGTAGTCGTAGACGAACTGGCCAGTGGCATAGAACTTCAACGCCACGCCCTGGTCCAGCCAGTAGCGTATCCCCGGCGCCAGCACAAACTGATGGCTGTGGAATGTGGCTGGATCCTGCTGCAAGGCAAAGCGCAGGTCGACAATCAGATCGAGACGCGGGTGGAGTCCATAGGAGAGCTGCAGGTCGAGGAAGAAAGGCAGGAGGTGAGTGCACACCCGCCTGTTGCGGTTGTCCGATAGGGAGCCGCAGGAAATGCCGTCTTTATAAGGAATTATCACGCGATATCCGGTGCCGGGCATGATCGAGATCCCGCCTTGGCCGAAGTGATTGACCTCGGCTGGCCCCCCGAACGCCCACGGTTGCGACGGCGATGGAGATTCCTTGGCAGCCTGGGCCTCGCGACGTTTTGCCGGCCGTCGCGGCGTTTCTCCGCTGGGCTCGGAGGTCGAGGCAGCCGTGCCGTCGTCTGCCCCTGCCGCATCTGTCTGAGGCGCTGCTTCCGCTGCCGGTTCCTCGGCAGCCCAGACGTTTTGGGCGACAGCTCCTGCCACAACGATCATACTTAGCAAAATGACGACGCGATACGGCGTTTGCATGGCAGGCAGTAGTATCGGATGAGCGCGAGCAGTTTGCTAGAGCCGCGAATGATCGGCCGCCGGACCGTGCTGGCCGCCCTGCTGGGCGCCGGGATTCTGGGTCGGTCCGGCTTGCTTCGCGCCATCGGTGATTCGTCGCGGATTCGTCTGGCGCGGCTCCACCTGCCGGACCTTCCTGATCCACGTCCCACGGCCTTGCGGCGCCTGGCCTGGGAACTAGAACGTCGCACCAGCCTGATCGCGGTGCCCGACCCAGTCGCGTTGGCGCTCGCCAGCCCGGAACTGTTTCACTATCCCCTGGTCTTACTCTCGGGCGATCGCGCGTTTTCCCTGCCTTCCGAGGCCGAGGTCGCGCGCTTGCGGCGCTTCCTGACTTTCGGCGGTTGCCTGCTGGTCGACTCGGCCGAGGGTCGTGCGGGCGGCGCTTTCGATGCGTCGGTGCGCCAGCTCTTGGCGCGTGTCCTGCCTGGCGACATGCCGGCCCGTGTGCCTGACGAGCATGTGCTGTGGAAGTCGTTCTACATTCTGCACGGGGTGGCCGGCCGCGTGCTGGCCGCGCCCTACCTCGAAGGCGTGGAACGCGATCGCCGTTTGGCGGTCATCTACACGCAAAACGATCTGTGCGGCGCCTTGGCGCGCGACGGGTACGGTCGCTGGGAGCACGACGTGGTCCCGGGCGGCGAGGAGCAGCGCGAGCAGGCCTTCCGTTTCGCAGTCAACGTGGTGATGTATGCCCTGTGTCTGGACTACAAGACGGAACAAGCGCATATCGATTTCATCATGCGCACCAGGCGAGCGCGGCCAGATGAAACTTTGCGACGGCAGCCACGGTGAGCGAGTACATCCCAGCAACCACGTGCCGCTGAGAACACAGAGGTGAGAGGGGAGGACACGGAGGAGGGGCGGCCGCGAGACGCCGCACCCAGTTCGATGCTACATTCTCGAAATTCAAAGAGGTGCGCATGAAGATGCTCAATTCGAAATGGCGTGAAGCGATGCTTGGCGCAACGGTCATCGTCGCGTTCGCCTGCAGCCCGGGCTGCGGGGGCAGCGGAAGCCAGGGCAGCGGAAGCCAAGGCAGCGGCGATCCAGCCCTGGTCGGAACCTGGGTTGGAACCGTGGCGGATGGAAGCGCGACGAGCCCCGACCCCACCCTCTGGACGTTTACGGTTACCTCGACCGGCGCCGACGTGAAGATGGGCACGTTCGCGGCGTACAACGGGACCTACGTGGCCGACCCTTCTAGCAATCCCAAGAGCATCACCATCACCATCACCGAATCCGCCATTCCCGCGTATGTCGGCCAGGCCTCGAACGGAATCTACAAAATCGAGGGCAACACCCTGACCTTCGCCGCCAACAAACCAGGCACCACGTCCAGGCCAACCGACTTCATTCCCACACCCGACGGCGTGACTCTGGTCTTCACGCTCACCAAGCAGTAGCCCGCGACCTCCTGCGGCTATCGTCGGTGGTTGAGAATGCTTGCATAGGCAAGCTTCGGGCGCTAGAGCTACCCGGCTATGCTGTTCGGCCGTCGCTCGGAGCCTCTTACCTTCGTTTCGCCGCTTGTTGCCACTCTCGCGGTAGCCCTGGCTGCGCTCGCCTGTTCCAAAGGCGAGGCCGGTCCCACCACCCGCGCCCGCCCGGCGCCCCAGGTCGTGGTGGCCAAGGTGGTGGCGCGCGATGTTCCGGTCGAGGTCCACGCCCCGGTCGACCTGCGCGCCCTGGAACAGGTCGACGTGGGCTCCAAGGTTCTCGGCTACATCGACGCTGTCCTGGTCGACCGCGGGGACCGGGTGCGCCGGGGTCAAGTCATCGCATTGGTGCGGCCCAGCGATCTGCCCGATCAGCTGGCGGCTGCCCGCAGCGTCTTTGGCCAGACCAAGGCGTCGGCGGTTCTGGCGCGCACCAACTACGACCGGGCCAACAAGTTGGCGCCCACCGGCGTGGTCAGCCAGCAGGAACTGCAATCCGCCACCGCGGCAATGGCCTCGGCCGAGTCGGCCCAGGCGGCATCCCAGGCCCAGATTTCCGGCCTGGCCATCCGCTTGGGTGAGACGCGCATCACCTCTCCGATAGAGGGATCCATCGCCGCCCGCCGGCTCGACCCGGGCGCTCTGGTCGGACCGCCCGGGGGCGGCGCCATCGTCACCGTAGTCCGCACCGATCGCCTGCGCGTCTTCATCAGCCTCAACGAGTACGATGCGTCCGGGGTGGGACTGGGCAAGGACGCGCATGTGGAGCTGGATGCCATGCCGGGCCGCACCTTCCCGGGCAAGGTGGTGCGTCTGGCGCCGTCTTTCGATCCGCTGACGCGCACCCTGGAGGCTGAGGTGCAGCTTCCCAATCCGTTGGGTGAACTACGACCGGGCATGTATGGCCGCGGCTCGATTGTTCTTGAAATACGTCCCAAGCGGCCCGTGGTGTCGGTCAACGCCGTTCAGATTTCTTCGGGCAAGAAGTATGTCTTTGTCTTGCACGACACCAAGGTCGAACGCCGGACCATCGAAACGGGCGC
>Ga0182017_10001210_pt1 | contig 20140 bp, 14 predicted proteins | sample 712E3DmetaG_FD_120492 | JGI IMG/M metagenome (GOLD analysis project Ga0182017, IMG submission 120492) | Permafrost microbial communities from Stordalen Mire, Sweden - 712E3D metaG | ecosystem: Environmental > Terrestrial > Soil > Wetlands > Permafrost | place: Sweden: Stordalen | collected... | reverse complement strand
TGCAAGTTTGGGAGTTGTTGAGTTAACAGTTGCCCTTCATTATATTTTTAATACCCCTTATGACCAAATCATCTGGGACGTGGGTCATCAGGCTTACGGCCACAAGATACTCACTGGCCGGAAAGAGATTTTTCATACCAATCGTAAATATAAAGGCATCAGCGGTTTTCCAAAAATGGCTGAAAGCGAATTTGATGCATTTGGAACTGGCCATTCTTCAACATCTATTTCTGCAGCCTTAGGTATTGCAATTGGTTCACAACTTAATGGAGAAGTAGATCGTAAGATAGTTGCCGTCATCGGTGATGGTTCGTTAACCGGAGGTTTGGCTTTCGAAGGATTAAACAACGCAGGTTTCTCAAAAGCCAACTTATTGGTGATTCTCAACGACAATAATATGGCTATTGACCCAAATGTTGGGGCTTTGAAGGAATATTTACTTGACATCACTACATCCAAAACATATAACAAAGTAAAAACAGATGTTTGGAACATTTTGGGTAAAATTAAATTAACCCGACAGATAATTCAAAAACTAGGATATGCTGTAAAATCAGCCCTCCTCAAACAAAGTAATCTTTTTGAAGCTTTGAATTTTCGCTACTTTGGTCCTGTTGACGGGCACGATGTTGTTCATCTGGCTAAGGTTTTGGCTGATTTGAAAGATATACCAGGGCCGAAACTTCTTCATGTCCTCACCACAAAAGGTAAAGGTTATAAATTTGCCGAGGAAGATCAGACTACATTTCATGCTCCCGGGTTATTTAACAAACTCACTGGTGAAATAATCAAAATTATTTCCGACAAGCCTCAACCACCTAAGTTTCAAGAGGTATTCGGACGTACTTTATTAGAACTTGCTGAAAAGAACCCAAAAATTGTTGCCATCACCCCTGCAATGGTTAGCGGATCGTCAATGAAATACATGTTTGAGAAGTTTCCTGATCGGTCATTTGACGTGGGTATTGCTGAGCAACATGCTGTTACGTTTTCTGCAGGGCTGGCCGTGCAAGGAATGATCCCGTTCTGTAATATTTATTCATCTTTTATGCAACGTGCATACGACCAGGTTATTCACGATGTTGCAATTCAAAAACTTCAGGTAGTTTTTTGTCTCGACCGGGCGGGGCTGGTTGGCGAAGATGGGGCTACTCACCACGGCACTTACGACTTGGCTTATATGCGGTGCATCCCTAATTTGATTATTGCTGCGCCAATGAACGAAGAAGAACTTCGTAACCTAATGTTTACCGCCCAGGCAGAGAATAACGGACCTTTTGTAATTCGTTATCCAAAAGGTCAGGGGGTAATGATCAATTGGCAAAAACCGTTTCAAAAATTACCCTTAGGAAAGGGACGTATGCTCCGAAGTGGTACTGACTTAGCTATTATTACCATTGGAATCACTGGTAACTTTGCTGAAGAAGCTTGCAGGATTTTATTTAATGAGGCGATTGAAGCAGCCCACATCGATATGCGTTTTCTAAAACCCATTGATACAGAGTTACTCCACAAGGTATTTAAAAAATTTAGCACAATTATAACTGTTGAAGATGGTACAATAAATGGTGGGCTTGGCAGTGCTATACTCGAATTTATGGCCGATAATGGATACCATGCCAATGTAATACGTCTTGGCGTTCCAGAACGTTTCGTCGAACATGGCTCTCAGGTTCAATTGCACCGCGAATGCGGTTACGATACACAAGGTATTATTGAAACCGTGAAATCTTTAGTGATGCCTAAAATTCTATCCAAAGTGGTATAAACCCATTACCACTAAGGCAGTGGTTAAAAATCATGCTTCACAAAACCAAAGGAATAGTCCTCAATCATTTGAAATACGGCGAGAACAAGCTGGTAACTAATATTTATACCGAAACTCACGGCCGTAAGGCCTTCCTTATCCATGGCTTACACGGGCATAAGTCAAAATTTCATCCAACATTTTTTCAACCGCTTACACTGCTTGATCTTGAAGTCAACATAAATCCCAAACGTGAACTGCAACAAGTAAAGGAAATAAATTTTGATTATTCTTTTCAAGCTATTCCGTATGATAATACCAAACGCGCTATAGCCTTATTTCTTGCCGAAATTCTTTTCAAAACTTTAAAGGAGGAAGAGTCTAATACATCGTTGTTCAATTACCTCTTTCATGCCATTCAACTTCTGGATGCAAAAGAAACCGGTATTGCCAATTTTCACCTGGTTTTCCTTATGAACCTGACAAAGTATCTTGGTTTTTACCCTATCAACAATTACTCCGAAACAAATTGTATTTTCGATCCTGTAAATGGGAGGTTTTATGCTTTTATATCAATACCGTCTGCAAATATTGACCGCACGTTAAGTTTGGGGATACACCGGTTACTTACTTTAACATTCGATCAGCTTGAAACACTCCAACTCAATCATCAAACCCGGAATGCTTTGCTCAGGTTAATTATCGATTTTTATCACATTCATCTTGGTAGCCTTGGAGCAGTTAAATCATTGCCGATATTGCAAAGTGTATTTGAGGAAGATGAAAAATAATTCTTCGTTAAAAAATTCTTTACGCTTTGTAGCATAATTTGAAATCCAGGTTAGAATTCGTTCATCATATACCTGTATTATTGATTACATTGACTATATTTGTGCTATCTAAACCTATAAAATTTTTAAAACTATGTTTCTAAAAAATCTGTTATTTAAACAATTGAGTGTTGTAATAACAATCTCTGTCTTATTCACTGCATCATGCCAGAATGGAAATAAACAGGCAAACCAGCAAGCATCTTCTACTGATACCACCAGTATTAAAGAAATATCCCAGAATGTAAAAGAAGTCATTTATCCTTTACCTACTCCATTTGAAATGACCAAAATGCTCAAAAGTATGGGGGCTAACTATACATCAGGGATTCTTAATCCTGTTGATAAAGCAGGACAATATTTTACTGAAAGGATCAAAGCAGTAAATTTAGGAGTTTACGGAGCCGATCTTGCTTATGCTGCAAGTTATGATCAAAAGCAAGATGTTCAGTTATACTCAAAAGCGCTTAAAACCCTTATAGATGAGCTTGGAATTAACATCGACTATAGTAACCTGCTTTCCGATGATTTCAAACAAAAAGTAAATAATAAAGACTCCTTAATTAGTATTATTACCAATACCTATTATAATACCTATAAGTACCTGAATGAAAAAAGCAATCCTGAACTTGCCATCATGATGGTTTCGGGGATGTGGGTAGAAGCAATGTATATTGCCACTAATATTTCAAAAGATACGTACCATAATAGCAACATCGTAAAAATGATAGCTAATCAAAAAGAATCCTATATAAAACTTTTGAAGCTTTTGAACGAATATCATACTAAGGCTGATGTTAAAGAGCTGGAAACCAAATTGCTCATTTTAAAACCTGCTTTTGATAAAGTTAAAAACGGCCTTTCCGAAAAAGATTATTTACTGATCTTGCAAACTATACAATCTGTAAGAAAATCGTTCGTTTCTTAAAATTTATTACCGTATAAAAAATTTTACAGCCCTTGCTAACTGCGCAGAGGGCTGTTTTGTTAAGGGATAGGTGCCAATGAATGAGTCTATTTTAAAAGCGCTAATGCATTTATTTGCAATCGTTGCCGATGTCAATAAAGAAGGCCATTCGGGCAATGAGCGTGAAATTGTAATGGACTATCTCGACCGCCAATACAGCCATGAAATCGTTCAAAAGTACATCGAATATTTTGACCAGGAGGTTAAGCATTATCATCCTGAGCTGATGCATTCCAATGATTTGGAAACCCGGAAACAAAATGTTTTGAATGAAGGTATTGTCATAGAGTTATGTAACCAGATCAATGAAGAATTAGACCAGGAACAACGGCTAATTGTGCTCATTTATCTTTTCGATTTTATTAACCGTGGTGATGCACTTACCAGGAATGAACTCAAATTTGTGGCCAGTGTAGCTGACCAGCTTAAAATTAAAAAGGATGAGTATGAGGATGCGAAAGCTTTTACGTTTAACGAATTAGATGAGATATCCCATAAAGAAAGGCTCCTGTTCATTGATGACAACGAACCGGAATGTGATGCGGAAATAAAACATTGGCCAAACGGAAAAATGGAAGGCAGAATAGTAGTTCTGCATTTCCCCAGTACAAATACTTATGTATTCAGGTATTATGGGAACCTGGTTTTATTTCTCAATGGTCACAATATCAAACAAAACCGTTCGTATATCTGGTCTGTTGGCTCGATCATAAAAAATCAAAAATTCGGATCGCTTTATTTTAGCCGCATGGCCGGCCGATTCATTCAGGCCAGTGTGGAAAGTAATTTTGTTTTTACGGCAGATGATATAGAATTTAATTACGGAAACAGCAGTAATGGAGTAAAACGATTTAGCCTTAATGAAGATTCAGGCCGTCTAATAGGCATTATTGGAGGAAGCGGTTCGGGAAAATCAACCTTGTTAAATGTATTAAACGGTAACCTCAAACCCAAGCGAGGGTCTATTTGTATTAACGGATTCGATATCCATGAAAATAAGGAACTGCTAAAAGGGGTGATTGGATATGTTTCACAAGACGACTTATTAATTAAAGAACTTACCGTATTTCAAAACCTTTATTATAATGCCAAACTCTGTTTTGACGATTATTCGGAAGATCAGATAAAACAGATTGTAGAAAGAGCTTTGATCGATTTTGACCTTATCGAGGCACGCGATTTGAATGTTGGCGATGCATTTACTACCATTCTTAGCGGGGGACAGCGTAAACGTCTGAATATTGCCTTGGAATTAATCCGCGAACCATCTATTTTGTTTGTAGATGAGCCAAATTCTGGCTTATCCTCCGCTGATTCTGAAAAGGTAATTAACTTGCTAAAACGCCAGGCCTTAAAAGGCAAATTAGTAATTACCAATATTCATCAGCCTTCGTCCGATATCTTCAAAATGTTGGATAAACTTTTGGTAATGGACCAGGGCGGACGCATTATTTATTACGGTAATCCTATCAACGCAATTACTTATTTTAAGCGAATATCGAAATATGCCGATGCGGAAGAAAGCGAATGCCTGAGCTGTGGTAACATCAATACCGACCAAATCTTACGTATTGTTGAAGCACGCGTGGTAGATGCTAACGGAAGGCTCTCCCGTAAGCGAAAGACTTCGCCTGAGGAGTGGTACCAGATGTATCTTGAAGACATTGATGTAAAAGTGCGCCAAATACAGCGTGAGCATGATTCCTCTGTCCCTAAAAGTAATTTCAGGATACCTGATCATTTTAGACAATTTAAAATATTTTTAAAGCGTGATTTACTGGCAAAATTTCATAACAAACAATATTTGTTTATTAATTCACTCGAAGCACCTTTACTGGCCTATATCTTAGCCTTCTTTTGCAAAAAATTTACATTTATAGATGGCAAACCGACCTATATTTTTGGAGATAACCCAAATATTTCCGCATTCCTTTTTATGAGTGTAATCGTTGCATTGTTTTTGGGAATGGTAATAAGTGCTGAAGAAATTTTCAAAGACCGAAAAATACTTAAGCGAGAGAAGTTCTTGAATTTAAGCCGTTCCAGTTATCTTTTTTCTAAAATAGCAATTCTATTTACTATTTCAGCAATTCAAACGCTAATATTTGTACTTATCTGTAATACAATGCTTGAAATTAAAGGTATGGCATTTAATTACTGGCTTATTCTGTTTACAACCTCATGCTGGGCAAATCTTGTAGGGCTTATTATTTCTGCCGGTCTCAATTCGGTGGTTACCATTTATATATTAATTCCGCTCATTCTGGTACCGCAGTTGCTTTTTAGCGGAGTTGTAATAGAATTCAACAACATGCACAAAAAAATATCTGCTGAAAAATACGTTCCTGTTATTGGTGATATGTGGACATCCCGATGGGCATATGAAGCGATCATGGTTACCCAGTTTAAAGACAATCGTTTTGAGGAACAGTTTTATAAATCTGAAAAAGAAATACACGCTGCAATCTATTACAAGTCGTTTTGTTTACCTCAATTATTTAGACTTGGGGAAGACTGTGCAAAACTAAAACTTACGGGACAGGATTCGATAAAACTATCTCAAAATCTGTTAGTCATTAAAAGCGAAATTGTAAAAATATGCCGCGATCTGAATTGGCATGAGCCTAATTTTATAGATAGTATTCAAGTTCCCAGTTACCAAAAGCAGTGTTCGCTTTCCTTAAATAATTTTTTAAGTAAAGTTGATAAACAATACATATATCAATATAATACAGCTGCAAATGACCGAGATAGTAAATACGCCTGGTACGTAAAAAAATTAGGCAGCAATGACGAATTTGTCAGGTTTAAACAGCAATATTATAACGCCCAGTTAGCTGATGTTGTAACTAATAATATGAAAGTGAAAGAGTTTGACATTCAGAATGGCGAAATGGTTCGGCTAAAAGATGCTATTTTTCGCACTCCTGAACCAGCCAATGGGAGAGCTCATTTTTACGCTCCGGTAAAACGCGTATTTAATCTAATCATCGACACTTTCTGGTTTAACTTAATGTTTATCTGGCTTTTCAGTGGATTTCTTTTTGTCATTCTTTATTATGATGTACTTAGAAAGATTATTGCTTACTTTGAAACCATTAGGCTTAACAGGCTTAACAGGCGCAGATTATTAGACCTTTGGATGGTTGCTGAACAACCTGTGCAAAAAGCATCGAAAAAGAATTGATAGTAAATTACTAGTATCTATGACCGTTGAAAATCTTCCCCTGTAGGACGCTGGAATATTTTAAGCTCAAATTCAGGCAGAATGGCCAGAATATGATCGAAAATATCAGATTGTAGCTTTTCGAATGGAATTCCCCCTTTCTCTTTAGAAAAGGCAATAATTTCTAGTGGTAGTCCGTTTTCCGAAGGTTGCAGGTAATGCACCAATAACGTCATATTGGGATGAATAGCCGGTATATTCAGTAAATAAGCCTCAAGGTATGCCCTGAACATTCCGAGGTTGGTAAGTGTACGATGTTCCAAAGGTTGGGCATTATTATCATACGATTGATTATCAGCAACATATTTTTTGACATCAAAATTTTTGGCGATGATTGGATTTTTGGTAAGTTTCTCAATTACTTTATCAGAGTAAAAACGAATACTCTTCATATCAATAAAAATCGCCTTTTTAATTCGACGGCCTTCTGATTCTTCCATACCGCGCCAATTGGTGAACGAATCGGAGACCAACGCATAGGTTGGAATAGTAGTTAATGTTTTATCCCAATTTTGAACTTTAACGGTAGTTAGCGTAATATCCTGGACAACCCCATCTGCCTTGCGGCTGGGCATTTCAATCCAATCGCCGGGCCTTAACATGTCGTTCATTGACAATTGAATACTTGCCACTAAACCCAGAATAGGGTCCTTAAATATAAACATCAAAATGGCAGCCATGGCTCCTAGCCCTGCGAGTAATGTGATAGGGCTTTTTCCATTGATGACTGATATGATAAAAATACCTGTAAGCAGGTATAGAATCATCTTTACAACTTGAAGATATCCCTTTATCGAATGGTTTTTCGAAATTGGCAACGTATGGTAAATCTCATGCACTGCATTAATAAAAGCCAATAGCACCATTAAACCTACCACAACCATGTATATCTGGCTGACATTTTGTACAAGTTTGAGTATTTTTGGATATTCGGCAAGAGGCAAAGTAATAGTATAATAAACTACAATAGCGGGAGCAAGGTGCGCCAAACGATGAAATACCTTCTTCTCTACCAAAATGTCGTCAAAAATGGTTTCAGTTTTCTTAGCGATGCGGTAAACAATGGATAAAATGATCCGCTTAATGACAAAATCGACCAGTATTGCCAATAAACCAATAACAGCAAATACAATTATTAGTTTAACTGTATCGGCATATAATTCGCTTATTCCATGACGTATAAGCCATCGTTCCAAAACATCAAGCATATTTAAATATGTTTCCATAAACTAATTTTATTAAACAGACAATACATAAATAAAAAATTAGGAATAAGTTGTTACCTCATAACTTAATCTCTTTGTAACAAATTATTACCCAAAATTCATTTTCTCAATAGCGTCCATCAGTTTATCAAGAAAATTTTGCAACGGTTTTGTTGCCATCATCCTAAGCATAGGGTTAAGATCGGCTTTGATGGTTAGTTTTATACGTGTATCATGTTCAGTATTTTGTTTCAGCTGAATCCATAAAGAGAACTGTTGGTTTGCCATGCCATCGCCAGAAACTTTAATCATTTTGAACGGTTCCTTCTCAACAATTCGTAAACCTACTTCACCAATACCCGAAACGTTAAACTTACAATGGTCTTCAGATGACTGAAAATCCTGAACCTTGTCAGGAGGTATAAAGGTTTTTAAATTATTAAAGTTTGAGATGAAGTTATATATGCGGTCTTCATTAGCATTAACCTTACCGATTCTACTTTCTATTTTGGTTTCCATAAAATCACAAAGAAAAATAATAGATTTCTAAATCAAAAATATTAAAATTCAACGATTCAATAAATTCATAATTAAAACATCTGCTGTTTGTTTGCCTTAAATTCTTGAATTTTCAAATCATCAAATTATTGAATCATACTTTTTGCATCCAGGTGTCAGGACTCTGCCGCCATTGTTTTAACACCTCAAGTTGATCAGCCTTAATGTAACCGCTTTGTAATGCAAGATCGAGCAATTCCATATAGTTTGTTAAAGTAACCAGTTGGCATTTACTTGCTTTGAAATTCTCTTCGGCAATAGTAAACCCATACGTGAAAATGGCCACCATACCTAACACTTCGGCACCCGCTTTTCGTAACGCATCAACAGCCTGGAGACTGCTCCCACCGGTAGAAACTAAATCTTCAACCACTACTACTTTTTGTCCTGGCTTTAACAATCCTTCAATAAGATTTTCCATCCCATGTTTCTTGGGTGCTGAACGCACATAAACAAACGGCAGATTCATGACCCCGGCAACCAAAGCACCTTGTGCAATAGCGCCAGTAGCAACTCCTGCAATAACTTCTACTTCCGGATAATATTGATTTATTTTTTTTACAAAAGCATCGCGAATTGCAGTACGGATCAAAGGAAATGAAAGGGTTATACGGTTATCGCAATAAATAGGCGATTTCCAGCCAGAAGCCCAGGTAAAAGGTTTTTCAGGTTCTAATTTTATGGCTTTGGTTTGCAGTAATAATTGAGAAATGTAATGTAATGTTTTTATCATGTTCGCGATAATAAATTATTTACTCAATGCGTGAATGCTTTCCTTCATTTAAAATTTAACAAAAATAAAAAATATTTTGGCTGTGGCAGCTAAATAAAGAATTGCATCATCATCCTTTTATCTTTTATGTTTTATAACATACGATCTGTAGGGTTACTTTTTGCCTGCAAATGGGATTAATACATAACAAGCTATACAGAATATATTAAATATAAATTAAAAGGTTAAATTATTCACTTTGTTTATGAAAAGAGTTTTTCCTAACTTGTTTAAAGAACTCTTTAAAGCAGAGAGGTGGTTCAGAATAAAGTTTTTGCAAAATCCATAAAGAACTGACCTATGAAAGACTTGGAAAAAATTTTCAAATACTTAGATGGTGAATTGACAAACGAAGAGAAACATTGGTTGGATAAAGAACTTTTGATCAATAAATCGTTAAATCAATCAAAATTACTTGTGGAAGAAATTGATCAGGTAATTGCCGATGAACAGGTTTTTGAATTTATCGATAAACTAAAAGCCAACCAGAAATTATACAACGATATTATTGCTGCTAATTATGTAGTTGGTGTTGAAAACGAAAAATTTACTACATCAGAAAAGCATGCTAATGCAAGCTGGAAACAAATTGCTGCAGCCGTGGTTACCCTCTTGATCGTTATTTCAGCTTTACTCTTTAATTTCTCAAAACCTTCTCATGAAAAAATATTTGCCAGCTACTATCAACCCTACAAAATAAATAATATTATCAGCCGTACAGCAAATTCAGGTATTATAGATAAACGCATTGACGTAGCAGCGAAGTTTTACGATAAAAACGATTACCTGGCGGCTATCGCTCAATGCGAGCAAATCATTAAAACCGATGCTAAGAATACAACAGCTCATTTTTTTACCGGCATTTCGTTCCTAGAACTGCATAACTACCAAAAAGCCATTGATAACCTTTCATTTGTGACATGCCAAAACGATATTTTTTATACAAGGCAAGCAGAATGGTACCTCGCGCTGTGTTACCTGGAAACCAACCAGATAAAACGTGCAACATCGTTACTTAACAACATTGCCCATAAACATAGTTATTACAAACAAAAAGCTACAGATTTACTAAAAACAATAAAATAAAGATCTTTCCTTTTATCTTTTCACTCTCTTTTCTCTATCGGCGAAGCCTCAAACTTCGCCGATTTTTCGTTATAAAAATCACTCCAACCATTACCAAAACCAACATCCCAATCCAGATATAATATTTTGTTTGTGGATGATAAGGCTCGAAGGTCGCTGAAGTATTACCGAGCACTATATAACCTGCCCAGAAATATGGGTGTGCCTTCAGGTCGTCACTTTGATTCAGGTATTCCAGTTTAGCGTTGTTCAGGGCATCACCTATGTTTTGTTTTGCCGCCAGGTTTGTGTAAAAACCCTTCATTAACGTCGAACTGGTTTTATCGTCAACAGCCCACATTGTCATTACAATACTTTTGGCGCCTGCTGTAAGAAACCCACGTGTTAAGCTCATGATACCTTCGCCTTTGTTCAGCTTGCCATAACCTGTATTGCAAGCGCTCAATACTACTAACGGTGCATTAATCCGCATGTTATATATCTCGTAAGTATTTAGCAATCCGTTGTTCACCGAGTCTTTGGCAGGAATAAAAACCAATTCTGATGACATGGGATACTCATTGTTAATAATACCGTGCGTGGCAAGGTGCAATATATCGTACTGACCGGCCAATTCTTTAAAGCGCTTTTCAGTAGCCCATTTTCTCATCAATATTTTCCCTCCAAAAATCCGGTGTATTCCTTTCACTTCTTCATAAGTTCCGGGAATGGGCAATAGTTCAGCCGTATCGTGCTGCATGTTAGCAGTATCTGTAGCTGTAAACCGGCTTAATCTCATTTTTCCATAACCGGGAGCTACAGCCAATAACTTTGCATTATGATAGGTTGATGCTTGATGATTCATGGCATACAAGGTTCCTGAATAACTATAAGTAATCGAATGTTCTTTAACGAGGTAAGGCAATGTAACAAAACTGGCGGTATCGGTAACCGAAAGCGGCGCTGTAACCAAAGCTTCAAAAGGTATCTGGGTAAGCACATCGTCAGGGACAATCATAAGCTTTTTGCCTTTGATATATGGCGCAGCAGGTTTAACCAGGCAATTGTACAGGCGGTTCGCCTGTTTTGCAAATGTACGAATCATTGTGTCACGTAAATCATCGTACGAAAAACCGGATAATTTTTTACGGTATGCTTCAATATCTGCAAAAAACTGAGTTCCCAGGGTATCGGTAAAAATCATAAAATCGCTGTGGGTAAGCAAGTAAATAACAACGCGATCGGCAGAAATTGAATATTCCAGCATTGCCTCATCAGGTTTGAGCAGCTTTTGCAGCGAATCGGCCTTAATTACATCGGTATTGTACCGGGCATTGTAATAAGCAGGGTATTTTACTTTAAATATGTGGAGCAAACTGTCCTGCTGCCGTTTTAACTGACCTAACATAACATTGTACCGGTCTATTTTTGCCCTGTTTACATCAGGGGCTTTATACGACTCTGACAGGTAATTTGATATCAATTCGGTTTTTGTCCAGGTTTGTTCCTCAGCCCGTTTGAGGTTATCGGGTACCATGTGTATTTTACCAGCATTAGCGCCCCGCACTGTGGATAGCAGCAGCGAGGCTTTGCTCTTTTCGGCATATTCAAAAGCCTTGTTTGCATACACCTGTTGGCTGGTTTTTTGATATAGATCGAGGCAAACATTGATAATATAAGGGAACCTGTGTTGGATATAATTGGCATATTCGTACCGCTGCTCATCGCGGCTAAGGCTCATTTTATATTTGTGGGCAACAGTAAAGGAAAGTTCGAAATTGGCCAGGCTGGCTTTTAAATCGCGCAATATTTCTACTTTGGTCTTTCGTAATTTAGAAACTGCATAAAATGCTTCACCCTTGTTATTAAGTTCTCTTGTTAAGAATTGATCATTAATTGATTGATTTATATCTGGCATTTGATAAATATCAGCAGGTGCATGTTCCTTAACTAATTCAAAAACCGCTTTATGATAATATTGGAGCGAACGCCAGTAGTCGGCTTTGCCATACCAATAAAAATACCCCAATGCACTGAAACCATTCATAGTATAATAATGTTCATTTTCATAGGCCTTTAGCAAATAAAGCGCATAAAGGTTATAGTAAACTCCTGCTTTGTCATAGTTTTTTGTTTCAAAATAATATTTAGATAACCAAAACAAGATGTCTTCATTATAGTCTAATTCTTTATTTTCGATTCCCTTCATTAAAGCATCTCCCCTGTTAATATCTCCCAACTTGAAATAACTATATGCTATCCTAGCTTTATCATAGTTTTCCATATTAACAGTATCAAGTTTTTTCAACCATACCATAGCCTGATCATATTGTTCCGTTCTTACATAAAAATAGGCTATTCTACTTATAAGTTTATTCCTGCTTACGACGCCAAGGAGAGGACTGTTATATGCCTGTAAATAAGCTTCTATTGCCTCCTCGTAGGAAATAGAACGAACAAAATCGCCTTTAATAAAATAATATCTTGCCCTGTTTTTGTTGATTAAATTGCTCCTTTCAATTCTCCTAAAACAGGAATCACGTTTTTCACTTTGTCCTGTAAATAGCAAATCATACAGAAAATGATTATATGCAGTCATCCAATCATCATCGAATATATTATTAGATTCATAAATATGTATGGCTATTTCATAATAAACCAAACTATGGATATAATCATCTATGGTGTAAAGAATTTCACCTATTAACATATTTGCTTTGGCATAGCCAAACCAGTTGGTATCGCTCTTTTCTTTTAAATCATGCAAAAGCTGCCAAAGGGTTTCTTTGGCTTGGGTAAGCTGGTCATTATTGTATTCATATTCAGCTTTTGATAATTGCGGCATATAGTATAATTTACGCAGCAGTGCAGGTTTCAAACCTGTCAGGTTTAGGGTTATGGATGGTAGTAACTTACGGCTGGCTTGATTTTTAACATCGAGTATGGAGTAATAAATATTTCTTAAATCGTTATAGTTATTCATGTTATGCAAAATGTATTGGCAGGCAATCGTTTGTGCAGCCTTAGCCTGTGCATATTTTTTCTGCAAAAGGTCAATAATGGCAATGTTGTACCAGGCATTTACCAACCCTGCATTATCGTGCTTATTTGCATAGTAATGGGCTAAAATATAATGGTAATACAAGCAAGAGTCAAAGTTCTGTACATCAAAGCACCGTTCCGACGACCTTATATAGCGATTGTAATCAATACTTGTTTGTGATAGTATAGCATTTGTCCGAAACAAACACAAAATCATCCAAGCACCTAATACAATCCTCTGCATCATACAATTTCAAATACAAACAAAAATACTAAATATCCCATTCACTTTGGCTTTAACCGCAGTGTTTTATACCTTTGACCTGAACTAAAACATAAATCTCATGAAAGCTGACAAAAAAAATTTCAACAAGAGTTACAGGGTTCCTGAGCCAACTGAGCCAATTAAGGGATGATTTAATTTAGTAGTACTCTCTAATTAACCCCACGTAGTAAAAAACTACGAATTACCCAGTGAGGTATTATTGGCAACCATTTAACGAAAAACTCTCCTTAATTCAGGAGTAAAGGTTACAAAAGGTCCGGGAGCAATCCCGGATTTTTTTGTTTATATAGTATTCCAAAAGCTGGGACATACATTAACCAAGCGATGTCTCTTTTTTAACTCTGACATGTTTTTGGTATATTTGCTAAAAATATGAATATATGAGAGTAACTGTTAAAAATTCAGACCGTATTAGGTTAATTACTCAATATATTGATCAATTATCTGATATTGAGCAAGCAGCTCTTTTAGAAGGCCTTAGAAAACAAGCTTTGTTATCGAAAGCCAGACAACTGGATAAATCAGTACAAAAGAATACCATTACCATGCAGGATATTATTAAGGAAGCACAAAAAAGCTAAAATTATAATTGTATACCTGTTTTCAAAACTACTTCTTATACCGAACTTCCTGTAATCAACATTTTATAATAAATATAAAAAGTTTGAGGAATCATGCTTTTAAACGTTAAAATAAAAAACAATAGTGAAAGAATGATATCTGTATTCAAAATTATTTTCACAGGAATACGGGTTTTCAACATCAGAAGAATTGCTGTAATCCGCATCAAAAGCTGAATAAATAGGAACAAAAAAACTCTAATGCTGTTTGGCTGAATAGTAATAGCATCAGTAAACCTCCCTTTTAAGATCGCTGAAAAGCCGCTTAACATTCCACATGTAGGACATTTTGCCCCAAGTAGTTCTTCGTGTATACACTTAACAGGCTGGTAAGTATTATCCATGTTAAATATTACCGAATAAACAAATACAGACAGAATTAATCCGGCAAAGGTGTAATTCAAAAATAAATAAGCTTTGGGTTTCATAAAATATGTAAAACGCAATCAATACTTTGCGCACTTTTGCACCTTGTCTTTACGCGCTTTGCGTGAATCCTTTTTCTAAACTACACTTGAAAACTTCCCAAACCTTTAAACTCAAGCGTGGCAAAATAATCTTCAATGGTTTCGGCACGTCTTATGGGGACTACGTCTCCGTTTTCACGCAACAAAAGTTCTGCGGAACGGAGTTTGCCATTGTAGTTGAAGCCCATGGCATGCCCATGCGCACCTGCGTCGTGTATCACAACAATGTCGCCGATTTCAAGCTCAGGTAACAAACGGTTGATAGCAAATTTATCATTGTTTTCGCAAAGCGAACCAGTAATATCATAAAGGCTTTGATGTGGATACTGTCCTTTTCCAACCACTGTAATGTGGTGGTAGGCACCGTACAATGCCGGACGCATTAAGTCCGCCATACAGGCATCCAGGCCAGCATATTTTTTATACGTGTTTTTAATATGCAATACTTTTGAAACCAAATAACCATAAGGCCCGGTGATTGCCCTGCCGGATTCGAAGCAAATTTTCAAGGGTTTAAGGCCATTGGCAACTATTAATTCATCGTAAAGCTTCTGAATGCCTTTGCTCATAACCTCAAGATCTACGGGAGTCTGCTCAGGTTTATATGGGATACCAATGCCGCCTCCCAGGTTGGCAAACTCGAAGCTAATATCCAATGTTTTGGAAAGGTCAACAATTAGCTCGAACAAAATTTCGGCAGTTTCAATAAAATAGTTAGGATCCAACTCGTTGGAGGCAACCATGGTATGTACGCCAAAACGTTTCACCCCTTTATCGCGTACCATACGATACCCTTCAAACAATTGCTCCCGGGTAAAACCATACTTTGCTTCTTCAGGTTGACCAATAATTACATTGCCATCCTTTAAAGCTCCCGGATTATAGCGAAAACAAATCAGTTCTGGTAATCCGGCATGTTTTTCCAGAAAAGGGATATGCGATATATCGTCTAAATTTATAATTGCTCCAAGTTGTTTAGCTTTTATGTACTCCTCTGCAGGTGTATCATTGGAAGTAAACATAATTTCTTCACCTCGCATACCAACCCTCTCAGCCAGTTCGAGTTCAGCCATGGAACTGCAGTCGATTCCAAAGCCTTCGCTCCGCAAAACTTTCATCAAATAAGGATTTGGAGCTGCTTTTATGGCATAATACTCTTTAAATCCTTTATTCCACGAATAGGTATTGTTCAATTTTCGGGCAAATGCACGGATGGCTTTTTCGTCGTAAATATGAAAAGGCGTCGGATATTTTTCGATAATACTTTCTAATTGCTCTTTGGTAAAGGGTAATTTCTTTCCGATCATAATTGCTCAAATAAATAAAATGCAAAGATATTATATAGAATGCAAGAATCAAGAGCCAAGAACCAGGACAGGAAATATTAATTATTAGAATGTTACAAATCAATATGTCTGATTAATAAATTTGTTGTATATAATTCAGGTAAAATGTTTTTATGATTTTGTCATTCTATAAATTCATGATTTTGAGCAAAATTTTAATTCTGTAAGGGTTATTCTTAAAAAATAAGAATATTTTTAAGTCTGTTTACCATCCTTTTTCGTCTTTATGATAAATGCTTTAAAACGCAAAAATGAAAAAATCTACCGGCCGTAATAGATTAAAAGAGTTTGAGAATGTAATAACAGAATTTCAGGAACAATTATTCAGGTTTGCTTTTTTCAGGACGGGTTCCCTTGCCGATTCGCAGGATATTGTCCAGGATGTTTTTATAAAGTTATATCACTTAAATGGACACTTATCCTCTGTTAATAACATCCGCTATTACCTGTTCCGAAGTATTTCGAATGCTTGTACCGATTATCACCGAAAAAACAAAAAGTATAAGTTCGAAATGCTTGAAAAGGCAGACATTCCCGACAATATGCATGAAGAAGAGGCCTCGCACCAGATGCTTCTCGTTGAGGAATACAAACGCATCGAAGGTCTGTTAAAAGACCTACCTGACGAACAGGCTGAAACTATTCGCCTGCGGGTATGGGACGAAATGAGTTTTGCAGATATTGCTGAAATTATGGAAGTTCCTGTTACTACTGTTAAGTCGCGGTTTAAATATGGCATTGATAAACTTAAATCGAAAATCGATAAAAAGGGGGAGATAAATTATGGAATGTAATGAATGTAAACACGAAATGTACAACCTGTTTGACCTGGAAGCCGATCAGACGCTGGTTGCCGGCTTGAAAGAGCATTTATTGCAATGCCCCAGTTGTGCTAACGATTATCGTGATATGGAAAATGTATTGTCGATGCTAAAGCCCAGACTACAGCCAAGCGCTTCATTTTTGCTTAAGCAAAACATTATTAATCACTTAAGCAAGGAGGAACATAAAATGACAGAAAAAATATCCAAAACCATTAAGCTGAATTCAGCAACTAAGAAAATTTTAAGCATTGCTGCTGTATTAGTTCTAATCATGCTGATCATTCCATTTATCGGTAAAAACGATGGATTTATGAACAGCACTGCAAAGGCTGCTAATAGCTTTTTAAAAAGCTCTATAGATGCGACCCGACTGGTAAAAAGTATGGTTATGAAATTAAAAGTGAGAACCATAGCCCGTGACAACTTTTCTCTTGTAGGCACAAAGTACGGCATGGTTGACCATACCATCTGGAAATTGTTCGAAAAGCCCGAGAAATGGAGAATTGATAAAGGCGAAAGGATAGTTGTATTCGATGGTAAAAACCAGTATCTGTGGATACCTGAATTTAAAGAAGGAATAAAAGCTGGCAGAAATGCAGGCTTCATTGAATGGTTTAAAATACTGATCGACCCGGAATCCATTCTTTTGAAAGAACAGGCAAGCACTAAGGACAAAGATTCGAAGTTTACCATGGATGAAAAGGATGGCGAATTGTACATGACCATTATTTCGAAAGCACGCGGCAATTTTATTAACGACTATTGCAAAAACAAATCAATTGAAGAATCGGACAACCGGCGGGAATATACTTTCGATAGCAATACTAAGCTATTAAAAGGGTTAAAAATTTATATCCTCGACATGGAAAAGGAAACACTAATTCTTGAAACAGAAAAGATTGATTATAATATATCTATTGATCCGGCATTTTTTACAATTACTTTGCCAAAAGGGGTCGAATGGAAAGAACTTTCCAATAACATCAAAAGTGAGACCTTTAATAATATTACCAGTAAACGTGCCGCAGAACTTATTTTCGACGCAATGGCCAAAAACAATTGGGATTCGATTAAGGATGTATGGCCACTGTTTAACCGGATTACTATGCCTATAATAAAAAAGAATTATGGAGGTTTAGAGGTCATAAAAATTGGCGAGTCATTTAAATCCGGGCTATACAAAGGCGAATTCGTGCCTTATGAAGTAAAATTACCGGATGGCACGATTAAAAAGCACAATATTGCCTTACGAAACGATAATAAAAATAGAGTTTGGATTGTTGATGGAGGATTATAAATAACGGGTATGTTTTATCACAAAGGCGCATAGCTACTGACTGTGCGCCTTTGCTCATAAAGGCTAATTCAACAGTTCTTCACTAAGATATCCCGAAGCAATTTCCTTAACTTCCCCGGTCATTCGAATGTTCCACATTTCGTCAATTTCAATTTTTAGTGTTCCTCCGGGCATTTTAATAGAGACATTGGGGTCGGTAATGCCTTTTTTTACCATTACCGAGGCTACTGCGGATGAAGAACTCCCTGAAGCCAGCGTGAAACCTGCTCCGCGCTCCCATATCAAGATTTGAACTTCGCTTCGCGATATAACCTTGGCAAACTGCACATTAATACGGTTTGGAAACAAGGGGTTATTCTCAATATAGGTACCATATTCTTTAATTTCTGCCTCATCCAGATGATCTACTAAAATAACACAATGAGGATTACCAACCGACACACAGTGCATTAAGTACTTTTTGTCCTTGACTTCTAATATTTCGCCAAAACACTCTTCTTTTGGCCATTTAACCGGTATTTCAGCCGATTTGAAGGTTGCCTGGCCCATGTCAACCTTTATCATGAATGCCTTTCCATTATTTTCTTCAATTACCTTCGATTTAACAATACCTCCTAGTGTTTCAATGGTAAATATTTTTTTCTCTGCAAACTTATAATCATACAGATATTTTGAGAAAATACGAATCCCATTACCACTCTTTTCAGCCTCGGAACCATCAGGGTTAAATATGCGCAACCCAAAATCAGCTTTATCACTCGGAACCTTCAAAAGTATCCCATCCGAGCCAATGCCATAGTGCACATTACATATTTTTTGGATAATTTCAGTAGCTAATTCAAAATTTATTTCACTTTGATTTAACACAACATACTCGTTACCCAGGCCATGTGACTTAACAAAAAAATTTTTCATAAAATGATTAACGTTTATAGTTTCAAATTATCACAAAAGTACCAAATAGTTTAATTTTATATATTTGCAATCTTCGAAATTAAAGCAATTTTATTTGAATAATCTTAAATGATATGGCATTCATTAACGAACATTATCTGAAACTGAAAGCTGGTTATTTGTTTCCTGAGATTGGACGCAGGGTAAAAGAATACGCACAGGCACATCCCGACAAAAAAATTATTCGCATGGGTATTGGAGATGTAACTCAACCTCTTGTTCCGGCTGTTATTAAAGCATTTCACGAAGGCGTTGAGGAAATGGCTTCGGCCGCTACATTTAAAGGTTATGATGGGGCAGGACTGGGATATGATTTTCTGCGCGAAGCCATCGCCAAAAACGACTATCAGTCGCGTGGCGTTGACATCGTTACCGATGATATTTTTATCTCCGATGGTTCGAAATGCGATACCGGTAACATTCAGGAGATTTTCGGGCACGATAATAAGATTGCTATTTGCGATCCGGTTTATCCGGTTTATGCCGATACAACTGTAATGTCCGGCAAAACGGGTATTTGCATGGCAAATGGTTATTTCGAGGGCATTATATATATGCCGTGTACGGAAGCTAACGGCTTTGTACCGGAACTGCCAAAGCAAAGGCCTGACTTAATTTTTCTTTGTTTTCCCAATAATCCAACCGGTACTATTACAACAAAAGAAGTACTCAAAAAATGGGTTGATTATGCTATAGCAAATAAAAGTGTTATCTTATACGATGCTGCTTATGAGGCATATATAACCGATCCCAGCATTCCGCATTCGATTTATGAGGTTGAAGGAGCCAAAAAGGTAGCTATTGAATTTCGAAGTTTCTCCAAGACTGCCGGTTTTACAGGCACACGTTGTGCATTCACAGTAATTCCTTCGGAAGTGGTTGCTTATGACAGTAAGGGGCAGGCATATCCTGTAAAACCATTGTGGATGCGGCG
>Ga0182017_10001209_pt1 | contig 20141 bp, 18 predicted proteins | sample 712E3DmetaG_FD_120492 | JGI IMG/M metagenome (GOLD analysis project Ga0182017, IMG submission 120492) | Permafrost microbial communities from Stordalen Mire, Sweden - 712E3D metaG | ecosystem: Environmental > Terrestrial > Soil > Wetlands > Permafrost | place: Sweden: Stordalen | collected... | reverse complement strand
CTTCCGCATACCCAAAACAAACACGCCGGTCAGAAATTTTGCCCCAATAAAAAAACGAATCGCCGATAGACCGTAGGCCGAGAGGTACCATAATGAATACAACAGCACACTGCACTTTAACAAAAAAGTTTCCCTGTCTCCGAATGCACGGCAAGCAAATTAAAAAGCTGAGAGCTGAAAGTTGAGGCCGCAGACGAAATACTTCCCTTAAGTCAAAACGTACTGACCGCTGTTCGCTCTTCACCCAAAAGTGTGTATAATAGTAAATCATGGTAACGCCAAAAAACATCGAACCCAAAAGACCCGCCAGGGTTTATGACACCATCCCGAAGCTCGTCCGTCGCAACTACGACAGGTGGGCCATCGAGACCGCACTCTGCAAGAAAAAGTACGGCATCTGGCAAAAATATTCCTGGCGCAAGTACTACGAAATTGTCCGGCAGCTCTCGCTGGGATTCATCAGCCTGGGTCTGCAGCACGGCGATGTCGTTTGCCTGCTCGGGGACAACGAGCCGGAATGGCTCTGGTCTGAATTCGCAGCGCAGACTGCAGGCGGCATCGCTGCTGGCATCCCGGCCGAATCCACCGCGGAACAAGCACAATATATCGTCCGGCAGTCGGGCGCGAAATTCGCCTTCGTCACCGATTATAAACAGGCCGAAAAGTTCCTCACCGGCACACCGGAAATACCCGCCGTTCAAAAGATCATCTACCTCAACCCGAAAGGTTTGAAAGACTATGACGACCCGCGGTTGATCGGCTTCAACGCTCTGCTCAAATTGGGAGAAGACTATGGGAAAGCCAATGCCGGCGTTTTCGAACAGAACATCAATAGCGGGCGTAGCGATGACACGGCCTTCATCTTTTATACCCTCGAAGTCAAAGGGCAGCCCAAAGGCGCGGTGATGACTCACAAGGCACTCATTAGCTCTGCCGAAGGTCTGCAATTGCGCTTCCCGGTTCAACCCGAAGACCACCTGATGGCGAGTTTACCGGCGGCTTCGGCAGAAAACAGCCTTTTCGCGACCATGCCGCATTTGCTCACCGGCGCGACTTTGAACTACCCGGAGAACACGGAAACATCCGCCCCCGATACCCGCGAAACCGGCCCGGACTTCGTCGCCTGTAGCGCCGGGCAATGGGAAAACCTGGCCGCGGAGATCAAGTCGCAAGTAAGCGGCAGCAACCCGATTGCACGGTTTTTTTATAAAACTTTGCTCCCAACCGGCAATAAAGTAGCCTCGTTGAAAATAAGAAGCAGAAAGCCCAACATTTTCCAACGGCTCTGGGATTTACCAGTCGATTGGATACGCAGCCCGCTCAAGGACAAAACCGGACTGAGCCGCACCAGGTTTGCGGTATCCTTCGGCGGCACGGCGCCCGCCATGGAGACACTTCTTTTAATGCACACGCTCGGTGTGGAAATCCGGCAAACCTTCGCCATCGCGGAAACCGGACTGATTGCCAGTCAAAGTCTGGAAGAGAACGATTTTAAAACAGCCGGTCGCCCAACCATGAACTCCGAAATCAGAATCCTGAAAAACGGCGAAATGCTGGTCAGAAGCACCGCCATGTTCAGCGGTTACTACAAAGACCCGGTTAAAACCGGCCAGGTCTTGATAGACGGCTGGTACTATACCGGCATCCCGGCTCAAATCGACGAAAAGGGACAATTAATCCTGACTGATAAAGCGGCAGCAAAGACGGAGGGAACTTAAAATGGCTTTACCCGCCGGACTCCGAAATTACACTTACGACGAAGACACCGCAATCTTCCACACACGAACTCAAAAAGCGCTGCTGTGGATCATCGTGATATTACTGGTGACCGCCCCGATATGGGTTTCCGGTTACTGGTTCGGTTTGCTCAACCTGATGGGCATCATGGTGATCGCCGCCGTCGGGCTCAATCTGATTACCGGCTACTGCGGCCAGCTTTCCATCGGGCACGCGGGATTCATTGCTGTGGGAGCATATACTTCGGCGGTATTGACCGGCAAATTCAATCAGTCATTTATTGTCGGGCTGATCGCGGCGGGTTTAATTGCAGGGGTGCTGGGAATGCTAACAGCGCTACCAACCTGGAAGGTTAAAGGCTGGAAACTGGCGCTGATCACCGCCGCCGTCCAATTCATCATTTTGTGGGTCATCGGCCACTGGACAAGTGTTACCGGCGGCACGGATGGTCTGAAGGTCAGTGGCATGAAGGTCGGCGCAATCGATGTGATAACACCAGGCAGCCAGTTCTATTTGATCATGATCATCATGGGTTTAACGCTATTTTTTGGTAACAACCTGGTCAGGACTCGCACGGGAAGAGCTTTTATTGGCATCCGTGATAACGAGCGTGCGGCGGAAGCAACGGGCGTCAATCTATTCCGCTATAAACTGCTGGCTTTCGGTATCGGCTGCGCGATGGCAGGCACGGCGGGTGCTCTTTTAGCGCATTCAACCGGATTGATTAACAGCGGCATGGTTGGTATGTTCGGTTTTACTCAATCGGTTATTTACCTCGGTATTCTGGTTATCGGCGGATTCGGCATGATGTGGGGACCGGTACTGGGAGCGATTATCGTCGTTCTAATCAGTAATCAACTGGCGCCCGCCATCCTGGGCACAAAGCTAATACCGGGGGACGGTCCTTCATGGTTGGCAATGATAATAGTGGTGGTTGTTTCAATAGTATTCCTGGCACTACTGCCGGACCGGCGCAAATACGGTTGGAAGATATTAAAATGATAGCGGAAAGCAGTCTATTTCGAGGCTATTAAAATGGTATTAAAGTCAACCCGAAAAGACATTTATTTTGACGACCTGGAAGAGCGCCCTGTCAACGCAAGGCACATCTACCTGGAAAGAAAGTTGCGTGCCTCAATCAGTCACGCTTATAAGTATGCTCCGGCCGCAAAGGAAATGATGGACAAAGCACGCGTAAAACCGCGTGACATACACTCTATGAAAAGCCTGGTGCGGCTGCCGATTATCCGCAGGAACGATTTGGTCGAGCGGCAAAAAGCGCAACCGCCCTACGGCGGATTTTTAGCGATAAAACCGGAAGTTGTAGAGAGAGTATTTATAGCTCCCGGCCCATTCTACCTGCCGCCGCATTCCGCCAAAATCGAGTGGTTTGCCCGGGCATTGTGGGCAGCCGGATTTAGAAAGAGCGATATTGTAATTAATGCATTTGATTACAACCACGGTACGGAAGGTATGCTGGCCCATGAAGGACTGAGACAATGCGGCGCGACTGTCATTCCAGCCGGCGAAAATAATCCCGAGGCCCAATTACCGGTCATACGCGACCTCAAAGTGAATGGTTTTGTCGGCAGGCCTTCAATGATGATGAGCCTGATCACAAAGGCGGAAGAAATGGGACTGGATTTCCGCAACTCTTTTAACCTGGAACGCGCCTGGTTTACCGGCGAAATGTTATTGCCCGAAGACCGGAAGAAACTGGAAGAGAACTACGGCATCGATACAAGGCAAGCCTATACAGTGCCCGAGGCAGGCGGTGCGATCACCTACGAATGTCCGCAAAAGGCAGGTTTCCACATGTCGGATGACTATGTAGTGGAAATCGTCGATCCGGCAACCGGGAATCAGTTGAAGCCGGGAGAGGTAGGGGAAATAGTGGTGACGCCGATCGACAACAAAGTGTGGGGTTTGATAAGATTCGGCACAGGCGCAATGGCATCTTATACCACTGAGCGCTGTATTTGTGGAAGAACAGCACACCGGTTAATATTCAAGACTCTATAAACAATACTAAAGCAAATAATAAATTCTACTATAGCTAAACAGTTTTCAATTACAAGTTTACCGTTTTCAGTCATAATGGATACCGCCACTCTCTGAGATTACATACGACTCGTTGCTCGCTTTCAATACCCCCCTGATTAACGATTCGTTGTTTTTTCATGACTGTGGTATATTGACTTTCCGTATATGAAGTGCTAATGTGGGAAATTAAGCCCTTGGAGATGAATAATTCATGACCAGTGGTTTAATATAAGGAGCACTGAAAATGAGTACAGAAGGCAAACGTGCGCTGATTGCGGCGGGGCGGAAAATAGTATTTGCCGGGTTGATTTTACTCATCGTGTGGCTCATATTACTGGTCCTCAGGCATGCTATACCCGTAAATGTAGTCAACCAGATAAACACAGGACGTAAAATCCCAGTTTCCCGTGATTCCGCTACATGGGACTGGAATAAATCTATTTGGACAGGTCACACTGTGGCACAAGATATCAATCCCCGCATAAGTCTGACAATGCAATTAATCGGGCTAACAGGGTTGTTCAGTCTAATAATTGCAGGAATCACGCTATCTGTCGGTTTTTTTATCCGTCGTTTTACTGAAAAACCAAATTGGCTGGCGCGGTTGAGAAGTATTTTACGGGTGGTGCTGGTCAGCAGCAGTTCGAGCATTCTTATCCTGACTTTCGGACCTTTATCAGTAGGAATGATGGTAATTTTTCATATTTACGGTTGGAATTGGTGGCTGCCCGCTAATTCATCTCCCTTAATATATCTGGCTGCTTTATGCGCGTGTATCCTGCCCGCGGGTCTGCTGACACAGACCGGACATGGAGAATTGGCAAAATGGCCGGGAAATACGCCTTTCAGGACGCTGGCATACCACGGAATCATCAAATTGGTAATCAGGTTGTTAAGATTGATCGGTATTATCATAGTGGTAACACTGGAAATCGGCATTGGAAGTTTACTGCTGCAATCCACTCTGAGCGGAGATTTCCCGGTAGTTTTCGGTATAATCTGGATATTCGTACTGATCGTGGTCGCGGCGAAACTAGTCGCCAATTTATTAGAAATCGCCTACAACTATGCCAATAAAACCCTGGCAAATATTGAACAGGATAAGTCGGAAAGTCCGTTACGGTTTGCCATACCGCAGTGGTGGCTGATATTCTCATTGGCATTAGTCGTTCTGATCGTATTGGTAGCGATAATCGGACCGCTGCTGGCGCCCTATGGTATGAATGAGATCCACCTGATAGACAGGCTCAGTCCGCCGTCGGCAAAATACCTATTGGGCACCGACCAACTGGGTAGAGACATTTTCAGCCGTCTGCTTTATGGTATCAGAATCGATGTTTTAATCGGTATCGCCTGCGCAGCAGTAGTAACCATCGCAGCTGCCGGTTGGGGAATGTTGGCAGCTTATTGCGGGAAGATGAATAATTGGACAGGGGATACATTGGAAGACCTGGTAATGCTACCCAAAGAAATCGTTTGTGCTTTACCATGGCTGGCGTTGATCTGGCTCATAATATCCTTCAACCCGTTGAGTATGAGCACTGTTTTTCCTGCGGTGATCTGCGGCTTGGTAATGCTGCCCCGTGCTGCAGGCATGGTTCAGGAAGCTTACCTTTCAGCGCCGAAGGGAAAGAGCTGTCTGCAAGGGGTGTTGTGGTCGCTACCGGTGGTATTTTTATTCGCCACCGCCAGTGTCATCATCTATTTCTCGGCAATCAGTTATGTCGGTCTTGGCGTGCCTCCGGGAGTTCCGGAACTGGGAACAATGCTGTCAAATGAAGGGCGACAATATCTGTTCACAGCTCCTCGATTGGGGCTCTGGCCGGCATTCTGTCTTTCACTGATAATATTCACCTTTATGATGACGGGCGATGCGCTGCTGGAAAGAGTGGGTTTCCGATCTAAAGCGGTGTGGTCAAAGACAATGGAGTAAAATAAAGCTCTCAATCGAGAGTTTTAAGATAGGCCACATTCCCCACCATGGGATTAGTGTGTTTAGAGTCGCATAGTAAGCGGGAACGAAAGATCAGTGGGTTGTTTTGATTTCAGCGGGTTTGCCCTCGGCCATCTTTTTACCGGAATCGAGGGCGACGATACGGTTTGCAATAGATGAAACGGAGGCCAAATCGCGCGCAAATAACACGATGCATTTGACGCCATCGCGTAATACCGGCGTGCGAGGATAGATGTCACCTTGTCCTTTAAAAATATCCAAAATGAGATTGGTAATATCAGTTCGTTCTTGCGGTTTCAAACCTGCTGTCAGTTCATCCAACAACAGGACTGACGGTTCGGTAGCTAGTGCACGGCCAAGTTCGACTTTTTTACGCAGGTAATCGGATAGTGTGCCGACAAGGCTCTTTCGGACTGCTTCCAGTCCCAAAAAACTGATGATATCTTCGACAGCACGGCGGTGGTCGAGTTCCTCCCCGTGAGCGGGTCCAACATAGAGAGCGCCGGTAAGGAAATTCTGGTCGACAAGCAAATGGCGGGCAGCCATGAGGTTATCGAGTGTTGTTAATCCTGGAAAAAATTCACTATTCTGGAAAGTGCGCCCCAAGCCAAGTTGCGCCGCTTTGTCTGGACGGATGCCGGTAATTTTCTTTCCTTCGAAAAAGATATCGCCGTTTTGCGGTTTTAGAAAACCATTGATACAATTGAGCAGAGCAGTTTTACCGGCGCCAGCAGGGCCGATCACGGCAAGGATTTCATTGTCATAGACATCGATATTGATATTATCCAGCAATTTCACACTGCCAATCGAAAGTGAGAGATTCTCGATTTTTATTTTTACCTGACGTTCGGCAGGGGTTGTCATTTCTTGTCTCCGGTGGGCTCAATTTTGTGATTCTCTTCCGCCTGTAATTTTTGGACGTATTCGGTAATCTGGTTACACTCTACACTTTTACATTCGAGAACGCGTTTGATCGTCAGACTACGGTCAACTAGAGCCAACTGGGCACGGCGGGAGGATGCATATTTTTCAAAACCGGAGCACTGAACGGACCAATCGCTTTTGACAATGATAGTCACTTCTTCTGCCACTGAGGGGCAATTGATTGTAACGGCGGTTACCTGCCAGTCTGCCATCCCCGACCTTCTTTGATGTGATTATTGCTGTAATATTAGCATAGCTATCGGTATTCAGCAATCAGCGTTCGGCTCTCAGTTGTAATTTGCTATTAATGCGTTTCAGAGGCAGAAGCACAAGGGAAGAGGCTCCTATTTTCACAGCATTGGTCTATAAATCCCACTATCTCACCATTTCACGAAAGGATGGGAATTATGATTAAGATGGTAATGTTAATGAAATTGATTCTAACTATCGAAAAACACAGGATGTAGCTTCACCAGAATGGATAAACAAAAGAGGGTTACGCCTTCGACATAACCCTCTCTCTTGAGTTTAGAAAATATTATTTAGAGTGTTCGATGACTTTTAGTTCAAAGTGCAATTTACCGGATGGGACATTTACCTCGAATTTATCGCCGGCGGCTTTACCGAAGACCGCCTTACCGACGGGTGAAACGGCTGAAATCTTACCTTTAGCAGGGTTGACTTCACGAGGGCCGACCAGGGTATAGCGGCATTCTTTACCCGAATCCAGATTCTGTAAGAGAACGGTGCTTCCGATGACAGCGGTATTGGTATTGAGGTTTTCTTCGATGATGACCGAGTTAGCAACCATCTCATCGAGTTCCATGATCTTGCCGTCGAGTAGACTTTTTTGTTCGCGCGCGGCATGATAAGGCGCATTTTCCTTAAAATCTTTATCCGCGGCGGCTCGTTTAATATCTTCAATCACCACAAGTCGTTTTTCCTGTAGGGTTTTTAATTCAATTTCAATTTCATTAAAGGCTTTCTGGGTCATGCAGACCGCGTTTTTCTTCTGATTCTTCTTTTTTGCCGAAGATGAAGCGGTTTTAGATGGAGTTTTTTTCACGATACGAATACTGACTGAAAGGTTCTCCTGACACCAGCGCTGCTTATGCGCGTAGGTGAGAAACCCACGGACCAGATCCAGTTTTTGCATACAAGCAGCATCTGTTTTGGCCAGACGTTCAGCGTAATTACCGACGGCAGAACCTTCGAGGCTGTCCAGGGTTTTCTCACGACCACCGTACCAGCGGATAAAATTGTTAATTTCCTGTTGCGCGGCATTCTTTTTCTCATCTGGCAAAATTGCCAGATATTTCCCGACCGCATCCCCTAAACTGATACTCTCGATATTGTTATTAGTAGCCATTGCACCCCTTTTTACATTTTTAACTTATCAATTTATTTGGCATCGCCCAACGGTTTTTCCCGTTTAAACGAGTCTCTGATAGAGCCGACGGTTTTAGTAAAGAACTTCTGTCCCATTACCCTGGCGATGACATCGGCATGCCAGTCAAAGGACATGTCCTCATTTCGCTCTAAGTCGGCGATGATGCCGGTGGATTGGAGCAAGCCGAAAACCCGGGTCACCTGCCGGTCGCTGAGCACTTCGTAGGCTTTTCTGGCCCAATAGCCGCTTCTTAATTCACGGTTAAGTTTTTTATGCCAGGCACGTTCGTAACCGGCCAGGGCATGCGCGGAAAGGTTGCCGGTCTCTAAAGCTGTTTTAAGAGTATTAGCCGCAATATCCGCACAGATCAAACCGAAATAGATACCGCCGCCGGTAATGGGTTTCACCTGCCCCGCCGCCGTACCGACTACCAGTAAATTATCGCTGCGCGTATGCGGCAGCGGTTTGAGAGAAACACCACCGTAGGTTATTTTAACGTCGGTCGAAATAATTTTACCTTCGGAGGCCAAAGATGCCAGTAATTTCCGGAGGTAGAAAGGATTGTCACGCCGGGCTAACAGACCGACCAGTGCTTTCCCCGGAGCGGAAGGAACCATCCATGCAAAAAATCCCGGCGCTACTTCTTTCCCGAAGTAAACCTCGACGCCATAAATACTGCCGTTGACATTTTTCGTTTCTACTTCTGCTTGAGCACCCATAGCAAAATCACCGGCACCGCCTAGGCCAAGATTATCCAAAAGCTGCGTGCCGAATCCGGTGGCAATGACGATAACCCGACTTTGCAGGGTAATAATTTCTCCATGGCGGTTGACTTCAGCGGTAACCTTGCCTTTTTCGCGCGTAATTCGTTTTATATAACAGCCAAAATGATATTCGACACTAGCTTTCTGGGCTCTTTGCGCCCAGATCTGGTTGAAGGCAGAGCGGTTTAGAACTGCCACCTGGGGAGAATCTCGCTGGACATGAATCGGTTTACCGGTTGGAGGGAAGAGGCTGGCGCCATTGACCCAACGGTGAATTACACCTTCGGGGATAGAGTATTTTTCGACACATTCGCGGCTGACCAGTCCGGTACAGCAGACGACACCGTTGAGAGAGGCTTTTTTTTCCACCACCGCAACGATGTAACCCATCGCCGCCAATTTGTAAGCCACCTGGCTGCCTGACGGTCCGCCACCAACTACAATCACATCGTAAGAATCGATTTTTCTAGTCATACAACTTGGAAGACAACCCCAATATTTAGCTTAACACGAAACACCTGGTTAAGGCTAATTTGTAGAGGAAATTAATAAGACAGTCTGAACACCAGATCGGTTCTTTACCACATTTATTTATTTAGTTTTTCTAATTTTGATATCAGTATTTCAAGTACTGCTATTCCTGGCAAGCCGGAGCAGTTACACCCAGATATGCGCCGACAACTTTCATAGCGCAATAATCACCGCACATGCTGCAGGCTTCGCCGCCGGAGGTATGTTTGGCATGGACTTTACGAGAATATTCCGGGGTTAGCGTCAGTTTGGCCTGACCTTCCCAATCCAATGCTTTGCGGGCTTTGGCCATTTTGATGTCCCAATCTATAGCGCCTTTGACTCCTTTGGCAATATCGGCGGCATGTCCAGCGATTCGGGAAGCAATAACACCCTGGCGGACGTCTTCGACATCAGGCAGGGAGAGATGTTCGGACGGGGTCACGTAGCACAGAAAATCCGCCCCGTGCATGGCGGCAATAGCGCCGCCAATGGCTCCGGTGATATGATCGTAACCAGCGCCGATATCGGTAACGAGCGGGCCGAGCACATAGAAAGGCGCCCCCTTACAGATGGATTTCTGGAGTTTGACATTGGTCTCGATCTGATTCAAGGGCACATGTCCAGGACCTTCCACCATGACCTGTACACCGGCCTTCCAGGCGCGTTGAACAAGTTCGCCAAGAATCAGTAATTCCTCTACCTGGGCATGGTCGGTGGCATCGGCCAGACAACCGGGGCGCATACCGTCGCCGAGACTTAATGTCATATCATACTGACGTGCAATTTCCAGCAGGCGGTCGTAATATTCATAAAGAGGATTTTCTTTCTCATTATGTAAAATCCAGCCGACGGTAAAAGCGCCGCCGCGGGAAACGACGTCGGTGATCCTGCCCTGTGCTTTCAGCCGGGCAATAGCAGACCGCGTGACGCCGCAATGCACGGTGATAAAATCGACACCGTCTTTGGCATTGTCTTCGATGGCCGAGAAAATATCGTCAGCGGTCATCTTGACGATAGCGCCGGATTCTTTGATGGCTTTAATCGAGGCCTGATAAAGGGGCACAGTGCCAACAGGAATAGTGCTGGCTTTCATAACAGCATGGCGCACGGCTGGAATATCGCCGCCGGTGGATAAGTCCATGACGGTATCAGCGCCGACTTCGATGGCGGCTTTCAGTTTTTCCAACTCGGTTTTAATCGTACCGTAATCGGAAGACGTGCCAAGGTTGGCGTTAACCTTGGTACGCAGGCCTTTGCCGATGCCGAAAGGAGTGAAATTATTGTGATTGACATTGGCGGGGATAATGATATTACCGGCCGCAATTCCGGCGCGGATAAATTCAGGATCAAGTTGTTCCTGTTCGGCAACTATTTTCATTTGCGTGGAGATAATGCCCTTTTGTGCCTGTTCTAGTTGTGTCATAGACCCCTCCAAAAACAATAAAACCAGGGTGCGATTTCCCTGGTTTGTTTGACCGCATCCCTACGCTCGCATTACCGAGTTCAGGTTCTAAGGGTCGTTCTTCAATGAAAGAACTCTCAGCTTACAGCACCCCTAGCGGATAATTTACTATTCAATTTTTCAGGTTTGTATTTTTAATTATAACAGAATCAATGAGAGAAAGCAAATTACAGGCACGGGGCTTAACAATTTTGAGTTTCAGTAACGAATTACCGGAAAATAGTCAATCCCTCTATATCTCCCTGTAAAAAAGGGGGTAATTTATCGTCCTGCTATAATGAAGTCATGGTCATGGAATTATTAGCGGCAGGAACTGAAAAGCTGGGTTTGAAACTGGGAGAACGGGAGCTTGGACTCTTTCAAACCTATTATGAGGAGCTGATCGATTGGAATCAGCGTATGAACCTGACCGCGATCATTGAATACGATAAGGTCCAAATCAACCATTTTCTGGACTCGTTGACGGTGGTGTCTGCGTGGAAACCGTCCACGAATAGACCAAATGCAAAGGTAATTGACATCGGGACGGGTGCCGGAGTGCCGGGCATTCCGTTGAAGATAGCATACCCGCAGATAAAACTGTCCTTAATGGATTCGACGAATAAGAAAATAACATTTTTAAATCATCTGAAGCAAAAGCTGGGACTGGACGACATTGAAATAATAAACGGCCGGGCGGAAGAGCTGGGACACCAGATCTACCGGGAGAGTTACGACCTGGTACTGGCTAGAGGACTGGCACCGATGCCGACGCTAGCAGAGTTAACGATTCCTTTCTGCAAGATCGCCGGTAAATTCGTGGCATATAAAAAAGGAGATATCAAAGAGGAAATGAATCTGGCCAAGCGGGCAATCTCTACGATGGGAGGAAAATTGATCGATATAAAACCGGTATTGATGACGGAGTTTCCAGACAACCGGGTACTGGTGATTATCGAAAAAATAGCACCGACACCCGAGCAGTACCCACGCGGGTCGGGACTGCCGGTAAAAAGACCCCTCAGTTAACAAATAATCGAGTGCCAATATACAAATTTCAAATATCAAAACCCAAAATTACAATGTGAAATTGTAATAAAAATGTTATCCGTCTGATATGGCGATGGTGTTTGACGTAAGGATAACCTGAGTATAGTATTAAATCAATAAATGGGAAGAATTCCGGTATGACAACACAAGCTATTCTGACACCGCGAGCTACGGTTAAAACAGATAACGATGTTATTCTGCGCACAGTCGGTCTAACCAAGAAGTTCGGGGCATTGACTGCTGTAAATAATCTCAACCTGGAACTGCGCCGCGGCGAGGTTTTCGGGTTTCTGGGGCCTAACGGCGCGGGTAAAAGCACCACCGTCGGCATGATACTGGGATTAGTCGCACCAAGCGCAGGCAGCATCGAGCTTTTCGGTACCAAACTGGACGGCAACAGCTGGCCATTAATGCGGCGCGTAGGGGCAATCATCGAGGAACCCGCCTTTTATCCTTATATGTCCGGGCGCGACAATCTGGAGACATTATCTAGATCCATCGGCGACGTTCCTAAAACAAGAATAGATGAAGTATTAAAGCGCGTTAATCTGTTTGAGCGTGCCGGTGACCGTTACGACCACTACTCTATGGGAATGAAACAAAGGTTGGGGATTGCTTCGACGCTGCTGCGCGATCCCGAATTAATTATCCTGGATGAACCGACGATCGGTCTTGACCCCGCCGGCACCAAAGAAGTCCGTGACTTGATTCCACAATTAGCGCACGAAAGCCGGGCTGTTTTCTTGTGCAGTCACTTGTTGCACGAAGTAGAACTGGTCTGTAATAGAGTGGCGATCATTAAGCAGGGTGTGATGCTGGCAAATTCCACGGTTGCGGAATTAACTTCGCATGGACAACTGCTCTACATTAAAGTAGAAAATCAAACGGCGGCATTATCTATATTGAAGAGCCAGCCGTGGATAAAATCTGTAAAAACCGAGAATGGATACCTGATCGTGGATGCTCCCGGCGACAGCGCGGCCCGTGTAAATCAAGTGCTCGCGGAAAATAAAATATTCGCTTTCGAGCTGGTGAACAAAGCCGCCAGTCTGGAAGATGTATTCTTGCAAGTAACAGGTGGTAACAGCGGTGATTAGATTGATCGGCGCGGAAATGTTTAAAATGCGGAAGCGCTCTATGACGCGAATACTTCTATATATTTTGGTAGCTATTATCGTCGTGCTTTATCTTGTGTTGCTGGCGATATCCAAAGTTAACCTTCCGACAAATACAGGGGTACACCCGGGGACCATCCAGAACGTTCTTGGGTTGCCCATCGCACTCCCGGTAACTATGTATATATTGTCCTATTTCGGGTGTGTACTGTCAATTATCCTGGCAGCCAGCTCGGTGGGAAGCGAATACAACTGGCGCACAATGCGGTCAGCTGTGGTTTCCAGTGAAAGCAGATTCAAATTACTGACCGCTAAATTGATTTCCGCGGCGATATATGTTCTAATCGGGATGGCGATCGGACTGGTTGTCGGTTTTATTATGAGCCTGATTACAACCGCGATCGGCGGGTATAAATTCGATTTCAACTTCATGACCGGCGGTTATTTGTGGGACCAGTTCCTGCAATTCTGTCGTACTTTTTTTGTGATAATGCCGTATTCATTACTGGGATTCATGTTCGCGATACTTGGCCGGTCGGCAATGCCGGGTATCGCCTCGGGTATCGGCATATTTTTCCTGGAACAGTTTATTGTTAGTTTTATGTACCTCGCGAAGGGGTGGATTGCCAAGATCCCTGACTACCTGTTGTACGCCAATCAGCAGGCAATCACAGCGCTGGCGAAGCTGCCGAAGGGTTTCTCTGGAGGTGGCAACGGGGGTTTCACCGTCACATTCCCCGGGGCAGCTCATGCATTCATTGTTTTGAGCATCTACAGCGTCGTATTTCTTGTAATCGCTTATTACCTGTTTAAGAAAAGGGATGTGACCGGGTAATGGGGTGAGCACTAAATCCTAAATAATATCAAAATTCTAAGAATAAAATCCCATTGAAGCAGTCAGCTCTCGGTTATAAGTAACTAATTAGTTTCTTCTTCCCGATTTTACGCTGAAAGCTTTTTGCTGAGAGCTGAATGCAACTTCTCGTTTGATAATCACACATAAACAGTTGTAAAATAGCTGTGTGGTCCCGATTGGGGCAAACACTTTTCCTGAGCTTGTAGGAGATTGAAATGGAAACCGGAACATTTAGAGTGAAAGTCGGGCTGGCCCAGATGTTAAAGGGCGGCGTGATCATGGATGTAGTGACCGCGGAACACGCAAAAATCGCGGAGGACGCAGGGGCATGTTCCGTGATGGCACTGGAGAGAGTTCCTTCCGATATCAGAAAAGCCGGTGGCGTGGCACGCATGTCCGACCCAACCGTAATCGAAGCAATCATGAAAGCAGTGACAATCCCGGTAATGGCTAAGTGCCGCATCGGGCATTTTGTGGAAGCGCAGGTATTGGAAGCATTAGGTGTGGATTACATCGATGAGTCTGAAGTTTTAACCCCGGCTGATGAATCTCATCACGTCTGGAAACACGATTTCAAAGTGCCGTTTGTTTGCGGCTGCCGCAATTTGGGAGAGGCTCTGCGGCGCATCAGCGAAGGCGCGGCCATGATACGCACTAAGGGCGAAGCGGGTACCGGCGACATCGTGGAAGCAGTGCGGCACATGCGCACCGTGCAGGATGAAATCCGCAAGCTGGTGAATATGTCTGAAGACGAACTCCCGGCGGAAGCAAAAGAACTGGGCGCTCCATTGGAATTAGTGATTGAAATACATAGAACGGGAAAGTTGCCGGTAGTTAATTTTGCCGCGGGCGGCATTGCCACTCCCGCAGATGCCGCATTGATGATGCAGCTGGGCGCGGACGGCGTGTTCGTGGGCTCCGGAATTTTTAAATCGAGCAAACCGTCGATAATGGCCAAGGCGATCGTCAAGGCAACCACTCATTATAAGGACGCCAAGATCATTGCCAAAGTTTCCAAGAATCTGGGCGAGGCGATGCCGGGGCTGAGCGCGAAACAGATCCCGCCGGACCAATTGATGGCGGGTCGAGGATGGTAGCATGAAAATCGGTGTCCTTGCACTGCAGGGAGCCTTTGCCGAACACATTGCAATATTAGAACGACTGAAAATAGAAGTCATACCCGTCCGTCTTCCGCAGCAACTGGAAGGATTGGACGGGTTAATTATTCCCGGCGGAGAAAGTACCACCATCACCAAACTGATGGTGCATTATAAACTCAAGAACAAAATCATCGAACTGGCCAGGAACGGCTTCCCCATCTTCGGAACATGTGCCGGAATGATTATTCTGGCGGGTGAACTATCCAGCAGCGGCGGCGTCAAACCCACCGGTGTGATGGATATCAAAGTAAACCGCAATGCCTTCGGCAGACAGGTGGACAGCTTCGAGGCGGAGATCAATATTCCGGTAATCGGTAAAAAGCCGCTTACCGGAGTTTTTATCAGGGCGCCGTTAATTGAGTCGGTGGGAAAAGCAGCGGAAGTGCTGGCCAGACTCGCTGACGGCACGATCGTGGCCGCGCGTCAAGGAAAACTGCTGGTTTGCTCCTTTCACCCTGAGTTGACAGATGATACACGATTCCATCATTATTTCCTTGACATCGTCTCCGGAAAAGTATAGACCGGAGACGGGGAGGTTATCTTGCAAAAAGTAATTACCGATGACCTGGATGCCTTACTGGAAATCCTGCCGCCGCAAACCAGCCAGAAACTGAAGGAACAGGAAGATTTCAAACAACTGATCGAGGTGGTGCTGGATTTGGGGAGGGTACCGGAAGCCCGTTTTTTGAACCGGGAAGTCATCCTCGACGAAAGAGAAGTGAGCGAAGAGGACATCGAATATGTCATCTCCCGTATCGGCAGTTTTGGCGATGATAACCGAGCCGGCATCGAACGCACGTTGCACCGTATTTCCGCAATCCGCAACCGCAAAGGTAGAATTGTCGGGTTAACCTGCCGCGTTGGCAGAGCTGTTTTCGGTACGATCAAGATCATCGAAGACCTGGTAGAAACAGGAAAAAGCATCCTGTTGCTGGGCAGACCGGGGGTAGGCAAAACCACGATGCTGCGGGAAGTGGCACGGGTACTGGCAGATGATTTTAATAAACGCGTCATTATAGTGGATACCTCGAATGAAATTGCCGGCGACGGCGATATCCCGCACCCGGCGATCGGACATGCCCGCCGTATGCAGGTGACGACACCCAATATGCAGCATGCAGTAATGATCGAGGCAGTAGAAAACCATATGCCGGAAGTCATCGTCATCGATGAAATCGGCACGCAGCTGGAAACACAGGCCGCGCGCACCATCGCGGAAAGAGGCGTCCAACTGGTGGCGACCGCCCACGGCAACACCCTGGAAAACCTGATGATGAACCCAACCCTCGCGGATCTGATCGGCGGAATTCAATCTGTCACGCTGGGAGACGAAGAAGCCAAACGACGCGGTACCCAGAAATCGATCCTGGAACGGATGTCTGCGCCGACCTTTGATATTCTGGTCGAAATTCAGGAACGCGACATCGTTGCGATCCATGCCGATGTTGCGTCAGCAGTCGACGCAATTTTACTCGGGGAACCGCAGGCTCTGGAAGTACGGCAAATCGATGAAGTGACCAGCGAACTGATTATCAAACATTTACAGCCGGAAACGGGCGATAACAATAGAAGACCGGTACGCAGCAACAAAGCACCGCCGAAGAACGGCACGAGCGCGAAGCTTTTCCTGTACGGAGTCAACCGTGTGCGCATGGAAGAAGTAGCAGGCGAAATGGGAGTAAATTTAGAAGTCGTCGAAGACCTGCGAGAAGCGACTTTGCTCGTGACCTCGAAGAAATATTACCGCCAGAAGCCGCAGAAAATCAGAGACGCGGAGGCGACGAATCTGCCGATCTACGTACTGAAAGGTGGTACACCGGTGCAGATCAAGCAGCTGCTGGGTTCGCTGTATCATATCGAAATAAATGAACAGGAACGCCCGGAAAGCAGAGACGAATCATTCAAGAGTGCGCTGGATGACGCCAACGAAGCCGTACAAATGATCAAGAAAGGCGAAAACACGGTGGAATTGAGTCCGCAGAGCGCTTACATTCGGCGTTTCCAGCACCTGGTGGCAGAGCGGCATGGGATGTTTTCTCGCAGTACGGGTAAAGACCCGAACAGAAGGGTGCAGATTTACAGAGTTTAAGGACGGAAAATACTAAATAAATAAGAACCTTACCATCATATCCCCCTCTCCCCGAAAAGGCGAGGGGGATTTTTTGTTAGACGACGGGCTTGGCGCCCTTCTTGAACTTCTTGTGGTGGCCATAGACACTGAGCATGTTTTTAGCGGTGAGTTGGTTTTTTAAATTTGTCGAACTGATATTTTTGTGTCTATTAATATTAAAAATGTGTACGTTAATTTCAAATAACCACATAACGTAGTCCGTTACTAAAAGGAACTCTAGTCGCGGCTACAGCTTGACATTTACAGGCTGTTATTGAATAATTTCAAAACAGGCGAGTAATTTTGAGGTAGTTTCCGGCGGGAGGTAGAGATATGGCAGAAACAGTTTCTGCGAAAGAGTGGTTCGAAAAAGGTGTGGGGTATTTTGAAAACAACAAGTTCGAGGAAGCGATCATGGCATATAATGAGGCGATAAAAATAAACCCCGGTCTAGCCGAAGCATGGACTAACAAGGGGAACGCACTGATCGTGCTTGGTAAGTTCGAAGAGGCGCTGAAGACCTACGAAGAAGCCATTAAAGCTAACCCTTCTGTCTGGGAAACCTGGTTGAACAAGGGCGTGCTGCTGAACAATATGAACATGCTCAATGAAGCAATTACCGCTTTCGACGAAGCAATACGCCTGAATCCCAAGGATCCGGATGTCTGGTACAACAAAGGGATTGTTCTGCACAAACAGGAAAAATTCGAAGAAGCAATCAAGGTCTATGATGAGTCGCTGGCACTGAATCCAAACGCGGCACAGGTCTGGAACAACAAGGGAGTGGCGCTGCACAACCTCAACAGATACGAAGAAGCAGTCAAAGCTTACGAGGAAGCAATCAAACTCAACCCCGGTTATGTGAAAGCCTGGAATAACAAGGGGAATTCGCTGGACGACATGGGGAAGCATGGCGATGCAATCAAAGCGTATGATGAAGCGATCAAACTCGACTCGAAATTCACCGAAGCAATGACCAGTAAAGGCGTGGCGCTAATGGACCTGGCAATGCAGGACGAAGCGATAAAAATATTCGATGAAGCAATAAAAATCGACCCGAATGACTCGGAAGCGTGGTATTACAAAGGAATGGCTTTAATCCAGTCTGCCAAACAGATGGCAGCCTACCGGTGTTTCATTGAAGCAACTGAAATAAACCCCGGCTACGCGGACGCCTGGTTCCAAAAGGGCGCAATCCTGGCTAAAACCGGGAAATATACGGAAGCCATTGCAGCTTATGAGAAATCGGTCAAAATCGACCCGAAATTCGCCAAAGCCTGGTATAACCTTTCCATGACATATCATCAGGCAAGACGGCATGAGGAATCGACCAAGGCTTTCCAGGAAGCAGTAAAACTCGACCCCGGTTACAACGTCACCGCGCCGTCTTCTACCAAAGGAAGAGAGACCCGGCCGCCGGGGCAAAATTTCAGGATGTAGCCGTGTAGTTTATGACATGGCGAACAGAGAAGGAAATCAGGAGAAGGCTTGACGCCGAGCAGGGCACGATCATTAAGGATTGGGGCGGTAAACTTCCTGTTGCGCTAATTTATCCGAATTCCTACAAAATCGGAATGTCCAACCTGGGCATCCAGGCGATTTACCGTTTTATTAATGAGCAGCCCGATGTCGTTTGCGAGCGGGTTTTCTGGGAACCAAAGGACTCCACCGATGTGCTACCGCTGGCAATGGAATCACAGCGCCCGCTGACCGATTTCGCCGTGATGGCTTTTTCTTTAAGTTACGAACTGGATTATTTTAATGTAGTGCCGATTTTAAAGGCCTCAGGCATTCCTTTATACGCTAAAGACCGCGACGAAACATATCCACTGCTCATCGCCGGTGGACCGTGCATTACTACTAATCCGATGCCGCTGGCGCCGTTTTTCGATTGTTGCTGCATCGGGGAAGCAGAAGCAATACTACCGGAAATGCTACCCGTATTAAAAGCAGGTGCTTCTGAGAACAGGGCGGAATTAAAGCAGAAATTGATGAAACTACCCGGAGTTTATGTGCCGGGTTTTTCGCAACAGCCGGCGGTGCGGCAATGGGTCAAAGATCTGGACAAATTCCCGGTGCATTCCACAGTGCTGACCAGAGATACGGAACTGGGGAACATGTACCTTGTCGAAGTCGAGCGCGGCTGCAACTGGGGATGCAAATTTTGCCTGGTCAGTAACTGCTATAAACCGGTGCGTTTTCGCTCGGTGGAAAGCCTTCTAGACCAGGCGGAAAATGGGCTAAAATACCGTAAGCGGCTGGGATTAATGGGGCCGGCAGTGACCGACCACCCCCGGATCGAGGAACTGGCAGGGAAACTGCACGACATGGGAGCAGAGCTATCCGTCAGTTCATTAAGAATAAAACCGCTATCGCCGATTGTACTCGGAGAAGTAATCGAAAGTGGCACAAATACCGTCGCGTTGGCGCCGGAAGCAGGGTCACAGAGGCTGCGAGATATTATCGGCAAGCGGATAAATGAGGACGATATTTTAAAGGCAGTGGAAAAAGTGGCAGCACAGGGAATCAAACAGCTTAAACTATATTTCATGATCGGCCTGCCGGAAGAGACCGATGAGGATATCGAATCGATTGCTTTATTAGTGACAAAATGCAAAGATATTTTTGATCAACATCAGTCCTGGAGCAGAATCACATTGACAATTGCGCCGTTTGTGCCGAAGGCGGGCACACCTTTCCAACAGGAAGGTATGGCAGGGCTGGAAATATTGAAACATCGATTATCGCTGCTGAAAAGCAAACTGACCGCAAGGGGCATCAGCGTTAAAAATGAGAGCCTGGAATGGAGCGAGGTGCAGGCAGTGCTGTCACGCGGGGATGAGCGGCTGGCAGCTGTTCTGGCGAATGTTGAAAGACTTTCGCTGGCGCAGTGGCATCGGGCAATAGAAAAGGCGGGGCTGGACATCGATTTCTTTGCGCATCAGAAGTGGGATACCAAATTAAATAGCCAATAATCAAACAAATCCTAATTACAAAATTCTAAATATAGCCATTGATGAGTTTTAAGTAAATAAGATGAAATTAGTTTGTATTTCTGCTTCTAACATAAAACACGCCGGGAAT
>Ga0182017_10001208_pt1 | contig 20144 bp, 17 predicted proteins | sample 712E3DmetaG_FD_120492 | JGI IMG/M metagenome (GOLD analysis project Ga0182017, IMG submission 120492) | Permafrost microbial communities from Stordalen Mire, Sweden - 712E3D metaG | ecosystem: Environmental > Terrestrial > Soil > Wetlands > Permafrost | place: Sweden: Stordalen | collected... | reverse complement strand
GTCCGGGCAATCCCCTCCGCCAGCCGCCGTGATTTTCGTTCCAGCGACACGTACAGGCCGGGGTCCCCGCTCAGGATATTCAGTGTCTCGAGACCGGCGGTCATCGCGAGCGGATTCCCGGAGAGGGTCCCCGCCTGGTAGACCGGGCCTCCCGGCGCAACCATCGTCATGATCTCACGTTTCCCGCCATATGCCCCGACAGGCAGTCCCCCGCCGATGATCTTCCCGAGTGTCGTCAGATCGGGCGTCACCCCGTAGAGCTGCTGGGCTCCCCCGGGGGAGAGCCTGAATCCTGTCATCACCTCATCGAAAATAAGGACCGTGCCTTCCTCCGTGCAGAGACGGCGCAGTCCTTCAAGGAAACCGGGCTCCGGAGGAACGCACCCCATGTTTCCGACAACGGGCTCGACAATGAGCGCCGCCACTGAACCCCGGTGGCTCCCCAGCAGCGCCGCCACGGACTCCAGGTTGTTGAACCGGGCCGTGAGCGTCAGTGCCGCGACCGCGGAGGGGACCCCCGGGCTGTCGGGGACACTCATCGTCATCGCGCCGGATCCCGCCTTGATAAGGAACGCGTCGGCGTGACCGTGATAGCACCCCTCGAACTTGATGATCTTTTCACGCCCCGTGTACGCCCGGGCCAGACGGATCGCGCTCATCGTCGCCTCGGTGCCGGAGTTCACCATGCGGACCATCTCCACCGAAGGGACGAGCCGCGTAATCAATTCCGCCATGCGCACCTCGAGGCCGGTGGGTGCTCCGAAACTCGTCCCTGAACCGGCCGCACGGATCACCGCGTCGATCACGCGCGGATGCGCGTGGCCGAGTATCATCGGTCCCCACGAACCCACATAGTCGATGAATTCGTTCCCGTCCTCATCCCGGATGCGGGCGCCTTCTGCTTTCGTGATGAACCGCGGGGAGCACCCGACGGCGCGGAACGCGCGGACGGGTGAGTTCACCCCTCCCGGGATGAGCTCCAGCGCCCGCGTGAACAGCGCATCGGATTTCCGGGTCTTCAGGTCACCCGTCACCGCTTCCTCCTGAGGACTTCCGTCGCAGCCTTTGCGAAATAGGTGAGTATCAGGTCGGCCCCCGCCCGCTTGATCCCGGTCAACATCTCCATCATGACGCGCTCTTCATCGATCCATCCCATGCGCGAGGCGGCCTTGACCATCGCGTATTCGCCGCTGACGTTGTACGCCGCAGTCGGCATTCCGAATTGCTGCTTCACTCTGTAGAGCACGTCGAGGTACGGCATTGCCGGTTTCACCATGACGATGTCCGCCCCCTCCGCGATGTCCTGCGCCACCTCCCGTATCGCTTCGTCGGAATTGGCCGGGTCCATCTGGTGGGAGCGCCTGTCGCCGAACTTCGGCGTACTCTCCGCCGCCTCCCTGAAAGGACCGTAGAATCCCGAGGCATACTTCGCCGCGTACGACATGATGGGGATGTTCCCGAAACAGCCTTCATCAAGCGCCCGCCGGATCGCGCCGACCCTGCCGTCGAACATATCCGAAGGCGCGACCATGTCGGCACCCGCCTCTGCGTGCGAGAGCGCCTCGCGGGCAAGGAGTGCGACGGATTCGTCGTTCACGATCTCATTCCCCCGGACGATCCCGCAGTGGCCATGGGACGTATATTCACAGAGGCAGACATCCGTGATCAGAAAGAGTCCCGGGACTTCCTTTTTCACGGCCCGGAGCGCCTCCTGGACGACGCCGTGAGCATCGTAGGCGCCGGAGCCCACATCGTCTTTCTCCTCCGGGATGCCGAAGAATATGACTGCGGGGATCCCGAGCCCATGGACATCGGCGCATTCCCGGACAATATGGTCCATGGACATCTGGTAAACCCCGGGCATCGATGAAACCTCTTTCCTGACGTTCGATCCCGGAACGACGAAAAGCGGGTAGATAAAATCTTCCGGGCCCAGGTGGGTTTCACGGACCATGCCCCGCAGCGTTTCCGTCATACGGAGCCGGCGGAGTCGTGCGACGGGGAATGAAGCGACGTTTGTTTCAGCGGTATTCATCTGTGCACCTTCACGCTTGTGAGTAATCCCGTTCTTCCCTGATTCACTGCGCGTCTCCCGGAGCGGGCTTTCGCATTTCGCCGGCGATCCGGCGTGCGAGGCTCTCCCCGCTCATCAGGCAGTCACCCACCGCAATGCCTCCACGGTAGTTCCCGCAGAGGTACAGCCCCGGGACCTGGCGTTCGAGCCCCCGGATCCTGTCCATCAGCGCGAGATGGCCGAGGTTGTACTGCGGAATGGCTTTTTCCCAGCGTATGATATTCGCATATACAGGGTCCCCTGTTACCCCCATCAGGGAACGGAGCTCCAGGACAACCGTCCGGGTCAGATCGCGGTCGTCCAGTCCCGCAACCAACGGCTGCCTCGCCCCCCCCACGAATGTCGTCAGAGCGACGTGCCCTGCCGGGGCCCTCCCGGGGAAGAGCGCGGAGGACCATATCGTCCCGAGTATCTTTCGTTTCTCTTTCTCCGGGATCAGGTACCCGAAACCGTCGAGCGGGCGTCCGACCCGGGACTCGGGGAATCCGAAAAAAACCTCCGCAACAGGCGGATAGAATATTCGGCCGAGCGCATCACCCAGAGACTCCGAGAACGGGCGGACGAGATTCCCCGCAATGTACGCCGGCACCGCCAGCACCAGGGCCTGCGCCTCGAGCGAGGCCGGCTCCCCTTCCCGCCGGTAACGGACGACGAATGCCGCTCCCCCCCGGGGGGAGGCTTTCCGTTCAACAGAGGTAGCCGTGCACTTGAGTCGGAGACCATCCCCCAGATATCTCCCAAGCGCAATCGGGAATGTCTGCATCCCCCCCCTGAACGAGAACATCCGCGCCCTGTCTTTCGCCTTCTCGGCCCGTTTTCTCCGCTCGCCTCTCCCCCGCACCATTCCGCGGATGAGTCCGCCGTACCGCTCCTCGAGCGCGTAGAGTTTCGGGAAGGCCGCCCGTACGCTGAGAGCTGCGGGGTCCCCCGCATAGACCCCGGCGACGAATGGGTTGATCGCGTATTCCAGGAACTCCTCCCCCAGACGGCGGCGGACGAACTGCGCCACCGTCTCCTCTTCCGCTGCGCGGCCCACGAATGGTTCTTTCATGAGCCGCAGTTTTCCCGCCGCGGACCAGAGCGATGACGTGAGGAACGCCCCCGGCGACATCGGGAGCGGATGGAGGACCGCGTCCCTGAGAATGTACCGGCGGTCTGCCCGGGCGTCGGCGTACAACCGCTCCCCGGCGATGCCGAGGCCGTCGAACATTTCCCCGAACAGGGGGGTGGTTTCGAGCGCGCTGTTCGGGCCGGTCTCCACCATCCATTCCCCGTCCATGACGGTCTGCATTGTCCCCCCCGGCGCATCGCAGGGATCCACGACCGTGACGCTCACTCCGGCACGGCGGAGAAAATACGCAACAGTAAGCCCGGAGATGCCTGCACCGACGATGATGACGTCCCTCGCTCCGGTCACGGCGACACGCTTTTCATTACAAGATCTCTGAGTGACGCGATGTAATCGGGAGCCGTGTTCAGCGCCGGAGACATGTCGAAATACCCGATGCCGAGGCGCTTCGCTTCCTGTCGCGCCTCGATGTTTATTTCCCAGAGTGTCTCCGAGTGGTCCGACACGAAGGCGATGGGGATGACGATAACATGGGAGACGCGCTCGTGCGCGAGCCGTTCGATCGTCGCATCCAGGGAGGGCTCCAGCCAGCGCTGCGGCCCCACTTTGCTCTGGTAGCAGAGATGATGGGCGAGGCCGAAATCTCCTTCCCGCACGACCGCCTCACAGGTCTTCACGATCTGTGCCTGATACGGGTCCCCCCTTCGCACCAGGTTCACGGGGGTCCCGTGGGCGCTGAAGACAAGGTGGACGGCCGCCCGGTCGGCGAAGGGGACGCGTCTGAGCGCGATGCCGATGTTCCTCACGAGAGCGGCGACGTAGAGCGGATGTTCGCAGTACTCCGTGACGGTCCGGACGAGGAAATGGCGCAGACCCCTGCGCCGGAGCGCCCTCTCCCATTCCCGGATACTGGAGCCGGTCGTCGTCTTCGAATAGTGCGGATACAGCGGGAGGAGCACAACCTGCTCGACGCCGGCGGCGAGGAGCGTATCGATCGCCTCGTCGGTCATCGGATGCCAGTACCGCATGGCGATCACCACCCGGACGTCAAAATCGGGGCGCAGCGCCCGTTCCAGGGCAGAGGCCTGCCGCCGTGTCAGATTCAGAATCGGAGACCTTTCGCCGATCCGTGCGTAGTACTGCTGCACGCGGGGGGCGCGGCGCCTCGCAATGGTCCGCGCCAGCGTGCGCCGGAAGAGAAATGCCAGCGGGAGGTCGATGATATCGGGATCGCAAAACAGGTTGTAGAGAAAAGGTTCCACCGCCGCAAGCGAATCGGGGCCTCCGAGCTGCAAGAGCACGACGCCCACCGGTTTGTCCGTTCCCATGCGGCGCCCCTCCTCAGGTGTCAGGGGAATCGAGTACCCTGCGAACGGCGAGGGCAAGGTCGTCGATCCGGTACGGCTTCTGGACAAACGACTTCACCCCCATGGCCAGCATCTGGCGCGCACGCTCGTCCTCGGAATAGCCGGTGGAGAGTATGGCGCGCACTTGCGGATTCAGCTCCTTGAGCTTCTCGAACGTTTCCCTCCCCCCCATCCCGGGCATCGCCATGTCGAGTATCACCAGTCCTATTGTCCCGATCCTCTCCCTGTACAGGGCGACCGCCTCGAAGCCATCCCCGGCGGAAAGAACACTGTAGCCGAGGTCCTCCAGTATGTCCTGCACGAGGAGCCGAATCGTCTCTTCGTCGTCCACCACGAGGATCGTCTCCTGTCCGCCCCGGGGGCGCGACTCGACCTCCTCGACCGTCGCGGCGGCTTTGTCGACGGCGGGGATGTAGACGGAAAATGTCGTACCCGACCCCATCTCGCTCTCGACGTTGATGAACCCGTTATGGTTCTTCACGATGCCGTAGACCGTCGCCAGTCCCAGCCCCGTCCCTTTCCCCTTCTCCTTCGTCGTGAAGAACGGATCGAAGATCTTCCCCCGAATCGACCTGTCGATCCCGATGCCGGTGTCGGCGATTTCAATCCGGACGAACGATCCTCCTCTTCCATCCGGGATCGACCGGAGGAACGCATCCGGCGTGTCAAGGCGCTTCGTCGTGATCGTCAGCTCGCCTCCGCCGGGCATCGCATCCCTCGCGTTGACGCAGAGGTTCATCAGGACCTGCTGGATTTGCGATGCGTCGGCCTCGATCACGGGGGACGACGGATCGAGACCGGTCTCCATCACGATGGTCGTCTCGATCGTCCCCCGCAGCAGCTCGGCCGTCTCACGTACGAGGTCATTGATCTGGAGTGGCCCGACGACGTACTTCCCTCCGCGGGCAAACCCGAGGAGTTGCGAGGTCAGCTCCGCCGCCCGCAGGGCGGAACGTTCGATGGTCTCCAGGTGCGGATAGATCTTGTCTTCCTTCGGGACCTGCGCCTTCACGAAGGACGCGTATCCCAGTATCCCCCCCAGGATATTGTTGAAATCGTGCGCGATCCCTCCGGCGAGGAGGCCGATGCTCTCCATCTTCTGGGATTGGATGAGCTGCTCTTCGAGGAGGCGCCTTTCCGTCACATCCTCCATCATGGAAACAACATTGACGAGTTTCCCGTTCCGCTCGAATACCGGAAACATGCGCACGTGCACGGTCCTTTCGACACCGTCCAGCGGCAGCTCAGGCCTCGCGTTCCGCGGATCCACCGTGATCGCAGGGAGATCGACGGTTTTACCTTTGAAGACCGCAGCGAACCCGTCCGTCAGGCCCGTCCCATTGATGAACTCCGAATGGAACACATTCAACTTCCCGATGACAAGCTCCCTCGCGGAAGCACCGAAGAGGCGCAGCCAGGCTTCGTTGACGTCGATGAGGTTCCCTGCCGCGTCGAGCACCGTGACTGCAAGCGGGGTCTGGTCGAGGATCCTGTTCAGGTTGTCGCGCGATTCGAGAATCGCCTCTTCGAGCCTCTTCCTTTCGGTGATATCCCGCGCCACCCCCTGGATCCCGATCACCCTTCCTTCCTTGAGAATCGGCTTCTCGTTGATCTCGAGGAGCAGCGGCCTCCCGTCGGCGTGGCGCACTTCGCAGGTGTAGGTTGGCGCCGGGATCCCCTCCGCGAGCGCCCGGTCCGCATATCCCCTCACGGGATCGTTGATCGGGTTCGGGGTCAGAAAGTCCTTGTACCGGGAGTTCCAGTGTTCGGGAGAAAAGCCCGTGATCTTCCCCACGGAGGGGGAGAGATACGTGAAGACGCCGGCGGTGTCGTGGACATAAAAGAACATGTCGAGGGTCCCCTCAACGATGATGCGGAGGAGTTCCTCGGACGCTGCGAGCTTTACCTCCGTCCTCTTCTGCTCGCTGATGTCGCGCACGATGCAGAGCACCATGTCCCTCCCGCCGAGTACCAGGAGCCGGGCGTTGATCTCGGCGGACACCGGCTTCCCCGTGCTCCGCAGGAACTCGATCGGGCCGTACTGGGTGAATGCGGGCCGGACCCGCTTAAGCGCGGCGCGGTGCTTCTCCGCCACAGGAGGGGAATGAAGGCTGAACACCGTCTTCCCCGTAAGCTGGCCGCGCGAGAATCCCGTCAATCGCGTCGCCTGGGGGTTGACATCGATGATCTTCCCGTCCGAGGGATCGAGCAGGATCAGTGTGTCCGGCATCCCCAGGCGAAGCGACCGGTATTTCTCGGCTGCCTCCCTCATGAAAGCGCGCTCCTCCCGCCGGGCCAGGAGCGCGCCAATCTGGAGAGCGAGCTGCCGCAGGAAGCGGAGGTCCGCCCCCCCGGTGACAGATCTCCTCCGCGAGCCGAGGGCGAGGACGCCCCGGAGCCGGCGCCCCACGCAGAGTGGGAGAACGACAAGGTTCACCAGCCCGAGCGTCCGCACCCGGCGCGCGACCTCCCCCCGGCTTCCGGGAGAAACCACGCGTATTCTTCCCGGGCGGACCCCGGACAACCGGAAGGGTTCATCGGGTGGGAGCCCGGCGCGCACCGGGGAGGTGACTGCCGCCACCGGAGGGGAGAGGGCTCTCCCCGGCGCGTCTGATGCCTGGACGAATACGAAGCCGGATCCGGTCCCCTTTCGTATGGCTTCGACCAGGTGCCGGAGCAGACGTGAAAGCGGGATCCCATCGCACCGCAGCCCCCCCACGGCCTCGAGAGTCCGGAGCCTGATTTCCGCGGTGAAGAGATCGTTCCGGCCTCCGGTCTTCTTTCCGGGCCGGGTATTTCGTATCGCCATAACACTTCCTTCGGATGAAGCTCCAGAAAAGCCAGCAGCACGCCCTGCCCGATGCGTCTACCGGTGAAACGCAGGGCTCTCCTCATGGACCGCGCGGACCATCGCGATGGCGTGGTCCACCGGAACGCCGGGGAGTATGCCGTGTCCCAGGTTGAATATGTGGCCCGGACCGGGGCCGAACCTCCGCAGGATTGAACGAACTTCCTTCCGTATGTTTTCCGGAGAAGCATACAGGAATGACGGATCGAGATTCCCCTGCAGTGCCACACTCTCTCCGATCAGGCTTCTCGCTCCGGCGATATCCACGGTCCAGTCGAGTCCCACGACGTCCGCCCCTATCGCCGCAATATCCTTGAGCGCATGCGCGGCCCCTCTTGAAAAGACGATCACGGGAGCATCACCCCTTTGCATGGTTGAGACAATTTCGAACATCGGATCGAGCGAGAATTTCCTGTAGTGATCGGGGTCGAGTATTCCCCCCCACGTGTCGAATATCTGAATCGCCTGCGCACCGGACGCGATCTGGGCCTCGCAATACCTCCGCACCGTCTCCGTGAGGAGATCGATGAGTTCTGTCAGAAGCACGGGCTCATCGAGCATCATTTTCTTGATGTACCTGAAGTCCTTCGATCCCCCCCCCTCGATCATGTAGGACGCGAGTGTCCAGGGGGAGCCCGAGAACCCGATCAGAGGGACGCGGCCGTTGAGACCGCGGCGCGTCATCGCAATCGCATCCATGACAAACCTGAGTTGCCGCTCGGGATCGACACGCTTCAGCCTCCTCACATCGTCCGCCGACCTGACAGGCGAGGGGAATCGGGGGCCCTGCGACTCCACCATCGTGAGGTTCATCCCCATAGCCTCGGGGACGACAAGTATGTCGGAGAATATTATCGCCGCGTCCACACCGACGATTTCGACCGGCTGGATCGTGACCTCCGAGGCGATCTCGGGGGTCTTGCACATTGTCAGGAAGTCGTGCCGTGCGCGGAGGGCGCGGTATTCGGGAAGGTACCGGCCGGCCTGACGCATTATCCAGACGGGGGTCCGGTCGACGGGCTGCCTCCTGCATGCACGCAGGAAAAGATCATTGGTCATATGTTCTCATCTGTAGAATTCGTCGATACTCCGGACCAACCCGCCGGCGGTCGATTCGCGGGCGATGATATCCACCCCGAGTCCGAGCGCTCTGACGGCATCCGCCGTCGAGGGACCGATCACGGCAATTCTGGAATGGCCGGAGGCGGCACGCAACTCTTCCGGGCGGAAGAGTGTGCCGAAGTTCACCGCCGCCGAAGGGCTGGCGAAGGTCACGACATCGAACTCTCCCGACACCACGCGGTGGACGAAGCTCCCCCGATCGATCCCCTCGGGTAGCGATGTCACATAGACGGTCACCGTCTCGACGATCGCTCCTCCGTCCCGGAGCGCATCCGGCACCGTTTCGCGCGCAATGCTCCCGCGCGGGATGAGCACGTGTTTCCCCGCCAGTGATTCACCCAACGCCGCGGCGAGAGATGTCCCGGCGAATTTCTCAGGCACGAGTATGACCGGGACGCCGTTCCCGGTCAGTGCGGAGGCTGTGGCTTCGCCCACCGCAACCGCCCGCACCTGCGCGAGCGACGCAGAGGGGACTCCGAGTATCCGGGTCCTTCCGACGAAGCTCTCCACGGCGTTCACGCTGGTGAACACCAGCGCGTCAAACGTCCGGAGGCGTCCGATTGCGGCGTCACATTCCGTCCACGCCCGTGGGGGACCCGTTGCTATCATCGGCACCACGACGGCGGCCCCGCCCCGGGATTCGATCTCCCGGATCATCTCTCCGGCCTGATCGTGCTGCCGTGTGATGAGGATCCTCCGGTTGCGCATCGTCATGGGAGGGGGGCGCCGGAGCGGATATCACGCAATATCCTTTCAGCCCCGCCGGCAAGGAGCGTCTCTGCGAGAGCCCTGCCGATCTCTCCGGCTCCGGAGGGGTGGCCGTGTGTCCTGCCACGGACGACCGTCCCGCCGTCAAGTGATGCCACCATCGCATCGATGAGCAACACCTCCCCCTCACCCGTCTTCTCGATCCGCGCGTACGCACCGATCGGGACCTGGCACCCTCCCTCCAGAATGCGGAGCAATGCACGCTCGGCCCCGACGGCGCATGCGGTGGAATAATCATCCAGACCTGCGAGTATCGGGACGGTCCGGGTGTCCCCGGTGCGGATTTCCACGCCGATCGCCCCCTGTCCCACCGCCGGGAGTATGACGTCGAAGGGGATGATCTCGCCGATGCTCTCTTCCCATCCCAGCCGCCTGACACCTGCGCACGCCAGTATCATGCCAGCCCACTCCGAATCCCTCAGCTTCTGCAACCGCGTGTTCAGGTTCCCGCGTATGTCGATGATCCGCATGTCGGGGCGCCTCGCGAGGATCTGGCTCCTCCTCCGGAGACTGCCGGTTGCGATGCTTGCCCCCTGTCTCTGGCCGAGGAGAGTCCGGACGGGATTGGCCGGATGCGGGATGAAGACATCGCGGACCTCCTCGCGCCGGCATGTTGCGCCGAGTGTGAGCCCGCGGGGAAGTTCCGTCGGCAGATCCTTCAGACTGTGCACGGCACAATCGATACGGTCCCCCAGGAGGGCTTCCTCGATCTCCCGCGTGAAGAGCCCCCGGTCCGCTATCGTCGACAGAGGGGAGTCGAGTATCCTGTCCCCTTTCGTCCTGATGACCTCGATGGAGAGTTCACAGCCCGGGACGGTCTTCCTGATCTCAGATTCCACCCAGCGCGCCTGCCAGAGCGCGAGATCGCTCCCGCGAGTGCCGATCCTCAACGCGTTAGTTTTCATACTCCCCCATTCATCCCCCCCCCTCCCCGTTGCGGGAGATACCGAAGAGCTCGCGGAGGGCCTTGACCCGGTTCAGCACCTCCGCGCTGTACCCGTGCGATTCCGTCCCCTGCTTCAGCACGGTCGTGGGCCCGTGAAGGATCTTGTTGACGATCCTCCGCGTGACGAGCTCCAGCAGCTCCCTGTCTTCGGGCTTGAACCTGTTGACGTTCCTCATCACTTCCTGCGAGCGGATCGCTTCCAGGGATTCCCGGAATTCCTGAATCGTCGGACCCACCTCGAGCGCGTTCTGCCACCGGAAGAAGGAGACCAACTCCTCCCTGATGATCCGTGTGACTTTCGGTATTTCCTCCCTGCGCCTGTCAAGGTTCCGGTCCACGATCGTGCTGAGCGCGTCAATGTCATACAGGAAGACGTTCTCTATTCTCCCCGCCGCCGGGTTGACGTTCCTGGGGAGGCCGATATCGATGATGAAGAGCGGGTTGTTGGACCGCTGTTTCATGACCCTCTGGACTTCGTCGGGTTGCACGATGTAGGAGGGGCTCGTGACGGAGGTGACAACGATGTCCACGGAACGGAGAGCATCGACGATCTCTTCGTAGTCGATCACCGTCCCTCCCATCGCCGCCACGAGCGCTTCCGCCCGTTCGCGCGTCCGGTTCGCGACCTTCACCTGCCCGATCCCCCTCCCCACGAGGTGACGCAGCGTCAGTTCGCCGGTCTCGCCCGCGCCGATAAGAAGGACGGATTTCTTCCCGAGATCGGCGTAGATCTTGCTCGCCAGTTCCACGGCGGCGTAGCTGACGGACACTGCCCCCTCGCAGATCGACGTCTCGGTCCTCACCCGCTTGCCGACGTGGAGCGTCGCCTGCATGAGCCGGTTCATTACCGGCCCCATCGTGCCGCTCTCCTTCGCCAGGTTGAACCCTTCCTTGATCTGGCCGAGGATCTGGACGTCACCGATGACCATCGATTCGACCCCCGCGGCCACCCTGAAGAGGTGGGTGATCGACCCGCCGGCATGCGCGGCGACAAAATGATCCGCGCTGACGGAGGGGGGGGCCCCTTTCGCGTCGATAAGGAACTGCTTCAGAGCCGCCTCATCCACATCCCCCCCCCCGGCGACGCCGTACAGCTCGGTCCGGTTGCATGTGGAGACAAGCACGCACTCGGCAAAGTGCTGCTGCTCCTTCAGCCGGGGAAGGGTCGCTTTGATTTCGTCATCCGAAAGCCACATCTTCTCGCGGACTTCGAGCGATGCGGTGTGGTGGCTGATCCCGATGGAGTGAATGTTCATTCTCAGTGGAAGCTGTGGAAGCCGCTCAGGGAGAGGTTTATCACGGTCATGGAGAGAAACACAAAACAGAACGCCACAAGTGTGATGATCATCGTCTTCCTCCCCTGCCAGCCCAGCCGCTTCTTCGCTCCGAGGGCAAGCGCGTAGAGGCACCAGATCACCAGTGTCCCGACGAGCTTGGGATCCCAGTACGAGAAATCGTGAAATACGCGCGGAAGCCAGATCACCCCTATGACGATGGCCACACCCAGGGCCACGAAACCGAACACCTCCGCTTTGTGGCTCATCGTTTCGAGCATCTCGAGATTGGGGAGCCGGTTGTAGATCAGCCCGAAGCGGGATGATTTGATCTCGTGGTAGAGCATAAGATACAGGAACCCGTAGGCGGCGGAGAGCGAGATCGCCGTGTACCCGAGCAGTGCGGCGGAGACGTGAAATCCCAGGACGATGCTGTGGAGATATTCCGGGATGTCGAACCGGGGTCTGATGAAGACCGACGAAGCGGTCTGGAACGCGAATGCGAGGAAGAGTATGAAGAAGCCGGTGGCGCTTGCCCTGGTCCGGAGCTCGATATACGTGTATCCGATCGCAATCGACGCCGCGAGAACGGTCATGATCTCGAACACTGACGTGATGGGGGGATGATCGAACGCGAACGTCCTGACGATCAGATAGACGCAGTGGAGTGCCACCGTGACAAGGAGGGCCGGAGTCTTGATACCGGCCAGACGGGGATAATCCCCGAAAAACGACAACCCGTACACCGTGGTGAGCCCCGCATACAACACGGGGACCAGTATGAGGAGGAACAGGACTTCTGGCTGAAGATTCATCGGTCGTAGCCTTCATTCGGTATGAGCGGTGAAAATATAAGGATTTTCCACGAGAAACTAAACCTCCGGGTTGCTCCACAACCCGCCGATTGGTATCTTAAACGAATGGAAATTGAAACCACGTTTGTCTGCGTTTTCTGCTTCCAGGTCAACGACACGCTCGTCGATGTCTCGGCGGGGGGGATGCAGGAGTATACGGAGGATTGCCACGTCTGCTGCCGGCCGAATTTTCTGCACGTGACGATCGACCCATCGCTGGAGGAAGTCAGCGTCGAGGCAACCCCGCCATAGCGGGGGACCACCACTGAACCTTTTTGAACGATCCCGGCATCTCACACATGAGCGGCGCAGAGATCAGGAATCTGGCTGAGAAGAGCGTGATCGCCGCCGCCCGCACGGGTGATGTGCGGGCGTTCGGCGAACTCGTCCGGCGGTACGAACAGACCGTCTACCGGTATTCGTTCAAGCTCTGCCGTGACCGGGAGAAGGCCGAAGAGACGTTTCAGGACACGTTCATCAACGTGTACAGGAAACTCGGCACGTTCGACGGAAGGTCCCGTTTTTCCACCTGGCTCTACGCCATCGTGACGAACAACTGCCTGATGAGGCACCGGCGGCGGAAGATCCGGGAGATCGAAGAATCGCTGGAGGCCCTGGAATCTCCTGCGACGTCCTCGGACGGGAAGTTCACGCACGACATTGCCCGCTGGGACGAGACGCCGGCGGATCTTGTCCTGGACAAGGAACTCCGCGTGCAGATTGAGAAGGCGATCGGGAAACTCCCCCCCGACTACAGGATCGTATTCACACTGAGGGACATGGAGGGAAAATCGACGGAAGAAACAGCGAGAATCGCCGGCATATCGAAGGAGGCCGCAAAATCGCGCCTCCGCCGTGCACGTGCCTTCCTGCGGGATCAGCTCACCCCGTACATGGCACGCCCGGTGCGGAGGAGGGCCGACAAATGAAATGTACTGACGTTTATCTCCACATCTGCGACAACCTCGACCAGAGGCTGGGAACCCGCCGCTGCCGCGAGATCAGGGCGCATCTCAGGGTCTGCCGCAACTGCAGTGCGTACCTCGCGTCACTGAAGCGCACCGTCATACTGTATCGCTCCGTCCCTTCTCCACGCCTCCCCCGCGGGGCGCATGACCGCCTGATCAAAGCCCTCCAGAAGCACGGATGTTTCCCCGGACCCGGGAGCCCGCCTCACAAACGCTCCGTGCGCAGGCGGAAGTAGCGGGTGACGCTCAGGGAGCCCTCCCGAGACGGCTCTTCCGGTATCCGTACGCAAAGTATATCACCATGCCGATGATGAGCCACACGCCGAACCTCAGCCATGTGACTCCGGGGAGCCCCATCATCAGATAGACACAGGAGAGTATCCCCAGGACCGGCACGAGGGGGACAAAGGGGGTCCGGAACGCCCGCTTCCTGAGGGGCTCTCTGTGCCGGAGGACGATCACTCCCGCACAGACAAGTATGAACGCAAAGAGAGTCCCGATGTTCGTCAGCTCGACGATCTCATTGATATTGGCGACCGCCGAGACCGCAGCGACAACCACTCCCGTCCAGATCGTCGTGACGTGCGGGGTACGGTATTTCGGATGGACGCTGGCAAAGTGACGGGGAAGAAGCCCGTCCCGCGACATGGAAAAGAATATCCTGGGCTGGCCGTACTGGAAGACGAGGAGTACGGCACTCATCGAGACGACGGCGCCGAACGCGACGATCCCCGCAGAGACATCCGCGCCGACGTACGCGAACGCCGCTGCCAGCGGGTCGGCGACCCCGAGGTGGTTCCATGGCACCATCCCGGTGAGGACCAGCGCGACGGCGACGTAAATGACCGTGCAGACCAGGAGCGACCCGATGATGCCGATCGGCAGGTCTCTTGACGGCTTCTTACACTCCTCCGCTGCCGTGGATATCGCGTCAAATCCGATATACGCGAAAAAGATCAGGCTTGCTCCCACCCAGACGCCGTGGAAGCCGTTCGGCATGAAGGGACTCCAGTTCGCAGGTTTCACGAACTTCGCGCCGGAGTAGATGAAGAAGCAGAGTATGAGGAGCTTGATGGCGACCATCACGTTGTTCGCCCGCGCTGATTCCTTGACCCCGATGACAAGCAGCCAGGTGATGAGCATGACGATCAGAACCGCGAGCGCATTGAATATGAGAGGGATTCCCGCCACGACCGGATGCGAAATCCAGGCGTCATGTGCCAGGACGACGGCAGGATCGGTCTGGCCGGACTGGATAACGGCGTCGGCCGCCTGGTGGGCCGAGCGGTAGTCCACCGCCAGCCACGCGGGGATATGGAAGCCGAGTCCGACACAGAGCTGGTGAAAGTAGGCGGCCCACGCGATGGCGACTGCGACATTCCCCACCGCGTATTCTATAATGAGGTCCCACCCGATGACCCAGGCCACCAGCTCGCCGAGCGTCGCGTACGAGTACGTATAGGCGCTTCCCGATATGGGGACGAGCGACGCGAATTCCGCGTAACAGAGGCCGCAGAAAGCGCAGGCCACCGCAGTCAGTATGAACGAGAGCACGATCGCGGGTCCCGCACCTGCGCGCGTCAGGTCCCCTGCGACCGCTGTCCCGATCGTGGCAAAAATCCCCGACCCGATGATCGCGCCGATACCGAGCATGATCACATCGAACGCCCCGAGGGCCCGCTTCAGCTGCCGGTCGGGCTCTTCGGCCTCCTTCATTATCGCATCGAGATCTTTCCTACGGAACAGCGGATGGGGCATGGGGTCCTCTAGCGTGGGAAGGGAATTGGGTCAAACACGCGCTGCGTACAGGAACCTGCGAATCACTGCGGGGTGGATTTCGGCGACGGGGGACCCACGCTGCACCTGAGATACTCCCGGCAGATCCTTTTCATTGCCGTGTTTGCGGAGTTAAACGCCCAGATGATCGATCCTCCCTTTGTGCCTGCACTCAGGTCGCCGATGAGAAACATCCCCCTGACATTGGTCTCATGCGCCTCCTGCACGTACGGCTCCTCGCCGTCGAATTCGATGCCGATCGTCTTCAGGAAATTGCGCGGTGTCGTGCCGCCGAGCGCGTACAGGACATAGTCGTATATCCTCGTCCCCAACCCGGGCTCCGCAAACACGACCCCGGGCTTCCCCGATGCCTCCGTCAGAGCAGTGACGTTTGACCCGGACAGGATCTCAACCTGCCTCCGTTCCGCCAGTGCGAGTATGCTCTGGCGGTTGATATCGTTCATCCTTGAAAAATCGCGGCGGCGGTAGCTGAGTGTGATCCGGTTCCCCTTCTGCACGAGGTACTGACAGTATTCCGACGCAGAATCTCCGCCGCCGACGACGAGGACGTCCGCGCCGGCGACGTCCGTTGTTGTCACATCGAAGAGTATCCTGTCTTTGAGCGGCGGGGGGATCCTGTAACCCGGCTTGTTCGGTTTCCCCAGTATGCCGATCGCGATCACCACCACTGTGGCGTCATACGATCCCCTGTCCGTCGTGATCGTGAATCTCTGTTCCGCAGACTCCCTGTGGATCTTGAAAACCGTCTCTTCGTAATGCACAGTGATGGAGTTTTCCCGTATCGTCCGGTCCAGGTAGGAGATCGTTTCATGCTTCGATGAATCGACGAGACACATCACCCCCGTGCATGCGGCTTCGAACCCCTTGTAGTTCGCCGTCACAAGCTTGTTGTCGGGGTAGTATTTCTTGATCGAAAAGGAGTGTTCCCCCGCCTTCTCCAGAATGAGTATGTTGCAGGGACTTATGCCGGCGGCGCAGGCTTCGGATGCCATGCTTATCCCCGCGGGGCCCGCGCCGATCACAATCATGTCATACATGGAACAAATCCGGTCTGTGCGTGGATCTGCTCTGGAGCAATTATTGAACTGTTAATTTAGAAGGAAACCGGAGAACTCCAAACGAAGAAGCGCGCCCCCTGTCAGGGCCGGACCCGGATGGAGGAGGAGGAGGAGGAAAAGCGGGAGCCATTCTCCCGCCGCAGAAACGGCGTGAGAAGGGCTCCCTTGCATAGAATCGCGTGCCCGGCACGCGTCACATCGGCTGACCCACCCAGGCGTACGAAGTTTTCTCGAATTGGATCGCCCCCTTTACAGTGCGATGCTCGCCGGTGCGCATGGGAGACACCCCGGTTCCTTCCCGGCGGTCGAATGCAAACACGACATTCATCCCCTGGTCCGGGGAATTAACACATTCCACAGATCCCTCAAACGTCATCAGGTAGACCCGCACTCCGGAGAGGATGTACTCTTTTCCCCCTGTCTGCCTGAAACCCGTGAGTTTCATATTTCCATGCGAATTGTCCTGTACAAGCTTCGCGACAACCTGTTGCCCGTCGGATGCGGAGGGTTCTGCGAGGTACAGTTTCGAGAATACGATCACTCCGAAAAGCGCGACGACGATTGCGATTGTTCTCATGCGTTCCCCGGTCTCAGTTTGCCTTTTTTTGCCGGCCCAGTTGTCCCTATTCGCCGACTCACCATTTGACCGAAGCTGGAACAAAACCTGTACCACTCCCGGACCTGGAATAGACGCCTTCAAAAGAGAAGCGGACGCACATTCGTACGCTTAGTCTCCCTTTGATCAGGAAATAATTTCACCTTTTCCGGAATTGACTGTAGATTCTACAAGCCCCTGATGAACCCGGCTATCTCGTCCGCCCTCCGGGTATTCCGGCGTTTTCGAATAGCTTTTCCGGGAATTCCTTCAGAATGAGATATTTGTAGTAAAACCTGTACGATTCGTTCCGAAGGTGAATCCCTTTTTTTCCACCCCAACCGTGCCGCTCTCCGGGGTATGCCATAAATTCGAAGTGCTTGTTCAGATCCTCCAGCCTGTCGATCAGCTGGAGGCTGTTCTGCATGTGGACGTTGTCATCCATGGTCCCGTGCACGATTCTGAGTACTCCCCTGTACCTGTCGGCGTACGTGAGGACAGAGGCGCTCCGGTATCCCTCAGGATTCTCAGCGGGCAATCCCATATACCGCTCGGCATAGTGACTGTCGTACAGGAGCCAGTCTGTAACGGAGAAGAGCGCCACGCCGTGCGTGAAGTAGTCCGCTCCCTCAGTCAGGGCAAGGCAGGTGACATAGCCCCCGTAACTCCCCCCCGTGATGCATATCCGGGTTGAGTCGACAAATGACTTTGCCCGGAGCCATTTCACCGCTTCGCAGTAATCGTTCATCTCCCATTTCCCCAGGTTCCGGTGCATCAGCGTCACTCCTTCCTTGCCGAAGTGGCCTGATCCACGATGATCTACAGACAATTGTACGAGCCCCTCCTCGGCCAGCCACTCAGAACCTGTCCCTTTCCAGCCGTCAGAGACCGTTGCCGAATTGGGGCCGCCGTAAACAGAGATGAGTACGGGATACTTCTTTGACGGGTCAAACCCGGGAGGGAGAGTCCAGAGTGCGGGAAGATCGTAGCCGTCCGGCGTCGGAATCGTGAAGAGCTCGGTCTTCCCCAGCTCGTAACTGTCGAATTCACTCCCCCTGCTGTCCCCCAATTGCCGGACGAGGTTTCCCTCGCCGGTGTACAGCGCCATTTTCGGAGGAGTCGCCACGCTGGAATATGTCGTCACGAAATATTTCCCTCCCGGCGAGACCCTGACGGCGTGTGTCCAGGCGCCCGAGGTCAGGCGCCTGAGTCCATTTCCGCTCAGACTGACGCTGTACAGGTCGGTCCTCGTCGAAGCCTCCTTTTTCGCCGTGAAGTAGACGCGCTCCCCCTTCTCGTCGAGCGCCTCGAGGTCGACAACGCTCCATTTCCCCTCCGTCAGGCGGCACTTCGGTCGTCCATCAAGATCATACAGATAGAGATGCATCCACCCGTCACTGTCGTTGCGAATGATAAAGCCGTCCTTCACGAATTTTACCGACTCCAGCCATTCCACCCATGACTTCTGGGATTCCTCATGGAGGAGTCTCTTCCTCCCCGTCAGGGGATCGATGGCAAACAGGCGGAGCGTGTCCTGCCTGCGGTTCATCCATTGCACCCAGAGCGATTTCCCGCCGGGGGACCAGAAAGGCCTCCCGAAGTACTGATCGGCCTTCCCGTTGAAATCCGACCAGACGACGGCGCCCCCGATGACGGGGACGATCCCGATCCGTACCTCCGGGTTCGGATCGCCGGCCTTGGGATAACGTGTGTTCTCAAGCGTGCCGTGCTGTTCCGACTGGCTCAGGAGGGGAAATGTAGGGACGTGCGAATCGTCAAACCGGAAGAACGCGAGCCGTGACCCGTCCGTCGACCACCAGAAAGCACGGTAGCGGCTCGCGCGGCCGAGTATCTCCTCGTAGTAGACCCATGACGCCCAACCGTTGTACACCACATCGCTTCCGTCATTTGTGTATTGAATTTCATTCCCGCCGGACACCTCGATCGCGCACAGGTTATTGTCCCGGGTGTACGCGATGTACTTTCCGTCGGGAGAAAATGTCGGGTTCTTCCGCTCCGCCGGAGCGTGTGTCAGGCGGCGGAACTCTTTCGTCTCAGTATCCAGGTAGTAGAACTCTCGCTCCTTGACGTAAAGGAGGTGCTTGTAGGATTCATCGCTCGCCGCGGGATTTCCGGGTTCGATCCCCTGGCCGACGATTGTGCGGTAGGATTCCATATCCCGGTACGGCTCCCTTTTTCCGGTTTTCGCATCGACAAGGAAGGAAGTCCCGCGCCCCTCCCCCCCTTCCCTCTGGCGCGTTTCAACGAAGTGTTCGTCGTCCGCCCAGCCGGTCACCACGGGGAGGTTCGTCGTCAGCCGGGGTTCGCCGTTCCTGAATATCTGGTCGAACGTGAGGAGTTTCTTCTCCTGAGCGTGGCACGGAGAGACGAGCGATGCTCCGACAATGGCTGCCGTGAGCAGACCGAACGCCGGCCCGTAGTGTCGGGACATGCGACCTCCTTGGTTGGTGAGGGGTGGAGGGAGAGGGGACATTAACTCAGGGAAGGACGCTCGGATAAAACGTCGCGCGGATCGCCCCCCCGAGAAGGCGCGCAGTGAAAGGTTCAAAGCCGGCAGCCTGGTACGCTTCCCCCGTCGGGTCATGGAACCTTATAATGGTATACTGCGCCCCGGCTCGGAGCGAGAAATACCGTGCGAGCTCCCACTCGACGCCGGCTTCAAAGTGCGGACCTCCTCCGTTGTAACCTTCCCCCCCCGCAATCGTGTACAGGCCGTAGCCCAGGGTTCCATACGGCCGCACGATGGGGACGGACGTGAGGAAGACCGTCGCCTCCAGCGAGGCCCCTCCCACGGGAAGCCAGCCATTCACGGGCTTCACAGAACCGGGAGGTATGCTCTCCCTTCCCGTATAGATATGAATCGCCATCTGAAGCAGCGGGGAGAAGTTCAGGCCGAATCCGAGAGAGACTGTATACCCTCCGTCGGCGTAGGAGCTCGGCGAGGAGAAATGCGGTCCAAGCTGTATGTCGAAGACGAGTCCGAAGTGCCGGGAGGAATCCGGAGTAGCCGGCCCCTCAAAGGGGGACTGCGCCGGGGAGAGCGCGGGGGTAAAAAGAAAGAAGAGCACGGCAAGAGTCCGGCGCAGGGTCGTCCCCTTCATGGATAGAAGATCCCGAACACGACCCGCTTCCCGTCAAGCCTGATGCCGGGAGCCGGAAGATGAAAGAAATCCACGACCGTGAGGACCGCGTGGAGGAAGCTGCTCCCCGTTTCGATCCTGGAAAAATTGTAGTCAAGCGCGATCGTGGCCTGACGCCGCCCCCCCCCCGACTCATCCAGGTCCCGTGCCCCGATGCCAAACGCAAGTCCAAGCCATGAGGGAATGGCATCCGAGAGCCGATTCCCCATCAAGAAATGGGGGTCCATGGCGAGCCACACCGTT
>Ga0182017_10001207_pt1 | contig 20153 bp, 17 predicted proteins | sample 712E3DmetaG_FD_120492 | JGI IMG/M metagenome (GOLD analysis project Ga0182017, IMG submission 120492) | Permafrost microbial communities from Stordalen Mire, Sweden - 712E3D metaG | ecosystem: Environmental > Terrestrial > Soil > Wetlands > Permafrost | place: Sweden: Stordalen | collected... | reverse complement strand
TCGCTTGTCGGTGATACTGGTCCGCTGCCCGATGTGCTGCGCCGGGCCGCGATGAGCGAGCAATTCGCCACAGCCGGGGCGCGCGCCCAGATCCTGCTCGGCAGGATCGCGGAAGCCGGTCCGGAAGGGTCGCTGCTGGAGTTCGGGGGCGCGGGCACCGACGGACGGGTGCTGGCGGCGCGGCTGCGGCTTGCCGGTCGGCACAACGCCGCAAACGCCATGTGCGTGGCGGGAGCCGCCATCGCGCTGGGCGTCTCAGGCGATGAGGTCGCGGCCGGCCTCGCGAGCTTCGAGGGCGTTGGGCGTCGGCTGGAGCGAAAGGGGGAGGGGAGAGGCGTCGTCGTGTATGACGATTACGGGCATCATCCGACGGCGATCCGTGAGACGCTGGCGGCGATCCGCCAGAGAGAGCCCGGAAAGCGCATCTGGGCCGTGTACGAGCCGCTCACTTACCACCGCACCGCGGCCATGCTCGAGCAGTTCGCGGAGGCGCTTGCGGGGGCGGACGCCGTAGCCATCGCCGATATCTGGGCCAGCCGCGACCCGGACACCACCGTCACGTCGGCGGCGGCGCTGGCGGAGGCTGTGGCTCGACGCAACCCGGGGATTCCGGCGGTGGCTCCGGGTTCGGTCGAGGCGACGGCTGCGTGGCTGGCCGGCCAGGTTCGATCTGGCGACGCTGTTCTGGTCATGGGCGGCGGGCGGAGCTACCGCATCGCGGAGCTGCTCGTGGAGGCATTGCGCCGTTGATGCTTCGCTGGACCGATAGTGGCACCGGTTCTGCTGCACCGGTCGGCGACCGCGGCGCGCAGCCCGAGGTCCCCAAGCCGCGCGTTCTGCGCCACAATCTGCGTGCCCCGGCGCTGCCGTCCGGGGAGAGATCAATCAGGAGGCCAGATGGCTGGTGAGTCATCGTTCGACGTTGTGAGCGACTTCGACGATCAGGAGATGCGCAACGCCCTCGACCAGGTGAGGCGTGAGGTTCAGCAGCGCTACGACTTCAAAGGCGTAACCTTCGAACTCAGCCAGGCTAAGACGGAGCTCGTTCTCCTGACGGACGACGAGTTCCGGGCGAATGCAATCAAGGATCTGATCGAGAGCAAGGCCGTTCGGCGAGGGCTGTCGCTCAAGATCTTCGACTGGGGCAAGATCGAGCCGGCGGGAGGCGACAAGGTTCGCCAGCACATCGTCCTTCGACGAGGCCTCGACGAGGATCTGGCGCGGAAGTTGAGCAAGCTCATCCGAGACGAATTCCCAAAGGTGAAGCCACAGATCCAGGGCGACGCCCTGCGTGTCTTCGCCAAGAACAAGGACGACCTTCAGCGGGTCATCGGCCGGCTGAGGGAGCTCGATGAACCGGTGGCACTGCAATTCACGAACTACCGATGAGACCCGCCCGATAAACCCTGTCCATCGGTCGACGGTCGATCGGTGGATGCGGGAGGAGTTCGGTGCGGCGATCTGAAGGAGAGCGGCAATGTCGATGAGTGAAGGCCAGGGCGCCACCGTCACGGTCGGCGCGGCCCTGGCCGAAGCGTTGGCTCGGGCCGGCGTGAAGATCGCCTTCACCGTCCCGGGCGAGAGTCTTCTTGGACTTCTGGACGGCCTGGTCGCGCAAAGGATCCGGGTCGTCACCACCCGCCATGAGGGTGCCGCGTCATTCATGGCCGAGGCGGTCGCTCAGCTCACCGGACGGCCCACGCTGGTTCTTGCCGGGCGAGCGCCTGGGGCAGCCAACCTGATGATCGGCCTCCATGCCGCCCAATCCGATTCGGCGCCCGTGATCGCAATAGTGGGCCAGGTTAGACGAGGGGTTCGGGGACGCGAGGCCTTCCAGGAGATGGACCTGGTCCGAACCTTCGAGCCGCTGGTGAAATGGGCGGGGGAGGCGAGGGAACCCGGCGAAGTTGTCGCCCTGGCCGAGAAGGCCGTTGCGACGGCGATGAAGGGCCGGCCGGGACCGGTGCTCCTGTCGGTGCCGGAAGACCTGCTGGACCTCCGTGTGTCGGGCGAGCATCTCCCCGCTAATCGCGTCGATCATCCCGCCGAGCCGGATCCGACCCTCGTCCGCAAGGTCCTGCATCTGCTGCTGGACGCGCAGCGGCCGCTCATAGTCGCGGGCGCCGGAGTCCTCAGGGGCCGCAGCACGGACGCGCTGGTTCGCTTTGCTCAGACGGTTCAGGTCCCCGTGGTCGCCTCGTGGCGTCGTGGGGATGTCTTCCCGAACGACGACCTCCTGTATCTGGGCATGACCGGCCTTGGCTCGCCGGCCAGTGTCCGGGCCAGGATGGACGAAGCTGACGCCCTGCTCGTGCTGGGCTGTCGCATGGGCGAGATGACCACCTACGGCTACTCGGTCCCCGGCGCCGGAACGCGCTGGGCCCAGGTGGACATCGAGCCCCGGGCCGCGTCGCTGGCCCATCGACCTGAGATCGTCATGGCTGCCGACGTGTCGGCATTCCTGCGGATGGCGCAGCGAATGCTTGCGGATGCGGTGCTTGACGCGGCCGGCTTCGAGGCGCGGCGCCTTCGGAATGCAAGCGACAGGGAAGCCTTCGAGACGGCATCGATGGTCGACGAGGAGCCGTGGGACGGGCCGGGCGTCCATCCCGGCCGTGTCGTTGCGACACTCGGACGAGTCTTGCCTCCCGAAGCGATCGTCACCACCGACGCGGGCGACTTCGGCACCTGGGCGGCGCGGGGGTACCGCTTCCACCGGCCGGGGACATTCCTCGGGTCGACCTCCGGGGCCATGGGGTTCGGACTGCCGGCGGCGATCGGGGCGACCCTGGCCAGGCCTGGCAGACTGGGGGTGGCCCTTGCCGGCGATGGCGGTTTCGCCATGACGATGGCGGAACTGGAAACGGCGGTGCGCGAACGAGCGCATGTGATCGCGATCGTCTTCGACAACCGCCGTTACGGCACGATATGGCGGCACCAGGCGCTCCGCGCCGGACCGATTGGGCCGGCCGCCACGCTGGGCGCGATTGACTTCGCCGCCATCGCCGAGGCGTGTGGCGCGCTGGGGCTCTCCGTCAACTCGGACGAAGAGTTCGAGCCGGCGTTGCGCCTGGCCGTGGAAACCGGACGCCCCGCCCTTCTGCACCTCGCGATGGATCCGCGCTGGACCACGCCGGACGGAATTCCGGCGGAAGTCGAGGCGGAAGTCGAGGCTGAAGTCGAGGCGGAAGTCGAGGCTGAAGTCGAGGCTGAAGTCGAGGTCGCCCTCGAAGGCCTGGCCGAGGAGTTGGCCGAAGCCTACGTGGAGGCGGCGGTTGAGGCCGCCATCGAAGTGGCGGTTGAGGAGGCGGTTGAGCTGGAGCTCGAGGAAGAGCTCATGGAGGTGGCCGAGGAACTTGCGGCACCTCCGACCGAGGCACCTCCGACCGAGGCACCTCCGACCGAGGCACCTCCGACCGAGGCACCTCCGACCGAGGCACCTCCGACCGACGAGCCGTCCGAGGTTCCGCCCGCGGAGTAGGCCCTGTCAGACAACCCCGCGCTCAGCGCACCGGTCGTGGAAGCCTGAGCTCGAGGACCAGCTGGGTGCGTCGCTCGTGGAGGCGGCGCTCCAGACCGACGGGGTACACGTGCGGGTTCAGCAGGCGGCGGATTGCCGGATGCAGGGCGCCGATCTGGCTGCGGGCTCTGTCGCGGATCGCGCCCAGGGCCGGTGAGGCGGCCACGCGTCGGCCCGCGCGCAGGGCCGGCATTACCAGCTCATGGCCGGCCCAGGTGGCATCGATGGAGCGCATGTGCAGCGAATCGGCAGGGTCGACGATCACGCCCCCCGGCCCTTCGGGCGGCATGCCCTCGTCGTAGATCATGTCGGCCCTGAAGCGGCCGGTCGTGTCGGTGAACCGGCGGACGCCGAGGATCCCGGGGGTCGAGATCTTGGCGGTTTGCTCCGAGAGCTTGACGGGGTAGCGCCACGAGCCGTCGAGCTCGCGCACGGCGGTTAGCTTGTAGACGACGCCAAGGGCGGGCTGGTCGAAGGCAGTGTCGAGCTTGGTCCCCACGCCCCAGACGTCGATTCGGGCGCCCTGCTCGCGGAGCGATTCGATCAGATGCTCATCGAGGTCGTTGGAAGCGACGATCTGGGTCTCCTCGAAGCCGGCCTCGTCCAGCATGCGACGGGCCTCGATGGAGAGATAGGCCAGGTCGCCGGAGTCCAACCTGATCGCGTCCAGCGTTCGGCCGCGCGCCCGCAGCCTCTTGCCCGTCTGGATGGCCCGACCGACGCCGGTGAGCGAGTCGTATGTATCCACGAGCAGCGTGACATTGTCCGGCTGTGCGTCGGCGTAGGCATCGAAGGCGGCCTGCTCATCGCCGAAGACCTGCACCCAGGAGTGGGCGTGCGTGCCGCGAACCGGGATTCCGTGGAGGCGTCCGGCCAGCACGTTGGACGTGGCCGCCACGCCCCCGATGTATGCGGCGCGCGCTGCGGAGACGGCGCCGTCGGGGCCCTGGGAGCGCCGTAGCCCGAACTCCAGGATGGCTCCGCCTCCTGCCGCTTCCACGACGCGCGCGGCCTTGGTGGCGATCAGCGTCTGGAAGCCGATGACGGTGAGCAGCACGCTCTCGACCAGCTGTGCCTGAAGGAGCGGCCCGCTCACGCGCACCAGCGGCTCGTTGCCGAAGACCACCGTGCCCTCAGGGATCGCGTCCGCGTCGCAGCTGAAGCGCAGTGAAGCCAGGAGTTCCAGGAAGTCGGGCGGGAAGAGGGGCTGGCCAGTCACTCCGCACATGGCGCGCAGGTGGTCGACATCTTGGGTCGAAAAGCGCAGGTGTTCGAGAATTTCGAGGGCGTCGTCGAGGCCGGCCGCAACGGCGTATCCGCCTCCGAATGGCAGGCTGCGGAAGCTCAGCGTGAAGACCGCCTGCCGCTCGGCGAGGCCCGTCGCGAGGTAGCCGGACCCCATCGTCAGCTCGTAGAGATCAGTCAGAGTCGCCAGGCTGGGTCGATACAGGTCTCGTATGGCGGACATCTTCGCTCGCCTCCAGGCTTGCTTGCTGCCCCGAACGTTACCCGGTTTGGGACCTACCCGACGTGGCGCCGGTCGGGCAGGCCGTCCCATCCGCCCGAGTGGGGCCGTCGCGCCGGCCGCACCGACACATCCGAGGGTCGCCACGCTACCCGGAATCCGTATGCAGCGGCGGTTCAGGTAGGTAGCGTGGCACCCAATCAGCGCTCGAAGGAAGAGGTCAGACGAACCCCGCTGAGCAAGGAGAGGCACATGTCATCGCGTCCGAACAGACGCGCAGTCGAGCGAGCATAGAACTCGTCGCCGTTTCACTGGCCTTGATGGCGGCCGGAACCGTGACGGCCCACTCAGGCAGGCCGAATACGATCGTCGTCAGTCAGACCGGCGCGCTCACGGTACAGGCCTGAGGGACGTGGGCCTGGGCGGAGATGGCCACCGCCAGCAAGCTCAGCTACGCCGGCTATGCCATCGATTGGGGAGACGTAACCAGCGGCAACGCCGTCGGCACCTACCACATAGGCGACGGGACGCCGGCGACGAACGCCATTCTCCAGCCGACCACACCGGCACAGGGATCGAGCGGATCGTGGGGACCGGTCTCGCACACCTATGCGACGGCCGGCACCTATACCGTCTGCGTGATCATGTACGACCTGGGAGAAGTGAAGCCGTTCAAGACCACCGGATACCACAGCCTCCAGGCCGGCGGTACCGGCCGCAACACCGACAACTCCGTGGACAACAAGGGCCAGGTTCCGTCCATGTGCCAGCAGATTGATGTGACCCAGCCGACGTCGAGCCCGTTCCAATCGTTCCGGGGCATCACGGCTGGGCCGACGACGACTCCTCCGCCGACCGGCACGGCGAGCCTGCCGTCGGCGCCGGACCAGGGCGTCCCGATGCGTCCGCTCTTCCTCCTGGCCGGCTCCTGCCTGGCCTCTGTGGTCGTGTTCAAGACGAGCAGGGTGAACCGCTAGCCGACCATCATCGGCCGAGCGACAAGCGCGCGGCGGCCCGGCGGGTCCAACCGACCCGGGCCGCCGCGCTTCTGTGCCGGGCGAACCCACCACTGAAGGCCGGCATGGCCGGGCGCGGGCCGGCTGCGCGACGCGAGCCGCGGGGGCCGACGCGTACAATCCGCGGGTCGGTACGTGGAACATTGCCGCGGTCGTCCTCGTCGACGGAATAGCCGTCCCGGCTATCGGAGCCGTCTTCATCGCGTCCCGCCGTCGACGCCAGGCCAGCAGCCGAAGGGAAGTGCGATGAACGTCAGAGATGCACGGAGTCGGTGGATCGAGTTTGCCGAGCTTGGCGCCGCCGGCCTGCTGATCGTCTCGTTCCTCCTGCCATGGTTCCAGGGCCGCGGCGCCGACGCGGGCCAGTCGTCGTCGTGGGCCTACCTCCTCCTGAATTCCGGCTGGATCAGGGCGCTCGAGTCTGATCTCGTCACGTTCGGGGCCGTCGTGGCGCTTTTCGGGGCAATTGCCGGACTGCTCGACCTGCGGCGCGAACTGGCGAGGGTACTTGCGGCCATCGCCGCCGCCGGTTTCGTTGCGTCGGCGTTGGGCGTCGTCTGGACACTCACCGAGTCGGGAAACGCGGCCTTCTTCTGGGCCGGCTGGGGCGTGGACGTCGACCGGGGCCCGGGGCTGTTGCTGTTTCTGGGGGCCGCGCTGGTGGGTGCCATCCTCGCTGTCCTCGGCATCGTGGTGCCATCGAATGACGCATCCGAGACTCTGCCAGCGCCGACTGCCGCCCCATATGACGAGCCGCCCCCGCCGCTCGTCAGGGCCGGGGACGTTGCGCCGACGGCTGTCTCCGGGGCGGGAGTGGCTCCTGGTTCGGCCGGCCGTATCACTGTCGTTGAGTCGGGCCGGTCATTTTCGCTGAGTGTCGGGGAGGGCGAGCGCGTCATCGTCGGCCGCGACCTGGGCGCGGACATTCGCGTCACCGACGCCAAGGTCAGCCGCCGCCACGCCATGATCGAGTGGAACGCCGGAAGCTGGATCGTGCGCGATCTCGCGGCCACGAACCCGACGCGGCTCCTCGATGCTTCCGGCGGGGCACAGATCCTGGCGGGTCAGATCAGGATCGCCTCAGGGCAGCTAGTCATGGGGGACGTGCTCCTTACGCTCTACCCGACCGGAGATTGACGAGCTCGACCGAGGCGGCGACAAGGTCCGCCGGGCACCCCAGGGCCCGCCGTGGCCCGCACGAGACCGGCGATAGCCGCAGCCATTTGATCTTTCCACGACCCAAGGCTTGCACCAAACGAGGCGCAATGCGATGAAACCGCCGCGAGAAGCTGACCACCGCGCGAGCGCGAACCCGGCGCCGGAAGCCGTCGACGAGACGCTGCCCGACATAAGCGCGCCCGGAGGCGGCGGGTCCTACGAGCAGACGCACGACGGTCGGCGACTGCAGGTGGCTCTGGCTACTGACGTGGGTCGTGTTCGGCACAACAACGAGGACTACGTCTCGGCCGAGTGGGTCCTGTCCGCCGACGGGCGCACATTCGGGCTGTGGCTGGTTGCCGATGGCGTGGGCGGCGGACCGCAGGGAGAACGCGCCAGCCGCATGGCGGTCGAGACCGTGATCGACTTCGTGGTTCACGAGAAGTGGGTCGATCCGGCCGGAGCGCTGACTGCCGCGTTCGCGCTCGCCAATCGCAACGTGTTCGACATCAGCGGCGAAGGATCGGCGGCCACGACGCTGGTAGTCGCCCTCGTGTCCGAGTCCGACGGTTGCGTCTTCATCGCCAATGTCGGTGACTCGCGCGCATATCTGGTTTCAGGTGGCGAGGCGAAGCCGATCACGGACGACCATTCGATCGTGGCCGCCCGGGTCGCGGCAGGCCAGATCACGGCCGCCGAGGCTCTCACGGCTCCCGACCGAAACGTCCTGGTCCGCAGTATCGGCTCGGAGCGGGAGGTCCAGGTCGACGTCTTCGGGCCGCGCGACCTTCTGGCCGCAGAGAGGCTCGTGCTCTGCACGGACGGCGTCCACGGCATGATCGACGACTCCGCCATCGCCCGCCTGGGCGGCGGACTTGCGGTTGGGCAGAGCGCACAGGCGCTCGTGGCGACAGCGGTCGAGGCCGGCGGTCGCGACAACGCCACTGCCCTGGTGGGCGGATATGCGGCGGCTGCGCCAGCGGCGGCGCAACCGCGGGTTGCGGTCTGGTCGTGCCTTCCCGGTCGGTGGCACCGCCGTGACTGAGCGCCATCCCGGCAATCGCTCTCGTCTGGGGTTCGAGCTAACAGCGCTGGCGTTGATCGCGGTTGTCGTGGCGGTCGTCGGTGGCAGCGCTCTGCTGGGGAGCGGCGGCAATAGCGCGGCGCCGTCGCCGACGATGACGCAGGCTGCGACGCAGTCGCAGGCGAACGCTCAATCGACGCCACCGACTGCCACGGGCGCGATTTCGTCGACCGCGACAGGCGCCACTTCGTCCGCCACGCCGGGCGCGAACCCCATCTCGCCGCCCTTGCCGGCGATGCTGGCGGCCATCGGCGACTCGTACAGCCAGGCATACGACGTCTCGCCCACGCTGCCGCCGGGCCACGATAACGTGGCCTATTCGTGGGTCCTGGGCACTGGCGTGAACGATGGCGTGTTCAGCCTGTTGGAGCGCTTCCAGGCACTGGGGGCATCGCCGACGGTCGTGGACGCTGCCACCTCGGGCAAGAAGATTGCCGACGCCGTCCGCCAGGCCAGGCTTGTGGTTGCCGCCGCCAAGCAGCTCCCCACGGGGGCGACGGTGTTCGTCACCTTCGAGCTTGGGACGAACGATCTGTGCGACGACCCTCAGACCGGTACGAGCGTATTTCTGACGCAGCTCAGAGCCGCTGCCGCGGTTCTGGAGGCGGGCTTGCCGCCCGGAAGCCGGATCCTGATGCTCTCAGTCCCGGACTTCATCCACTTCCGGGCCATCACACAGGCGAACGCCACGACCAGGGCCTTCTTCGCCTCAACGAGCCATTGGCGCAAGTGCGCGCCGTTCCTCGGCTCCAGGAGTCGCACTCCGCTCTCGCAGGCGAGCGCGACGCTGGCCTCGTACGACAAGAGCCTGGTTGCCGTCTGCGACGAGATCGAAGCGACATACGGGCCCTCGGGCACGCTCCACTGCACGCGCGACGGCCCGGGTCTGGCGGAGAGCGATTTCGCGGTGGCCGACCTCAGCAGCGTCGACTACTTCCACCCGTCGGTGCTCGGCCAGGCGAGCATGGCCGAGGCCGCCTGGAGGCTCGGGTACTGGGGCCAGGTGCCTTTGCCTGCCGACTCCCTTCAATGAGAGACCAACACGGACGTTTCGGCCTGCCGTTGGCGAGACGCCGATTTCGGCCGGGCAGGTGATCATCCGCGACGCCCTCGTCACGCTCTATCCGCCAAGCATGGGCTGACGCTCCCGCCCAGGGCCTGACTACCGCGGAGGCGGCGCGTAGATCTCGAGGCGATTGCTGATCGCGGTGGCTGTGCTTCCGCCGGCCACCAGCACGCGTCCGTCTCGAAGAACCACGGCCGCGGGCCAGTACAGGGGCTGCTGCAAACTGCCGGTCCGTTGCCATGTGCCCGAGTCGGGATCGAACAGTTCCACCGCGATCGTCGTGTCGTCCTTGACGTCGTTGCCTCCGATCTCGAGCAGCCGTCCGTCCAGCAGCGTCACCATGCGGGCCTGGCAGTGGCCGCCCGGCATGCCGGCGGCATTGGTCCAACCGGCGCCGGGCACGTATACATCCACCGAGGCCGTGCCGTCCTGGAGCCCGTTGCTCCAACCGCCCGCAACGAGCACGCTGCCATTCGGCAGGAGCGCGGCCGATTGGGCGGACCGCGGCACGGACATGCTGCCGGCGAATTGCCATGAGTCCGATGCCGGGTCGTAGAGCTCGGCTGAGCTCGCGACGTGCTCCCGTCCGACTCTGGCTCGGCCGGACAGGTAGACCGAGCTGCCGCCCGCGACGAGAACTCGCCCGTCCGCAAGCCTCGTCGCTGTGGCCAGCGCCCGCGGCGTCGACATCGATTGGGCCATCGTCCAGGTGGCCGTGCTGCGGTTGTAGATCTCTGCCGTGGCGGTCGCGGTCCAGCCTCCCGAGGCGTACTTCGTCCAACCGCCGGCGACCAGGATTCGACCGTCCGTCAGTTCCGTGACCGTTGCCTGCGAGCGAGGTACGATCATCGGCGAAATCGCGCTCCAGCTACCGGTCGAACCGGAGAGCAACTCCGCCGCGGAGACGGGATACGAGCCGTTCGTTCCACCCCAACCACCGGCGGCGAACACCGACCCGTCGCTCAGGGTCGCAACACCAGGGACTGCCTGCGCCGAGAGCATCGATGAGCCGGCACTGACGGTTCCGGTTTGGGGGTCCACGAGACTGGTCTGGAGCGCCATGGTGTGAGACTTGCCCGTGACCATGCCGAAGACCGTGACGCTGCCGTTGGGGAGCTGGGCCGCGCCATCGCCCCACATCGTCCGTGGCAAGGATCCGAAAAGCTGCCACACCCCGGTTGGGCCGGTGAAAGGCGTCGCCGTGGCGGCTGCCGTGGCTGTCGCCGTAACGGCGGCCTGACCGCTGTCTGTCGGTCGCGCGGTAACCTCGCCCGACGGCGTCGGGGCGACCGATGGAGAGCCGTCGGGGCGACCGGCGACGACCATGACGCCGACGCTCAGGAGCGCGATGATGGCGATGGCCGCGACAATCGCGAAGGCAGGAGATGGCTTGAACCCGGGGCTGGCTGCCGGTCGAGGCGCTGCACCGGGCATTGTTCCCCGCACGGGAGCGGGGACGGCACCCGGCATCGTGCCCGAGGAGGCGGCGGTCGGCGCACCGGACGAGCCGGCCAGAGATGGCGTCGCCATTGCCCACGGCTGGCCGGAGAGGCTGCGCTTCGAGTCGTCGGGAGAGCCCGCGACGGTGAGTTGTGTCCCTGGGATCGGTTCCGCGTCGGTGATCACGCGAACCAGCTGGCGAGCGCTCTGGGGCCGGGCGTTGGGGTCCTTGGCCAGTAACCAGGAGACGATGGGGCGGGCCTCCGGAGGCAAATTCGAGAAATCGGGCGGCTGGCTGAGGTGGGCGACCAGCACCTCGTGGTACGTCGTGCCCTCGAACGGTGGACTTCCGGTCAGCAACTCGAAGGCGATTATGCCCAGGGCGTAGAGGTCCGAGCGGGCGTCCATCGGCCCCTCGGGCGCCAGATAGGCGGGCGTTCCGACCAGGCCGCTGGTCCTGGTGACGCGGGTCAGATCGGCCGCCCGCGAGATGCCGAAATCGGCCAGCTTGAGGATCCCGCCCGGGGCAACCAGAACGTTCGAAGTCTTCACGTCGCGGTGGATCACCCCGGCGGCGTGGGCATCGGCCAGGCCTTCGGCCAGCTGCAGCAGCATCGCCCGCGTGTCGGGCCAGCTGTAGGGCCCGTGCTCTGCGAGGCGCTCGCGCAGCGACGGCCCTTCGACGAACTCGAAGGCGATGAAGGGAACGCCCTCGCGAGCTCCGTAGCCCAGGACCTTGACGACGTTCGGGGAGTTGATGCGTTTGGCGATCTCGAGCTCGTGCTCGAATCGAAGTCGGTATTCTGGGTCGTCCGCGTAGAGATCGTGAAGCAGCTTCAGGGCGACGATCTGCCCCGTCTCGTCGTCGCGGGCGCGCCAGACGACGCCCATTCCGCCCTTGCCCACCTGCTCGATAGGCGTGAAACCCACTGGAACTCCCTCAAGAAAGCCGTCGGCGAAGCTGATGCCTCCCCTGAGGCGGTCGGCTGCTGGCTGCCTCGATTATCGTACGCGGGGCAGGCCGCTGTCAGGCCCGTCGGACTGCGACGCCCGCTTGGTGGACGGCGAAACCGGGCCTACGCCTGTGCGCTGCCCTCGAGCGCCGGACGAATCAGGAATACCGGATGGCGCCGGGCCTCCGCCTCGAACGCCGCCAGAGGGGAGTCGGGGCGGACGTCGAAGTAGGGGCGGGTGATGCCCACCTTCGCGAGGTAGGCCTTGAGCACCGGAGCGCTATCGGCCGGACCAAGCTCCGCGACTTCGACGGTCTGCGAGCGGCGTGCCCGGCTGAGCGTGACCTTGCCAGCGGCGCGGGCGTTGCGGACCCAGGCGACGTCACCATACGGAGCGACGAGCCAGCGCTTCGGCCCGTCCTCGACGAGCGTAACCGGGGTGGAGTGGGGGATGCCGCTCCTCCGGCCCGGGACCGTGAGTATGAAGCTGGTCCTGGGGACGATCCCGAGCCAGCTGAACACTCGCCCGATGCGGTTGACGAAGCGGACGATGGGCGTCACCCGATAGGTTCGCGCCAACGCGGTTCTCCCGTAGGGCCGAACTATGTTGGCAGGCCACCGGATCGGCGCCGCCTGAGGTCGGTCGCCATTCATTGTAGGGGCGAGCCAGAAAGGCGCGACGATGCCGCCACGGACCGCCAGGAGGGACGACCAATGGATCGATGTCTGCCTTTGCGCCGCTGAACGCATACTCCGCTCGGACGGATTCTCCGTCGTGGTAGGAGGTGCTCGTCGTGTACATCTACGCGCGGACCAGCCGCTATGGGGTGGCGCTGCTACGTGTCGTTGTCGGCGTCATCTTCGTGTGGGCCGGGCTGTCGAAGGTGTTCAACGAAGGCGCTCCCGGATCCTGGTCCGCGCAGGGGTTCTTGAAGTTCGCGACGAACGGTTCTCTGGGCTGGCCGTTCGTGACCGGCACCGCGGACCCGACGAAGATTTACAACCCGACGCACGACTTCTGGGTCTCGCTGGCCGGCAACGCCACCGCCATGACGATCGTCAACAACCTGGTGGTGGCAGGCGAGATGTGCGTCGGCATCGCGCTGCTCCTTGGCGTCGTGACGCGTTTCGCTGGCGTGATGGGTGCCTTCATGATGGCGTTCTTCTTCCTCGCCGGCTGGAGCTTTACGGACGGCATCGTCGAAGAGCACGTCACCTACGCTGTCATCCTCCTGGCGCTGGCCGGTATGGGCGCGGGCAACTACTTCGGCCTCGATCGAGTGCTCGGCGCTCGCGTCCCGGCCTGGTTCAGACGATGGTTCATGTCGGGCGATCCGAACCCACCGTCGGCAATTGCGGAGACCCATCCAGCCGTCTAGGTCTCAGTTCATGGCCGACGGCATGCGCGTCCACCTACAGACCCAGCAGACGAGGGACGGAATGATCAGCGAGCGACTTGGAAAGCTTCTCGTTGGCCAGGTTGCCAGCGAGCTCGGTGCCCATCAGGCCTACCTCGGCATCTCGCTCTACTTCGAACGACAGAGCCTCCACAAGTGGGCCAAGCTCTTCCGCGATCAGTCCGTCGAGGAGGCGGGCCACGCCGAGAAGATCATCGCTTTCCTGGTCGACAACGAGGTCGACTTCGATCTGCCCGGGCTCCCAGCGGCCACGACCCACTACAAGTCGGCCACCGAGGCCGTTCAGGCGGCCCTCGCGAGCGAAGTCAAAGTGACAGGCCAGTTCGACGCGATGGCCACAGCCGCGGTCGAAGCCGGCGACCATCGCGGCCTCCAGTTCCTGCAGTGGTTTGTCGATGAGCAGGTCGAGGAAGAGCGCACGATGCGGGCTCTGCTCGACCTCCTGGCCAGCGGCATCAATCTCTTCCAGGCGCAGGACCTGCTGGCGGGGATCGTCGAGGATTAGCGATAGAAGCGACCACTGGGGCGCCGGCCCCGCCGACCATCGCCGGGGGCCGTGTCCTTCTCCGGGCGCTGAGTCCGGGTGATCGCGCGCCGTTGCGCGCGATCCTGGCCGAGCCCGAGGTTGCCCGCTGGTGGGCGCCCCGTGGCGCGGACGGCGCGGTCGACGGCCTGTTCGAGGAAGGCGAGGACGTGTATGCGATCGTGGTCGGGGGCGCCGTCGTGGGCGCCATAGAGTACGACGAGCAGAACGAGCCCGACTACCGCCGCGCCGGCATCGACATCTTCCTCGACGCGGCGCACCAGGGCCGGGGCCTCGGAAATGACGCGATCAGGACCATGGCGCGCCACTTGTTCGAAGTGCGCGGCCACCACCGCCTGACGATCGATCCGGCGATCGCCAACGAGCGCGCCATTCGGGCGTACGCGCGTGTCGGCTTCCGGCCGGTCGGCATCATGCGCGCCTATGAGCGCGGAGCCGAGGGTAAGTGGCACGACGCGTTGCTGATGGACCTGCTCCCGGGCGACCTGACGGCCGAGGTGAAGTAGGGGAGTCGGGCCGCCGGACCCAGGTCCCGGAGCCGGCCACTTCTGAATGCCATCGACCGATCCGCGTAGCCGACGTATCCTCGTTGGGGAAGCGAACCGCGTCCCCAACCGATGATCCGACCATTGGCGACCCCAAGAGCGGAGCGGAAACATGGCCCGCGCCAGGCGCATCGGCATCCTGACCGCCGGAGGCGACAGCCCCGGGCTGAATGCCGCGATCCGAGGGATCGGCAAGGCGGCCATCGGTCACCACGGCATGGAGGTCATCGGCTTCCGAGACGGGTTCCGAGGCCTTGCCGAAGACCGCTCCGTGCGGCTCGATCGCCGCCTGTCCGGGATCCTCACCGTGGGCGGGACGATCCTCGGGACGAGCCGTGACAAGCCCCACCGGATGCTCGTCGGCGGCGAGGTCCTGGACATGACCGGCGCCGTCGTCAGCACCTACGAGAAGCACCGTCTCGATGCCCTGGTCTGTCTTGGCGGTGGTGGCACCGCGAAGAACGCCCTCCGGCTCGTCCGCGCAGGCCTCAACGTGATCACTCTTCCCAAGACCATCGACAACGATGTCGTGCTGACCGACTCGACGTTTGGGTTCGCCACCGCCCTGGACGTCGCCACGGACGCCATCGATCGGCTGCACAGCACCGCGCACAGCCACCACCGGATCATCGTCGTCGAGATCATGGGCCATCGGGCCGGCTGGCTGACCCTGGGAGCCGGGATCGCCGGCGGGGCCGATGTGATTCTGATCCCGGAGATCCCCTACGCCGTGGACTCGATCGCCAACGCGATCCGGCGGCGCGTCCGCAGTGGTTCCAACTTCAGCATCGTCGCCGTCGCGGAGGGTGCGAGGACGCCCGGAGATGCGGAGGCCTTCCGGGCGGCGGAGGCCCGAAAGCGCGCGGCATCGACTCCCGAGGAGATACTGGCCGCGGTCGCGGACCTGGCGGCCGTGGAGGCCGCCCACGCCGGCAACACCCTTCGGCTGGCCGGGCAGCTCGAGGCGCTCACCGGGCTCGAATCGCGGATCACGATCCTGGGCTACGTCCAACGCGGCGGTACGCCGTCGGCGGCCGACCGCCTCCTGGCGACGCGCCTGGGAAGCGCCGGGGCGGACCTCATCGCCGAGGGCGTGTTCGGGGTGATGGTTGCGGCGCGGGGTGACGGCACGGAGCCGGTTCCGCTCGAACAGGTGGCCGGCAAGCGCAAGCCGGTCCCGCCCGATCACTCGTGGGTGCTGGCCGCGCGGCACGTTGGCACCTGCCTGGGCGACTGATCGGCGCGCGCTCGATCTCAAGCTGCCGGGCGAGCGGGCTTGCGGGTCGACCGTCGTGTCGGGTGCCATTCGAGCAGAAAGGACCATCGTCGCGCGAACGCCCGTGCGGTAGCATCGTTTGGGCGGTGGAACCGCCCGACGAACAGCCGGCGGCTAGGCCGAGCGTCGTCGGACGTGACGCACGCCACGGATGATGAGCATGGCAGATTCGACTCCTCCGAAGCTCAATCCCTGGAGCGATCAGTTTCTCTTCCGGACCCTCATGGAGAACAAGGCAGACAGCATCTACTTCAAGGATCGTGACTGCCGTCTGGTGCGCGTGAGTCAGAAGATGGCCGCGAGCCTTGGTTTCTCGGATCCCGCGGATCTGATAGGCAATACGGACATCGATCTGTTCGGAGAGGCGTTCGGCCAGGGAACTCGGGTCGACGACATGACCATCATGGAGATGGACCGGCCCATCATCGGCCTGGTCGAGAGCCGGCAGCTGGACAACGGCAAGACGAACTGGACCCTGGCCACGAAGCTGCCGGTCCATGACGAGTCCGGAAACGTGATCGGACTGGTCGGCATCACGCGCGAGATCAATGAGATCAGGCAGAACCAGGTGGCCCTCCAGCACCTCGCCACGCACGATACGCTCACGGATCTGCCAAATCGCTTCCTGATGGTCGACCGGCTGGGCCAGTTCTTGGGCCGTGCCAAACGCTCAAGCACCACCTTTGCGGTCCTGTTCATGGACATCGACCGCTTCAAGGCTGTCAACGATGCCCACGGACACGAGTCCGGCGACATTCTTCTGCGCGCCGTCGGGCAGAGGCTCACCAGAAGCGTGCGACAGAGCGACACAGTCGCCCGACTCGGAGGCGACGAGTTCGTGATCGTCCTCGAGACACTCGACAAAGCCATAGAGGCCGACGCGGTCGCCGCGAGAGTCCAGCGCGCACTGGGGAGGTACTTCACCCTGCAGAGGCACAGAGTGAAGATCACCATCAGTATCGGTATCAGCTTCTACCCGGAGAACGGCGAGGACCCGGACACGTTGCTGAGGGCCGCGGACTACGCCATGTACCTGGCCAAGCGACAGGGGGGCAATCGCCACCTGGCATGTCCGCCGGGGATGCCTCGCCCTGGAGAAGTCCTCGAGAAGGTCTAACCGCCGTTCGGGGCTTGGACGTTACGAACGGAGTCCCGTGTCGACCAGAGCCACGTAGACGGCCGAGCGGCCGGGGTACGTGGCCGCCAGGCGACCGTCGCCGTAGGCGTAGCGCACGATGCCGTCGGAACCGAAATCGGCTCGTTCCCGCAGACCGGCTCCGTTGGCATCCAGGGCCAGACCGGCCGGGAACCAGCGCGCCGCCGTGATCGGAGCCGGCGCCGTGAAGTCATCGCCGCCGTCGTACGAAACCGCGTAATAGGTGCCGACGGTGGCCCGGAGACGGGTCCCCTTCACGATGTCCGGGAGCCCGTGGAAGCCCACGAAGACGACTCCGTCGCGCACCGCCAGCGTCGGCTTGAAGGCCGACTGCGGCAGCCCCTGGTTGAGTGGCAAGGCCGAAATGGCGTTCCAGTGCCAGTCGGCGCCATCATCGCTGTAGCCCACGTCGATGACGCCGTGCGCATCGCCGGCGGGGGTGACGGCGGCGTAGTTGGCGACCGCCAGATGCACGCGTCCGCTCGACTGGTCGATGTCGAAGCCCATCTCCCACTTGGGATCCACCTTCAGGTCGTCGGTCGTGCCCGGCGCCGGCGTCCCATCGACCGTGTAGACGTTGTGGGCCAGCGTGATCGCCCAGACGGCTGGATCCGCGGTCAGGCGGCGAGCGACGCGATCGTAATGGAGGTGGGCAACGGCAAATCCGACCCGGCCCACGTTGTCCAGCCCGCCCGAGGCGAAGGGCTGCTGGTCTTTCCAGAGGTGCATGTCCTCTTCGTAGAAGGCCACGTAGGCGGATCCGTCGGGCGCCGTTCGCACGCGATAGTCGATCCGCCAGGCGGCGGGATAACCACTCATGCCCACGCGCGAAACCTGCGCGATCTGCCAGCTGCGGCCGCCGTCGGCCGACGCCAGCACGGCCACGCCCGGCCCCGCCACGGCATCCGCCAGCCAGTTGTAGGCCACGTAGACAGTTCCGAAGTTGGGACTGGCCGCGTTCGTGTCGACGGTGATGTCCGGGTAGCCGCCGATCCAGGCCGGAGTGCGCCGCTCCACATACAAGGGCGCCCAGGTTCTACCGAAGTTGTCGCTGTACGAGACGCTGACCGAGTGCGCGCCGTAGTTGCAGTTGGGCACGGTGGTGTCCGCCCACCACAGCCGGGACGAGCCCGCGACCGGCCCGGGACCCCAGGCGACCACCCCGTGGTAGTTGGGTCCACGACCCGTCCCCTTCCAGGGGCGCCCCGGGGCGTTCTGCCAGGTCCGCCCGCCGTCATGTGAGATCCGTATCCCGGTGTCGAGGCCGCAGGTAGAGCTCCCCGTCAGGCGCTGATAGACGAGGGCGACCAGATTTGGGTCGAACGGGCTGACGGCGACGGTCGGCTCGGTCACCGAGTCGGACGGGAAGCTTGTGCCCACCGATGAAACCGCATTGACCTCGGCCAGGACCTTCGGCGTCGGGGCCGGAGTCGGGGCCGGAGTCGGTGTAGAAGAGGCTGCGGGCAACGGAGACGGAGAGCTCGTCGGCAGAGGCTGGGGCGTGTCCGTCGGGAGGGGCGCTGAGGCCGTGGGATCGGCCCCCTGTGTAGCCCCAGCAAGCGCGGTCAGATCGGAGGGGAGGTTCGCCTCAGCGAGCGACCCTGGGTCGAGGAACAGGACGCTCGCGGCCCCGATGACCACGACCATACCCACGAAGGCTCGCTTCGCCAGACGACTCGACATCTCGCCACGTACCCCCGCCGACATTCGCCGACGTCTCAGTTTCGATTATGGGCTAGACGTGCCGCGTTGGGCCGTTGCTTCGCCGGCGGGGTAGGGGAGTGGCGCCACCCATCCCGGAACCGCCAGGTGCAGCGCGGGGCGCACACCAAGCGACGTGACACGGCGCGCACCCACCATTCCGCCGCTCCTCGCCGGGCACCTTATCGCGCCGGTCATCTTCAGAACGTATCCGCTCGCCGAGGCCGCCGCGGCCATCCGGTATCTGGAAACGCGCCATGCCCGCGGCAAGGTCGTCATCATCGTGTGAGCCGCGCCGGCCTCAGGTGGGTCGCGGCCGAGTGCCGGGCGACGACCGCGAGCGCCGCTGGCCGGCGCATTGGAGCGATCTGCGGGACAGGCGTCGTCGATTAGGGCAATATGGTTGTCCCAGTCGGCGGAGATGCCGGGTATCCGAGGCGAGGACCAAATGACGAAGAGGTCGAGATACGAACGCGAGCAGCGAGCGGCAGGAAACGCGCGCGTGAAGCAGATCACTGCCGAGTGGGAGCACGCCGTTCCGCCTGACCGCGCGGCAGCCTTTGCGCGAGAGGTGGAAGCGGCCCGGGCTCGTGGGCCACGGCCCCCGCAGCCGGACATGGCCCCCGGGACCGCTCCGAACCCGCCGCGGCCGGGCAACGAACCCCGCCCACCGAAGAAGGAAGAGACGCGCCGCACCAGGTATTAGGCGGCGGCATCGTCGACTTAGCGCAGGAGATGCGTCGCTGGTACCTCAGGCGACGGTCGAGGTTCCTTGAACTCCGTAGCCATGCGGGGAGCCGCGTCAGGAGCCGGGTGTCATCTTCGACGGCCCGTGCCCTTGCGCAACGGATATCTAGTGGATATCCTGCGTACCATGAGCAAGGTACTGATCACCATCCCCGATGAACTGCTCGACCGGATAGATCGCGCGGTAAAGGCCCGAAAGATCACTCGAAGCCGCTTCATCGAAGAGTCTGCCCAACATGAGCTTGGCTGGCCCGCGGCCGATTCGATGGATGCAGCCGTGAACCAGGCGCGAGAGGCGCTGGCGTCCGCGGGACGGTTTGAGTCTGCGGGGCTGATCCGGCGAGATAGAGATTCGCGCGATGCCACCCGCCGCTGACATTCTGTGCGACGCAAGCGTCGTCCTCAAGTGGTTCCACAGTGAAGGCGAGGAGGAGGTCGAAGCGTCTCGGGCGCTTCTGGACCTGCATCGGTCTCACGCGATGGCCTTGTCCGTGCTCGACCTGACCGCGTATGAGGTAGGGAACGCACTTCTGCGCGGCATAGGCGTTGGGGCGGACAAGGTGTCGGCTGTGCTGGACGCGCTGGATGTCATCTGCCCGCGTCTCGCGCTGACGCCGGCGGAACTCTCCCACGCGGCACTCCTGGCCGAGGGTCATCGCCTGACGATGTACGACGCGGCTTATGCCGCCGCCGCGAAAGCGCGGCACGCTGAACTGGCCACGCTAGATCGCGCGCTGCTCCAAGCCGGTCTTGGCCGTAGGCCGTCGGAGATCTTGGCCGGCCTGTCATAGCGCCCTGATAGAGTAGGCCAACACCGTCACGCATCCCGGGGGACCCCCTTGGCCGAGGCCAGCGCCGCCACAAACCACTCAGCGCCCAACAACCACGCCGGCCTGATCTGGGCCATCGCCGATCTGCTGCGCGGCGACTACAAGCGGTCCGAGTACGGCCGAGTCATCCTGCCGCTCGTCCTGCTCCGGCGCCTCGATTGCGTCCTCGAGCCAAGTCGTTGCTGCAGTCAGAGACTCCCCGACGTGCCTGCCCTCAGCCGGCCATGCGCATAC